>Ga0208078_1000256_pt1 | contig 14252 bp, 13 predicted proteins | sample NGESurdeep072012_3_FD_184468 | JGI IMG/M metagenome (GOLD analysis project Ga0208078, IMG submission 184468) | Arctic peat soil microbial communities from Barrow, Alaska - NGEE Surface sample 53-2 deep-072012 (SPAdes) | ecosystem: Environmental > Terrestrial > Soil > Wetlands > Peat ...
TCACCTCGGGCGCGCCCGGGTTGTCGCTGACCGAGATGAGCCGGCGCAGCGGGTTGCCGCTGACGACCGTGCACCGATTCGCGCACGAGCTGCACCGCATCGGGGTGCTCGAGTGCGATTCCGACGGCGCATACCGAATCGGGTTGCGGTTGTGGGAGATCGCCGCACGCGCACCGCGCGGGGTCGGGCTGCGCGAGGCTGCGATGCCCTTCCTCGAGGACCTCTACGAAGCCACACACCAGAACGTGCAGCTTGCCGTTCGAGACGGTCGGGAGGTCGTCTACATCGAACACATCGCCGGACGTCGCGCGGTCGGCGTGCGCACCCAAGTCGGGTTGCGGTTCCCGTTGCATGCCACCGGGGTTGGGCTGGTGCTGCTGGCTTTCGCCGATCATTGGCTGCAGGAAGAAGTCATGCGCGAGCCCTTGGCCACATTCACGCCGAGGACGATCAAGGATCCTGCCACGTTGCGGCGGCAGTTGGCCGAGGTGCGCCGACAGGGCTTCGCCGTCAGCGATCGTCAGGTGACGATGGACGCGATGTCGGTGGCGGCACCCGTTCGGGACGCCGAGGACGCCGTCGTCGCCGCGGTCTCCTTGGTGGTCACCGCCAATGTGTCGCCCACCGCGATCGCACCAGCTGTTGTAGCCGCCGGGCGCGGCATTTCACGGGTGCTCCGCAACGCCGGCCTGGTGCTCGAGCGCTAGGCCCGCAGTCCTGACGGGCACGCCGGGCGCACAGGTGTACGCTTTCCGAACTAGCCAGGCGCGCTGGGCGGAGTAGTACCGGCGCGAGCTGTTTCGGCGGCGGTAGTCGACGAGGCAGCTCGAAGCAGTCGAGGAGGCTTCTGAGCGTGGCTCGTGCGAAGGATACCGTCGGGCCGCCCGACATCGCCGTGCCGGTCTCGTCGAACGGCCGGGCCGGCCGTGGCTCCGACTTCGTGCAGTCGCTCGAGCGCGGCCTGGCCGTCATCAAGGCGTTCGACAGCGCGAACCCGGAACTCACGCTGAGCGAGGTCGCTCGCGAGGCGGGCCTGACCCGCGCGGCCGCCCGCCGCTTCCTCCTCACCCTGATCGATCTCGGCTATGTGCGCGTCGAAGGTCGGCTTTTTGCGTTGCGGCCCCGGGTGCTCGAGCTGGGGTACGCGTATCTCTCCAGCCTGAGCCTGCCCGAACTGGCGCAGCCGCACATAGAGGAACTTGTCGCGCGTATCCACGAATCGTGCTCGGTATCGGTGCTCGACGGCAACGAAGTCGTGTACGTCGCTCGAGTTCCGACGCATCGCATCATGCGGGTGGCGATCAGCGTCGGCACTCGGTTCCCCGCGTTCGCGACGTCGATGGGCCGGGTGTTGCTCGCCGCGCTCCCGCCTGAGGAGGCCAAGACTCACTTCCCCCCAGAAGCTGTCCGGCAGTTCACCACTCGCACTGTCACCGATCCGCAACAGCTGCATGCCTTGCTAGCGCGAGTACGCATCCAGGGCTACTGCGTCGTCGACCAGGAACTGGAAGAGGGTCTGCGTTCCCTCGCCGTCCCCATCCGTGACGGTGAGGGCAAGGTGATCGCGGCGATGAACGTCTCAATGCACGTAGGCGCCCACACGGACGACGAGATCGAGCGGGTGATCCTGCCGCAGCTGCAGGCCACCGCCGCCGAGATCGAGCAAGACCTACGGAGCGGTCCCGGACTCCTGGCTCCCGGACACTGACCCACTCGGCGGGAGAGCGCGATCTACCCCGTGCGTCGCCCGGTCGGGTGTGGTCATCACGTTGTACCCGACGGGGAAGAGCTTGATACCGAAGCGGGCGGCGATGCCCCACAGGCCCTGCCGCATGAACATCGCCATCACGACGGCGAGCGAGCCCACGATGATGAGGTACCAGCCGCCGTAATCAGCCAACGTGCGCTGCAGCACGAAGAAGACGATCGTGCCAACGATCGGGCCCTCGAGCGTGCCGATCCCGCCGATCAGGACGACGAAGATCATGTACGCCGACCACTGCACGCCGTACACGTTCTGCGCTTGCACGTTGAGCTGGCTGATGGCGATGAGTCCGCCGGCTGCACCTGCGCCCAGTGCGGCCGCGAAGTAGACGACGCGCTTCGCGCCGTCGACCCGCACGCCCACGGCACGTGCCGCGCCTTCGTTGTCACGAACGGCGGTTAGTGCCAGGCCGACCCGGCTGCGCAGCAGCAGATATCCGCCGAGCAGCGCGATGATCGCGATGACGAGCGCGGCCCAGTACGTGTAGGCACCGAGCACGGTTGGGTCAAAACCGTTGAGCCCCGGGACGTTCGTGCCGGTGCCACCGCCGAGCGACGAGTCGCGAATCGTGAGCAGGAACAAAACGTCGGCGACGGCCCAGGTGCCGATGGCGAAATAGCCACCGCGCAACCGAAAAACGAGCCACGAGATCGGTGCCGAGGCGACCGCGCAGAACACCGCCCCGATCGGCAGCGCGATGAACGGCTCGACGCCGTGCTGGGCGAGCCAGAGCACGCCGTACGCGCCGAGCCCGATGTAGGCCTGCTGCCCGACGGACACCAAGCCGGCGTAGCCCGCGAGCATGTTCCAGGTGACGCCGAGCGTCATCAGGATGAAGAAGTCGACGAGCAGGTTCGTGGTGCCCTGGCCGGCGCCGAACGGCAGCACGGCCAGGATCACGGAAACAACCGCCAGCCCGACCAGCGACAGGCGCGACGTGCGCGTCGAGCGCCGGATCGTGGGCTTCGGCAGCGCCGCCGCTGGTGCGGCCAATGCCTCACTCATACGGCAGCCCGCGCCGGGAGCAGCCCGTTGGGCCTGACCGCAAGCATCGCAAGGAACACCAGCTGGACGGCGAGTGCGCCGGCGGTCGGGGCGATCTGCTCGCCGATCGTCTGCGCGAGGCCGAGCACGCAGCCGCCGGCGAGGGTCCCCCACAGCGAGCCGAGCCCGCCCACGATCACGGCTTCGAATGCGTAGAGCAGCCAGGTGCTACCCGTCGTCGGGGCGAACTGTGCGTACATGCCGAACGCCAGGCCGGCGAGCGCAACGGTGGCGAACGCGATCCCGGCCGCGATGCCGGTGATGTGCCGCGTACTCACTCCCGCTATTGACGCGGCTTCCGCGTCGTCCGCCACTGCACGGATCTGCCGACCGACCGAGGTCCGCCTCAGCAGCAGCTGCACCGAGCCCAGCACAGCAACTGCCGCGAGCAGGATCCCGAGCCGCAGATACGGGACCACGACTCCATTGGCCGGATGGAACGCGTTCGTCGTGAGCGCGCCGATGCTGAGGGAATGGCTGTCGGCCGAGAATCCCTCGAGCAGGGCGTTCTGGATGACGACCGACAGGCCGAACGTCACGAGCAACGTGGTGAGCGGACCGGTGTCGAGGCTGCGTTGTAGCACGGTCCGTTGTGCGCCGTAACCGAACAGCGCGAAGATCGGTGGCACGAACAGCAGCGCCCACAACGCATTCGTGTGGATGCTCGGCAGGAGCGCGACTGCAACGTACGCCCCGAGTATCGCGAAGTCGCCGTGCGCAAGGTTGATCACCCCGATGACGCCGAACAGCAGCGACAGCCCGCAAGCGAACAGCGCGAACAGCCCGCCGAGCATCAGCCCCTGCACGATCGCGTTTATCCAGATCATGTCGCCACCGCCGACCCGAATCCGAAGTACGCGGCCTCGACCTGGTTGGCCGTGTAGTCGCTCGGCTTGCCCTCAAGCGTCGTCCGGCCTTCGAGCAGGCACTGGAAGCGGCCAGCTACCCGCAGCGCTTGTGCGACGTCCTGCTCGACGACGAGCACCGCCATGTCGGTCCCCAGCAGCGCGGGCAACGTCTCGTAGATGCGTTTGACGACGACGGGAGCAAGCCCGAGGGAGATCTCGTCGAGCAGCAGCACGCGCGGGTTGGCCACCAGCGCCCGGCCGATCGCGACGACCTGTTGCTCGCCGCCGGACAGGTGCGCGGTCTGCTCTGTGTAGCGGGCACGCATCCATGGGAAGAGCTCAAAGACGCGATCGGGAGTCCAGTTGCCGGGTCGGCCGTTCGCACTTCCGACCTTCAGGTTCTCTTCCACCGTCATCGACAAGAACAGCCGGCGGCCCTCGGGTACCAGCGAGAGGCCGCGCCGCACCCGGCGGTCGGTCGAAAGGTGCGTGATGTCTTCGCCGGCCAGCGTGATGGTGCCGGCAGCCGGCTTGTGCAACCCGGCCAGCGTGCGCAACAGCGTCGACTTTCCCGCTCCGTTGGCGCCGACGACCGCGAGCAGCTCTCCGCCGGCGATCGAAAGACTCACATCGTGGACGGCGGTCAGCTGGCCGTGTCGGATCGTCAGGTTGTCCGCGACGAGGATCGGATCACTCGCGGTCATGGCGTACCGCCAACGGGATCGATCACCTTGAGTGGCCGGTCGCCGGCGATCGCCGATTCGGTGCCCAGGAAGAGTTCTTTGACCTCTTGCCGGCCGAGGACGTCGCGCGGGGTGCCGTCGGCGATCAGCTTGCCGAGCGCCAGGCAGATGAGCCGGTCAACGGTCGACAGCAGCGCCCGCACGACGTGTTCGATCCAGACGACCGCGATGCCCGCGCTGTTGATCCGGCGCACGATCGCGACCAGCTCGGCGACCTCCGGGTCGGTCAAGCCACCCGCCACTTCGTCGAGGAGCAGCAGTCGAGGCTGCGTCGACAACCCGCGGGCGACCTCAAGGCGTTTGCGCGAAAGCAGGCCGAGCTGGCCGGCCATCATGTTGGCCCGGTCGGCCAGCCCGGTCTCCGCCAATGCAGCCAAGGCTGCATCGACGGCAGCGGCTCGTCGCAGTCCGCCGCCCTGCTGGGCTGCGACGAGCACGTTCTCGAAAACGGTCAGTCCATCGAACGGGCGTGGCACCTGGAACGTGCGGGTGATGCCGAGCCGGCACCGCTGCGCGGTGCCGATCCCGACGACCGATCGACCGTCGAACTCGATGTCACCGGAGTCGACCGGTAGGTCGCCGGAGATCATGCCGAACAGCGAGGTCTTGCCCGCGCCGTTCGGCCCGACGATTCCGAGGGTGGCTCCGGCGGCGACGCTGAACGACAGGCCGTCGGCGACGACGACTTGCCCGAACCGTTTGCTGACTGCGTTGAGCTGTAACAGGGCGGCGTCTGTCATCAGCGCGTTGCATCCAGCAACGGATCAGACACTAGATCGGGCATTGATATCGGATCAGGCGTTGGTCGGCAGCAGGTCACCATTCACCTTGACGCCGGGGTTAGCGGAGTTGTCGACGATCGCCAGGTCGTAGGGGAACTTGCCAGTCCCCTTCTTCCATTGCACACCGACCGGCTTCATGATGCCTACGCCGGGCACCGGACCGCCGCCAAAGTTCAGCGCGCCGCACATGCCGGTGTAGTTCATGGTGCGGAGCTTGTCGGCGACGTCCTTGTGGTCGTGCGGGTCGGACGCTGCTTTGAATGCGTTCTGGGCCACCTCGAACAGCGAGTACGTGCTCCCGAGCGACTGCATCCACTGTTTGCCTGTTGACGTGCTGAAGTTGTCGGCAAGCTGCTGCGCCGTCGTGCCGTCGATCGAGCTCACGTACGGCATCGTCGGCGCCCACCAGGCGTCGGTGGCGATATTGATCACGAGGTCGCCCAGCGCGGCGACGTCCGCCGGGAAGAGCAGCACCTTCGCGACCGTCGCGAGCTTGGGCTTGTAGCCCTGTTGCGCGGCCTGCTTCCAGAACACGTTGAAGTCGGGCGGCAGTGGACCGTTGACGTAAATGTCGCACTGCTCGCTCTTGAACTTGCTGATCATCGCCGTGTAGTCGGTCGTACCGTCGGCAAATGCGCCGCCGTCGACGCCCGTGTAGCCCTTCGGCTGGAGGAGCGCCGGCCAGCCGTTGCGGAAAGCCGAGCCGTCGGCGTCGTTGGGGAACATCTCGGCGACCTTCTTGTCGTTCGGGATGCGTTCCCACATGGGGATGAACGTCTCCCCAAACTCCTTGAGGCCGAAGAAGAACATCGTCGTGAAGTTGAACGTCGTGCCCGGCTTCGCACCGCGGCCGAAGTACCACGCCTCCCACGGGACAACGGTCGCCACGCACGGCACGCCCTGGGCTTCGCATACCGACGCGACCGGGTTGGTCACCTCCGGCGTCGAGGTCACCACGATCATGTCGACCTTGTCCGTCGTAATGAGGTCCTTCGCGACCTGCGAGGCGCGGTTCGGGTCGGACTGGCTGTCCTTCACGATGATGTCGACGCTGTAGGTCTTGCCGCCGACCTTGATGCCCTTGCTGAATGCGGAACTCTTGCGGACGGTGTCGACGATGTAGTTGTCGCCGACCGAGAACCCGGCAAGCTGGCCGGTGAGCGGGGTCACGAACCCGATCGTGATCTTCTTGCCCGAACTGCCGGAGTTGCTCTTCAGAGAGCAGGCCTCCATGACCCAACTGCTGCCGAGCAGCGTCGCTCCAGCACCCATGCCGCGCAGCACCGTGCGTCGAGAAATGAGCCCGCTGTCTGAGGCACTCCGATCGGGGGGCTCCTCGGGGTTGGCGCCTGTCATCTGTTGCTCCTGTCCTCGCGTTGCCACGGGATGTGGGACTCGATTCTCGCCGGTGTTCGCTATGCGGCGAGGTGTCCGCATGTTGAAAGATACTGTCAACGTTCCCGACGGCGCGTGTCAAGGAGTGCGGGCGCGAACAGGCGCATCGATCTGAAATCGATGCCCCCGGGAGCCAGGCATCGATCTGAAATCGATGCCCTAGAAACCGGGTAGCGGCAAGCCCACGTAGTTCTCGGCGAGCGAGCGCGCAGCCGCCTCCGAGTTCGCGACGTACTGCAGTCGCGACAGCTGCCGCATGTTTTCGAACTCGTCGTCGTGGCGGTGCAGCAGCGCCGTCATGTAGTTGGAGAAATCCTGCGCGCGCCAGACCCGGCGCAGGGCGGTCTCGGAGTACGTGTCAAGGCCGGTCGCCGTCCCGGCCCGGAACCAGTCGACGAGTGCGGGCGCCAGCAGCGCGACGTCGGCTATCGCCAGGTTGAGACCCTTCGCCCCGGTGGGCGGGACGATGTGGGCGGCATCGCCGGCGAGGACGAGTCGGCCGTAACGCATCGGCTCCGCCACAAAGCTGCGCATGCTCGTGATGCCCTTCTCGATGATGGGCCCTTCCTCCAGCGTCCAGCCCTTCGCAGCCAACCGGGCATGCAGTTCGTCCCAGATGCGGGTGTCCGGCCACTGCGCGAGGTCATCGTCGGGAGAGCACTGCACATACAGCCGGCTGATCTCTGGGGTGCGGAGGCTGTGCAGGGCGAACCCGCGCGGATGGCGCGCGTAGATCAGTTCCTCCGTCGACGGTGCGACCGCAGCCAGGATTCCCAGCCAGCCGAACGGATACGCCCGCTCGTACACGCGCAACGCAGCCGGCGGGATCGCGCTTCGGCAGACGCCGTGGAATCCGTCGCAGCCAGCGACGAACTCGCACTCGAGCTCCTGCGTCCGGCCATCCTGGGTGAACACGACGCGCGGCCGCTCCGACGTGACATCTTCCACCGACGTGCATTCGGCTTCGAAGTGCAGCGGCGCCCCGCTTTGCAGGCGAGCGGCGATCAGGTCTTTGACGACCTCCTGTTGCCCGTAGACCATGATCGAGTGGCCGGTGAGACCGGCCATATCGATGCGGTGCGCGGTCTCGTCGAAGCGCAGCTCGATGCCGTGATGCACGAGTCCTTCGTGGTCCATCCGATCGCCGACGCCGCTAGCGCGCAGCAGGTTCGTCGTCCCCTCTTCGAGGACGCCGGCGCGCACGCGCGTCTCGACGTGTTCCCTCGTATAGGACTCAAGGACGACGTTGTCGATACCGGCGAGCGTCAGGAGATGGCCGAGCGTCAGGCCGGCCGGCCCGGCTCCGACGATCGCGACTCGGGTGCGCATTACTCCGCTTCTAGAAGGGATACGGCGGAATCTCGCTACGCATCGTGACCCACTGCGTCTCGGTGAAGGCGTCGATGTTGGCGGTTGCTCCGCCGAACCTGGAGCCGGTGCCGGAATCCCCGACGCCGCCGAACGGGATCTGTGCCTCGTCGCTCACCGTCTGGTCGTTGATATGCACGATGCCGGTCGGGATCAGGTCGGCGAGGGCGAGACCCTTGAGCGGGTCGCGCGTCATGATGCCGAGCGACAACCCGTAGCCGGTCGCCGCCGCCAGCTCAGCTGCCTCCTCCGGAGTCGAGAAGCGCATCACCGGCGCGACCGGGCCGAAGACCTCCTCCGCGAAGGCGGGTGTGTCCTTGCGCACGTTGGTGAGAACGGTCGGGCGGTAGAACAAGCCGTCGTAGGTGCCGCCGGCCGCCAGGGTCGCGCCAGCCTCGACACTGCTGGTGACCAGGTGGTGAATCTTGTCCCGCTGGGCGGCGTCGATGATCGGCCCAAGTGCTACCTGCTCGCGGGCCGGGTCGCCCACCGGAAGTGCGGCGGCCTTGGCGCTCAGCAGCTCGATGTATTGGTCGGCGACCTTCTCGTGTACGAGATGGCGGCCGGTCGTCATGCAGATCTGACCTTGGTGGAGGAACGAGCCGAACGCTCCGGCCGATGCCGCTCGTTCGACGTCAACGTCGTCGAGAATGACGATCGCGGAGTTGCCGCCGAGTTCGAGGTGCACCCGCTTGAGGTGGCGAGCCGCAAGCTCGCCGACCTTGCGGCCGGCGGCGGTCGAACCGGTGAACGAGATGATGCGCACGTGCGGGTCGGCGACGAGCGCCTCGCCGGCGTCCGCCCCACCGGGCAATACGTGCAGCACACCCGGCGGCAGCCCAGCTTCCTCGAAGATCCGGGCGAAGGACACGCCGCCGGACACCGCAGTGCGCGGGTCGGGCTTGAAGACGACCGCGTTGCCGAGGGCGAGTGCCGGTGCGACTGAGCGGATGCCGAGAATCATCGCCACGTTGAACGGTGCGATGACGCCGACCACTCCGGCCGGCACCTTGCGGGCGAAGCTGAGCCTGGGCTGCTCGCTCGGGAGCAGAGTGCCGAGCGGCTGCGACGGCAGCGCGGCGGCCTCGTACAACTCCTGCGCGGTGACGTGGGTTTCAAGTCCCGCCTTCGGCATAACGGAGCCGGCCTCGCGGATGATCCACCAGTGCAACTCGTCGAGGTTGGCCATCACGATGTCGCCTGCGCGGCGCAGGATCGCCGCCCGCTCCTGGAACGGAGTTGCGGCCCACGCCCGCTGTGCTTTCGCGGCACCGACCGCAGCCGTGGCGACGTCGGTCGCGTCAGCTAGGCCGACCGTTCCAAGCTTCGCGCCGGTGGCGGGCTCGACGACGTCCCGGACGCCGCCGTGAGCTTCGCGCCAACCGTCGGAGTAGACCATTCCCGACCACAGGGATTCATCCAGCAGGCCCATCGCCGTCTCCTCGCCACACGGACATGCTCGTTCGCAGGATTGTTCGTCATGAGAACGAACGTTCAGATGCTGAACTTAACCGCGATGCTCCCATCGCGTCAACGGGCGGTTTACTTGACCGCCTGCCAAGCCGTCAACAGGCGGTTTCTTGACCGCCCTCCAAGCCAGCGGTTACCGTTCGCCTTAAGCACGATAGTACGCATGACGAACTACTGTGACATTGAGAACGACCGCGACATTACGAACTACTGCGAGGACTCGCTCGGCGCCAGGGGCGTACGGCCAGCGTCGAGCCCGCAACATCGGTCAGCAACGGGAGACCACGACCAATGGCTGAGCCGGCCAAATTCAGCACCCTCGCCGAGGCGGTTGCCAGCCTCGTCCATGACGGCGATGTCGTTGCGCTCGAAGGCTTCACGCACCTCATTCCGTTCGCGGCCGGCCACGAGATCATCCGGCAGGGCCGGCGCGATCTCACGCTCGTCCGCATGACACCCGACCTCGTCTACGACCAGCTCATCGGCGCCGGCTGTGCCGCCAAACTCGTCTTCTCCTGGGGCGGCAATCCGGGCGTGGGCTCGCTGCACCGGTTTCGTGACGCGGTCGAACACGACTGGCCGCGGCCGTTGGAGTTGGAGGAGCACAGCCACGCCGGCATGGCGAATCGCTACGTTGCGGGCGCGTCCGGACTCCCGTTCGCCATGCTGCGCGGGTACAGCGGTACCGACCTCCCCGGGCGCACGCCGAACATCAAGCCGGTGACGTGCCCGTTCACCGGCGAAGTGCTCGCTGCCGTGCCGGCCCTGCAGCCCGACGTCACGATCATTCACGCCCAACGCGCCGACGCCGCGGGCAACGTGCAGATGTGGGGTATCACCGGTGTGCAGAAGGAGGCCGTGCTCGCGGCCCGCAGATCGCTCGTCACCGTCGAGGAGATCGTCGAGACCCTGACACCCGTGCCGGGCCAGGTCGTGTTGCCGACGTGGGCAGTAACCGCGATCGCCGTCGTCCCCGGGGGTGCCCACCCGTCGTACGCACACGGTTATTCCGAGCGCGATAACGACTACTACGTAGCGTGGGATGCCATCAGCCGGGACCGCGATGCTTTCGAACGCTGGCTCCAGGAGAAGGTGCTCGCGCCGGTCGGTGGTGACAGATGAGCTGGTCGGCCGACGAGATGATGACGGTCGCCGCTGCCCGCCAGCTACACGCCGGCGCCACCTGCTTCGTCGGCATCGGATTGCCGAGCACGGCCGCAAATCTGGCCCGCGCCACGCACGCGCAGGGGCTCGTCCTCGTCTACGAGTCGGGCTGCATCGGCGCCAAGCCGAGTCGGCTGCCACTCTCCATCGGCGACGGCGTGCTTGCCGATAACGCGGACGCCGTCGTGAGCGTGCCCGAGGTTTTCAACTACTGGTTGCAGCCCGGGCGCATCGACGTCGGCTTCCTGGGCGCGGCGCAGCTCGACCGGTTCGCCAACATCAACACGACGGTGATCGGCGACACCTACGACCGGCCTAGTGTGCGGCTACCGGGCGCCGGCGGCGCGCCCGAGATCGCCGCGTCATGTGGAGAGGTCATCGTCATCGTCCGCCAGACGAAGCGCACGTTCGTCGAGACTCTCGACTTCGTGACATCCGTGGGATTTGGCAGTGGTGCGGGCGACCGCGAGCGGCTCGGGTTGCGCGGGTCGGGTCCGCGCATGGTCATCACCGACCTCGGCATCCTGCAACCCGATCCGCAAACCTGCGAGCTCACACTGACCCACCTGCACCCGGGCAAAGCGGTGGACGACGCCCGCGACGCGACCGGCTGGCAGCTTGCGGTGTCGGCCAACGTGTCGACGACGGAACCGCCGACCGACCACGAACTCGCAACGCTGCGCAGCCTCGAGGCGACGAAGTCGGGCACCGACTCGTGACGGCCCAGATGAGCGACGTCTTCATCCTCGACGCAGTGCGCACGCCGGTCGGTAAGTACGGCGGCGCGCTGGCCGGCGTCCGGCCCGACGACCTGGCCGCAACGACGCTGTCAGCATTGCTCAAACGCTCGCCCGCACTCGACCCCGCGACGATCGACGACGTGCTGCTCGGCGATGCGAACGGCGCCGGCGAGGACAACCGCGACGTCGCCCGAATGGCGGTGCTACTCGCCGGTCTGCCGCCGAGCGTGCCGGGTGCGACGGTCAACCGACTGTGCGGCTCGGGTCTCGAGGCGGTCATCGAGGCGTCGCGGGCGATCGCGGTCGGTGACGCATCGGTGTGCATCGCGGGCGGGGTCGAATCGATGACGCGCGCGCCGTGGGTGCTGCTCAAGCCGGCCATCGGCTTCCCGCGCGGTCACGAGCAGTTGCACTCGACAACGCTCGGCTGGCGGATGGTCAACCCGCGGCACCGCGACGAGTGGACGGTCGCCCTCGGCGAGGGTGCCGAGATTCTGGCCGACCGGTATGGCATCTCGCGCGAGGCGCAGGACGCATTCGCGTTGCGTAGCCACCACAATGCCGCGATGGCCTGGAAGGACGGGTTGTTCGCCGACGAGGTGGTGACCGTCGACGGCGTCGAATTCGAGCGTGACGAGTCGATCCGCGCCGACACATCGCTCGAGGCTCTGGGCCGGCTGAAGCCGGCGTTCCGGCCCGACGGCACGGTGACCGCAGGCAATTCCTCGCCACTCAATGACGGTGCCTCGGCCCTGCTGCTTGCGGACGAGCGCGGTGCTGCGGCCACCGGTCGGCGTCCGATTGCGCGCATCGTGTCGCGGGCGTCGCACGGCGTCGAGCCGCAACTGTTCGGCATCGCACCGGTCGAGGCCGCGCGCAAAGCACTGCAGCGGGCCGGCATCTCGTGGGGCGACCTGCGATTGGTCGAGCTCAACGAGGCGTTCGCTGCGCAGTCGTTGGCCTGCCTCGCCGACTGGCCCGCGCTCGACCCGGCCGTCGTCAATGTCAACGGCGGTGCGATCGCGATCGGTCATGCACTCGGCTCGTCCGGGTCGCGCATCCTGGTCACGTTGGTACACGAATTGCGACGCCGTGGAGGCGGCTTCGGCCTCGCCGCGATCTGCATCGGTGTCGGCCAGGCGCTCGCGGTGGTCGTCGAAGTGGAAGGGTGAACTGGTGAGCGACTTCGTGCTGCCCCCATATCGCCGGGAGCCAGGCGTGCACCCGCCGCTGCAGTCGCCGGACTATCGCAGCACTCTCACGCGCGCGCCGGCGTTGGCCCCGATCGTGTTGCCGCACATGCTCACGGAATTGACCGGGCCGCTGCTCGGCAACGGCCCGCTCGCGCCCTACGACAACGACTTGACCATGCAGCACAGCGGCGAGGCGATCGGGCAGCGGATCATCGTGCACGGCAAGGTTCTGGACGCCCACGGCCGGCCGATTCCCGATGCGCTAGTGGAAATTTGGCAAGCGAACGCCGCCGGGCGCTACCGGCACCACGTCGACAACTGGCGTGCGCCGCTCGACCCGAACTTCACTGGCGGCGGCCGTGCGGTGACCCGAGCCGACGGTAGTTACGAGTTCACCACCATCAAGCCGGGCGCGTATCCGTGGAAGAACAACCCGAACGCGTGGCGGCCGGCACACATCCACTTCTCGCTGTTCGGCCGCGCCTTCGTGCAGCGGCTCGTCACGCAGATGTACTTCCCCGACGACCCGCTGTTCTTTCAGGATCCGATCTTCAACTCCGTTCGCGACGAGAAGGCGCGGCAGCGCATGATCTCCACCTACGACCACGAGTCGACGAAGGAAGAGTGGGCGCTGGCCTTTCGCTTCGACATCGTGCTACGCGGTCGTGACGCCACTCCGTTCGAGCAGAAGCCATGACCTCGCTTGGGATCACGCCGTCGCAGACGGTCGGCCCGTTCCTTCGCATCGGACTCACCTGGCCGGAAGGTGAACAGGTCGTGCCCGAGGGCACGCCCGGCGCGGTCGTCATCACCGGCTGCCTGTACGACGGGACGGGCGAACCGGTAAACGACGGCGTCATCGAGACGTGGCAGGCCGACGCCAACGGGCGATTCACCCATCCTGACGACCCGCGCGGCACCGCCGACCCCGAACCGGCGGGCTTCCGCGGTCTCGGGCGGAGCGAGACCGACGACAACGGCCGATACCGCATCGTCACGGTCAAGCCCGGGCGGTTACCCGCACCCGGCGGGCAGGTTCAGGCGTCGCATATTGACGTTTCGGTGTTCGCGCGTGGCCTGCTCGACCGGGTCGTCACCCGCATCTACTTTCCCGACGAGGCGACCGCCAACGCCGCCGACCCGGTGCTCTCCGCGATCGATGACGATCGGTTGCGGTCGACCCTGGTCGCGGTGCCGGACGCCGGACAGGATGGTCCTCTGCAGTTCGACATCCATCTGCGATTCGACATCCATTTGCAGGGAGAGCATGAGACCGCATTCTTCGACGTCTGACGGGCTGCTGGCACCGCTCTTCACGTCGCCGCAGGTCGAGGCAGAGCTGACCGACCACGCGCTACTGCAGGCGATGCTCGACGTCGAAGCCGCCCTCGCTCGCGCCGGCGCGGAGGTCGGTGTGGTGCCGGCTGCCGCCGCTGACGCTATCGCCGCGGCGTGCCGGGCGGACGGGTTCGACATCGCTTACATCGGCGCCGCGGCGGAGGCTTCCGGCAATCCCGTGGTCCCGCTCGTGCAGGCATTGCGGGCGGCGGTCGGAGAGCCAATGGCGCACTGGGTTCACTTCGGAGCGACGAGTCAAGACGTCATCGACACCGCACTGATGCTGCTCGTCGTGCGCGCCGGCGAACCGTTGCTGCAATGCATACGTGCTGCCGCCGATGCATGCGCCGAGCTTGCCGACCGGCACCGCGACACGGTGACGGTTGCGCGAACGCTCGGCCA
>Ga0208078_1000257_pt1 | contig 14138 bp, 15 predicted proteins | sample NGESurdeep072012_3_FD_184468 | JGI IMG/M metagenome (GOLD analysis project Ga0208078, IMG submission 184468) | Arctic peat soil microbial communities from Barrow, Alaska - NGEE Surface sample 53-2 deep-072012 (SPAdes) | ecosystem: Environmental > Terrestrial > Soil > Wetlands > Peat ...
GCAGATCGCGCAGCTCGCGGCGAGCGCGCGCGCGGGCGACATCATCGTCTCCGCTACGCCGGGATGGGACTTTCGCGAGAAGTGGGAGCCGATCAAGCACGTGAGCACGCACGGATCGCTCCATCGCGATCACATGCTCGTGCCGCTGCTCATCAGCAAGCCGATTCGTGGTACCCCGCGCCGAACCGCGGATGTGATGCCGAGCGCGCTCGAGGCGCTGGGGCTCCCCGCGGCGCGCGATCTCGATGGCGCGTCGTTCGTCTAGCGCGCGACGCCGCCGGACCTCTGATTCCGACTAGCTTTTCGGATTGATCGAGGCCAGGATCGCGCGCAGTCTCTCGCGGCGCGCCGCGCCAAGAGGAAAGCGCTTAGCGGCGGTAGGGCCGCTATTTTCACCATACAGGTAGTCGCCGTTGGAGGTCAGCAAGAGGACCTCGGGTGCGGCGGTTCCGAAGGCGAGCACGCAAACGAGCGCGTCAGCGCGCATGCGCACCGTTGCCGTACCCGTGTCCCAGTGACCGCTGAACGGGCGATACACTGCGAACGGATGCGCGGCTCCGTCGCGCGGAATTACGAGCAGCGTGGGCGCCAGCAGCTCCTGCATCGAGTAGTCCGCGACTCCCCACGCTCCTTCGGGTATCGGAAGTCTGTCGTCGGCCGCTCCTGAGCGACGCACAAGGAGCTGGTTGCCCTTGCGCGAAATGTGCTGCGTCACGAGCGTCTCGCCGCTGTCGGCCCACGTCGCGTCGTAGCTCCGCACGATCGAGTGATCGAACTCGGCGTGCGCCACCCCTACCATGCCATCGTTCCGACTGAGGCTGGACGTAACGCCGGTTTCGTCGTTCCCGACCGTGTGCAATAGCACGGGTAGCTTGCGCTCCATGTCTATGGTGACCGCGGAATCTGCACCCGGCAGCGCGCGCAGCAGGAAGCGTGTGCGCGGGGCATCCGACACGCGCTCCAATTCCTCGGAAAAGAGCCCCGCATTGACCGTGTCAGCCGCTCCGGTTGGAGGCACGCCGCGGCCACGCAAATCCATCTTCCACGCACGGGTCAGCATCCGCCCGTGTGACACATCGAAGAGGTCGTGCTCGTCCATCGGCCCTTGCACATCGAGCCATGACGATCGACCTGCAGCAGAGTCGACCCAAAAGCTCAGTCGCATGTGCCACGTCCCTGCTCCGTGAATCTCGGCCACGCGCGTTCCGAGCGTATCGAAGAGTCGCGCAACTTCAAACGTGCGAATTGCCTCGTCGCGCTCATCGCCCACCACTCCGGCTCCAATCCCCGAGGTCGTGGTGTCGGTCCATCGCGTTCCGCTACGAAGGGGCACTGACGGTAGCGGTATGAGCAGGTCGACGGTGCTCATCGATCCAGGCGGCTTTCCATCAATCAGCATCACCTTGCCCGTAGGCGACAGCGAATACGCATTCGACCCCAGCTTGCGGCTCACCGAAAGATTCTGCGCGGCAACCTGCACTATCGGTTTATCGACAGTTCCCGACCAAAGGTGGGACTGAACGCTCCGTTCCCGCACGGGGTTGCCAATCGTATCCGTGCCGCGAGCCCAGTACATGCGAAACGGGTTGAGGGTCTCGTATCTGATCGTGTCGTGTTGAACCAGATAACGAGCGGGCGCCTGAGCGACGATCGCCGGACACGAGAACACGCAGAGAGCCGCGATCCGTAGCGCGCCGAAGAGCGTCATGCGATCGATCATCGGAGTAGTAGGGTGGGGTGTTCGTCGCCGCTTCATGTCTGCCGCGCCGCCTTTTTGTTGAACAAGGGCGGCACAGAGAACGCCGCCCAGATGAACTCGAGCCCGATGAAGCCCCAGCGCCGGTCGTGTACGGCGACGGCGCCGAGGAGGAGGGAGCCGACGAGGTTGAGGACGTTGAACCACCGATCGTGGCGGTCGAGCTTCCCCATCTGCAGCGCGCCGAACCCGATGAGCACGAGAATCGCGCCCGTAACCGACATTAGTTGATAGAACACCGCGGCTCCGCGAGATTGAATTGGATCGAATGAATAATCACACCGTATCAGTCGCCGGCGCGATGACCTGGCGCCGGCTCGTGCTCGCGCTCACCGCGCGCTCGCTGCTAAGCCCGAGCCTGGGCGTGGCGCTCGTGCGCGTCGCGTGGCGCTTTCGGAAGCGCGGCTGGTACGCGACGCCGCCGTTCCTGCCGCTGCCGCCGCGCGACTACGTACGCTGGCGAATGTACACCGCGTATGGCGATTACGATGCGGTGGCGCCGGCGGAGGATGTCGAGCGATACGCGCGCTGGGCGGTGCGCTCGCAGTGATCGCAGCGCAGGAGGCGGTCGTGCGCTCGCTCGAGGAGTCGATTCGCGCGCAGGGCTTCGGACTCGGCTTCGATCTCGTCGGGATCACGACGCTTGGCAGCGTGGAGACGGCGCCGCACTTCGAGGAGTGGCTCGCGCGCGGATACGCGGGCGAGATGCACTATCTGCCGAAGTGGGCGGACAAGCGTCGCGATTCGAGACTGCCGTACGCGGGAGTGACGAGCGCGATCGTCGTCGCGCTGGACTACGGCGGCGCGGAGCCTTCGGGGCCGGTGGCGCGTTACGCGCGCGGCGACGATTACCATGATGTGCTCGACGCGAAGCTGCGCGAGTTGCACGCATGGATTGGCGCGGAGATGGGGCGCGAGGTGCGCGGGCGCGCGTACGTCGATACGGGGCCGCTGCTCGAGCGCGATCTCGCGCGCCGCGCGGGGCTTGGCTGGTTCGGGAAGAACACGAATCTCATCCATCCGAAGCTCGGCTCCTTCTTTTTTCTCGGCGCGCTACTATTGGAGCTCGATCTCGCGCCGGACACGCCGTTCGAGAGCGATCACTGCGGCACATGCACGCGCTGCATCGACGCGTGTCCGACGGGCGCGATCGTGGAGCCGCGCGTGCTCGACGCGACGAGGTGCATCTCGTATCTCACGATCGAGGCGAGGGGTGAGATCCCGCTCGAGTTTCGTGAGCAGATCGGAGAGCTGATCTATGGATGCGACATCTGCCAGGATGTCTGTCCGTGGAACGAGAAGTTCGCGCGCGCGCTGCCGGAGGGGAGTCCATTTGCTGCGCGGGAGATCATCGCGGGGAAGAGCGCGCGCGAGCTGGCGACGGAGATTTTTGCGCTGGACGACGAGGGGTATCGTGCGGCGTTCCGTAACTCCCCGATGAAGCGCGCGAAGCTCCGGGGGCTCAAGCGCAACGCCGCCGTCGTGCTCGGCAACATGGATGGGGGGCGTCTTCGTGCGCCAACGCTGCCAACTCGCAATCCGTAACGCGTAGGAGTACCGTAAGTACAGGGGCATCCGTGTGGCTGCCTCCTCTCCCGCTTCCAACCCGGCCGCCATGTCCTCGCCCACCACCGTCCGCCACCTCCGCTGGACCGACCTGCCCAAGGAGTCCGTCACCGCGCAGCTCTCGCGTCGCCTCGTGACCGGCGACCGCATGATGCTGGCACAGGTCTACCTGGACAAGGGATGCATCGTCCCGCGCCACTCACACGAGAATGAGCAAATCACCTGGATCGTGGAGGGCGCGCTCAAGTTCTGGATCGGCGCTGACGGCAAGGAGGAAGTGATCGTCCGCGCGGGCGAGGTGCTGCATATCCCCTCGAACGTGCCGCACATGGCCGAGGCGCTCGAAAACACGCTGGACGTGGACATCTTCAGCCCCATACGACAGGACTGGCTCGACCACACCGACGGCTACTTCCATTCGAACGTGAAGAAATAGCGATGGACCTCGGGATCCGGGGGAAGGTCGCGCTCGTTGCGGCATCGAGTCGAGGGCTGGGACGCGCATCGGCCGAGGCGCTCGCGGCCGAGGGAGTGGAGATGGTGCTCTGCGCACGCGGCGAGGCGGCGCTGCGCGCGACGGCCGCGGATATTCGCCGCACAGCCGGTGTGCGGGTGGTGGACGTCGTCGCCGACGTCGCGACGCAGGCGGGCATCGAGGCCGTGCTGTCAGCTGCCGAGCGGGAGTTTGGACGCGTCGACATCCTCGTCACCAACGGCGGCGGACCGCCCGCAGGTCCGTTCGAGACGCACGCGCGCGACGCGTGGGATGCGGCCGTGCGCGCCAACCTCACGAGCGTGGTGGAGCTCGTGCGCGGTGTGCTGCCGGGAATGCGTGAGCGGCGGTGGGGGCGCATCGTCAATGTCACGTCGATTGCGGTGAAGCAGCCCGTCGACAACCTGATCCTGTCGAACAGCGTGCGCGCTGCAGTGACCGGCTTCGCGCGCACGCTGGCGAACGAGGTCGCACCACACGGCATCACGGTGAACAATGTGATGCCCGGCTTCACGCGCACGGCTCGCGTGGAGGAGCTCGCGGCACGCACTGCGTCGCTCCAGGGTACCACGCCCGATGCGGCATTCGCCGCGTGGGAAAGTCAAATCCCGATGGGTCGCCTCGGTGAGCCGGCGGAGTTCGGAGCGATGGTTGCCTTCCTCTGCTCCGCACGTGCGAGCTACACCACGGGCGCTTCCATTCCCGTTGATGGTGGCTGGATCAAGAGCCTTCTCTGAGGCGCACATGACGCACACCCTCCCCTCCACCTCGCCCGCCTCGTACGACGACGTTCCATCACTCGCTGCGCGGGTCGATCAGCTCTCCGGTGAGGGCGCGCTCGACGTGTTCCGGCGCGCCATGGAGCTTGAGCACGCCGGCCGTTCGATCGTACACCTGGAGCTCGGCGCACCGGATGTGGATGCGCCCGCGCATGTGGTGGACGCAACCGTCGCGGCGTTGCGAGCGGGCGACGCGCGCTACGTCGCACCCCAAGGGCTTCCCGAGCTTCGCGAGGCAATCGCAGCCGACGTGCGCTCGCGCGGGATCGCCGCGAGTGCGGATCAGGTGATCGTCACACCGAGCGCGAAGACGGCAGTGTTCTACGCGATGCTCGCGACGGTGGAGCCCGGAAGCGAGGTGCTCGTGCCCGATCCCGGCTTCCCGATCTACCCGTCGATGGCGCGCTTCGCAGGCGGCGTGCCGGTGGGTTACGCACTGGATGCCGACAACGCGCCGGACGTGGACGACATCGCGATGCGCATCAACCCGCGCACGCGGGTGCTCTGTCTCAACTCGCCGAATAATCCGACGGGAGGCGCACTCGATGCCGCCGACATGGCGCGGCTCGCGGAGCTGGTCGCGCGCCACGACCTGCGCGTCGTCACCGACGACATCTACTCGCGTCTCGTGTTCGAGGGTGGGCGCGCGCCCAGCATCGCCGCCTTTGATGGCGCCCGTGGCGCACGCGCTCGCACGATGCTCGTGGATGGCTTCTCGAAGACATATGCGATGACCGGCTACCGGCTCGGCTACCTCGTGGTGCCGCGCCCGTGGGTCGAGCGGCTCGTGACTATGTCGGTCAACGGCCACACCTGCGTGCCGCCATTCATCCAGCGTGCGGGGATTGCCGCGTTGACCGGGCCGCAGGACATGGTGGCGACGCAGATCGCCGCGTATCGCGCGCGGCGCGATCTGCTCGTGCGCGGCCTGAACGAGCTGCCGGGTGTGAAGTGCCCGGTTCCGGCCGGCGCGTTCTATGTATTTCCCGATTTCTCCGCCCTGCTCACGGCGCGCGGTCTAACTTCGCGGGCCTTCGCTGACCGGCTGCTCGAGAATCATGGAGTTGCGGCCATCGACGGGGCTGCGTTCGGCTCGCGCGGTGAAGGGTGCCTGCGCCTGTCCTTCGCGTCTGCGCAGGCGGACCTCGATGCGGCAGTCACGCGGATCGGCGACGCAGTCGCGGGCTTGGCTTAGTCGAGCGGCCGCCCCGCGAACAGGCGCTTCGAAATCATGACGTGCGCGCCCATCGTGCCGTCCACAAGCTGTGTGATGCGCACGTCCGCGCCTGTGCTCAACAACTGGTAGGCGTCCTCGCGCGAAAGGTGGTAGGTGTCGCCGAGTAGTGCGATCGCCTGACGGGTGGCGATCTTCGTCGCCACCGTGAGATTGGAGTCCGCGCCCATGGCGATCCAATCCGTGGGCGTCTCCGCGCGTGGCCAGTCGAAGTGCAGGTCCTTGCGCACGATGAGCTGGAACCGACCGCGCAGCGCCGTTTCGAGCGCCGTGATGTCCACTTCGCCGTCCCCTTGCGCCGCGTGGCCGTCGCCGATTTCGAGTAGCGCCCCGCGCGTGTGCACCGGGATGTAGAGAATCGTTCCGGCGACGAGCGCCTTGTTGTCGAGATTCCCCGCGTGCGTTCCGGGCGGTGCGCTGTTGATGCGTCCCTGCTCCGGTCGCGGCGCCACACCGATACTCCCGAAAAACGGGTGAAGTGGAATCGCGATCCCGAGTGAATCGGAGAACCGCGCCACCATGTGCTGCAGGTCGAGCGGGATCACGCGCGAGCGCGACTCGCCCGGGAAGTCTTCGGGCAGGAAGCCGCCGCGCGGTCCGAAGCCGTTGCACGCATAAGGCAGGTCGACCGCGATCGACTCGATCCTCACCTCGAGCACGTCGCCCGGTTCCGCGCCGTCCACGTAAATCGGGCCGGTGAGGATGTGCCCACCCGGGCCGCGGCGGAGCGTGGAGTCGCGTGCGGCGTCTACGATCGCTCGGTACGCCGGCTCGATCGTACCCGTGTCCACGCCCGGTTGGAGGAGTCGGGCTCCGCACGTCGAGACTGCACCGACGATCACCTCGTCGCCGGATGCCACGCGTAACGCCGGCGATGCGACGGGATCGTAGCCGCCGTACACGACCGTCGTCGCGGACGGCATCAGCGTGTGCACTGAGCCAACCGGATGCGCGGGCCAGAAATACGCGCCAGCGGCGATCGTCTGGGGCGGAGTCGTGGACGCAGCACAGGCAGCGAACGCGATGGGGGCGAGCGGGATGATCGCGAGCGAGAGTCGACGCATGGGACCGGGGGCGAGAGTGGTGAACCGATACGTGGCAAAGCAAATCTGTTGTCTCGCGCTCGACGATGAAGGGTTTCGCAGGGCGTTCAGGTGCTCGCTGATGAAGCGGCGAAGCTGCGGGGAAAGCCTTTCCACAATTTATGCCTTGACAGGCATATAACCCGTTTGGTATATTCACCCCATGTCCACGCTCTTCGAAGTCATCGGCGATCCCAGCCGCCGCCGCATGCTCGACCTCCTCCGCGACGACGAGCACACCGTCACGGAGCTCGTCGACGCGCTCGACATGAGCCAGCCCGCGGTGTCGAAGCACCTTCGCGTGCTCCGCAACGCCGGGCTCGTCGAGGCACGCGTGGACGCTCAGCGCCGCATCTACTCTCTCTCGCCCGAGCCGCTCGCCGAGCTCGACGCGTGGCTCACGCCGTATCGCCGATTCTGGCGCGGCAGGCTCTCGTCGCTGCAACGCCACCTCGCACGCAATGACTGACCTCAACCGGATATTGATATGATCGCATCGACAGCTGACTCCACCGACCGCATCGAAGACGAGGTGCGTCTGCCACAGCCGCAGGCGCGCGTTTGGCGCGCGCTCACAAACCCAGCGGAGCTCGGCGCCTGGTTCGGCGTCGATCTCACGGGCGCGACCATCGCGACCGGCGCCCGGGTCAATGGCCGCTTCACGATTCCCGGTCACGAGCATCAATCGTTCGACGTGACGATTGAGACCGTGGAGCCCGAGCGCCGCTTTGCGTGGCGCTGGCACCCGAGCGCCACCGACGCCAGCGTGGACATGTCGAAGGAGCCGCGCACACTCGTCACGTTCACGCTTGAGAGCACTCCCGACGGCGGCACGCTGCTGCGAGTCGTGGAGACCGGCTTCTCGGGACTCGCCGCCGCGCGCCGCACCGCCGCCCTGCTCGGCAACACCAGGGGATGGAAGGGGCAACTCCACACGCGCCTCACCGGCTATCTCGCCTCGACTACCTGAGGGCAGCGCGATGTTCTGTCCCGTTTGCATCTCGACGCTCGCGATCGCCGCGGCCGGCACCACCTCGTCGGCCGGACTATCCGCGCTCGTCATCAACCTGAAGCGGCGCGCGCGTGTCGCCGCTACCGCACCGAATACCTCACAGGAGCTGAACATGGAAACGTCGACAATCGTGTCCCGCGCAGAGTGGCTCACCGCACGCCGGGCACTGCTCGCGAAGGAAAAGGAAGCGACCCGCGCGCGCGATGCGCTGAGCGCTCAACGCCGCACGCTGCCGATGGTGCGCGTCGAGAAGGACTACACATTCGAAGGGCCGAACGGTCGGGTGTCGCTGCGCGACCTGTTCGGTGATCACAAACAGCTCGTCGTCTACCACTTCATGTTCGCGCCGGCGTGGAGCGAGGGATGCAAGCACTGCTCGTACGTGATGGACAACGTCGACGGCGGCCTCGCCCACCTCGCCGCGGCCGACACCGCATTCGCCGCGATCTCGCGCGCGCCGCTCGCGAAGCTCGAGTCGTTCGAGGCACGAATGGGCTGGAGCTTTCCGTGGCTCTCCTCGGGCGAATCGGATTTCAACTACGACTTCCACGTCACGATCGACGACGAGCGCAACAAGGAGTACAACTACGAGAGCGTGACCGAGCTGCGCCGGCGCAAGGAGATCCCGCAGGCGCCAAGTGACATGCCGGGGTTCAGCGTTTTCTCTCGCGACGGCGACGACATCTTCCACACGTACTCCACCTATCAGCGCGGCGTCGACACCTTCCTCAACACCTACAATCTCCTCGACATGACTCCGCTGGGACGCAACGAGTCCCACGGTATGGAGTGGGTGCGCTATCACGATCGGTACGAGGAGTAGCCGGCCTGGAACTTCGGCGATCGCCCGCCTGTTGATCCCTTAACCGCACGCGGGCGCCCGTTACGTCCAACGGCGGCCACGCACCATTCGTTATTGTTAGTGTAGTATGCACCACGACAATTGATCTGCTGTACTCGCTGGGAGGGTTCGTCGCACCGGACGAACCAAGGCGTTTCCCAACCGGCCCCTCAGCGAGGAACCAAGTCACCAATGGGAGCTGTACATGTCACACGCAACGGCCTCAAAGCGCATTCGCGCGCGGGTACTCGTAATCGGCAGCGGAATAGCCGGCCTGCACACCGCCTTCCGCGCCGCCGAGCAATGCGCAAACCCTGGTGACGTAGTCCTGCTCACCAAGCGCTCGCTCTTCGACAGCTCCACCAACTACGCGCAGGGCGGGATCGCCGCCGCGCTCGGCGCTGGCGACTCGCCCGCGCTCCATCGCCAGGACACGCTCGCCGCCGGCGGCATTCTCTGCGATAGCGATGCCGTCGACGTCCTCGTGAGCGAAGGCCCGAGCCGGGTGCGCGAGCTCACCGAAGCCGGCGCGAACTTCGACGTCGGGCCGCTCGGCGAATACCTGCTCGGCCGCGAGGCCGCACACTCCGAGCGCCGGATCGTGCACGCGAGCGGCGATCGCACGGGCGCGGAAGTGGTGCGCACGCTGGTCGAGCTCGTGCGCGCGGACAAGCGAATAGCGATCATCGAGCACGCACGCGCGCTCGACCTCATCATCGAGAACGGGGAGTGCGCCGGCGCGCGCGTGAGCGAGCGCGGGCGCGCACTCGAGGTGATTGCGGACGCCACGGTGCTCGCGACGGGCGGCTGCGGACAGGTGTATCTGCGCACGACGAATCCGCCGGTCGCCACCGGCGATGGCTATGCACTCGCGCATCGCGCGGGCGCCGAGCTCGCCGACATGGAGTTCGTGCAGTTCCATCCAACGGCGCTCGATACGAACGAGACGCCGCTCGCGCTCATCAGCGAGGCCGTGCGCGGCGAGGGCGCGATTCTTCTCGACGCGAACGGTGTGCGATTCATGCCTGCCATCAATGAGCTGGCTGAGCTCGCGCCGCGCGACATCGTCACGCGCGCGGTACTGCACGCCCAGCGGGCGACGGGCGGTGTCACGCTCGACGCAACGCGTCTCGGCGAGCAGTTCACGACGCGCTTCCCTGGCATCTTCGCGGTGTGCATGGAGCGCGGCATCGATCCGCGCACGCAGCCGATCCCGGTCACCCCTGCGGCGCACTACATGATGGGAGGGATCGTCGTCGATCTCGTGGGCCGCTCGACGATCCCGCGACTCTCGGCCGTGGGCGAGGTCGCGCGCACCGGAGTGCATGGCGCGAATCGCCTGGCGTCGAACTCGCTGCTCGAGGGATTGGTGTTCGCCGAGCGCGTTGCGCACGATGTGATGCAGCTCGAGCCGCTCGCGCACGAGCCCGTGCTCGAGAGCTGGCGAGTGCCGACGCCGCCCGATCGCGCGATCTCTCGCGATGCGGCGCAGCGTATTCGAGTGTTGATGTGGGAGCACGCGGGAATCGAGCGCGCGGCCGTCGGGCTGCGCGAGTGCCTCGCCGCGCTGGAGGTGATCGTGGCCGAGCTACCCGCGGGCGCGACGGAGGAGCACAACCTCGCGCTCACCGCGCAGCTGATAGCGAAGTCCGCTCTCATGCGCGAGGAATCGCGCGGCGGACACTTTCGCAGCGATTTCCCGCTCCCACGCAGCGTGTGGGCCGATCGCCACGTGCAGTTCGGCGCCGGCAAGAAGGCGCGGAGGGTCGCGTCATGATCGCGTCTGCCGAAGTTCTCAAGCTGCAGGATGAGATTCGCGCGCTCGCGCGCGAGCGCAACGCGGTGATCCTCGCGCACAACTACGAGCGTCCCGAGGTGCAGGACGTCGCCGATGTCGTCGGCGACTCGCTCGGACTGTCGCGCGAGGCCGCGCGCACCGCCGCCGATGTCATCGTCTTCTGCGGCGTGCACTTCATGGCCGAGACGGCGGCGATTCTCTCGCCGGACAAGACCGTGTTGCTCCCCGATCTCGCCGCGGGGTGCTCGCTCGCGGACACGATGACCGCGCATCAGCTGCGCGCGTGGAAGGCCGAGCATCCGGGAGCGGTCGTGGTGTCGTACGTGAACACGACGGCGGCGGTGAAGGCGGAGACAGACTACTGCTGCACGTCGGGGAACGCGGTGGAGATCGTCAACTCGATCCCTGCAGATCGCGAGGTGCTCTTTGGCCCCGACATGTTCCTCGGCGCGCACGTGCGCCGGATGACCGGCAGGGCGAACATGCACGTGTGGATGGGCGAGTGTCATGTGCACGCGGGGATCACGCCGGAAGCGCTCGACAACATGCGCCTCGCGCATCCGCAGGCGGAGATGCTCGTGCATCCGGAGTGCGGCTGCTCGACGAGCGTGCTCGAGGGAATCTCCGCGGGCGCGGTGAACGACAAGGATCTGCACATTCTGTCGACGGAGGGAATGATCCGCCGGCCGTCAGAGAGCGATGCGAGCGAGTTCATCGTCGCGACCGAGGTCGGGATTCTGCATCGGCTGCGCAAGGCGAATCCGAGCAAGACGTTTTTCGCGGCGGATGAGCGGGCGTCGTGTCAGTACATGAAGGTGACGACGCTGGCAAAGGTGAAGCGCTCGCTCGAGACTCTCGAGCATCGCATCACGGTGCCGGCGGACGTGGCCGATCGCGCGCGGCTCGCGATCGAGCGGATGATCTCGATCGGGGGCGCGCCGGCGATGGCTCCGGCGTTCGCGATGGGCGAGTGAGCATGGCGCACGCGGTGGCTGAGCCACTCGTTTTTCCATTGTCTGCCGAGGAGGCGGAGCGACTGGTGCGCGCCGCACTCGAGGAGGATCGCGCGTTCGACGATGTCACGACGCTTGCGGTGGTTCCCGCGAGCGCGCGTGCGCGAGCAGACATGGTCTCGCGCTCGGCCGGCGTGATCGCGGGGCTTCCGCTCGCGGCGCGCGTGTTCGAGCTGCTCGATCCGGGGACGCGATGCCGAGCGCTCGTGAGCGACGGCGCGCACGTGGCGGCGGGCACGTCGGTGCTCGAGATCGAGGGGAGCGCGCGCGCGGTGCTGTCGGCCGAGCGTGTGGCGCTCAACTTCGCGCAGCGGCTGTCGGGGATTGCGACGCTCACTGCGCGCTACGTGAGCGCGGTGCGCGGCACGCGCGCGAAGATTCTCGACACGCGGAAGACGACGCCGGGGCTTCGCGCGCTGGAGAAGTACGCGGTGCTGTGCGGTGGCGGGACGAATCACCGCGCGGATCTCGCGGCGGCGGTGCTGATCAAGGACAACCATCTCGAGTCGGTGGGCGGCGACATCGCGCTCGCGGTGCGTCGCGCGCGAGAATTCGCTCCGAAGGGCATGCAGGTGGAAGTGGAGTGCGACACGCGCGAGCAAGTGGGGCGCGCCGTCGAAGCGGGTGCCGATGTCATACTCCTCGACAACATGTCGCCGAGCGAGATGCGGCTGTGCGTCGAGATGGTGAACGGCGCGGCGATCGTCGAGGCCTCGGGCGGCATCACGCTCGAGAGCGTGCGCGCGGTGGCGGAGACCGGCGTGGACTGGATCTCGGTGGGCGCGCTGACGCACTCGGTGCCGGCGCTGGATCTAGCGCTGGATTTTCGGGCGGGAACGGGGAGTTAGCCATTCGCCGGGCACCGGCTGTGACTATCGCACGATCGACCTAAATCACCTCGTACGCGATGAGCACGCCCACCACCGATACCATCGTGAGCCCCGCCAGGAACAGATAGTCCGCCGCGCGCTCGAAGCGCCGCCGATTCTCCGTCGCCCGCGCCCTCAAGGCCAGATACGCCAGAAAGCACGAGGCGAGAAAGACCAGCGCATCAATCGACAGCAAATTATCCGCGACGCTGTCGACGTGCTGTGACCGCGACACGATGCGAAAGAGTCCGATAACCGTGATGCATACGCCGACCATGCCGGCGGAGACGGAGAAGATGTGCTCACTCAGCTCGCGCGGCTCGCCGTTTCGGAGCGCCCTCTCTTCATCGAGCCTGCTCATTTTTGCTCTCGCGGTAGTGTCAACGTGAACGTGCTTCCCGTGCCCACCGTGCTCTCCAGCGTCACGTCTCCACCCATCGCGCGTGCGAGATCGCGACTGATGGCCAGCCCGAGCCCCGTGCCCTCGTGCTGGGTCGTGCGCGTGCGGCCAAGCTGCACGAACGGCTCGAAGATCGCTTCATGCTTCTCGAGAGGAATCCCCGGGCCGGTGTCTTTGATCTCGATCACCACGCGATCGTCGGCCGCCAGGCATCGCACCGAGATTCGACCTCCCGCGGACGTGAACTTCACGGCGTTGGAGATGAGATTGAGCACGACCTGTTCGGTCTTCAGCGGATCCGCTCTCGCGACGAGATCGAGCGGGCACGCCTCAGTCACGAAGTCGATGCGCTTCGCCTGCGCCTGGGGCTCCACCAGCGGCAGCACGGCGTCCATCACGCTCTGTACCGGCACACTCGCAACATCGTACGTCACATGTCCAGCCTCGAGTCTGCTGTAGTTGAGCAGATCGGTGATGATGCCGAGCAGGTGCCGCTGGCTTCCGCGAATTCGCGAGAGGTAGCTGTGCTGCTGCTCCGTGATCGGACCGCCGATTCCCATCTCGAGTAGCTCCGCATAGCCGCCGATCGCGTTGAGCGGCGTGCGCAGCTCGTGCGACATCGCGGCCAGAAACTCGCTCTTCGTTCGGTTGGCCACCTCCGCCTCGGCGACGCGACGCGCATCGGCGATCGCGCGCTCCTGCGCCGCGCGCCGCTCCGTGAGATCGCGCGTCACCTTCGCAAAACCGATCAGCGCACCGTCCGGATTGCGCATCGCGGTGATGACGACGTTCGCCCAGAGAAGCGTGCCGTCCCTTCGAACGCGCCATCCCTCGTCCTCGAAGCTGCCCACCTTGGTCGCGACCTCGAGCTCGAATGCCGGCTTCCCACTCGCGACATCCTCCGCAGGATAGAAGGTGGAGAAGTGTCGTCCGACGATCTCGCTCGCCGCGTAGCCCTTGATCCTGCGCGCGCCCTCGTTCCAGGTCGCGACCATTCCCTCGGGATCGAGCATGAAGATGGCGTAGTCCTTCACGGTCTGAACGAGCTGACGAAAGCGCTCCTCGCTTGCGCGGAGCGTCTCCTCTGCCGCGCGGCGATCGGAGAGATCACGCGTGACCTTCGCGAACCCGACGTGCACACCACTGTCGTCGAAGAGCGCCGTGATGACGACGTTCGCCCAGATGAGCGAGCCGTCCTTCCGGAGCCTCCAACCCTCGTCCTCGAATCGCCCATCGCGAATGGCGGCCGCGAGCTCCATTGGCGGCTTGCCGCTCGCGATGTCCGCGGGCGGGTA
>Ga0208078_1000258_pt1 | contig 14115 bp, 8 predicted proteins | sample NGESurdeep072012_3_FD_184468 | JGI IMG/M metagenome (GOLD analysis project Ga0208078, IMG submission 184468) | Arctic peat soil microbial communities from Barrow, Alaska - NGEE Surface sample 53-2 deep-072012 (SPAdes) | ecosystem: Environmental > Terrestrial > Soil > Wetlands > Peat ...
GTCTACGACTGGTGGGAACAAGCCGTCCTCGCCGACATCAACGAGCAGTTCGCGATCGACTTCCTGGGCGGCGCATCGCCGTGGACGAAGGACGGCCGCGCGGCGTTCGCTGCGGAGTCGCCGATCACGTTCGCGGAAAACGTGCGCACGCCGCTCCTGATCCTGAGCGATACCGGCGACCAGCGCGTCCCGATCGCGCAATCGTACGCGTTCTACCACGCGCTGCGCGACCGCGGCCGCACCGTGAAGTTCGTCGCGTTTCCGCGTGCCGGCCACTTCCCGGCCGACCCCGTCGGACGGGAGACGGTCGTACGTCAGTGGGCCGGCTGGTTCGACCAATGGATGAAGTGATGCAGCCCTGCACTCGCGTCGTGGCCGTCGCCGCGTTCATCGCGCTCGGTATCCAAGCGGCATCGGCCGCGCCGCCGCAGCCGCTCACCGAAGGCGACCTGCGCGCCCAGGTCGTGCTGTTCTCGCCGGCGATCGCGCCGGACGGGAAGCACGTCGTGCTGGTCGTGCGGCGGGCCGACTTCGCGAAGAACACGTACCGCAACGAGCTGATCCTGGTCGACACGCGCAGCGGCGCGACACGAATCCTCGTCGGCGAGCGTGACGACGCGAGCGATCCGACGTGGTCGCCGAGCGGCGACCGGCTGGCGTACGTCGCGACCCCGCCGAAAGAGCCCGACGCCAAGGACGAGCCGGCGCCGCAGCTCTACGTGCTGCGCATGGACGGCGGCGATCCGGCTCGTGTCACCGACGCGAGGAAGGGCGTCGAAGGGTTCGCATGGCGCCCCGACGGCCGCGCGTTCGCGTATATCAGCCGCGACGTCGCGCCCGACGAAAAGCGGATCAAAGGGCACGACGACTGGTTCGAGATCACCGACAACGCGTGGACCTCGCGCTCGAGTCCGGCGCCCGCGCACTTGTGGACCATCGCCCCCGGCGAAAAGAAGGCGCATCGCGTGACGCACGGGACGTGGTCGCTCGAGGGTACGCCGTCCTTCGCACCGCACCTCAGCTTCGTCGTCGTGATCCGCACGCCGAGGGCGTCGGCGAACCATTACCGCGCCCGCTCGATCGCGGGGGTCGCCCTGAGCAGCGGCTTTACTCGCGACCTCCCCGGGGTCGGCCGCGGTGCCGACGACGCGCACGTTTCGCCGGACGGACAGCGGATGGTCTTCACGGCCAAAGAGCCGCACGCGTTTTCGCAGTCGAATCTCTTCGAGATGTCCGACCTCTCCCACGTCCGCAACCTGAGCGCGAAGCTCGATCGCAACGTGCGGTTCGGCGCGTTTCTTCCCGGCGACCGCGTCGCCGTCACGGCAAACGACGGGACGCGCGGCCGACTCTTCACGATCGCGCGGAACGGAACGTGGAGCGCGCTCCCGCTCGCCGACGTCGATCCGTCGGGTTCGCCGAGCGCCGCACGCGACGGCACGCTCGCCTTCATCGGGTCCACGCCGGCGCACCCGAGCGAGCTCTACGTCCTGCGCGCGAACGCGAACGCACCGCAGCGGCTGACGCACTATAACGACCGGGTCGCCGCGCACCCGCTCGGCCGCACGCGCACGATCGTCTGGCGCAGCGCCGACGGATTCGACGCCGACGGCGTCCTGACGGAGCCGGTGCACGCCGTCCGCGGCCGCAGGTACCCGCTGGTGGTGCTGATCCACGGCGGGCCGACCGCGACCTCGCGCGAGTCCTTTAACCCGCTCGCGCAGCTGATGGCTGCGCGCGGCTGGTACGTCTTCCAGCCGAATTACCGCGGCAGCGACAACCTCGGCCACCGCTGGGCGCAGGCGACCGTTCCGCACATCACCAGTGCGCCCGCGCAGGACGTGCTTGACGGCGTCGACGCGGTGCTGAAGCTCGGCGGGATCGACACGACGCGCATCGGCGTCTCGGGCTGGAGCGAAGGCGGGCTGCTCACCTCGTGGCTGATCGGCCACGACCACCGCTGGCGCGCCGCGATGTCGGGCGCCGCGGTGAACGATTGGACCGGCTACGCCGACATGACCGATGCCAAGGACTTTTCGCCGTCGTTCATCGGCCGTTCGCCGTGGACGGGGCCGCGGGAGCGCGCGCTGTACGACGCCGAGTCTCCACTGACGTACGCGGCAGACGTGAAGACGCCGACGCTCATCATGACCGACGCCGGCGACCAGCGCGTGCCGACACCGCTCTCCTACGAGTTCTATCACGCGGTGCGCGCGACCGGCACGCCGGTGGAGATGGTCGTGTTCCCGGTGAACGGACACTTCCCCAGCGATCCGCTCCACCGGGAAGAGGTCAACCACCGCTGGATCGACTGGTTCGCGAGGCACTTCTGAGATGATCCCGATCTTGCTCGCCGCGGCGGTCGCGGCCGCGTCCGCAGCACCTGCGGTCACGACGACGGTTCCGCCGGCGGCGGCCACGCCGAAGACGCTGACGCTCGACGCGCTGCGCGCCGCCGTCAGCGTCCGCGAGCCGCACATCTCGCCGGACGGAAAGCGAGTCGTGTACGTGCGCGGCGTCGGCGACTTCAAGGCCGACGTCGAGCGCACCGAGCTCGTGCTCGTCGACGTCGCGACCGGCTCTCGGCGCGTCCTCACGCGGGACCGCGACGACGTCTCGAACCCCGCCTGGTCGCCGGACGGGACGCGCATCGCGTTCCTCGCCGCTCCGTCCAAGGACGAGCCGCCCGAGATCTACGTGCTCTCGCTCGACGGCGGCGACGCGCAGCGCATCACGCACACCAAGGGCATCGCCGGATTCGCATGGCGGCCCGACGGTCGCGCCCTGGCGTATTTGATGCGCGATCCGCCGGGCGGTACGAAACCGTCGCCGGCGCCCTCCCCGTCGCCGGCCGCCGGCGCGGCGCCGGCCGCGACGCCGAAACCGTCGCCCTCACCCTCGCCGACGCCGAAGGGCTACGCCGAAGCGTTCACGGTCACCGACGAACACTACCTCACCCGCGCGCCGTCGCGCCCGACGCATCTGTGGACGGTCGACGCCGACGGTGCGAACCCGCGCCAGATCACGCGCGGCGCCGCCAGCCAGTCCGGCCGCATCGACTGGTTTCCCGACGGTAGTGCGATCGTGGTGACCGAACAGCCCGATGCGATCTTCGCGCACCTGACGCAACAACACAGCGTCGTCGTCAACGTTCCGACCGGCGCGGAGCGCCCGCTGCGCGCGAGCGGACTCGACAGCGGAGCGGTTCTGTCGCCCGACGGTACGCGCGTCGCGCTCGGCGTCTCGCGCCACGGCTCGGCGTACCTGCATCACGACGTCGTGGTGCGCCGCGTGAGCGACGGCGGTGACGTCGCAAGCGCCGTCGCGCTCGACCGGAACGCGCAGTGGTACGACTGGCTCGACGATCGTACGGTCCTGATCGGCGGTGCCGACGGGGTGCGGACGTACGCGTGGCGGCTCGCGCTCGACGGCAGCCCGCCGGCACGGCTCGATCTGGGCGAAGTCGGGTTCGGCAACGATGCGACGGTCGCGCGCGACGGAACGCTCGCGTTCGTCGGTCGGCACGCCGACCGCCCGGGCGAGATCTACGTGCTGCGGCGCGGCGGCAAGCCGGTCGCGCTCAGCGACGAAAACGCCTGGACGCGCGGCTATGCGATGGGACGCTCGGACCGCATCGACTGGATGTCGGACGGGATGAACGTCAGCGGCGTCCTCACTTATCCGCCGAACTACACGGCCGGAAAACAGTACCCGCTGGTCCTGGTGATCCACGGCGGCCCGGTCGCGACCTCGACGCGCGACTTCAGCTCGCTGGCGCAACTGCTGGCCGCGCACGGGTACCTCGTGCTGCAACCGAACTATCGCGGCAGCGACAACAGCGGCGACGCGTTTCTGCAAGCGATCGTCGGGCCGGTGACGAGCGGTCCGGGGCGCGACAACTTGGCCGGCGTCGAAGCGGTGAAGAAGCTCGGCATCGTCGATCCGGCGCGGATCGGCGTCTCGGGCTGGTCGGGCGGCGGCTTGCAGACCTCGTGGCTGATCGGTCACGCGACGTTCTGGCGCGCGGCGCTCAGCGGCGCCGCCGTGAACGACTGGTTCGAGCAGGCGACGCTGGCGGATATCAGCGAGGAGTTCGCCGCGGTGTTCCTGGGCGGCGTGACTCCGTGGACCGCGGACGGCCGCGCGAAATACCGCGCCGAGTCCCCGATCACGTACGCCGCGAACGTCAAGACGCCGACGCTGATCCTGACCGACAGCAGCGACCAGCGCGTTCCGATCTCACAGTCGTTCGCGTTCTACCGGGCGCTGCAAGGGCACGGCGTCCCGGTCACGTTCATGGAGCTGCCTCGGACCGGTCACAACCCGAGCGACCCGGTCGGTCGCGAAACACGCCTCCGGATCTGGACCGATTGGTTCGACAAGTGGATGAAGTGATGCGACGTGCGATCCTCTCGTGCGCGGGCGCCGCGAGCGCCGTGTTGCTGCTCGGCGCGGCGCCGCGCCCGCTCGAGCTGAGCGATCTGCGCCGCCTCGTGAGCTACGGCACGGTGTCGATCGCGCCGGACGCGCGGCACGTCCTCGCGATCCAGCGCCATCCGGATTTCAAAGAGAACAAGAACGTCTCGCAGCTGGTGCTGATCGACGTTCGGACGCACGCGAAGCGCGTGCTGACGCCGGACCGCCAGAGCGTGCAGAGCCCGGCCTGGTCGTCGAACGGCGACCGCATCGCGTTCCTCAGCCCAGGCGGCGAGAAGAAGAGCCCGCAAGTGTGGATCCTCCCCGTCGACGGCGGCGAAGCGCGGCGCATCACCGACGCGGAGCGCGGCATCGGCGGGTTCGCATGGCGTCCGGATGGGCGCGAGATCGCGTACGTGACCGAGGACGAGGCGCCCAACAAGAAGGCGATCGACGCGCACGACGACGCGTTCGAGGTGACGAAGCAGCCCTGGACCTCGCGCGCGGCGGCCGTCCCCTCGCACGTGTGGCTGATCCCCGCCGGCGGCGGGAAGGCGCGCCGGCTCACCTCGGGGACGTGGAGCGTCGCCGGTGGCGACCTCTCGTACCGCGCCGATGGCAAGGCGATCGCATTCACCCGCGCGCCCGACGGCACGTTCGACACGTTCTTTCGAACGACGCTCGCGATCGTCGACGTGGCGACCGGAAAGGTCACGATGTTCGGCGCCACAGGCGCGTCGGGCGCGACGTTCGACCATGCCGGAAAGACGCTGGTCTACCTGCGGCCGAACGCGGTGGCGAACGTGCAGAACGACGTGATCCTGGCGAACGTCGACGGAACGCATCCGGTCGACCTGAGCACGCGGTTCGATCGCAATCCCGGCAGCGCCGACTTCTTGCCCGATGGTTCGATCGTCACGAGCGCCGTCGACGGAACCCTGTCACGGCTCTTCAAACTCGGACGCGACGGATCGCCGGCCACGCTGCCGACCGGCGAGGTGAGCGCCGGCGCGCCGTCCGGCGCACGCGACGGAACGCTCGCGTTCAGCGGTTCGACCGCGCGCGACCCGTCCGAGATCTATTTGCTGCGCACCGGTGTGTCCGCGCCCGAACGGCTGACCTCGACGAACGGCTGGCTCGCGTCGCGCGGTATCGGCACGAAGCGGACGATCGCGTGGCACGGACCCGACGAAACGCCGCTGGACGCGGTCGTCACCGAACCGCCCGGCTTCACGAAGGGCAAGAAGTACCCGCTGGTGTTAGTGATCCACGGCGGTCCGACCGGCGCGACGCGCGCGACGTTCAGCGCGCTCGCAGGCTTGATGGCGGCGCGCGGCTGGCTCGTGCTCGAGCCGAACTACCGCGGCAGCGACAACCACGGTGCGAAGGCGATCGCGACCTCGCTCGGCCATCCGATGTCGGTCGCCGGACGCGACATCATCGATGCCATCGGCGTGCTCGAGCGCGAAGGGATCGTCGACAGCGGCCGCATCGGCGTCTCCGGCTGGTCGGCCGGCGGGATGATGACGTCGTGGCTGATCACGCACGACACGCGCTGGCGCGCCGCGCTCTCCGGTGCCGCCGTCAACTCGCTGCTCGGGGTCACGTCGATGAGCGACGTCGACGAGTACGCGCCGGCGCTCCTGCGCGGCGATCCGTACGCCGATCCCGCCGCGATGCAACGCGCGCTCGACGAATCACCGCTCAGCTACGCCGACCGGGTGAAGACGCCGACGCTGATCGTCACCGACGCCGGCGACCAGCGCGTCCCGACCCCGCTCTCGTACGAGTTCTACCACGCCGTCCGCGCGACCGGAACGCCGGTGGAGCTCCTGGTCTACCCCGTCAACGGCCACTTCCCGAGCGATCCGCTGCACGTCGAGGACCTCAACCGCCGCTGGGTCGACTGGTTCGCAAAGCACTTCTGACGCCGTCATCGATCACGGTCGAGTGTAGCCCTCGATCCGCGGCAGGCCGTCGCGGTCGCGGATCGCGTTGACGAGGATCGTGCCTTGCTCGATCGCGTCGTCGAGCGCGACGTGCGTGTGCGGCGTGTTCGCGTCGAACCATTCGGGGTCGTAGGTGCTCTTGCCGAGGCTGCGGTAGCGCGTCTCCGGCAACCGGCCCATCGCGAACGACTTGAGATCGAGCGCCGCGTAGCCGAGGTCGGGGATCTCGTCGAGCACATAGACCAGATACCAGTACAGCCACGCGCCGAAGTCGTACGCCGCGGGCGCGCCGACCACGCACGGCTTTCCGTACCCGCGGAGTGACTTCGACCAGGCGTCGCAGGCCAGCATCGACTCGCGGATCGGCTGGACGTTCTCGCGGGTCCGTTCGTACGCCGCGCGGTGCTGCGCCGTCGATTGCCACCACGCCATGACGCGCGGGTGCTGCACCGCGCCGGGGAGCAGCTCGAGGTTCCGGGTGAACGTCGAGAGCAGGACCTTGTCGATCGAGAACGCCGCGATTCCGAAGGAAAGCATGGAGTAGCGCCCGGGCGCCGGCCCGTCCGCCTCGATGTCGACCGACAGGTAGATCTCGGGCGTCCGAGCCTGGGGCTGCTGCTTCCGTCTCACGAGGGGGACGTACCCCAGGGGAGACGCGTGGTGTCGAGAAGCTCTCTTCCCCCACCGAAGGAGGCTTCGCTATGACCCCGTCCCGTGGCGCATTTCTGGCCGGCACGACCGCCGTGGCCATCGCCGCTCCCACGCTCGTCGCCGCCGCCAGCGCGGCCGACGTCGCCGCCGCCGCGCGGGGGATGACGTTCACCACCCTGCGCGACGGCGGCGTCGACCACGTCGGCGTCCGCACGGCGAAAGGGATCGTCGACATCGCGCGTTCCGCGACGGCACTCGGCGTCGCCCTGCCGCCGCTGACGGTCGACGACGTCGTCGCCGGCCGCGGCAACGTAGCCGCGCTGCCGCACCTCGTCAAGGACGCGCCGGCCGGTGCGATCCGCGGCGAGTCCTCGGTACAGTACGGCCCGGTCGTCGGCTCGCCGCCGAAGATCATCTGCGTCGGTTTGAATTACCAGGCGCACATCGTGGAGACCGGCGAGAAGCCGCCGCCGTTCCCGAACCTGTTCAACAAGTACAACACGACGCTCAACCGCCACAACGGAACCGTCGCAGTCTCTTCGCTGCCGGCGACCCAGTTCGACTACGAGTCGGAGCTCGTCGTGATCATCGGCAAGACGGCCCGCAACGTTCCCGAGGCGCAGGCGCTGAACTATGTCTTCGGCTACACGACCGGGAACGATTTCACGGCGCGCGATGCGCAGAACCGCGTCTCGCAATGGATGACCGGAAAGACGCCCGACCAGTTCGCGCCGATCGGCCCCTGGCTGGTCACCGCCGACCAGATCCCCGACCCGCAGACGCTTCAGGTGCAAACGTTCGTCAACGACGAGACGACGCCGCGCCAGGACATGAACACCGCGCAGATGATCTTCAACTGCGCGCACATCATCAGCTACACGTCGTCGTTCATCACGCTCAGCCCGGGCGACGTGATCTTCACCGGCACGCCCAGCGGCGTGATCTTCGGCATGCCCAAAGACAAGCAGGTGTGGCTGAAGCAGGGCGATCGCATCCGCACCGTCATCTCGAAGCTCGGCGAGCTGCGCTTCACGCTGACCTGACCCGAACGCCCCGGGCGGTCCGGCGACCGCCCGGGGCGGTCATCCTGAGCTTGTCGAAGGGTCGCCCAACGGGCACGTGGCGGAATCGGCAGACGCGCTGGATTTAGGTTCCAGTGGGGCGACCCATCCGAGTTCGACTCTCGGCGTGCCCAAACTCCCTCTCTTGCGCTTGACGCGATTGTGCAGCTTCGGTAGACTCCGAGGGTTCGTCCCGGGTGCCGCGAAAGCGGGTCCGGCGGTCGCGGAAGTAGCTCAGCGGTAGAGCATCGCCTTGCCAAGGCGAGGGTCGCGAGTTCAAATCTCGTCTTCCGCTCCAATGCAATCGACGGCGGGCTGCTTGCCCGCCGTCCCCGCTTCCGGAGGTCTGCCGTACTCGTGCCCTCGACGCTGAAGCCGCTCGACCCAACGCAGGTCGAGCTCGAGATCAGCATCACGCCGGAAGAATACGACGCGGCGCAAGATGCTGCGTTCCGAAAGCTCTCCCGCAATGCGAAGATCAAGGGCTTCCGGCCCGGCAAAGTCCCGCGCAAGATATTCGAGAACACCTACGGGAAGGAGACGATCACGGCCCAAGCCGAGGACGAACTCCTGAACAAGGCGTACCGCGCCGCGCTCGAAGAGCACAAGATCCAGGCGCTCGACCGCCCGGCCGTCGAGCGGATCGACGCGGATACCGAGGGCCAGCCGCCGCGCTTCAAGGCAATCGTCTCGGTGCTCCCAGAGTTCGAGCCGAAGGACTACACCGGCGTCGAGGTCACCGACGTTTCGGAGCAGGCGACCGACGCGGACGTCGATCGGACGCTCGAGCAGATGCGCAAGGAGGCGGCAACGCTCGTCCCGGTCGACCGTCCCGCCCAGCTCGGCGACACCGTCGTGATGGACTACGAGGGCAAGGTCGACGGCGTCCCGTTCGAGGGCGGCGCCGCGCAGGGACAGGAGACCGAGCTCGCCGAGGATCGGTTCATCCCCGGCTTCGTCTCGGGGATCGTCGGCATGAAAGCCGGCGAGACCAAGGACGCCGCGGCGACGTTCCCCGACCCGTACGCCAATCCCGATCTGGCCGGCAAGGACGCGGTCTTCACCATCACCGTGCACGACGTCAAGGAGCCGGAGCTCCCCGAGCTCGACGACGAGCTGGCGAAGCGCGTCTCGCGCTCCGAGACCTTGGCCGACCTGCGCGACGAGATCAAGCGCCGCCTCGACGATACCGTGAAGCGCAACTCCCGCCGGCAGATGTCGGCGGAGCTGCTCGACAAGATCGTCGGCGCGAACGACTTCCCGCTGCCTGCGGTCCTGATCGAGCGCGAGATCGACAACCTGATGGACGAGTCGCGCCAGTACGTCGCGCGGGCCGGGATCGGCTGGGACGAGTATCTCCAGCAGAGCGGCAAGACCGTGGCGGAGCTGCGCGACGGCTTCCGGCCGGAGGCCGAGCGCCGCGTAAAGACGACGTTACTCGTCGAGGCGATCGCCAAGAAGGAAGGGATCGTCGCGACCCAAGAGGATGTCGAGTCGGAACTCTCGGCGCTCGCCGCCCAGTACGGGCAACCGCGGGAGCGGATCATCCAGGCGCTCCAGTCCAACGTCGGGGCGCTGATCGACGGGATCGTTCGAACCAAGACCATGGACCGCCTGATCGAGCAGGCCAACCGCGTGCCGGCTGCGGCGACCGCGGAAAAACCTGCAACTGAAGTCGCAGCCGGATAGGTCAGGGGAGGCGCACATGGGACATTTGGTACCGATGGTCGTCGAGCAGAGCGCGCGCGGTGAGCGTGCGTACGACATCTACTCGCGGCTGCTCAAAGAACGCATCATCTTCGTCCACGGACCGATCGACGACGGGATGGCCTCCCTCGTCATCGCGCAGCTCCTTTTCCTGGAGCGCGAAGATGCCGATAAAGATATCGATATGTACGTCAACAGCCCCGGTGGCTCGGTCACCGCGGGGCTCGCGATCTACGACACGATGCAGCTGATCAAGCCTGACGTCGCGACGATCTGCGCCGGGATGGCCGCCTCCATGGCCTCGGTCCTGCTGACGGGGGGAGCGAAGGGCAAGCGGTACGCCCTCCCCTTCGCGAAGATCCTGATCCACCAGCCCTGGGTCCAGCAGGTGGGTGGCCAGGCCACCGATATCGAAATCCACGCTCGCGATCTGATCGCGACGCGGCGTACCCTGGCCGGGATCTACGAGACGACCACGGGGAAGCCGGTCGAGCAGGTCCTCAAGGACATCGAACGCGATTTCTATATGACGGCGCAGGAAGCGCAAGAATACGGGATCGTCGACGGTGTGTTCAGCAAGGAAAACCGAACCGCCATCGTGCCGAACACCGCCCTGTAGGTCACTGAATGTTTCGTTTCGGGGACGAGAAAGGTCAGCTCAAGTGCAGCTTCTGCGGCAAATCGCAGGAGCAGGTGCGCAAGTTGATCGCGGGCCCGGGCGTGTACATCTGCGACGAGTGCATCGAGCTCTGCAACGAGATCATCGAGGAAGAGCTCTACAAGAACGTCGACGAGAACCTGCGGCTGCGGAACATCCCGAAGCCCAAAGAGATCAACCACATCCTGAACCAGTACGTGATCGGTCAGGAGCGGGCGAAAAAATCTCTGGCCGTCGCGGTCTACAACCACTACAAGCGAGTGAACGCCGGCGGCCCGACCGGAACCGGAGCCGAAGAAGTCGAGCTGCAGAAGAGCAATATCTTGCTCGTCGGCCCGACCGGGAGCGGCAAGACGTACCTCGCGCAGACGCTGGCGAAGATCCTCGACGTTCCGCTGGCGATGGCCGACGCGACCTCGCTGACCGAAGCCGGCTACGTCGGTGAGGACGTCGAGAACATCCTGCTCAAGCTCATCCAGGCCGCGGACTACGACGTCAAGCGCGCCGAGAAGGGCATCGTCTACATCGACGAGATCGACAAGATCGCCCGCAAGAGCGAGAACCCGTCGATCACCCGCGACGTGAGCGGTGAGGGCGTGCAGCAGGCGCTGCTCAAGATCCTGGAAGGGACGACGGCCAACGTGCCCCCGCAGGGCGGCCGCAAGCACCCGCACCAGGAGTTCATCCAGATCGACACCACCAACGTGCTGTTCATCTGCGGCGGCGCGTTCGACGGGCTCGAGAAGATCATCGAAGGTCGCGTCGCCTCCAACTCGCTCGGCTTCCGCGCGAACCCCGAGACGAAGAAGGAGCGGCAGCACACCAAGATGCTGCAGTCGCTGATGCCCGAGGACTTGCTCAAGTTCGGGCTGATCCCGGAGTTCATCGGCCGTCTGCCGATCGTGGTGACGCTCGACGCGCTCGACGAGCTGGCCCTGCGCCGCATCCTGGTCGAACCGCGCAACGCGCTGGTCCGCCAGTTCCAGAAGATCATGAGCATGGACGGCGTCGAGCTGACGTTCACCAAGGAAGCGCTGATCGCGATCGCCATCAAGGCCCAATCGCGCAAGACCGGCGCGCGCGGCCTGCGTTCGATCCTCGAAGAGATCATGCTCGACGTGATGTACGACTTGCCCTCGATGACCGGCGTGAAGAAGTGCGTCGTCAACAAAGAAGTCGTCGAAAAGAAAGAACAGCCAACGCTCATCTTCGCTGATAGACCTAAGGACCAGAGCGCGTAGTAGTGCCGACGATCGATGCGCGAACTGTGCAGAGATCGGTAATCAGCGCGGGGTCGTAGTTCGAGAGTCGAACTCCGGGAGCCAAGCTGCGAGGCTGCAGCCGTATGTAAATGTGGCGCGGAGGACGCGTCGCCGCAAGCGCTAGGTCGTCACTTGAATATTCCGAACTTTCAGTCGGGCCCTAGTGACGGCCAAGACAGCATGCTCGAGGACCTTATGGCTTACTTGAAGAGCCGTCGCCGTAAGGTCATCACTGCTCGCGCGAGATGGGCACCACTGTTCGGCGCTATCGCGATGCCTTCAACGCGTAAAAGCCGAATGAGTCTCTGCGTCGCGCGTCGGCTCGTACGTCAATCGCCGCATCCGCCCTCTTCCTCTTCAGCTTTTTTCACCGCTTCAATTGCATCCGTAAACGTCTTCCCTTCGGCAGCGCTGCTGTCTTGGGTTACGGCGATCATCACCGCCGCAGCAACTCTACACGCCAATATCCGCCATCTTGGAACGGGTTTTATCGCGACTTCCTCGTTGAGTACCGGATCCTCCACCGCGTCCGCATGGCGCCCGAACGCGTTTTCGTCGCGGAGCGTGCCGCTTGCCGGATCGACGATCCAGAACGCATAGGGCGGCCCGCCGGCTTGCGCAACCTCGGGAACCGGTTCCAGCAGCGAGGCACCCCGTGCAAGGTAGGCCGACATCCGCGCTCGAGCTTCGTCGGGAATCGCGGCCGATGCTTGAACCGCGCCACCCGGACGAAGCGCAACGAGGCGCGTCCCGAGCGTCGTCGCGACGTCGAACGCACCGAGCGCGTCGTTCGCCGCGCCGACGCCGCTCACGGGGACGTCTCCGTTGAGCAATTCGCGCTCGGCCAGAACCGCGGACGCGGCCCACAGTGGACGCGCTTCATCGGTTGTGAGCGGAATCGCGTCGTCGCTCGCGATGTCGCTGGTGAGGCTTCCGTCGTTTGCCATCGCGATCACACTGATGCCTGGTTTTGCGGTAGCGACGTCCACGCTCGTGCCTCGCGCATCGTCCATGATCGCGCGCCGCAAGGCATAATACGCCCCGTTCAATCGCGAAAGCGCGCTGCTGATCGCAGGCGCCGTGCTGCCGGAAGGTACGTTCGCGGGCCCGCCTCCACTGACCGCGTGTCCCGCCGAGACCGCGATGTTCCACACCGTTTGCATGGAGCGGTAGTCGCCCGCGTCGGGCTGCACCGGAAGAGCCGTCGGAACGGCATGCGCAGCGCGCGCGACGTAGCCGATGCGGTCGAAAATCGGACTCTCCACGTGCGTCGTCGAGCCGGCTGGTGAGGCGACGCTAAGCTCCATCCAAAGACCCGTTACCGTCGGCAGGGTTGGCGTGGGAACCGGACTCGGCGTCGGAGCTGCGGTACCTAACGCGCTCAATACGGATCCGACGCGCCCGCTGATGGCTTTGCCGATGCTGCTGCTCACCGGCGAGGGAAGCACGATCGGCGTGCCCGTGATCCTCTCATCGCCGACGCGCAAGAGCGGTGTAAACGTTAGCGCGCCGGCCGGCGGAGACGCTACCGCCACCGCGCCGGCGTCCATTCCGGTTGGTTCGGCAAACATGAAGGAAACGTCGTGATCGCCAATGTCGACGGTGCGCATCGTGCGATCGAGGACGATCGTTCGTCGCGGCGAGCCGCTACGCGTGTCTTCGACGGCGACGCGCACGCCGAGCACGTCGTAGAGGTTGTCGGCGAGCGTTGCGCTTTGGCTTTCCGGCGCACAGCGCGTTTTTCCGGGCGTGCCGGGCTCGATCGTCGGATCGAGATCGACCCAGTTCCCGCCCACTTGCGCTCGGACCCAGACGTGCTGCGCCGCGAGCGCCCGCAAAGCGTCCGGCGCCGGCAGCCCCGCAGGCAGCACGAGCCCCGCCGTCTGCAACGAGGCGGCGAGTTTCTGGCTTTCGCTCTGCGCCTGCCCGATGATCGTTTTCCACGCTTCTGCCCAGTGTTGCAGCCGCGCGCGCGTAGCCGGGTCCTTCACGCTATTCGCAGCGGCGCCGGCCTGTTGCATGAGGATCTTCGGATGCGCTTTGCCCGCGCGGGCTTGCGCGATCAGCGCGTCGGACTCGGCTGTCGAAAGGCTGCACTGCGCAAAGACCGTCGCGATATTCGGGGCCACGACTCGCAAGACGTCACGCAGCAGTAGCGCCTTGTCGACGCTGTTGGCACTTCCGCTGCGCAGCGCTCCGGCAGATCCGCCGAGCGCGCCCGGATAGAGGTCGTCTCCAAGGGCAGCGACGGCACCGAGCGCGTGCTGCGGATCCTTCGGGATGTTCGCAAACGCCGCGCTGACCTCGACCGGAACGTCACCGCTGCCTTTCGGAACGAAGAGCGGGCCGCTTTCGGCAGCGCTTGCGTCTGCCGCTGCCGTTTGCCCGCCAGCGCCGGCGCCCGACGATTG
>Ga0208078_1000259_pt1 | contig 14114 bp, 16 predicted proteins | sample NGESurdeep072012_3_FD_184468 | JGI IMG/M metagenome (GOLD analysis project Ga0208078, IMG submission 184468) | Arctic peat soil microbial communities from Barrow, Alaska - NGEE Surface sample 53-2 deep-072012 (SPAdes) | ecosystem: Environmental > Terrestrial > Soil > Wetlands > Peat ...
GCCGCACCCACTGACGTCCGCAGCAGAGTTCAGCTGGAGCTAAGTCCGCCCGGGGAAGTGACGGGCGGTGGTCGCCACTGTTCGTCAAACTGGTGGACCAGTAGCCGGTATAACCGATTTCGGCTCACACCCTATTTGACACCTTGACCGGGAGACTCCCTGATCCTCGCTGAGACTGTTGCGTCATGAATCCGCGTTCGAATGAGACGCTCTGATCCTCCCTGATCCTCGCTGAGACGCTGGGTCGAGAGACTCTTAATCCCCTGCTTCCGGGTGCGGCCCGCCACACGGCGCTGTTAGGTGGTTGATCCCCGGCGAGACCCGGATTTGGCGTCCAATGCAGTGCGCTGGAGAGCGCTGACGTCCGCTGCTGTGGCTGTCATGTTGGCTGTCATTGCCACGAAAATTGGCGGGGATGGATGGGAATCGAACCCACCCAGGACGCCTCAGCAGCGCCCCGCAAACGGTTTTGAAGACCGCGGGAGGCACCAGCCCCCGATCATCCCCAGCGCGGGGCTAGGTTAGCGCGCGGACCGTCCACTGGTGGCGGGCTAGAGCAGCGCCTCGAGCTTGGCGGTCAGGTCGCCTTTCATGTTCGGGCGGTAGCCGACGCTCCGCTCCGCCGCCTTCCCGTCTTTGAAGATGATCACCGTGGGGATCGACATGATCCCGAGCGACATCGGCGTCGCTGGATTCTCGTCGATGTCCATCTTCATGATCTTGACCTTCGCCCCGAGCTCGACCTGAATCTGCTCGACGATCGGGGCGATCATGCGGCACGGCCCGCACCACGTCGCCCAGAAATCGACCAGCACGGGTATGTCGGACTTGAGTACTGAGTTCTCGAACTCGCTGTCGGTGACCGCTTGTATGTCTGACATCTACGACCCCTTCTTGTCGGTGGAATCCGACTTGGAATCCGACTTCGATTCTGATTTGGACTCGGGCTTGCTCTCCGACTTGGACTCGGGCTTGCTCTCCGACTTGGTCTCAGGCTTGCTCTCCGAGGCCCCCTCCGAGCTGGGGGCCACGCCGTTGCTCGACCCGCCCGCGCTCTTGCCCGAGCCCTTGTAGTCGGTGGTGTAGTAGCCGCTGCCCTTGAAGATCACGCCGGCCGGATACAGCATCTTGGCGAGCTTGCCTTTGCACTTCGGGCAGGCGGTGAGTGGCTCGTCCGTGATCCTCTGCCGGATCTCGAATTCGTGGCCGCAACTGCCACAGCGGTAACCATAGGTGGGCATTCTTTTAGGGTCCTAAACTATAGCCGCCGACCCGGATCCAAACGGTGAAACACCATCCCGGACAGCGGTTTGGGGTGGAAGTACGTGCTCTTCTGTGGAAGTGTCTTGCCCTCCTGGGCCAGCTTCAAAACCTGCCGGAGGTCCGGCGGGGCCAGGAAGAAGGCGGCTGCGCCCAACCCTTCATCCACCCAGCGCACCGCTTCGGCAGGGTCGCGCGTGTAGACGAGGAAATCCTCTGGACTTCGCTTGCCTAGGATGTTGTCGATCACCTGCTCATGTAACTCCACAACGGGCACATCTCCTTCCAACGAAAGCGCCTGGAAGCGGTGATCCCGGTAGGTCCCAGCGGCGACTCGGCCGCGAAGTGCCTCCAGCGTCGCCTCCAGAGACGGCATGTCGGCGCCCCCGGTGACGGCGACCCCGGCCTTGAGGACCCGGTGGGTGGGCAGCACCTCAAGGCCCGGGTCGTCCAGGTCGGTCAGCAGCGCCAGCGTGAACCGGGAGGCTGCGTCGGCGGCCCCCCCGACCTCCTCTGAGTGGGCCAGCGCCGTTTCGTAGCGGTGATGGCCGTCGGCGATGAGCACCGGCAACGTATCGAACGCGCTGTGCACCGTCGCGTGAATCGCCGGGTCGGCGATCACCCACAGGCGGTGCTCCGTACCCTCCGGACCCTTGAAAACGACGATTGGCGCGCCCGTGACCGAGCGCTCCAGGATCGGAGCCAACTGGGTCAGGCGGCCTTCGTACACGAACCAGAGCGGTTCGAGGCTCACATTGGTCGCCCGAAGCAGCGCCAGGCGGTCTTCCTTGGGGCCGCGGTGGGTGCGCTCATGTGGGAGGACGACCCGGTCCTCATACGGCTGCAGGCGCAGCGCAGCGATCAGGTCCCGGCGCCGCCGCCCGCCGAAAGCGACCTCGTGGACGTACATCGAAGGCGGGTCGGACTCCAGGATGCCGTCGCGAATCCAGGCCTCGAATGTCTTCGACGCGCCCTCGTAGTCCGTACCCGGTCGGATGAGGCGGATGACGTTGTAAGGCGAGAGTGAGCGGTAGCGGGCCAGCTCGGAGTCGGGGATGACGTCGTAGGGGGGAGCGAGCAGTGTGGTCGGATCGCCCGCCCGGGCGAAGTGGTAGCGGATCCCGGGCAGCGCCCGGACGTCAGCTATCGGAGGCTCCCTGCAGCTCGACGTACCGCAGATCTGACATGCCGTCCACCTCGCGCAACCGCGCCAACACGTCAGCCCCGACGGAGTCATCGACCGCCAGGATCATCATCGCGTTCCCGCGTGGGCCGTCGCGACCCACCTGCATGCTCGCGATGTTGACATCGTGCTCGCCGAGGATGGTGCCGAAGCGGCCGACCACGCCCGGCCGGTCTTCGTGGCGGCTCACGAGGAAGCGCCCTTCAGGCACCAGGTCGACGCGGAACGAGTCGATCCGGACCGCACGCGACTCACCCATCAGCACCGTACCCGCGATCTCGTGGCCATCGATCCGGAGCGTGACCAGGCTGGCGTAGCTGCCGTGGGCCGGGCTTCGCCGCTCGATGAGCCTCACGCCCCTGCTGGACGCGATCAGGCGCGCGTTGACCTGGTTGATGCGGTCCTCCGTGAACGGTTGCAGCACGCCCTTCACCGCGGCCGCGACGAGCAGGTTGACATCGTGCTCGGCAAGCTCGCCCTCGAAGTCCAGCTCGATCGCGCTGACCCGGCCGCCGAACAGCTGCGTGTTGAGCGTGGCCAGGCGCTCGGTCAGGTCCGCGAATGGACGCAGGTACGCCAGCTCTTCAGGTGGCAGTGCCGGGGCGTTGACCGCATAGCGCGGGAGGTCGCCGGCCAGCACCGCCGCCACCTCCTCCGCGACATCGAATGCGACCGAGACCTGGGCCTCGGCAGTCGAGGCGGCGATGTGCGGCGTGGCGACAAAATTGGTAAGGGTGAACAGCCGGTTCGCGCCGGCCGGCTCGTTGACGAAAACATCAGACGCCGCGCCGGCAATGCGGCCCGCGCTGAGCGCCTCGTAAAGGGCGTCCTCGTCGACCACACCGCCGCGCGACGTATTGATGAGGCGCGCGGTCGCCTTCATCAGCGCCAGCTCTGAAGCGCCGATCAGGTTGCGATTGGCGTCCACGAGCGGCACGTGAACAGTCACGAAGTCGGCCCGCTCCAGCAGATCGTTCAGCGCCACGAGCTCGACGTTGAAAAGCTCCGCGCGTTCGACGGAGACGACGGGGTCGTAGGCGACGACCTCCATCTCGAGGCCGTGCGCGCGTTTCGCCACCTCGGAGCCGACATTACCGAGCCCGATGACTCCCAGCGTCTTGCCGCGGATCTCGGTGCCGAGGAACTTCGACTTGGTCCACTCCCCTCGCTTGACCGAGGCGTCAGCCTGCGAAACCCAGCGCGCCACGGCGAACAGCAGCGCGATCGTGTGCTCGGCGGCGGCCACGATGTTTCCCCGCGGCGCGTTCACGACCAGGATTCCTTTTCGGGTGGCCGCCTGCACGTCGATGTTGTCCACGCCAACTCCGGCCCGGCCCACCACTCGCAGGCGCTTGCCGGCCGCGAGGATCGATTCCGTGACCCGGGTCTCGCTGCGCACCACGAGCGCGTCGAAATCGGGGATGCGCTCGATCAGCTCGGCCTCCTGGAGCTTGCTGACGACCGTGACCTCGCCGGCGCGCCGCAGCCGCTCGAGACCGTCCTCGGCGAGTGGGTCGGCGACCAGGATCCGGGGCAAGTCGCCTACCGGGTCGCGGCGGCGACGCCCTGCAGTGAAGCGGTGACCGCGGCCACGCCACGCCCGTCCGAGGGGGCGATGTCGAGCTCCTCGAGCGCCTGCTCGATGGCCCAGAGGACCTGGACCACGTCGCCCTCGGCGATCGCGCCCAGGTGCCCGACGCGGATCATCTTCCCGGCCATCTTGCCCTGACCGCCCGCGATCACGACTCCGTACTTTTCGTTGAGGAGATTGCGCATTGCGGCGACGTCCAGGCCCGGCGGCGGCAGCGCGGAGGTCACGGTGTTCGAGCGGTAACCGTCCTGGGCGTAGAGCTGAAAGCCCAGCGCTTTGAGACCTGCCTGCGTGCCTCGCGCCAGGCGTGCGTGTCGCTCGTAAACATTGTCAAGGCCTTCCTCCTCGATCATGCGCAGGCCCTCTTGTAGGGCGAAAACGACCCCTATCGCGGGCGTGAAGGGGGTCATCCCCTTCGCGGCCCAGACCTTGGCCTCCTTCCAGTCGAAGTAGAAGCGGGGCGAGCGAGCGATTGCCTGCTGCGCCCACGCGCGGTCGCTCACGCTGACCAAGGCCAGGCCCGGAGGCGCCATCCAGCCTTTCTGCGAGCCGCTCACGGCGACGTCGATACCCCATGCGTCGGTGTCGATCGCGATGGAGCTGATGGAGCTGACACCGTCGACGACGACGATCCTGCCCGCCTGGTGCGCGACGCGGGCCAGCGACTGCAACGGGTTGGTCAGACCAGTCGACGTCTCGTTGTGGGTGATGAGCACAACCTTGGCCTTGGGGTGCCTTTCGAGCACCGACGCGAGGTCGTCCGCGTCCACCGGCTGACCCCATTCGAACTCGAGTCGGACGACGTCGGCGCCGTACGCCGCCGCCAGCGCCGCGAACCGCTCGCCGAAGTTGCCGCACAACGCGGCCACGACCTCATCGCCCGGCGAGACAAGGTTCGCGATGGCGGACTCGAGCCCACCCGTCCCGGAGCTGGTGAGAAGCAGGAGATCGTTGGAGGTCTTGAACACCCTCTTCGCCCCGGCGGTGATCTCCGCAAGGATCGCCGCGAACTCAGGCCCGCGGTGGTCGATCATCGGCCGGCTCATGCTGCGGACGACGCGCTCTGGCAGTGGCGTCGGACCGGGGATGCGAAGTTGGGTCTGGAAGGTCATGGGCGCACTCCAATAAAGGATTGCGGCGGCGCCATGATTCTACCGGGCGCCCGCACCGGCCACGCTAGGGCGTGGTCGTCCTCCCCGCGACGCGGTCCGGCTGTTCGCCGACGCCCGGACCTAGCGCTGCTCGGTCGTGTAGGGAATTAGAGCGATCGCGCGCGCGCGCTCGAGCGCCGTTGTCAGCGGGCGCTGGTGGCGGGCGCAGGTGCCGGTCACCCGCCGGGGCAGGATCTTGCCCCGGTCGCTCACGAAGCGGCGCAGCCGCGAGATCTCCTTGTAGTCGATGTACGTGATCTTCTCCACGCAGAAGTTGCAGACCTTGCGGTGCTGCCGCTTCGGTCCTCTCGAGCTGTCACGCGTTGGGCGGTTTACTGCCATCGGTCTCTCCTAGAACGGGATGTCGTCCGGGTCGACGTCGCGCGGCGCGTCGTCCGGAGCGGGGATTTCGTCATGGGCTGCCGCGGGGGCGCCGTGGGATGTGCCCGCGGACGTGCCGGTGGATGTGCCGGCGGCAGCGGCCGAGCCGCGTGGCTCGAGGAACTGAACGTCGTTGGCGATGATCTCGGTCACGCGTCGCTTCTGGCCATCCTGGCCCTCCCAAGAGCGCGTTTGGATACGGCCCTCGATGTAGACGAGCGCTCCCTTGCGCGTGTACTGCGCGACGGTCTCGGCGAGGTTCCGCTTGCCGATCGGGTACGCGACGATGTTGTGGTAATCGGTGAACTCCTTCCGCTCGCCGTCCGGTCCGGTCGACCACCGATTGGTGGCGATGCTGAAGTTGGTAACCGCGGTCCCGCTCGGCGTATACCGCATCTCCGGGTCCTTGGTCAGCCGGCCGATAAGCAATGCCTTGTTGAGATTGGACATCTAGGCCTCCTTCCCATCCGCACCATCCAACCGGCTCGCCGCACCCGTCGTCTCCACGGCGACGGGCTCCAGGACGACGGGCTCCGGGACGACCTCCGCCGGCGGCGGTACAACGGGGGTCGGTGTCGGTCGCTCGGGCTTGCGCACGATCAGGTGGCGCAGAACCTCCTCGGTGATCTTGAGCGCGGCCTCCAGCTCGGGGATGCGGTCAGGCCCGATCTGGAAGTCCTGGAGGACGTACGAGCCCTCCTTCTGGTGCTTAACCTCATATGCGAGCTTGCGCTTGCCCCAGATGTTGGTCCGGTCCACAGACCCGCTCGACTTTTCGATCAGAGTATTGACGCGCTTGATGATGTCCTGAACCTTGTCGTCGTCCAGGTCGGCGCGAACGATGTACAGAATTTCGTACTCCCGCAAAGGGGACCTCCTTCCTATGGGTTCAGGCCCCGTTCGATCGGAGGCGGTTGCCACCGGCCGAGGCCAGAAAGGTTAGGTCGGTATTCTATCAGTCGAGTGGGCCAGACCCGAACCAAGGCGGCCGTGCGCGGAGCCAAGGGCAAATCCAAGTCAGGGCGCCGTCCGCCGGTCAAGGTGAAGACCGCGTCGGAGCTCCCGATCCTTCCGATCGTGGTCGGAGGCATCCTGGTGGTGCTTGCGATCGGCCTGATCGTCTTCAACGTGATCAATACCAAGAACAGCACCGCCGGTGGGCCGAAGCCGACGGCCGGAATCCCGTGCGACACGGGCGCGAACACCCAAGTCCACTACCACGCCGCGCTGCAGATCCTCGACCAGGGCATCCCGGTGTCCATCCCGAGCGACGTGGGCCGGCTGAGCACGTGTCTTTACTGGCTACACGTGCACGCCGAGTCGCCCGGCATCATTCACATCGAGTCGCCAAAGAACCGCTCCTTCACGCTCGGCGATTTCTTCGCGGTCTGGAGCGCCTCCAAGGGAACGCCGGAGCCGCTGGACTCGACGCATGTCTCGACGTTCACCCTCACGCCGGACCAGAAGCTGGTCGTCTACATCGACCACGCTGACAAGAAGGGCCCGCAGCTCTACACCGGCGACCCCAGGACGATCCCGCTGACCGCCCACGAGGTGATCACGCTCGAGATCACCCCACCGACGGTCGATCCTCCGCCGACCTTCACATTCCAGTCGGGGCTCTGACCTCCAGGAGAATCCTCGCTGCGCGGTAGTGCTCCAGGGCGTCGTGGCTGCTGGCTGTTCGCTGCGCACGGTCGGCCAATCGCAGGTGGAATTGAGCCGCGGCTTCCAGGTCGCCGTCTCCCACGGAGAAGGCCTCGCCCCGCTGCACCGACCGCAATCGCTTGAGGCGGTGGGTGTCGCCGTGCGCTGCGACGACGTCCTTCTCTGCTGACAGTAGCGCGTCGGCCTCCTCTCGGCGACCGAGCATCCGAAGCGCCTCCGCCTGGCACAGCCGGGCATCGGTGCCCAACGGCCACTCGGAAGAGTCGACGGCCGTGCCGAGGGCGGCCAGCGCGCGGCGGGCGTGCCCTCGCGCGACCAGCACCCGGGCCTTTTCCAGCGCCAGCTCTCGCTCTATCCCGGGCAGCCGGCCCTCGAGCAAGTAGTCGACCTCGGTACCCAGCTTTCCGGCGATCACCCGGAGCACCCGGGTGGACGGCTGGCTTCGACCGAGCTCGACCTGGTTCAGGAACGCCCGGCTGAAATCGCCGCCGCTGACCTTTGCCAGGCTCATTCCGCGATCCTGGCGGAGGCGCCGGATGCGCTGGCCAAGCGTCTCGAGTCGGGGCACTCGGTTGATGATACGCCGGTGTAAAGCAGGGGTTTACATGTGTGGAGGTGCGGTGGTCCTCGACTTCAACGCTTTTCGCAGGCGCCGATCGTTGCGTGCTACGTGGTCTGCCAGCCGCAGGAACGCGTCCTTCAGCGGGCTCGCCGCCGCCTCTTTGCTCGTCAGTTGCCAGCTCACGACCTCCAGGTCCTGCCACGGAGAGCCCGCCCGGTCGCTGAACGCCATCCGGACTCTGGCGCCTTCGGCCCAAGCCTCGATCGCGGCCGAGCATCGGTCGGAGCGATCGGTGCCGTCCTGCCACTCGCCAACTGCGATCGACAGCGCGACCCTGGGCTCGGGTTCGCGGTGGAACCGGTCGAAGATATCGGCCCGGTAGATGGCGATGGCGTCGTCATCCTCGTAAATGACGCCAATCACGCTCTCGTAAGGCGCTCCGCAATGGCCGCAAACGCCGTCCGTCACCTGATCGTCGTGCTCCAGGCGCAATCCCCCCGCCACGGCACCCAACGGCTAAAGGTAGTCCTTGGGATCGAGACTGCGGGTGATACTGGTGAAGTTCGCCAGGCCGTTGCTCGTCACCATGCCTGTGTCCTCGATCCGGACCCCACCCAAACCGAGCAGATACAGCCCGGGTTCCACGGTCACCACGTCGCCTTCGAGAAGCGGTTCCTCGTTTGGTCCACGCAGGGAAGGCTCCTCGTGCACGTCGAGCCCGACGCCGTGGCCGGTGCTGTGGTTCATCTTGGGGCCGCCCTCCGGGCCCTCGTAACCCTTGGTCGCGCTCCCATAACCGCGGTCGACCAGGACCTGGCACACGGCGTGATGGACGTCGCGTCCGGCGACCCCGGCCCGGATCGATTCGATGCCGGCGTCGAGCGCCTGGAGGACGGCGGCGTGCATGCGCCGGATCTCGTCCGGAATCTCGCCCACCACCACGGTGCGGGTGAGGTCCCCGTAATAGTGGCTGCCGCGGCCGGACGGAAAGATGTCGATGATGACCGGGGCCCCGGCTCGTATCGGCCCCTCGCCGCGAAAATGTGGCATGGCGCATTCGGGCGAGCCTGCGACGATCATGTCCGGGCAGCTGAAGCCCAGCTCTCCGAGCAGCAGCTGAGCGCGGGCATAGAGCCGCTCCGACGTGAGCGGCCGGTCCTCCAGCCAGAGAACGCCGTCCCTGATGTCGGCCTGGGACAGCTGGCGCACTACCTCGGTCACGGCCGCTTCGGCGGCGCGCTGGGCGGCCTGGATGAAGCCGGCCTCCTCCGAGGACTTGTGCCGCCGTTCTGCCCTGAACAGGTCGCGGTCGATCTCCACATCGACGCCGGCGGCGCGCAGCTCTTCGAGGTATGCGGCCTGCAGGCGCGGCGACACCCGCGCCTCTTCGAGACCCTTCTCGCGCAGCATCCTGGCGGCCAGTCGGGGCCACGACGCGTATTCGCCGTGGTCGACGTACCCGGCCTCGACGAAGCCCAGCTTGCGAGCGGCCTTGCTCTGGGATCGGGCGCGGTCGATCTCCAGCGGGCTGGCGACCAGGACGTCGTCGCCCTCGGCGAACCGGATGTAGAGGCCGGTTTCCACAGGGAACCCCGACGCGTACGTGAAATCAGAATCCGCCTCACCGCTGGGAATGAGAACCAGCGGCTTCACGCGGTCCCTTTGGTGTGGCGTTCGATCGCGGTGGCAAACAGCACCGCCAGCGCCGCGGGCGCCAGCGAATCGACCTCTTCTGTCACCTGGGCCGCCAGACGCTCGGGCAGGTGCTTGCGCAGCAGCTCCAGCTGCTGCTCGTATACGCGGCCCAGCGAGCGGGGGGCAGACCGACCTTCCAAGTTCAGCTTCTCCTGGACCTCGTAGCCGCCGGTGTAGGTGATCTCGTACCCGAGTTCCCGCAGCCGGATGAGGTCTCGGCGCAGTGTACGTTCCGACACGCCCGCGCGTTCAGCTAGCTCGAGAGGATTGAGTCCCGGGTCGGCGATGACGGCGGCCAGAATCCGCAACAGGCGGGCGAGACGGCGGGCGCGGTTCACGCCCCCAAGAGAGGCTGGTTAGCCGATCTCTTCCCAAGAGGTTGCGTTGCCCTCGAACGGATCGGGCTCGGCCTCCTCCTGGTTTCCCACCTTCTGGTGGAACCGGCTCGCAATCATCTGGTAGGCCATCGCCTTGGGGATGCCAAGCTTGGTGAGCGATTTGACCTCGTCGGCCATCACCTTGTCGCGGGCGGCCTCGACAGCCGCCAGGACCTCTTCGATGGTTGCCGTCTTCTTGACCATAGATATCAGATCATACCCAAGCCAACCTCCCCTTAATCGCTTCACTCGCGCCTGGGACGTGCGGCCGCATGTCCTTAGACTTACTCTTCGTGCCGGCCGCGGCTGGAGGTACTGAGGGAGTGGATGGCAGCTGAGTTCGCGCCCGACAAGATCAGGAACGTGGTCCTGCTCGGCCATTCGCACGACGGAAAGACAACTCTGGCCGAGGCGATGCTGTTCGCTTCCGGCTCCATCGCCCGAATGGGCTCGACGGACCAGGCGACCGCAACCATGGACCACGAACCCGAAGAACACAAGCGAAAGATCTCCATCAACCTAGGCGTGGCCTTCGCCGAGCACAACGGCTTCAAGATCAACATCCTCGACGCCCCGGGCTTCTTCGATTTCGCGGGCCAGGTCCTCAGCGGCCTCCGGGCGGCCGAAGGCGCGGTGGTGGTGGTTGGACCCGGGCCCCAGCTGCCCGTCGGCGCCGAGGTCGCCTGGGAGCAATGCAACCGCACCAACAAGCCACGAATCGTGGTCGTCAACAAGCTTGACAAGGAGAACTCGGACTTCTATGGCGCGGTCGCCGCGATGCGAGAGCACCTCTCTCCGCGGCCTTTCCCGCTTCACCTTCCCATCGGCTCGGAGCACGAATTCCGCGGCATCGTCGACCTCCTGCACCTGAAATCCTTCGTGACGACTCCAGACGGCAAGGGAGGCGAAGCTCCGATCCCGGACGACATGCAGATGCGCGTCGAGGAGTACCGAGGCCAGCTGATCGAGGCTGCCGCCGAGAGCGACGACGCCCTGCTCGAGAAGTATCTCGATACGGGCACGCTCAGCGAGGAAGAGATCCGGCGCGGGCTGCGCGAGGGGATCCTCGCCGGCAAGGTGGCGCCCGTGGTGTGCTGCTCGGCTACGAAATTGCTTGGAGTGCGAACGCTCATGTCGACCGTGTGCGAGCTCCTGCCGCCCGCCGAGGGCGACCCCGAGAAGCCGCCCAGGGCGTTCGTCTTCAGCACGGGCGGAGACCAGTTCGGCCGCGTCAGCTACTTCAAGGTCGTCGCGGGCACGATCAAGGCCGACCAGCACCTGACCAACCTGTCGCGCGGGGGAGACGAGCGGCTCGCTCAGATCTTCTTCCCGCGGGGCAAGGAGCACGTAGCCACGACCGAGGTCCGCGCGGGCGACATCGGCGCCGTGACCAAGCTGACTCACACCCTCACCGGCGACACCCTGGGGGCGAAGGACGGGGGCGTATTGCCCCCGCTGGAGCTTCCCGGCCCCGCCTACAGCCTGGCAATCACGCCCAAGACTCATGGAGACGAGGAGAAGATCTCCAGCGGCCTTGCCCGGTTGAGCGAGGAGGACCCGACGCTGCACGTCGAGCGTCTGGAGGAGACCAAGCAGCTCGTGATCGCCGGCCTCGGGGACGTCCACCTCGACGTGACACTGGAGAAGCTCAAGCGCAAGTACGGCGTCGAGGCGACGACACAGGCTCCCCGCGTCGCCTACCGCGAGACCGTTTCCGGCCACAGCCGGGCTGAGGGACGGCACGTCAAGCAGTCGGGCGGCCACGGCCAGTACGGAATCTGCGTCATCGAGGTTTCGCCCACCAAACGGGGCGAGGGCTTCGTATGGGAGGACAAGATCTTCGGCGGCGCCATCCCCCAGAACTTCCGTGCGTCGGTTCAGAAAGGGATCGTCGACAACATGGGCAAGGGGGTCGTCGCCGGCTACCCGATGGTCGACGTCAGGGTGACGCTGGTCGACGGCAAGTACCACCAGGTCGACTCCAATGACATGGCGTTCCAGATCGCGGGGTCGATGGCCATCCGCAAAGCGTCATTGGATGCGGGACCGGTCCTGCTCGAGCCGATCGTCGAGGCCGATATCCGGGTGCCCGAGAAAAATCTCGGCGCGATCATGTCGGACATCAACGGACGGCGCGGCAAGATCCTGGGCACCGAACCTGACGACGGCTACGAGAAGGTGCGCGCCACCGTCCCTGAACACGAGATGCTTCGGTTCGCGCTTGACCTTCGTTCGATCACACAGGGGCGGGGCAGCTTTCAAAAGAAGTTCTCGCACTACGACGAGATGCCCGCGCACCTTGCCAAGGCCATCATCGAAGAGTTCCAGAAGCAACACGAAGCTGCAGGTTGATGGCCGCTGCCCGGCATGACCCCTAGGTGAGTGCCCCCAGCGCTCACGACGTCTGCGTCATCGGTGGAGGTGTCACCGGCGCCGGCATCGCGCGCGACCTCTCGCTCCGCGGGCTCTCGGTCCTGCTGCTCGAGAAGGGCGACTGGGGCGCCGGCACAAGCGGCGCCTCGACCTGGATGATCCATGGCGGCCCGCGCTATCTCGAGTTCGACTGGGACACGACCCGCCGCTCGTGCGAGGACGCGGGCCACATCGTGACCATCGCGCGCCACATGGTCTATCGCGTCGCCTTCATCGTACCGATCCTCCCCCACGACAAGAACAACATCGAGCGCATGGAGACGGCGATGGAGGTGTACGACCGCTTCCAGCCGCTGAAAAAGGCCAACCCGCACGTGCGGCTCACCGCGGAGGAGGCTAGGCAAGTGGAGCCTGGGCTCACCACCGAGCTGATCGGCGCGGTGACTCTGGAGGAATGGGGCGTCGACCCCCACCGGCTGGTGTACGCCAACGTCCAGGACGCGGTCGCCCACGGCGCACGGGCCATGAACCACACGCGCGTGATCGAGATGGTCCGCGACGGCGGCAAAGTGATCGGTGTCCGCTACCGATCGCCTGACGGTGCCCTGTCAGAAGCCCGCGCCAAGGTGGTGGTCAACGCCGCGGGGCCGTGGGTTCCTGAGATCTGCCGGATGGTCGGCACCGAGGTGCAGCTTCGCCCTGCCAAGGGCATTCACCTGGTGTACCCGCACCGCATCTCGAACTTCGGGATCAGCGCCGAGACGGTCGACGGCCGCGATGTGCTGATGGTGTCCCACGGCGGGTTCACGCTCCTGGGCACCACCGACGACGATTTCTACGGCGACCTCGACGCCGTGGATGTGCATGAGGACGAGGTCGACTATCTGCTGCAGGCCTTCGAACGCGTCTTCCCGGCCATCAGGGACTACCGCCCGGTCCGCACGACCACAGGAGTACGCCCGACGCTCTTCAAGTGGAGGCGCTACGAGGACGAGCTGTCGCGCCGCTACCAGGTGATCGATCACGCGGATGAAGGCGCGGAGGGATTCATCACCATCGCCGGCGGCAAGCTCTCCATGTACCGGCTCATGGCGGAGGAGACGAGCGACGCCGTGTGTCGCAAGCTCGGCCACCAGGCGCCGTGCACCACCGCAACCCTCCCACTGCCCGGCAGCGAGTCGGAGCTCGAGCCGGCCGCCGAGCTCGCGCGCCGCCATGGGATCTCGGCGCTGGCCGCGATCAAGCTGCAGAGCCGCCATGGGTCTCGGGCTGGAGACGTGCTGGACAAAGCCCAAGGGGGCCGCATCGTGTGCCGATGCGAGCCGCTCACCGAATCAGAGCTGGCGTATTCCGCTCGCCATGAACAGGTGCGCACACTGGCCGACGCCTTTCGGCGCGTCGGGCTTGCATCCGGACCGTGTGCTGGGGCGGCGTGCGTGATGCGAGCGGCCGAAGTGATCGGACAGCAGTTGGGTTGGAGCGCATCGCAGCGGTTTGATGCGGTGAGAGAGTTCGTGCGCGGCGCTTGGTTGGGCCGCGCTCCTGTACTGGGACACTCGGGCTGGGCGCAGGAAGAACTGGCCCAGGGTGCGCTAAGAGGTCTTCGCTAGTGGGACGAACCGACTCACTAGCGAAGCTCGCGTGGGCTTACGGGCTGCACCTGGCGCGCCGCCGACTGACTCGGCCTCACTCGCAGCTGAAGACCCTCATCGATACGTATGCGCCAGATGGCATCCGCCCGCTGGAGCCCAGCGAGCGCAAGCTGCATCCCCGACTCATCAGCTGCATCAACTGCGGACTGTGCGCGCTAGCCGCCGGGCGCCTGGGAAAGACGCGCCTACCCGACCTGGCCTCGTCTTATATGAGGCTCTAC
>Ga0208078_1000260_pt1 | contig 14074 bp, 12 predicted proteins | sample NGESurdeep072012_3_FD_184468 | JGI IMG/M metagenome (GOLD analysis project Ga0208078, IMG submission 184468) | Arctic peat soil microbial communities from Barrow, Alaska - NGEE Surface sample 53-2 deep-072012 (SPAdes) | ecosystem: Environmental > Terrestrial > Soil > Wetlands > Peat ...
GAGCGTCTCGTTGCTGAAACCCTCGTAGTACTCCGCAATCTCCACGGGCGACAGACCCACCGGATGCAGGTGCATCCCGTCCTCGCTGAACGGCTCGGGCGCCGTGCCGGGCGCGCCGGCCCATCCCACCCACGCGGCGTCGCGGCCGGCCATGACCGACTCCAAGGCTGTCACCAGACCGCCCGGACTGCGCTGCCATGTACCCCCGCCACTGGCATCGACCACGCGTTCGACAGGGAGGCGGTTTGCGGCAACCACCAGGTCGAACGTCGGTCCAGCGACGGTCACGCGTCATCAGCTCCTGCCTCAGGGGTCTGATGCCAGCCTACGACGACCCAGTCATGCCCCCGGCCATGTCTCCGCCATCCTCGGGAGCGTCGGTCAAGGTGCCTCCCCGTTCGGCCCGCGGAGCTCGGCGTACGTCAGCTCCTGCCAGCACAGCACCACCGCGGGCCACCGGAGCAGGGCCGAACGTCCCGTCTTCGCAATGGTGGGTCGTGCCTGCGCTTGGGCACGGAAGCGGTCGGCGAGCACGGGACCTAGTGCTCCGTCGTTGAATTGGTCTGGCGGTTGAGGGCGGCGCGGCCTCGCTGGACTTTCTTGATGATCTCGTCGGCGGAGGCGTGCCAGATGAACGGCGAGGGATCCTCGTTCCAGTGAGAGCCCCAGGTCGTGATCGCCTCGACGAGTTCGAGCACGTTGGTGAAGACCCCGCGTCGTAGCCGTTTGTCGGTGAGCTCCTTGAACCACCGCTCGATGAGGTTCACCCAAGAACTCGAGGTCGGGGTGAAATGTAGGTGCCACCGTCTTCGGTCGCGGTGGCCCAGGTGCTCGTCCGGGTCCGTGCCTGCGGAGTCTGCAGCACCGACCTGCACCTGGCTGAGGGTGAGCTGCCGCCCAGGCGCAGCCGGATGGTCCCCGGGCATGAGGTCGTGGGCGAGGTTGTCCACTCGGTGACGGTGCCGGCCGCTTCCGGACCGGCGCCCGCGTCGGCATCGCATGGTTGAGGCACACGTGCGGTGCGTGCCGGTGGTGCCGCACCGGCCGCGAGAACCTGTGCCCGGAGTCGCGTTACACGGGATGGGACGCGGACGGGGGTATGCCGAGTTCGCCGTGGTACCGGAGGTCTTCGCCGACCGGATGCCGACCTCGTTCGCCGACGAGCAGGCGGCTCCGCTCCTGTGCGCCGGGATCATCGGGTACCGCTCCCTGCTGCGCGCACAGCTACCTCCCGGAGATCGGCTCGGGATCTATGGGTTCGGCGCCAGCGCACACCTCACCGCACAGGTGGCCAATGCCCAGGGCGCAGAGGTGCACGTCCTGACGCGCGGCCAAGAGGCACGCGAGCTCGCCCTGCAGCTCGGCGCGGCGTCGGTGGGTGGACCGTTCGACCCGGCACCGGTGCCCCTCGACGCGGCGATCATCTTCGCGCCGGCCGGAGAGCTGGTACCAATGGCGCTGGAGTCCCTGGGCCCGGGTGGGACGCTGGCCCTGGCCGGCATACACATGAGCAACATCCCGGTCCTGGACTACCAGCGCCACCTGTTCCAGGAATGCACCATCCGCAGCGTCACGAGCAACACCCGGCATGACGGCGAGGAGTTCCTGGTCCTGGCGCAGCGACTCGGGGTCCAGGTCACGACGACTCCCGTCGCGTTCGAGCACGCAGACCTGGCGCTGCGCGATCTCGCCGCAGGGCACGTCCGGGGCGCTGCCGTCCTGAGCCTGACCCGGTGAGCGACCGGGCGCATCTGCAGGAAGGCCCAAAGTCCCGCGGGCATGTCCGACGACATAGGCAGAACAGGACCGAAGTCTCGTGGTACGGACCGAGGGTCTGACCAAGGCATATGGCCGCAGGGTTGCCCTCAACGATCTCCGCCTGGAGATCGGGCCGGGAGAGGTTCGGCTATCTCGGGCCGAACGCTGGGCAGCGGGATTCCCCATAGAATCAGAGCGTTTCCACGTTCCTGGGGAGGTGTCATGGCACGCCTGAACATCCTGGACCGGTTCCGCCCGGTGGGCGCGCCCGGCCCCGCGGGCCTGGCGGGCGTCCCGGCCGCCGATGACCAGGGCCCTGCCGCCGAACTGGTACCGGTATTCGCTGCCCTCGCCGCAGACGTGGAATCCTGCCGGAAACTGGTGGAAGAGGCCCGGCAGGAGGCGGACGGAGCACTGTTCCGCGCCCATGAACAGGCGGCGGCCATAATTGCCCAGGCACGACTTGACGCGGGTGCGGAGCGTGCCGACGCCGCGGCACGCGTGCAGCAGGCCGCCTCGGAGCAGGATGCACAGCTGCTGGAACAAGCCGGCAAGGAAGCTGGCGAACTGGAAGAGGCCGGAACGGCTCTGCTGCCCGCCACAGTCCGGAAAGTCATCGACAACCTGCTGTCCGAACAGCTGACCCGGCGGCCATGAACGCCGACTGGGTTGCAGCGTCCGTCCGGGCCAGATCTCTGGCACAGCGCCGGGTAGGGGCGGGCGGCAGCCGCAGAATCGCCGCCCAGCACAGTCTTGCGGATGCGCTTTCCCTGCTTGCGGATACCGTGTACGCCGATCGGCTGGCCGACGGTATGACTCTGGCTGCCGCTGAACGCGCCACCCGGGAGACCGTACTGTGGCAGCTCAGAGTGCTGGCCGGGTGGATGCCGGCGGGCGGCACCCGGCTTGCCCGGGCTGCGGCCGGCGCTTGTGAACGGGACAACATCGTGGCTCTGTCCCGTCAACTTGACGCCGGCCGGCCGGCACCCGACCCCTTTGACCTTGGGGCGCTCGCGACTGCCTGGCCCCGGCTGCGGACGGTGACGTCTGCCGAAGAACTGGCAGAGGCCCTGCGCAGATCACCCTGGGGGGACTCCGGGTCGGGCGGCACGACCGCGCTGCGGGACGTGCTGACGCTGGTGTGGCTGCGCAGACTCGCCGACGTGGCGCCGGCTGCGCGGCCGTGGGCCGAGGCCGCCTGTGCCCTGACCGCGGCCCGGATTCTGCTGGTCGACGGCGCCGTACCCTCACCGCGCATCCTCCAGCTGGTCCGCCCCTTCCTTGGCAGGACGTGGGAGACGGCTGAGGACCTTACAGAGCTTCACGCCGCCCTGCCGCCGTCGGCACAGTCCGTGCTCCGCGGCGTTGAGGCCCCGGAAGACCTGTGGCGGGCGGACGCAGGGCTGCGGGCGACGGTGGAGGCTGACGGCTTCCGCCTGCTGCGCAGCTCCCTGCCTGGCCCGGATGTGGTCCTGGGCGTCGCCGCCGTGCTGGCGATCGACGCGTGGCGGGTCCGCGCGGCCCTGGCAGCAGCAGCCTCCGGCGCAGGATCAAGCGAGGTGCTCGATGCCGTGGCGTGAGTCCCTCAGCCCGGTCCGGATGGAGCGGGTGGCCCTGGTGGCGCCGGAGCAACGCCGCCGCGACATGCTCGCGGAAGTGGCCCACAGAGCCGCCGTCGAACTGGACCTTCCATACACGCCCGGCGACGGGCCCGGGGAACTGGACCGGGCGGCGGACTCCGTCATCGTCTCAGGTCCCATCGCCGGATTGGTGGGCTGGGCCCCGGCCCGTGAACTGCCCGCACTGGCGGCAGCGCTGGGAGCGCTGGGAGCCGCCGTCGTCCCTCTGGCCCGTCCACGCGGAGTGCAGCCGCCCACCCTGCTGACCGGTACGGGGCATGCGCGGGTTTCCCGCACGCTGGTCGATACCTACGGGACCGTGCCGTACGCGGACATGGATCCTTCGCGGCTGGCCGGGCTGGCGTACGTGGTTATGTTCGGCATGATGTTCGGCGATGTGGGTCACGGGGCAATCCTTCTGCTTGCCGGCCTTCTCCTGCGCAGCGGCAGGATCAGGAAGCTGGAGAAGCTGAAGAAGACCTGGCTTTTTGTGACCGGTGCCGGGCTGACCTCGATGATCTTTGGTGCCCTGTACGGCGAGGCCTTCGGCCCAACAGGGCTGGTGCCCGTGCTGTGGCTTGAGCCTCTGGCCAGCCCCATCCCGCTGTTGCTCACCGCCCTCATATTCGGAGCCGCCCTTCTGGCGGGTGCCTACGCCCTGGGCACAATCAACCGGGTTCGTGAGGGCGGCTGGGGCTACGCGCTGTACGCCCGCTCTGGCGTCGCCGGTTCCCTGTTGTTCGTGGCCGTCGGGCTGCTCACCTGGGGGCTCACAGCGGGCATCGCACCGCTGGTTGTGGCCGCTGTCGTGATCGCCCTGGCCGCACTCGCCCTCATTTTCATCGGGTTCCTTGTCGAAGCCGGCGGTGGCGGGACCGGCGTGACCCAAGCCGTCATCGAGTTGGTGGACACCGTGATCCGGCTGGGATCAAACGTGGTCTCGTTCGCACGGCTGGCCGCCTTTGGACTCACGCACGCAGCGCTGCTGACGGTCGTCTGGAACGGGACGACGGCTTTGTGGGCCCCGGACTGGCGGGCACTAGCGGCCATCCTCGTGTTCCTTCTGGGCAACGTTCTCACCTTTGCGCTGGAAGCGCTGGTGGCCGGAATCCAGGCCCTGCGGCTGGAGTACTACGAGCTTTTCTCCCGTATCTTCCAGTCGGAGGGGCGGCCCTTCCACCCCTGGGCACCGGTCCTATCCCCGGAAAGTGCCCCTGAAACATCCCCTGACATTTACTCCGATAATTCCTCTGAAAGGCGTCACCTGTGAATCTCTGGCTCGGCAGTATTCCGGTGTTCCTCCTGGCCACCACCGGCGCCATCCTGCTCGTCAAGCGCCGGCGGAAGACGGGCCTCAAACTGCTGGTGGGCATCAACGCAGCGGTGTTGGCGGGCGCTCTGGCTCTCCTGGCAACCGCGCTGAACGCCGGCCCCGCGGCGGCCTCCAGCCTGGCGGCTCCGGCGGCGGCGGCCGCTGGCACCACCGGCGGTGCCGGCGGGGCGGCCCTTATTGCTGCGGCCATCGCCATTGCCGGATCCTCCATCGGCGCGGGATTCGCCGTCGCCTATACGGGGTCAGCCGCGCTGGCAGCCATGAGTGAACGCCCCGAAATGTTCGGGCGTGCCATGGTTGTCGTCGGCCTGGCGGAAGGCATCGCCATCTACGGCCTGATCATTGCCATCATCGTCATCGGCAAGGCCTGAGCGGAGGAACGAGAGCATGCCGGACACCGTTGTCGCCCTCGGCGAGCAGGCACTGTTGGAGGGATTCCAGCTGGCCGGAGCCAGTGTCTATGCTGCCGAAACCGACGACGAGGTGCGCCGGGCCTGGACTGCGCTGCCGGACAATGCCGGAGTGGTTATCCTGACGCCCCGGGCAGCAGGAGCGCTGGGTACGGCCCTGACAGATCCGCACTCCCCCATGACCGTGGTGCTGCCTTCATGACGGGGCTTTCGCAGCGTTCCGCTACCGCTCTTGCACCGGTGCGCGGATCGCTGCTCACCGCCGCCCAGAAGGAGGCCGCAGACATCCGGAGGGACGCCAGCGAACAGGCCGTGGCCCTGCTGGATGCAGCGCGGCGCGAGGCTGACCGGATCCGCGTGGCCGCCGCCGAGGAAGGCGAAGCCACGGCCCGGTCCGAGGCAGCCCTGCGCTCCGCCCGGGTGCGCCGGCAGGCCCACGAGACTGTGCTGGCGCGGCGGAATGCCCTGCGGCTGGAACTGCAGCGGCAGGTCCGTGAGTCCGCGGCGGCACTGCGGACTGACCCGCGGTACCCGCCCCTGCTGACCCGGCTGACCGAGCAAAGCCATGCCCTGCTCGGACCGGATGCAACGGTGGCCGAGAGCCCCGATGGCGGTGTTGTCGCCGAGGCGGGCTCCCGCCGTCTGGACCTTTCACTACCGACCCTGGCCACCAGGACACTCGAGTCGATGACACAGGAAGTCCGTCAACTGTGGACACGCTAGCTACCGGCCGTACCGGCACGGTTGTCCGGATCAGCGGCCCATTGGTGGAAGTTGATGGTGTGGATGGGGTCTCCATGCTGGAGCTCGTGGCCGTGGGTCCCCAGCGCATCAGCGCCGAGACCGTGGCCATAGCGGGCACCCGGGCAATACTGCAGGCCTACGAGTACACCGGCGGGCTAAAGGCCGGAGACACCGCCGAGGCCACCGGCAACCAGCTCTCCGGTCTGCTGGGGCCAGGCCTGCTCGGCCAGGTCTTCGATGGGCTGATGCGGCCGTTGTCCTCCGCACCGCTGTGGCTGACACCGGACCGCGCCGGCTCCGCAGAGGATCCTGCCGCCCTGGCCCGGAGCTGGACATTCATTCCGGCAGCCTCGGCCGGTTCCCACGTCTCGCCCGGGGACGTTCTCGGTACGGTTCCGGGAGCCGGTTCGGTGGAGCACAAGGTCCTGGTGCCGTGGGGGGTTTCCGGCGAGGTCACCTGGCTGGCGCCGGAGAGCCAAGTCCATGCGCTGGACGTAGTGGCTCGGATAGGTACCCACGAGGTGCAGCTTGCGGAGCGCTGGCCGGTGCGCCGGCCCCGTCCGTTCCGGGACCGGCGCACTGAGGCGGTCCCGCTCCATACCGGCCAGCGGGTGCTGGACCTGATGTACCCGGTGGCCCGGGGCGCGGCCGCTGCGGTCCCGGGCGGTTTCGGGACCGGCAAGACTTTGCTGCTGCAGCAGATTGCCAAGTGGAGCGATGCGGATGTGATCGTCTATGTGGGCTGCGGCGAACGGGGCAACGAGATGGCCGATGTCTTGGACGGGCTGTCGAAGCTGGTCGATACGCGCACGGGTGGCCAGCTGATCGACCGCACGGTCATCATCGCCAACACCTCCAATATGCCCATGATGGCGCGCGAGGCCAGCATCTACACCGGCATCACCGTGGCGGAGTTTTACCGGGACATGGGGTACGACGTCGTCGTCATCGCGGACTCCACCTCCCGCTGGGCTGAGGCCCTGCGCGAGTTTGCCAACCGCAACGGGGAGCTGCCGGCAGAGGAGGGCTATCCGGCCAACCTCGCGTCGGAGCTGGCCGCCTTTTATGAACGGGCTGGCTGCGTGACCACCCTGGGTGGGCGGACGGCATCGGTCACCGTGATTGGGGCCATCTCCCCTCCGGGCGGCGACATGACGGAACCGGTCACCACGGACACCCAGCGTTTTGTCCGTTCCCTGTGGCTGCTGGACCGGGACCTGGCCTACTCGCGGCACTACCCGGCGGTCAGCTGGACGGGCTCCTTTGCGCGGGATGTGGAAGCGTTGGGCCTGTGGCATGCCGCCAACGGACATCCCGGCTGGGCCCAGAGGCGCGCCCGCGCCGCGGCATTGCTGGCCGAGGCCGACCGGCTCAGCTCCTTGGCGGAGATCATCGGGGCAACGTCTCTGCCGGGCCATGAACGCATGGTGCTGCTGGGCGGGCGGCTGCTGCGGGACGGCGTGCTGTTGCAGAATGCCCTGAGCGCCAACGACGGTTTCTGTTCCGCGGAGAAAGGAGCCGCTTTGCTGGACCTGGTCCTCGACGTCGTGGACTCCTGCCAGCGGCTGGTGGAGCGCGGCGTCGCCGCCACCACCATTGAGCAAGCGGACCTCGGACCGGTGCTTCGGGCCCGTGAAGAAACCGGGCCCGCGGACGCCGCCGGCGTCGCCTCACTGCGGAGCGAGATCCTGCAGCGGCTGGAAGAACTGCAGTGACGGATACGACACAGCGCACGTCCGGCCAGGCGGAGCCCGGCCCGCTGCCGGACCAGACCGGTAGACAAATTTCCCACGGGGATGTCCGTGAGCTGCGCGGCCCCCTGCTGGTGCTGGGGGACGTTGACGGCGTCGGTTGGGACGAGTTCGCCACGGTGGACCTGGCCGACGGCCAGGAACGCCACGGTTTGGTGCTGGAAGTGGACCACGACCTCGTCACGCTGCAGGTCCTGGAAAGCACCGACGGTATGGCGCCCGGAGGGATCCGGGTCCGGTTCGCGGGCCGTCCGCTGCACATCCCGGTCGGGGCGGACTGGCTGGGCCGCGTCTGCAACGGCCGCGGAGAACCGCTCGACGGCGGCCCGCCGGTGACCGGCACCTCCACCATGCCTGTCAGCGGGTGGCCGCTCAACCCGGTCCACCGGGAGCCACCGCAGGAACCGGTCCTGACGGGCATCTCCGTCATCGATGCCCTGACCACCCTGGTCCAGGGGCAGAAACTACCCATCTTCTCCGTCCCGGGCCTGCCCCACCTGACCCTGGCGACCCAGATCGCGGCCCAGGCCACCTCCAGCGGCAAGTCCTTCCGGGTGGTGTTTGCTGCGATGGGTCTGACCCATGCGGATATCGCCTACGTGCGTGACCGGCTGGAAGAGCGGTCCGCCGCCGGTGAGCTGGTGCTGCTGCTCAACGCCGCGGACGATCCGGTCATCGAACGGATACTCACGCCGCGGATCGCGCTGACCATCGCGGAGCACCTGGCCTACACGGAAGGCCACGACGTCCTGGTGATCATGTCGGACATGACCAGCTATGCCGAAGCCGTACGCGAGGTCTCTGCGGCCCGCCGTGAGATCCCGGCCCGACGCGGTTACCCGGGCTACCTCTACAGCGATCTCGCCACCCTGTATGAACGCTGCGGCCGCGTCCGCGGGAGGAATGGTTCAGTGACGATCGTACCGGTGCTGACCATGCCCGCCGGGGACATCACCCATCCGGTGCCGGACCTGACCGGCTACATCACGGAAGGGCAGGTTGTTCTTTCCGCCGAAATTGAGGCACGCGGGATCTACCCGCCCGTGGACGTCCTTTCCTCCCTCTCGCGGCTGATGCGCAGCGGCGCGGGCAAGGACCGGACCCGTGAGGACCATCTGGATGTGGCCGCACAGGTGGTCGCCGCCATGGCCCGTGCCGGCCAGGCCGCCGAGCTGGCCGAGCTGGTGGGAGCCGCAGCCCTGAGTGAAACGGACCGCAGATACATCACCTACCGCACCCTGGTTGAACAGAAGCTGCTCAACCAAGGGCGCGGCGAACTCCGCTCCCTTGAGGACACGCTGGGCCGGGCCTGGGCCGCGCTGGCCGCGCTGCCCCAGCAGGAGCTCACCATGCTGTCGACGGAGTTCCTGGACCGCTATCTGCCCGGCAGAACAGGCCAGCAGTGAGCGACACCGGACGAGCGGGGAAGATCCGGGTGGAGCGCCGCCTGCTGACGGCCCGCCACGGTGCCCAGTTGCTGGACCGCAAACGGCACATCATGGTGAACGAACTCGAGCGCCTCCAGCTGCACGCCGGCCGGAGTCGTCAAGAGTGGGAGGACCGTGCGCGGGAAGGCGCGGTATGGCTGCAGCGCGCCGCCGCCCTGGACGGCCGGGAGCGGATCGAGGCAGCCTCGCCAGCCAAACCGGCGGAGGTCGAGGTCCAGTGGGGTGGCGCCATGGGCGTGGCCTATCCCGAGGATGCGCTCTGCCAACCGCCAGCCGCACCCCCGGCAGGGGGAAGCTCCGCCTTGTCCTACGCGGCGGCCGCCCACCGGTCCGCGCTCACTGCCGCGGTCCGGCACGCCGCGGTTCAGCGGTCCCTACTGTTGGTGTCCGCCGAACTCGCCGCAACGCGCACCCGGCAGCGGGCCGTCGAAAAGAGATGGATCCCCAGGCTGGAAAATGAGCTGCTGGCCATCCGCCGGCAGCTTGACGAACAGGAACTGGAAGAAAGCCTGCGTCTGCGCTGGGCCGCAGACAGGATCGAAACGACCATCGGGCCCCCGGGAAGAACAAGGGCCCCTGGAAAAACCGGGGCCGCATGAGCGACATGATCTTGGTAGCGGACAACGATTCCCCGGCGTCGGCTACAGGGCGCCCTCTGGCACAGCGCTCACCTCCGGACCGGTGAGAACCCGATCCGCGTCGATACCGACCATCCGATAAACCTCCGCCGCTGTCTCGCGATAGTCACCAGTGATGAGGGCGCCTTGACCTCAATAGTATGTGGGTACGACAAGGCCGTGGGAGTGTATCCGTGAGCGAGAACCAGCCCCTGCATTCGGCGCGAACGGCGTACGACGCCGTGATCTTCGACATGGACGGCGTGGTCACCGATACCGCGTCCGTGCATGCGCGCGCGTGGAAGGCCTTGTTCGACGAGGTGCTTCCGCGGCTGTCGACCACTCCGGTGCAACCATTCGATGCGGACACCGACTATCGGCGGTACGTCGATGGGCGGCCCAGGGAAGACGGCATCCGTACCTTCCTGGCGTCGCGCGGCATTGAGCTGCCCGACGGGTTGCCCGGCGACCCGCCCGATGATTCGGGCACGCAGCCGACGATCGCCGCCCTCGCTGCGCGCAAACAAGCGCTCTTCGACGAGCATCTCGCCGCCGACGGCGTGCTGGCTTTCCCAGACGCGGTCGCGCTGCTCCACCGACTTCACGAGCAGGGCATTCCCACCGCTGTCGTGACGTCGAGCCGAAACAGCGCCACGGTGCTCGCGGCGGCGGCCGTGACCGATCTTTCTGACGTCTGTGTCGATGGAACTGATGCGATCCGGTTGGGTCTGGCCGGCAAACCCGATCCGGCCATATTTCTCGAAGCGGCGCGGCAGCTGCGTGTGGCACCGGCCCGGGCCGTAGTCGTGGAAGATGCCGAAGCCGGACTGCAGGCAGCGGCACGAGGCGGATTCGGACTGGTCGTCGGCATGGACCGCGCGGGTGTCGGCGAGCGGCTCCGGGCGGCAGGCGCCGATCTCGTGGTTTCCGATCTGAGTGAACTGGATCTCAGTCTGACTCGCGTGCTCCCCGGTTGGGCTGGCGGCGAATCCGGGAGCGACCCCTGGCTGCTCCGTTATGACGGTTTCGACCCGGCGACGGAGGGGCTGCGCGAAGCGCTCTGTACGCTCGGCAACGGCTATTGGGGAACCCGCGGTGCCGCTCCGGAAGCAGACGCCGACGCCGTGCACTATCCCGGAACCTATCTCGCCGGCGTCTACAACCGGGTGCGAACGGATCTGGGCACGCATTCCGTCGAGGATGAGCACATGGTCAACGTCCCCAATTGGCTGCCGCTGCTGTTCAAAGTGGCCGACAATGATTGGTTTCACCCCAGCAGCCCCCAGCTCGTGACGTACCAGCAGGAGCTGGATTTGCGGCGCGCCGTGCTGACCCGCGTCATCCGGTTTCGCGACGACGCAGGGCGAACCACCCGTGTCACCTCACGTCGCTTCCTCTCCCAGACCGCACCACATGTTGCCGTGCTGGACTCAACGTTTGAGGCCGAGGACTGGTCTGGTCCGATGACCGTCCGGTCGGCTCTCGATGGCCGCGTTGCGAACCGGAATGTGGCCGCGGATCGGCTGCTGACCGGCACACACCTCACTCCCCGTCGCGCAGCCGAAATCGATGGCGAGACCGTTCTGTTGGAGATGGAGACCACCCAGTCCGGCATCCATATTGCGATGGCCTCACGCACCCGAGCGCTCCGGGGCAGCCGGCAGCTTGCTCTGAGCAGGCGCTTTCTCACCGACGACGCAAGATGGGTCGCTCACGAGTTCGAGCTGCAGCTGGAGCAGGGACAACCGGTCAGAGTGGAGAAGGTTGTCATCGTCGGCACCTCCCGCGACCGTGCGATCGCCTCACCGGCCATGGCGGTGACGACCTGGATGCAACGGTTGGCCGACCCTGCCGAGCTCGAGGCTGCGCGCGAGCGAGAGTGGCAGATCCTGTGGGATGAGTTCGCTGTGCGCATGCGCACCAGCGAGCGACAGTCGCTCGCGCTCAATCTGAACACCTTCCACGTGCTGCAAACGGTGGCCGCCGTTGACGCCGACCTCGACGCGGGCGTACCCGCCCGCGGCTTGCACGGTGAGGGTTACCGCGGACACGTGTTCTGGGACGAGACGTTCGTGTATCCGATCCTCACCCTCCGCCGCCCCGACCTGAGCCGTGACCTGCTCGGCTATCGATACCGACGCCTGAACGAAGCGAGGGCGATGGCCCGGGCCGCCGGCTTCGAAGGCGCGATGTTCCCATGGCAGAGCGGTATCGACGGGCGCGAAGTGACTCCGACAGAGCTCTACAACACGCGCAATGACCAATGGATGCCCGACTACTCGCATCTTCAGCGGCATGTGGGCCTCACCATCGCGTACAGCGTCTGGCAGTACTACCAGTCCACCGGCGACACGGATTTCCTCATCCGTCAGGGCGCTGAGTTGCTGCTCGAAGTGGCACGATTCTTCGCCAATCTGACCAGTTACGACGAGGCGGCCGATCGTTACGACATCGACGGCGCGATGGGTCCCGACGAGTTCCATGACGGTTACCCCGGCGCGCCCGGGCGCGGGATGCGGAACAACGCGTACACGAATGTGATGACGGCGTGGGTGTTGCGCCGTGCGGTCGAGACGGTCTCTCTGCTCGAAGGGCGCAATTGCCGTCCGCTCTGGAACCGGCTCAGACTGCGACCGGATGAGGTCGAACGGTGGGATCACATCAGCCGTCGGCTGCGAGTGCCCTTCCACGCCGACGGCGTCGTCAGCCAGTTCGAGGGGTACGAGAAACTCCCCGAGTTCGACTGGGACGCCTACCGGGCCCGGTACGGCTCCCTTGGCCGCTTGGACCTGATCCTGAATGCCGAAGGGGACAACACGAACAACTACCGGCTCTCGAAACAGGCCGACGTGCTCATGTTGCTCTACCTGTTCTCGGCTGAAGAGCTACGCGACCTGCTGCACGACATGGGATATTCGCTGACGCCGGCGGCAATCGTGCGAACGGTTGATTTCTATGGCTCACGCTCCACGCACGGGTCGACGCTCAGCAACGTCGTGCACTCCTGGGTGGAGGCGCGCCGCGACCGAGAACGGTCCTGGGATCTTCTCACGACCGCGTTGGAGAGCGACCTGACCGACATTCAAGGCGGCACCACCCACGAAGGAATCCACCTCGGGGCGATGGCCGGCTCCGTGGACATGGTTGTGCGCTGCTACACCGGGCTCGAAATCCGGGACGACATGCTCTGGCTGCACCCGGTGCTCCCGGCGGAGCTTGCCGAGGTCGCCTTCACCATCAACTACCGCGAACAGCCGATACGGCTGGAACTGACTGCGACCAGCCTGCGCCTGCAATTGCAAATGCACGCCGACGGCGCGACACCAATCAGGGTCAGGGTCGAGGGTCAGGAGGCGACGCTGTCGCCTGGTCAGACCCGTGACTTCGTGTTAGGCACGTCCCGCTGAGTGGTGAAGTAGTCGCAGCCGAGTGAATAGTGGCCCCCGGGTACTTGCCAGAGCGCGACGTCTGCTGGGAGGTAACGGATTGTGCGTGGGTCCGAGCCGGAAGTATTGCAGCCCGGCCTGGTGCCGGCGCACGGCGGGAGGGCCGCGATCTGCGACTCCCCCACGGCGCGCGACCACTTGGGGTCCGGGTCCGGTTTCCCCCAACATTGCTCAGGCGCGCTGACCTGGCCGTAATCATGGACACACCGCCTCGGGCGATGCCGACCGGCCTGTCGCGCGGGCCTGCGACCGCCCGGAAATCGACCCGGCGAGCGCCGTCTCGGCCCGGCCGGTCCCAATTATGCTCAAATGTCCCGGTGCATCTCATCAAACTGAGACGCTGCGGGGACACCCGAGACGATTGTGGTCAGCGATCTGGTCAGAGACGCACACCTTCCCCGGACACGACAACGGCCCGCAAGCTGAGCTTGCGAGCCGTTGACCTGCGGTTATACCGCTGACGCGTTGGTAGCGGGGCAGGATTTGAACCTGCGACCTCCGGGTTATGAGCACCCCGACTCATGTCTCAGCCGGCGCATGCACTCTCCCCTAACGCACAAGGTCCCGCGCCAAGGGGCCCACCGGTACCTGGCCGTCTCGCCCGTCTCGCCCGTCCCGGTGTGTCCTATTTACACATTTGGCTACACCCCTATCGACCACCGCCGCGGTCGCAGTCCACCTATCGAAGGTCGTGGCCGTGCCCAACCATTGGACCGTCATGCGTGGGCTACGCCTCGACAGGTCCTTCCGACTTGTCGAGAGTTCAAGTGACGAGGTCCTGGATGTCTAGGAGTCCGGTTACCACGGCTGGCAGGCGAGGTGGGCGCCGCAGCGGGCTCAGCCGCCGGTCACCGTGAGCTGAGACCCGTCGACGGCAGGAGGGCGAACGCGCCATAGCCGACCACACGCCGTGGGTCTCCGCCAGCCTCGGCAGAGGGGCCCAGGTGC
>Ga0208078_1000261_pt1 | contig 13997 bp, 11 predicted proteins | sample NGESurdeep072012_3_FD_184468 | JGI IMG/M metagenome (GOLD analysis project Ga0208078, IMG submission 184468) | Arctic peat soil microbial communities from Barrow, Alaska - NGEE Surface sample 53-2 deep-072012 (SPAdes) | ecosystem: Environmental > Terrestrial > Soil > Wetlands > Peat ...
ATCCCGCTTCTCTACCTAGGAAACGACACGTTTGGCGTCGGCTTTGACCGGGCACTCCGATTCATCTTCACTATGGATGGCGCACGCGCAGCGAAGATAACGTTGCTGCAGGGCGGCGGGCGCTTCGAAGGGCCGCGAAAGTAGGCGCCCGCGGGCTGTCTCCTCCTTCAATTCCGCCAATAGTGCAGTGTATGCTGCGGTGGCGGAATTATGCGCCGATAGATTAACGCCGCCAATAGTAGAAGTGCGGTGAGTATGAACAATCCCCGCAAAATGTGCCGACGCTCTATCCGCGTAGACAACCAGTGAGGCCAAGTCTCTACTTGGTCCCCGAAGGGACGTCGATTTGGGGGACCGAAGAGCATATTCTACGACTCACCGTGTCGGACATCGAGAAGCTAGGGACTTCGGTCTCGCATGCCAAGTGCACCGACGCGACGCATGGACCTACTACTCACCGGCGATGATTCGAACGGTCTGTGGCTCGGGTCGGTTACTAGCGGACCCCGACATTACCCGGCATCCCCACCGACATTCTGACCGGATCTCTGCTCCCCGTCGGTCGGGCGCGGTAGAAACCCCGCCGGGAACCACCAATTGGCGCGTCCAAGCAACCCCATCAGGATCGGAACAAGGACGACCCGAATAACCGTCGCGTCGAGCGCGACAGCAAAGGCGAGTCCGAGTCCGAACTCACGTGTGGCTGTGAGTCGGGTGAATCCGAACGAGCCAAACAGAACCACCATGATGAGAGCCGCACTCGTGATCAGTCCGCCTGTCTGGGAGAGACCGGTGACAACCGATTTGCTGTTGTCGCCCGTCCGTTGATACTCCTCCCTTATGCGACTCAGAAGAAACACCTCGTAGTCCATCGACAATCCGAAGAGGATGGTGAACAACATCAGCACTATGAAGGAGTTGAGTCCGCCAGGCGGGACGAGACCGATCAACCCCGCACCTACGCCTTCCTGAAACACGTACACCAGGAAACCATAGGCCGCGAGCACGGAGATCAGATTCATCGTAATGGCTTTAAGCGGAACTACGATTGAGCGGAAGGCGAACATCAGAGCGATGAAGGTGACTGCGAGCACGATTGGGATCACGCGCTTCAGGCTTCCAAAAAGCTCGCTATCGAAGTCCAGTATGCTGGCGCTGAAGCCCCCTACCTGTATCGCGAGACCGGCATCTCGTGCCTCTTTCCACGACTCGGCGCGGAGCTCGCGCACCAGCGTCATGACCTCCTCGGATTCCGGCGCTGACCGCGGAACGACAAAGATGAGCGCCGAACGCCCATCCTCACTGACAACCTGTGCTGACGCTGCCTGCATCGCAGCGGGGAGATCTGAGCGGGTGCGGACAAGCGTGCGAGCTGGTCCGAGAACCGCGAGCAAATGTGGAAACCCACCAACAAAGTGCGCGCGCGGATCGGAAGCGAGACGTGAGTAGATCGTGGCGACCGCATTCTCCCGTTCTTCGGTCCAGACACTTCCAGTGTCGCGACTCTTCACCAGAATCGCGATCGGACCCATCCAACCAGCGGCGAAGTTACGATCGAGAAGCTCGTAACCTTGCCGCGCTTCCATTGCGGGCGAGAGATCGTGCGCGCCCATGTTCCAGGCTTTGAGCCGCATCGTCGGTATAACGAGCGCGGCGAGCAGGAGCAGGGTAGGAATGAGATATCGCCACGGTCTCGTCATGGTCTCACGCGCCCATCGAGCCCACAATCCGCCATCACCGCGCGGCCGGTGCGATAACCTGCGGGGCCAGTTCAACTTCTTGCCGATCAGCAGCAGCAATGACGGGAGAAGAGTCAGCGTCATCAAAACCGATGTTACGACAACCGCGACACCGCCGAGTGCGAGTGTGTGAAGGAAGCGAATGTGCACGAGGAAAAGAGCCAGAAAGCCCGTGCACACCGCGAGGCCCGACACCAACACAACATGTCCCGCTTGAGTTGCGGCCGCTTCGACGGCACTCGGAAACGACGCACCGCGCGCCAGCTCCTCCCGGCAACGACTGACCAGGAAGAGCGCATAGTCGACACCGATGCCGAGTCCGACCATCGTCACGGCATTCTGCGCGAACACGCTCACGGGCATGACACGGGAAAGTGCGTAGAGCACAGCGAGTGTGACCACGATCGTCCCCATTGCCAGGACGAGCGGCAATCCGGCAGCGATCGGCGCGCCGAACACGAGCAGCAGCACAATGAGCGTCAGCGGAATGCCGATCCGCTCCGCACGCAGCAGGTCATCCGACGCATTCACGTCGAGATCGTGAAAGAGGGAGATCATGCCCGTGACCTTGACCGCGAATGCCGAACCGAGTCCGGCTTCGCGCGCCGCTCCACGGATCTGCTCCACCGTCGATTCCGCATCGAAGAACGTCTCCGCTCGCGGCTTTATCAGCAGGAGCGCCGAGTGGCCGTCGCGCCCGAGCAGGGTTTTGTCGCCGGTATTCCAATAGTGACGCACGCCGCTCATCCCTGCTGAATCGAGCACTCTCTCGAGATCGGCCGCCGCAGCGGCGAAGCGTGGATCTGTCGTCGCGATTACGGGTGACGTCATTACGGCGGGGAAGACAAACGCGGAGCCCTTCCCAAATGCTTGATTGAGATCGCGCGATACGAGCTCCGAGGGACTGCCCGGCACGGCGTCGGTACTTCCGCGGAGCGCGCCGGCCAGCCGGGAAGCGAAAGGCGCGGCTGCACCGAGTATCGCGACCCACACCAGGATTACCAGCTTCGGCCGACGCAGCGCGAATTGAATGAGAGTGCGCATGATGTGCCCCTCCTCAGGCTGCCGGTAGGAAGCGCGCTTGTTTGATCCTTCCCGCGTCGCCCGCGAATGGACCTTCGCCGAGTCGATAAAGCTGGATCTCGGGTACGAGCGTCTCAGGATATTCGCGCCACGCCTCGCGGAAATCGGCGTTCAACTCCACAAGACGGGACAGGATCGACGCCGAAAAGCGACGCGAGAGCTCGGCGTCGGGCTCTCTCGAGATCTCGAACAGGAACCGCGGTCGTACGTCACCGTTAGGGCTCTCCGCCAGGGAAAGGCAGAACGAATGCGTCATCTCGGCGAGCGCGGTATCGTAATACAGACACTGCTCGATGTCCTCCGGATAGATGTTGGCGCCCATCACGCTGATCGTGTGGTCACGGCGGCCGAAGATCCACAGAAAGGGAAGGCGAACGTTCCCGTCGCCGCTGTCGCGCCTCAGCTGCTCGATATCCACACCGACGGCGGCGAGCCGTTCGGCCATCTCGTCGCTGGTGAGAACTCCGCCGAGATCGTGCACGTTGTATCGAATGCGCGGCGACAGGAGCGAGCTGCGTGAGATTGTGAAGACTACTTCGTCGTTCTCGTTCACCTCGATGTGGTGCATGACGGGGTTGTACTGAAAGACCATCGGGAGGCGGGAGTCCGAGCCGAATAGCGCGAGCTTCACGTCCTCGCGCTCGCGCGCGAGCCGCCGGATGGCGATTGATACAGGCGTCTCGCCCGCGATGCCGATCTCGAGATCTGTTGCCCCGTAGCCGCTGTAGACCTTTGCGAAGCGCCGCAGCAGATAATCGCGCAGCCCCTCCGACATTCCTTCGCCGCCGGCCAGCCCGTAGAGCCGGTACTTCTCGAAGGGAAATCCTTCCTCGTCGGCGACGTCGATGAGATGCTTTAGAAACGGCGGGTAGCCGGTGATCAGGTACGTGTACTCCGGGCCGAAGAAGCGAAGAGTGTGGAGGATTTTGGCGATGTCAGGCCCGGTGTTCTTGACGATCCCGTTCTTTTGCAGCGAGATCCCCATGTTGATCCCGGTGGCCCACGCGCCCATGCTGAAGGCGTTGATCGTGATCCATCGCTCGCGCCCGTAGCAGTACGTCGCGAAGTAGCTGACGAAGGTATGGCTCTCGTGGCGCTCGGTCTCGCTACGCACCCAGTTGTATGGGGTACCGGTGGAGCCCGACGATTCGTCGATCATCGTGCGCCCGTGAAAAAAGGACCCGTCAACGCACCGGGCGCCGGTCTCGTACGCCTTGATGTACGTCTCCTTGTCCGTTTCGGGGATCAGCGGACTGCCCTGGGTATGGATGAACTGGCGATACGCAGGCACCCTGCGGAGGGCGCGGTAATAGGCCTTGCGCGCCTTGACCCGGGATGCCCACGAGAGATAGGCAGGCGGGAGGAGCCGGAACATCACGAGGAACGTCGCATATGTCACGCACGACGCTTTGAGTATCCAATCGCAGGGCGTCTGCAGGGCAAACTCCAGGCGCTCGCGAAGTGTCGGTTGGGTTCGTTGGTCGAGGTTCATCGGGTCCTCCAGAGTGGCGATAGAGAGCTTTACTCCAGCTCCAGAATCGCCTAATCGCAGGGGGGACTCTATGCGTCAAATGACGTAGAAGGGCCATTAGACGTCGAAAGGCCGTTAACTGAACTTGGCTGGGATGCCTATGCGAGGAACTACGGCGCTGGCCTCTGGACGCGTTGCTGTCGATTCCGCTGTCGATTGACTCCGGCATTGTCAGACACCCCGAAGGTCGAACTACGGCAGATCACGCTGTCCGTCAACGATTTACAGACTTCTTGCCGGACTTCTTACTCCTCTTCGGTCGCCTGATAAGCGTGAGGTCGGTAGTTCAACTCCTCCCAGCCCGGAATTGGTGCGATTGCCAGTGACACACCCGGCAAGGTTTGGTTGACGCACTCCTGGGACGGAACCATCCGCGGATTCGTCTCATGACACGCCGCCGCCAATGACGCTCGCGGGTGACAGGCCCCGCCGCGCGCACAGCCGCTGCACCGCCGCGTCGCCGACGCACACGCCGTCACTAGCAGCGTCCGCGAAGGCGACGCCACGCAGTCCGTTACCTGTGATGCTCAGTCCGGGCAGCGCCTCGATCGCATCGGCGATGCGTGCCACGCGCGCGGAGTGTCCGATCTCATACTGCGGGATCGCGCGCGGCACGCGCACGACGTGCTCGAACACCGGCGAGTCCGTCATGCCGTAGAGCCTCGCGATCTCCGCGCGCGCGAGGGCGGCGAGTTCGGCCTCCGACAGCGCGCCGGCGTCCGGATCCACCGCCCCGCCGAACATCGCGCGCACCAGCACGTGTCCGGCCGGCCCGCGTCCGTGATAGAGATGCGTCTCCCAGAGATTGCCAAGCATCCGAAACCCTTCGCCGCGAGCGATCAGCACACCGAAGCCGACGGGAACCCGGGCCGCTGCCGCCGGCCCGAACCCGAGCGCAACCACGGCAACCGGCGGGCACGAAATCGCCGTGAGTTCCGCCGCCAGCGGCGGATCGTGCGGCTGCAGCAGCGGCGCCATCGCCCACGGCTCGCCAGCGAGGATGACCGCGTCCGCCGGGATCACCTCCGCATCCCCATCCACCGCGACGCTCCACCCGTCGTTCGTGCGCGAGAGCGCCCGCACCTCCGCGCCGCACCGGACAGCGAATCCGCCGCGCTCGGCGAGCGCACGCGGCAACTGTTGCATGCCACACCGGAATGAGGTGAGCGCGCCCGAACTCGTGCGCCCGCGCCGCGCGATCATCCCGCGAATCAGCGATCCGTGCTCCCGTTCGAGCGCCGCCATCCGCGGAAAGGCCGCCGCCAGCGAAAGGCGTCGCGCGTCGCCCGCGAAGATGCCGAGCGCCATCGGCATGATCATCCGGTCGGCGACCTCGGCACCGAGGCGCCGCGCCGCGAAGGCCCAGACAGATTCGTCGTCGCCGTCGCGGCGCGCCGCGATGAACGGCTCCGCCAGCATGCGAAGTGCGCCGCGCGGCCCGAGGATGCCCTCGCGCAACAGGCTGACGGGGTTCGGATCTACTTGCCGTATGCGCCCGCCGCGAAAGAGAAAGCGCCGGGCCGACGTTCGGTTCGCCGGCGTCCGCTCGTTCGCGAGGCCGATCCCCTCGATGAGGCGCTCCATCTCGGGACGTCCGCCCAGAAAGCCGGACGGGCCTTCCTCCACCAGCCAGCCACCGCGCGCGATCGTGCTCGCCTTGCCGCCGACGGCGCCGCCGCGCTCGAGCACGAGCACCTCGAGGCCGCCTTCCACGCGCGCGGCCGCCTGACGCGCGGCCCATGCCGCCGCAAGTCCGGAGATCCCGCCGCCGATCACGACGAGGCGCCGCACCGTCACACCGTGCGGCTGAAGACGGGCCGCGACTCGGCGTCGTGCTTTTCGCGCTGGTACCGGTCGAAGCACATCGCGAGGTTGCGCACGAACAGTTCGCCCACCGGCGTCGCCTCGATGCGGCCGTCGCCGATCTTTACGAGTCCTTCGCGCTGGGAGGCGGCGAGCAACGCGAGGTCGTCCGCGAAGTACGTCCCGAAGTCGAGGCCGAAGCGCCGCGAGATGTCGGCGGTATCGACACGGAAGTTGCACATCAGTTCGTGAATCACCGTCCGCCGGACCTCGTCGTCGGCCGTGCGCACCACGCCGCGCATCACTGGGAGCTGGCCCGCGCGGATGCGTTCCTCGTACGTCGACAGCTTCTTCTCGTTCTGCACGTACGCGCCCCGCACGTCGCCGATCGCCGAGATGCCGATCCCGAGCACGTCGTCGCCGGGAATTACGGCGTATCCCTGAAAATTCCGCCGCAGCCGTCCTTCGTGCTTCGCCCGCGCGAGCTCGTCGTCGGGCCGCGCGAAGTGGTCCATCCCGATCGGCTCGTACCCGGCGCGGAGGAACCGCTCACGCGCGATGGCGAACAGCGCGAGCTTCGTGCGCGCATCCGGGAGCTGGTCTTCCTCGATCTTCTTCTGATGTCCGCGCACCCACGGAACGAACGCGAACGAGTACACGGCGGCGCGGTCGATGCCGAGACCGACCACTGAGTCCACCGTGCGCTCGAAGGTCTCGGGCGTCTGCAGCGGCAGCCCGTAAATGAGGTCCACGTTGATGCCGCGAAAGCCGCGACGGCGGGCGTGTTCGACCAGCGCGGCCGTCTGCTCGAGCGACTGCACGCGGTTGATCGCCTCCTGCACATCGGGCGTCAGATCCTGCACGCCGAAGGAGATCCGGTTGAATCCCAAGTCCGCCAGCGCGTCGATGTGGGCGGCGGTGGTGACGCGCGGATCGGCTTCCAGGGCGAGCTCCGCGCCAGCCGCAGGGCGGAAGTGCCGCAACGTGTGGCCGAGCAGATCGGTGAGCTGCGCGGGCGAGAAATATGTCGGCGTTCCTCCGCCCAGGTGGAGCTGCGCGAACCGGCGCCGATTGGGGAGCCGCTCCGCGAGCAGTTCGACCTCGCGCTTGACCAATTCCAGGTAGGGCTCGGCCACGTCGCGGTGTTTGGTGATGATCACATGGCAGCCGCAGAAGAGACACCGCTCCTCGCAAAACGGCAGGTGCATATAAAGCGAGAGCGGCGCATCACCGAGCTGGTTCGCCGCAGTCAGGCGGGTGAGGTAGTCGTCGGTGCCGACGCCTTCGTGGAACTCGATCGCGGTCGGGTAGCTCGTATACCGCGGACCCGGACGGTCGTAGCGCGCCAGCAGTTCCGCCGTCACCTGCCGCCCGACCGGACGGGAATTCGCACCCGAATCAAGGACGGAATCCGGGACGCTCATGAGGACCTCTCCTCGTGCACGGCCGCGATGAGGGCGTGCACGCTGTCGATGGGAGTCTCCGGCATGATGCCGTGGCCAAGATTCACGATGTGCCCGCGCGACGGCATGCGGGCGAGCAGCGCGCGCACGGCGAGGCGCGTGGGCTCGGGACCGGCGAGCAGCACCGCGGGGTCCACGTTGCCCTGCAGCGCCTTCGCCGCCGGCACGCGAGCCCGAAGGGCGGCGAGATCCTCACGCCAGTCCACCGCGAGCGCCTCGGAGGAGAGCGCCGCATACCCGTCCACCAGGTGCGACGCATCCTGCACGAATATGATCCGCGGCACGCCGAGCGACCGCGTCGCCTCGAAGAAGCGCACGAGATGGGGCCGCACCAGCCGCGTCCAGTCGGCGAGCGACAGCACGCCGCCCCAAGTGTCGAAGAGCTGCACCGCGTCGGCGCCCGCCTCGACTTGCGCCGTGACGTACTGCACAACCAGCGCGGTGAGCTTCTCGAGCAGCGCCGAGAGGAGCCCTTCGTCCCGCGCCGCGAGCGCGCGGAGCGCGGGGAACCCAGGGCTTCCACGTCCCTGAACGAGGTATGCCGCGAGCGACAACGGTGCACCCGCGAAACCCAGTAGCGCGGCTCGGCCGCCGAGCTCTCGCTTGACGAGCCCGAGCGCCTCGATCACCTCTGGCGCGATCGTCCCCGGCGCGGGATCGGCGAGCGCGTCGACATCGGCGGCGGTGCGCACGGGCTTCGCCAGCACCGGGCCGGGATCGAATCGCACGGACAGGCCGAGTGCGCCGATGGGACTCATCAGGTCGGCGAAGATGATCGCCGCGTCGAGCGGAAAGCGTGCTAGCGGCTGCATCGTCACTTCGGCCGCCAGCGTTGCGCTCCCCGAGAGTTCTTCGAAGCTGTGGCGCTCGCGGAGCGCCCGGTACTCGGGCAAGTAGCGGCCAGCCTGGCGCATCACCCATACCGGCCGCCGATCCGTCGGTTCACCCCGCAACGCACGCAGCAGTCGGTCGTTCATGACGCGGTCAGTCGGCGGCGAGCGCCACAAGCGCGTCGAGAAACGCGGATTCCGCCTCGACCGATCCAACGCGGAGGAAATGCGTGCCGCCAGCCTCGAGAAACGACTCGCGCCCGCGGATACCGATCTCTTCGATCGTCTCCAGCCCCTCCGTGAGGAATCCGGGCGTGATGACCGCCACGCGACGCACGCCGCGACGCGGCAGCTCCTCGAGGACGTCGGCGGTCGCCGGCTTGAGCCACGGCTCAGGGCCGAACTTCGACTGGAAGGCGAGCGTCGCGCGATCATGCGGCCAGCCGATCGCGTCCAGGAAAGCGCGCGTCGTCGCTTGGCAGTCACGCACGTAAATTCCCCCCTCCCGCCGATCGTACCGCATCGGGATTCCGTGAAAGGAGACCACGAGATGTTCGATTTCGTGATCGGCCTCCGCGACGGCGCGGCGCCACTGCGCGGCCATCGCCTCCACATACCCCGGGTCCGCAGGGTGGATCAGTCGCTCGATCAGGCGGGCGCCGATCCCCGCGCGCTCGGCGGCCTCGCGGGCGCGCCGGAACGCGGTTCCGGTCGTCGCGTCGGTGCGATGCGGAAAGAGCGGCGACACAATCACCGGCCCCGTACCGTCGCTGGCCAGAGCCTTCATTACCGTGTCGAGCGAGGGTTCGCCGTAGCGGTAGGCGGCGCTCACCCCGAAGCGCCCGGAGGCGCGCTCCCTCACACCGGCCACGATCTGTTCGGTGGCTACGCGCAGGGGCGAGCCGCCCGCGCTCCAGATGGACCCGTACAGCTCCGCGACTCGCGCCGGACGCTTGCGGAGCACCATGCCCCGCAAGATCGGCAGCCACAGCCACCGCGGCAGATCCACGACCGCGGGGTCGCTGAGGAACTCGTCCAGGAACTCGCGTACGGAGGCCGGACTCGGCTCCTTCGGAGTACCGAGGTTAACCAGTACGAGATGGGGCAGCGGACGGGTGGTCACCCGGGCAAGTTAATGGGCCGCCGGAGGCAGTGGAACGCCCGGAGGCAGTGGAACGCCCGGAGGCAGTGGAACGCCCGGCGGCGGGCGGACCGGAATCGGCGGGGTTGCCGCGCCCTTGCGCGCGTATTCATTAAGAGTTTGATCGCGCACCCCAATCGCAACGCGCCACGTCGGGCCGCAGAAAGAGTTTGCCGGTGCGCAGTTCGGACCGCGTCAACGCCCATCACGATTCAGCGCCAGCTACGACGTATTGCGTCGGGTTGCTGCATTGTGTTCGAATTCATGTTGCTGTCGATTCGCGCTGTCGATTGGCTACCGAGACCTGGCCGCACGTCGCCGCTCACGATCCGTCATGGCACTCCTCATGGTTCCCGCTTCCAGCGGAGGTCGTTGCGCGTATGGCTCCCGACTCCGCATTATTCCAATAGTCGCTGGAATACTGGAGTAACTGATGAACCTACGTGCCTCGAAAGACCAGCTGTTCGCCGCCTGGGCCGATATCGCGAAGGGCCTCTCGAGCCCCAAACGGATCGAGTTGCTGGACATGCTCGCGCAAGGCGAGCGCAGTGTCGAGGCGCTCGCCGGGGAGACACACTTGAAGGTCACCAACGCCAGCGCTCACTTGCTCGCCCTCAAGCGCGCGCGACTCGTGGAATCGCGGAAGGACGCGCAGTTCGTGTTCTACCGCCTCGCCGACGACGGGGTCGTCCGCGTGCTCCGCGAGATCCAGGCGCTGGCGCGCGCGAGGGTGCGGGCGGTGGAGAGCGCGGTGTTCGACTACTTCGAATCCAGTGACACGCTGCAACCCATCAGCGCGACCGAACTCCGCCGACGCATGCGGAGCGGCGAGGTCACCCTCATCGACGTTCGGCCGGAGGCAGAGTACCGCGCAGGGCATATCGCCGGTGCGCTTTCCATTCCGCTCGAGCAGCTCGGGCGTCGGCTCCGCAGTATTCCCAAGGACCGTCCTGTGGTGGCGTATTGTCGGGGGCCATACTGCGTACTCGCCGTCGAAGCTGCGGAACGCCTGCGTCGTCGGGGTTACGCCGTGCACCGCTTCACCGATGGGTTTCCTGGCTGGAAGGCGGACGGCCATCCCGTGCGCACCGGCACCGAAGGCTGACCAGATGCGCGCTCGCCGCACGCGCACCACTCTCGTCCTCACCCGGAAGCCATCACCATGACGACGCTTTTCATTCTGAACGATCCGCCATACGGCACCGAACGCAGCTACAACGGGCTCCGGCTCGCTGGCGCTGTCGCAAAGCGTGAGGGCCACGCCGTGAAGGTCTTCCTCATGGGCGACGCCGCGGCGTGTGCCAAGGGCGGCCAGACCGTGCCGAACGGCTTTTACAACCTGAACCGTATGCTGCACGCCCTCACTCTCCACCAAGTGGAGATCGGTGTCTGCGGTACGTGCATGGATGCACGCGGCATCAAGACGGATGAACTCGTCGAGGGCACCAGGCGAAGCGCGCTCGACGAGTTGGCCGAGTGGACTACCGCGGCCGATAAAGTCATCGTCTTCTGACCGCCTCTCACGCAGGAGCAGGCTCATGAGTGACCACAAGACAGTACTCGTCCTCGGTGGCGGCGTCGGCGGCCTCGTCGCCGCCAATCGTCTTCGCAAGCTGCTCTCCATGCGACATCGGGTGGTGCTCATCGACCGCGAACGCCAGGCGGTCTTCCAGCCGTCGCTGCTCTGGGTCGCGGTCGGCGACCGAACGCCAGAAACGATTCAGCGGCCGCTCGCGACGCTCGTCCGAAAAGGCGTCGAGATCCGCATAGGCACCGTCGAGAAGCTTGACGCCGAGACGCGCACGGTGCGCGTCGCAGGGGGGGATCTTGTAGGCGACGCGGTGATCGTGGCGCTCGGCGCCGATTTGGCACCGGAGACGATTCCCGGCCTCGCCGACGGCGGTCACAATCTGTATACGCTGGGCGGGGCGAGGGCCTTCCGCGACGAGTTGACGGCGCTGACGACTGGCCGGGTCGCCGTGCTCACCGCGTCGCCCGCGTACAAGTGCCCTGCAGCGCCGTACGAAGCGGCGATGCTGATCGCAGGCGCACTCCGCCGCCGCGGAATTCGGGACCGCGTGCAGATCGACCTGTATTCGGCGGAAGCCGGCCCAATGCTGGTGACCGGCCCGCAACTCTCCGCCAGCGTGCGCGGGATTGTCGAGTCGAAGGGCATCGCGTACCACCCGGAGCACCAGGTGACGAAGGTCGATGTGGCGGCGCGCCGCCTGATATTCGCCAATGGGGCCACGGCTGACTTCGACCTGCTCTTGTACGTGCCGCCGCACCGGGCGCCGGCGGTCGTACGCGATGCCGGGCTCCTCAGCGAAAGCGGCTGGGTGGCCGCCGACCGCCGTACGTTCGAAACTCGTGTCGCCGGCGTCTACGCCATCGGCGACGTCACCGGGATCCCGCTCGCAATGGGGAAGCCACTCCCGAAAGCGGGCGTCTTTGCGCACGCGGAAGCCGACGTGGTCGCCCACAACATCGCCAGCGCATGGACGGGACGCGGGTCGCGCCGTACGTTCAGCGGTGAAGGCCAATGCTTCGTCGAGACCGGTGACGGCCGTGCGGGACTCGGCGCCGGAAACTTCTACGCCGAGCCGACACCGCAGGTCAAGTTGTACGCACCCGCGAGACGATGGCACTGGGGGAAGGTTATCCTGGAACGCCGATGGCTGAAACGATGGATCTGAGCGAACTTAGGCGTGCGGTTGTCTTGCCCAAGACTCCCGCATTAGGCGCATCAACGCGTAATTCGGGAGGATCTCCATGACCGCCAAAATCGACACGTCCTTGCACGGTGTAAGTCGGGCCATTGAAGGACTCAATGTCGACGGAGACGTCTACGCTGGCGCGCCACAGTCGTCGAGCGCCGCGCAGTTCGGCACCTTGGGAATCAACTTCCGAGCACGCAAGGCACGCGACGAGGCTGAGTGGGGGGCGGCACTGGCGACGCTGACGTGCGACGCCTGATCTATCAAGTGGGAGAGGGCTCGCTGCTGTCGATTCAGCTGTCGATTGACCCCGACATTATCCGGCATCGCGAAGGTTGAACTACGGCAGATCACGCTGTCCGTCAACGATTTTAGTGATTTCTTGCCGGACTTCTACTCCCCCTCGGTCGCCTGATAAGCGTGAGTTCGGAGGTTCAACTCCTCCCAGGCCCATTCTACAAGAGCAAACCCCGTAAGGAGTTGCACGGTTGCGGAGGTTTTTCGTTGGCACCGTTCACCTGAGTGCGGTGCCGGGAGTGGTGACAAAAACCAGTCAGACGGGTTCTGGCTTCTTGTCGGACAGAATCAACTCTCGGCTGCTCGCTTCCACTCGCGCCACTATTTCTTCGCCCGTGGTGAGATACACACCGACCCGAATAGTTCGGGCTGCGAGCCAGGGTGTGTACGCCCTTCGCGTTCTTTGTAAAGGTCTTATGTACTCGGCAGAAATTGTAATTTTGGGATTCGGCAATTGTGGGCGGGGTTGGGCCCTCGGCAACCTGCGCGAGCAGCTAGGTGATCGAGACCGACATGGCGCACGCTACCGGCTGAGCGGCGGCGCGTGAATCCCCTACTAACGATGCGGGCATTTGCCGACAGCCGTCATTGATCTCAGCCTGTACTCTACATGGTAGCCGCGCCGTTTCGGCGGCCGAACATGCTCTCAGACGCGCTCTCGGTTCTCAATGAGGTTCCTATGCGCTCGACATGTCAGCTTGTCGCTTACGCGACACTCGCGTTGGCCACTGTTGGTTGCGGTCGGTCGATCGAAGTGCGAACGATGGTTGCGCCCGACGCGGGACTCTCGACTCTGCACACGTTCCGCATGCTGCCCGGGCCCGCTCGCCGCGACGGCCGTGCCGCGACGGGTGCGGACGATCCGATGATCAGTAACTCGATTGCGAATCGCGCGATCCGAGCGCCAATCGTCAAGGGGTTCCAGGATCTCGGATACACGATCGATGAACGCAATCCCGACTTCAGTGTGGCGTTCTACGCCAGCGCGCGCGAGAAGCTCGACGTGACGACATGGGACTACGGCTATCCGTTCTATCCGGGTTGGTCCCGCTACCCGCGGCCGACGCAAACCGTGACGCAGTACACCGAGGGCAGCGTGATCGTCGACGTCATCAATCCGTCCACACGAGCGCTACTGTGGCGCGGGGAGGGAACGGCAGCACTCTCCGACGACCTGAACGACAACGTGAAGCAGCTCGCGAAGGCGGCGCAGTCGATCGTCGCGCGGTTCCCGCACGCCGCGCCCCGAGTGGTGGCCGCGCGGCCCTGACCGCGCGTTTCGATGTCGACGTCCACCGCTGTCGAGGAGCCGCGCGGCGCCACCGGCTTCATCGATCTCATCTATCGGCGGCGCGCGGTGCGTGCCTACCAGCCCAACGCCATTGAGGAGCGG
>Ga0208078_1000262_pt1 | contig 13997 bp, 9 predicted proteins | sample NGESurdeep072012_3_FD_184468 | JGI IMG/M metagenome (GOLD analysis project Ga0208078, IMG submission 184468) | Arctic peat soil microbial communities from Barrow, Alaska - NGEE Surface sample 53-2 deep-072012 (SPAdes) | ecosystem: Environmental > Terrestrial > Soil > Wetlands > Peat ...
ACGCTCGAGGGGCTGCTCGACCACGGGCAGATCCGCGCGGACACGATCACCGCGGACATCGAGGGTGCGCGTGCGACGATCGAGGCGTTCGGCAAGGCGCAGATCTCGCTCTACGACGTGACCGAAGAGCTCGTCGCCGAGGGCGTGAAGTCGTTCGCCGACTCGTTCAACGCGATGCTCGCCGCGATCCAGGGAAAGCTCCAACAGCTTCGCCAAGGCGGCCCCCCGAAAGTCGGCGTGACCGCGGCCGGGGAGAAGGTGGCGTTGATCGACGCCGCGCTCGACAAGCTCGCGCAGAACGACTTCCTCCACAAGCTCTGGACGCACGACGCCACGCCGTGGTCGACCGACCCGGCGCACGTCGAGATCATCAAGCACGCGCTCGGGTGGGTGGAGATCGCGCAGCAGACACACGCCCAGAGCGGCGAGCTGCGCGATTTCGCGCACGCCTGCGCGAAGCGCTTCGAGCACGTCGTCGTGCTCGGCATGGGCGGGAGCTCGCTCGCGCCCGACATCCTGCGGGAGACGTTCGGGAAGACGCCGGGCTATCCGCAGTTGCACGTGCTCGACTCGACCGACCCGCAGCAGATCAAGGCGCTCGACGAAAGCCTCGATATCGCGAAGTCGCTCTTCATCGTCGCCTCGAAGTCGGGGACGACGACCGAGCCCGACGCGTTCTTCCGCTACTTCTTCCAACGCGTGCAGCAGACCGTCGGCGCCAGCAACGCCTCCGACCATTTCATCGCGATCACCGATCCGGGGACCAAGCTCGAGCAGGAAGCGAAAGAGGACAAGTTCCTGCGCGTCTTCACCAACGATCCGAACATCGGCGGGCGGTACTCGGCGCTCTCGTACTTCGGGATGGTGCCGGCGGCGCTTGCCGGCTACGACGTCGCGGCGATCCTCGACCGCGCGATCAACGCCATGCACGCGAATGCTGCGACGGTCTCGGCCTACGACGCGCCGGGCGTACGGTTCGGCGCCGCGATCTCCGCGCTGGCGAAGGACGGCCGCGACAAGCTGACGATCGTCACGCACCCTGCAATACGGGCCTTTGGTGCCTGGGCCGAACAACTGATCGCCGAGTCGACGGGCAAGTCCGGTACGGGAATCGTCCCGATCGAAGGTGAGCCCGCGGGGACGCCCGCTGCGTACGGCGATGATCGCGTCTTCGTCTACGTCGGCTGCGGCCTGCCGGACGAGCCCGCCACGCTGGAACCGTGGTTCGAGCAGCTCGAGAACGCCGGCCATCCGGTGATCCGCCTCGCGATGAGCGACACGCTCGACATCGGCGAGCAGTTCTATCTGTGGGAGATCGCGACGGCGGCCGCCGGCGCGGTCCTCGAGATCGACGCGTTCGACCAGCCGAACGTGCAAGAGTCGAAAGACAACACGAAACGGCTGCTGGCCGAGTTCGCGGCCGAAGGGACGTTCTCGGAACCCGAGCCGCGCGTTCGCACCAGCGGAGCGCTCGTGTTCCCGCTGAGCGGTTCGCGCGGCGCGGCGCTCGGAACCGATCTGCCGTCCGCCGTCGCGGCGGTCGCAGAGCAGATCAAACCCGGCGACTACGTCGCCTTCAACGCGTACGTCCCGATGAACGAGGACGATGCTGCCGCGCTGCTGCGCATCCGTACGACGGTGCGCGACGCCCTGCGCGTCGCGACCACGGTCGGTTTCGGGCCGCGCTTCCTGCACTCCACCGGCCAGCTGCACAAGGGCGGCTCGAACGAGGGCGTCTTCTTCCAGATCACCTACGAGCCGCCGTTCGATCTGCCGATCCCCGGGATGGTCGGTTTCCGCACGCTGCAACGCGCGCAGGCGCTCGGCGACTTCGAGTCGCTCGACAAACGCGACCGGCGTGGGATCCGCGTCCACTTCCCCGGCGACCCCAAGGCGGGACTCGCCGCCCTCGCATCCGCCCTCGAAGCCGCCGTCAGCGCGAGAGCGTAGGCGCCCGTGCAACTTGGCATGATCGGGCTGGGGCGGATGGGCGCCAACATGACGACCCGCCTCCAGCGCGGTGGACATCAGGTGGTGGCGTACGACCGCGATCCGACGGCGGTGCAGCGGACGGCGGCCGACGGCGCGACCGGCGCGTCGTCGCTGAACGATCTGGTCGCGAAACTGAAGGCGCCGCGCGCGGTGTGGATCATGGTACCGGCCGGCGATCCGACCGATTCGACGATCGGCGCGCTGCTCGAATTGCTGCAGCCGGGCGACGTCATCATCGACGGCGGCAACTCGCGCTGGACCGATTCGAAGCAGCGCCACCTGCGCTGCAAGGACAAGGGCGTCTCGTTCGTCGACGCCGGGACGTCGGGCGGCGTCTGGGGGCTCGCCAACGGCTACTGCTTGATGGTCGGCGGCGACGACGACGCGGTCGCGCGCGTCGAGCCGATCTTCATCACGCTTGCGCCGAAGGACGGCTACGCGCACGTCGGACCGAGCGGCGCCGGACATTTCTCGAAGATGGTCCACAACGGGATCGAGTACGGGATGCTCGCCGCGTACGGCGAGGGTTTCGAGATCCTCGAGAAATCCGAGTACACGTACGACCTGCACGAGCTGGCCTCGATCTGGCGCTACGGCTCGGTGGTCCGCTCGTGGCTGCTCGAGCTGCTCGAGCTCGCGCTCAAAGAAGATCCCGAGCTGGCCAAGGTCAAGGGCTGGGTCGACGATTCCGGCGAGGGCCGCTGGACCGTGCAGGCTGCGCTCGACGAGAACGTCCCGGCGCCGGTGATCACCCTCTCGCTGCTCTCGCGCTTCGTCTCGCGCCAAGAAGAGTCGTACAGTGCGAAGGTGATCGCCGCGCTGCGAAATCAGTTCGGCGGCCACGCGATCAAGCCGGAATGACCGCAACCGCCGGCGGCGTCGCCGCGAACCCGCTCCGCAAAGGTCTTGCAGCGAACCGCATCGCGGATCCGTGCAACGTCATCTTCTTCGGCGCGACCGGCGACCTGATGAAGCGCATGCTGCTGCCCGCGATGTGGAACCTGCGGCTCGAGGACATGCTACCCTCGAACTACGGCATCGTCGGCTTCTCGCGCTCCGACGACGACGACGAGAAGTTCCGCGACGAGATGCGCAAGGCGGTCGACGAGTTCTCGCGCAGCGGCCCGGCGAAGGAACCGCTGTGGAGCGATTTCGCGAAACACCTGTCGTATGTCTCCGGAACGTTCGATGACACGAACTGCTTTCACAAGCTTCGGGCGCAGCTCGAAAAGAACGATAAAGAACTCGGCACCGGCGGGAACCGGCTCTTCTACCTGAGCACGCCGCCGTCGCTGTTCGCGCCAATCGTCGATCAACTCGACAAAGGCGGCCTCGGGCCGCGCGACAACCAGACCGGCTGGACGCGCATCATCGTCGAGAAGCCGTTCGGAACCGACCTCGACTCGGCGCGCGCGCTGCAGGCCGAAGTCTCGAAAGTCTTCGACGAAAAGCAGATCTACCGAATCGACCACTACCTCGGCAAAGAGCCGGTTCAGGACATCATGGCGCTGCGCTTCGCGAACGTGATCTTCGAGCCGCTCTGGAATCGGCGCTACGTCGATTCGGTGCAGATCACCGCCGCCGAGACCGTCGGAGTCGAGCAGCGCGGCGGCTACTACGACAACGCCGGCGCGCTGCGCGACATGATCCAGAACCACGTGATGAACCTGCTCGCGCTCGTCGCGATGGAACCGCCCGTCGCCGCCGATGCCGACTCGATCCGCGACGAGAAGTTCAAGGTGCTCCGCGCGATCCGCCCGATCGATCGGGCGCGGGTGACGCTGGAATCGGCCCGCGGCCAGTACGACGCGGGCTCGATCGCCGGCAAACCTGTCCCCGGCTACCGCGAAGAGCCCAACGTGCGCCCAGACTCGAACACCGAAACATTCGCTGCGGTGAAGCTGCTGATCGACAACTGGCGCTGGGCCGGCGTGCCGTTCTACCTGCGCTCAGGCAAGCGGCTCGCGCACAAGACGTCGGAGATCGCGATCACCTTCCGCTCGATCCCACACCGTCTTTTCGGCGACGCCGGCGATGCCCTCGACAACAACGTGCTGGTAATGAAGATCCAGCCCGAGGAAGGCATCTCGCTGCGCTTCAACGCGAAGGTGCCGGGGCCGAAGATGCACATCAGGGCGGTCTCGATGGACTTCAACTACGGGACCGGCTTCGGCGTCGTGTCGGCGCCGGCGTACGAGCGGCTGATCGGCGACGCGATGCGCGGCGACGCGACGCTCTTCACCCGCTGGGACGCGGTCGAGACCGCCTGGCAAATCGTCATGCCGATCCTCGACAAATGGCAGAACACGATCGACGAGAGCTTCTCGAACTACAGCGCCGGAGGCCAGGGACCGCCCTCGTCGGACCGGCTGCTCGCGATGGACGGCCGGGAGTGGCGCAAGATATGAGCCTGGAATCGTCGACGGTCGGGACGTCGCTCGACGCCATTCGCGCCGAGCTCTCGCGCGGCAAGCTCGCCACCTCGACGTTCAACTTCATCGTCTGGATCGACGATCCGGCACGCCGCGACTGGATCCGCGAGCGCGCCGGGATGCTCAGCGAGAAGCATCCATCGTTCACGCTGATCTTTGACAACACCGGCGTGCGCGAGGGCGACGCGACGGTGACGACCGGCGCGCGCGATCCGCACGCGACCGTCACGGTGCGCGGCGAACGGGTCGAGATCGACGTCTCCGGCCTCGACGCGGCGACGATCGCGCGGTACGTCACCGGGCTGTGCGCGGCCGGCGTCGAGACGATCCTCTGGTGGAGCGGATTCAAAGAGGCGAGCCGCGCGACGTTCTACGCGCTACTGCCGCTGATCGGCACGCTGATCGTCGACTCGTCGGGCGGGTTGGCTGACGACTCGGCGCTCCGCGCGCTGGCAGACTTCCACGCGGAGCACATGGAGGTCACGCTGCGGGATCTCGCTTGGATGCGCCTCACCCCATGGCGGGACATGATCGCGAACTTCTTCGACGACGAGAGACTGCTCGGCGAGTTGTTCACGATCCGCGCGCTGCACATCGCCAGCGGCTCGGACTCCGAAGCGCTCTACCTCGGCGGCTGGCTTGCGAGCCGTCTCGACTGGACCGCCACCGGCCGCGACGCGTTCACCGACCGCGCCGGCAAGACCATCGCGTTCAACCGACGCCGTGAAGGCGAGATCCGCCGCGTGCAAAGCATCTGCCTCGACAGCGAGACATCGTGGTATCACGGCGAGGTCACCGAAGACCCCGGCGTCGTCAGCGTCTGGGTCGAGGGCGAGCATGCGCGCGAACCGCGCCTCTTCCCGCTCATGGCGATCGACAACGCGAGCCTGTTGGAGCGCGCCGTCCTCGAATCCGGCGCCGTCGAGCTGTTCGAGACGGCGCTCACCACCGCCGCCACGCTGCTCGGCTAGCAGCGATGGCGATCCCGGGCAACGTCACCGTGCTGGCCGATGCCGCGGCGCTCGCCGAAGCCGCGGCCGATCACGCCATTGCGGTGCTGATCGATGCGCTCACACAGCGCGATCTTGCGCACGTCGCGCTCGCCGGCGGGTCGACGCCGCGCGCGGTGAACGCGCTGCTCGTCACCGCCCCGCGCCGCGGCGCGGTCGACTGGAGCCGCGTCATCTTTTGGTTCGGCGACGAGCGCTGCGTCCCGCCGGACGACGCGGACTCGAACTACCGGATGAACCGCGAGACGCTGCTCGACCCGCTCGACGTCGCGTCCTCGCACGTCCATCGCATACGCGGCGAGGACGATCCGAGCGCCGCCGCCGCGGACTACGATGCCGTGATGCAGCGCGAGCTCGGCGAGCATCCGCGGCTCGATCTCGTCCAGCTCGGGATGGGACCTGAAGGCCATACCGCTTCGCTCTTTCCGGGCACGACCAAGGGGATCGACAAGGACAAGTACTGCATCGCGCACTATGTGCCGCAGCTCGACAAATGGCGGATCACGCTGACGCCGCGCGCGATCAACGCCGCTCGGAACGTGGTGATCACGGCCGGCGGCAAGGAGAAAGCCGACGCGCTGCACGCGGTGCTCGAAGGCCCGCGCGAGCCCGACGTCTATCCCGCGCAGCTCGTCAACCCGCACCACGGCGAGCTCCGCTGGCTCGTCGACGCAGCCGCCGCCGCGAAGCTCTAGTTCGCCCGGTCATGGGCGGCAAGATCACCGTAAAGAGCCTGCAAGAGCGCTTCGGGCGCCCGGCGACGCTGATCGAGGTCGGCAAAGGCCCGCCTTCGCCGAATCCGGCGGCGTCGTGGTTCGGCCGCGTGAACCTCCGCCTGCCGCACGAATCGTGGCCCATCGACGCGGCGGGCCCGATGCTGCCGATCGTGCAGTTGAACCTGCGCGACGCACCGTACGTTCCGCCGTCGCTGAGTGATATCGACGTCCTCGCAGTCTTCTTTGGTCGTGGTGTGTTGCCGACGGACACGCCAAACGGCGAGGGCTGGCTCGTTCGCGCGTATCCGAATGTCGGCGCACTTTGTACGCTCGAGGAGTCCGAAGATGCGCGGCGCGCCGTCTCGGAGATGAGCGGGGCCGGCCGGCCGATCAGACCCTGTCCGATCTCGTACCGCATCCTAGAGCGCGACTTCCCCGACTGGCCGGACGTCGATATCGACATCCCGGACCGCATCTCCGACAACTGGGAAGACCATTTCGGCGCCGCGCGGGGCTGCAAGCTTGGCGGGTGGCCGAACCTGCTGCAGGCAGAGATCTCCTGGGCACCGTATAACGAGCACCCGGCGAACCCCGAGTTCGTCTTGCAGATCGACGCAGTCCCGAAAGCGAACTGGACGTGCCTCGCCGACACCGTCTGCTACATCGGACGCGGCACCGGCGACGCGCGCGATGTCTGGGCGTTCGACTGGCAGTGTGATTGAGCGGGTTGACGCATCGCGCTACGGTCGTGTAGAATGCTGATCGTTGTCCGCAAGGAGGTTCATCATGCGACACGACAGCGACTACCACAAACTGCCCAGCTTTTACGCGTTCTAGCAAGCGCCGCAGGGGCTACCCGTCCGAAACCAACGTCAAGCGCGGCGATCGCGTCGTCCACGGCGATAAAGAGCTGATCGAAAAGCTCGGCCGCAACGATCCGTGCATCTGCGGCTCGGGCCGACGCTTTCAAGAAGTGCTGCATGCGAAGCGGTCGCTATGACGGCGTCGAGCGCGACTACTTCTTTCCGCGAATAACCGCAAAGCCGCCGGAGCGATCCGGCGGCTTCTTCGCGCCGCTATGGATTTCCGGAGACGCCAGATGCGAACCGATCACGGTCATGCTGCTCCTGCGGCTGCGGGTTCTTCTTCGTCGCGGTGTTCGCGGAGGACGGGGAGGACGGCGGCGCACAGGATCACGGCGCCGAGAAACCAGGCCGCGCCCGGCACGCCGCGCGCGACCCCGATCGCGAACGCCGTCGTGTAGATCAGTGGGCCGAACAACGCGGAGAGACCGCGAATCGAGCCGATCGCACCCTGCAGTTCACCCTGTTCCTGCGGCGGCACGCGCCGGCTCATCATCGCCTGGCCCGCCGCGGGAGCCAGCCCCCACAGGCACAGCGGCAGGATGCCGATACCGAACAGCCAGCCGTTCGGGGCAAGGCCGCAGATCGCGAGCGCGAGCGTCCCGAACGCGATCCCCGAGAACAGCGCGCTCCGCTCGCCGAAACGCTTCACGTACGGACCGATCACCGCGACCTGCGCGACCGACGAGGTGACGCCGATGACCGCCAGCGAGACGCCGGTCGCGCCCGGACCCCACCCGAAGCGGTAGGTGACGTACAGCACCCACGTCGATTGCATCACCATCCCGGCCATCGTGCTCAAGAACGTCGTGATCGCGACGGCGCTCAGCTCAGGGTGACTCCGCAGCAATCGCAGCGACCCGAGCGGATTCGCCTTCGCCCACAAGAAGCGAACCGCGCGGTGCTCGCGCGCGAGCGACTCGGGCAGCACGAACGCGCCGTAGACCCCATTGAGTAAGCTCAAGCCGCCGGCGACCCAAAACGGCAGTCGCGGATCGAACTGACCGCACAGACCGCCGATCGCCGGGCCGAGCACGAAACCGAGGCCGAACGCCGAACCGATCAGCCCGAAGGCACGGGCGCGTTCCTGGGGCGGCGTGACGTCGGAGATGTACGCGCCGGCGGCGGTCGCGGTCGCCGACGTGACGCCGGAGATGACCCGGCCGATCAACAGCCACGACAGACCGGGCGCGAGCGCCATCACCATGTAGTCCAGCGCCATCCCGATATTCGAGAGCACGATCACCGGCCGGCGCCCAAAGCGGTCGGAGAGCACGCCGAACAGCGGCGCCCACACGAACTGCATCAAGGCGAACACGGTTCCGAACACGCCGACGACAAACGCCGTTCGCTGCACGTCGCCGTGCAGAAACCCTTCGACCAGCGGCACGAAGACCGGCGCGATCACACCGAGCGCGATCATGTCGAGCGCGACGGTGATGAACACGAAGATCACCGCGGCACGCCGCGGCAGCGTCGGCCTTCCGTCGGGGGTCGGGTCAGCGGCGACTTCGGGCGTCGTCATCGGCGAGGATCTCCGGTTCGGGGATTGCGTCCAAGGCGAGAATCCACAGCTCCACCGCGCGATCGATGCGCGCTCGCTCGCGCGTCGCGAGCAGGTCGAGCAAGAAGCCGCGGTAGCCGGCGAGGAGCACCGTCGCGATCGCTCGCGCGTCTCGCCGCGCGTAGCCTTCCGCGAGCTTCGCTGCCGCAAGGTAGGCGATCCAGTCGCTCACCGCGCCCCGCAGAAACTCCGAGTAGCGCTCGGGAGCCTGCAGCGCGAGACCGTACACCTCGAAGAACAGGCGGAACACCCTCTCGTGTTCCGGTGCGCTCATCAGCTTCCAGGCGGCACGCACCGTATCGGCATACGTCACCGCGTTCCGCGGCAGCGTTGCGAATACGTCACGCTGGCGCGCGCGCAGCCGCGCGAGCACCTCGCCGATCAGGTCCTCCTTGGACGCGAAATAGTACAGCAGGACGCGCGGGCTCGACTCGACCGCGTCAGCCAGCGGCCGCAGCGAAAGATCGGAGAGACCGTTCGCGGCGACGTAGTCGGTGATCCGTTCGAGAAGTGCGGCGCGGCGCTCGTCCGCGCTCCGTGCCATACCGGCACTCTAGCACATTTGAAACAACTGTTTCAAGACCCTCATCCGGCTTTGCACATATAACCGCTGATTAGGCCGGTTTAATGTGCAGCTTTCCGCTTTTATGTGCAGGGGCTGCTGATGGGCGCAGACTTGGCGTCATTGATGGCTGTGGCGATGGCGTGGGGCGCACGACGAAGTCGCGTACCCCACGGGCAAACTCCGGCCAGTCCTTTATCGCTGTAGGGATCGTGGCAACTCCGAATAGGACAAGTATTACAGTCAAAATCCAAGTGCGACGATCATACGGCGCCCTCGCGGTATGCGTCGTAGCCGCCGCGATTTGCTGTGCATGTGCTTCCTGCCGCGCTTGACTTTGGTTGCTCTGTCGCTGCTCCTCGATTAGCTCGCGAATCGCCGCTACGATTTCCGGCTTGCTATCCGCACCGGAAAGGGCCAGACACGGACCAGGACTTTCCCGAGAGTCGATAGCAGCGGCGCCTTGCGCCGCAGCGCTTTTGCGGGGCGGTGCACCGCCTCGGCGATCAGGTCGCCCGTAAACTCGTACAGTACATATGGTCTAAAGGTCGCGCGGGATTCACATGCATTGCAATAGGCTTCCACCGGCTGGTTCGAACCGCCTAAGATATCGCTCGCAATATGCCCGTCGTCGCACCGCCCAATGAGGATCGGCTGCAGCAGGCGATCCTTAGCGAATCCTACGAGGACCGGCGCCACCAGTTCCGGGTCGGCGTCTAGCTGCTGACCGATGCTAGTCGCAGTGACGCGCATGCTGGGGCTGTGCCGCGCGTTCTCGCGCAAGACGTCCCCGACGCGCAGCCGTAGGGCCCCGTTAGAAGAGCGAGACGACATTCGTTCTGAGGTTCTCGATAGCAGTATCGCTTATGTCATCTGAAATAGTCATTTCGCCTACGAACGATCCGCGAAGAAGTTTGATTGTATAATCTTGGAAACGCCGCGATCAAGGCAAACCGTTGCCACATTGGCGTCTACCTCACGTTTAACGCCCAACGAACTGGTCCGCCTGACGCCATAGCCGAGGTCGCCTTCACCGGTAGGAAATGGGAAATCACGAACTACCGCTATCCGCGGAGCACGGATGAAGATTTATTGAGCCTTTTGAAACACTTACAGCAGCATCGTTGAGGTGAATCGCCTCTAAAGCCTATGAAGCACGCTACGATGCTCTGCGAAGCGAACGACGATCCATTCTGACCAGGATACTGCGCGGAGGGTAGGACGACGCCGGCGGTTGCATTCACGGTCTGCTAGATTGCGGTTAAGAGCTGATTCACCACTGCAGCGTGATCGTGCGCTCCTGATGATAGTGCTGCTCGGGGTTCGTCGATCCGTTCGCTTGCCAGCGATCACGGTCCATCACCGCGCGCAGCGTGTATGTTCCCACGCCGAGTCCCACCCCGTTCGCCGACAGCAGCAGGATCGACGTCTCCGCGCCGTTCGCGAGCGCGACGGTCGCCACCGGCACGTCGCTCGCGCTCACGTGCCGCTGCAGCGCGAGCGTCACGTCGCGCGTCAGCGAGATCGGCTCCGGCGACTGCACCAGGAAGCCGAACGTCCCGCCGGCGTCCGTGAGGCGCGAGATCGCCACGCTCGTCGGATACTTCTGCATCCCGATCCCGAGCGCCATCACCACGCCGTCGAACAGCCGCTGGCGCGCCTGCGGATCCGCGGTGCTCTGCATCACCGGTGCGATCTGCGCGCCGCGCGCCGCGAGCACCGCGGCGGCCGTCGCCGGCATACCGCCGAACGCGCCGCTCGCGAACACCGGCAGCGTGCCGTCGTACGAGTCCAGATGCTCGCCGAACGACGAGTACTTGCTGGTGATGAACTCGAACGCGTAGATGTCGAGCCCATCCACCGCGATCCCCGCGAACGCTGCGGCACCGTTCGCGACGAGCGCGACGCGCCCGGCGCGCACCGCCCCGCGCGCTCCTTCGACGCTCACGTCGCCGACCGTCGCGCGGACCGCGTCGTCGAAGGCGACCACCGTCAACAGCGCCGGCCCGGTCAGCGTCACGCTCGCGCGCGCCAGCTCCTGCTCGCCCGCCGCGGTCCGCAGCCGCAGCACCAGCGCGTAGTTGCCGCCGCCGGTCGACTCGATCGTCGCGAGCGCGGCCTGCGGCACCGGCGAGCCGTTCCCGACGCCAACCGCAATCCCCGCGGCGCTCGCCGTGCGCAGATCGACGCGCGCGTGCACCTGCAGATGATCCCAGTCGAGCTCACCGATCGCCGCGTACGAACGCCCGCTCGCCGCGCCCGGCGCGACGAGATTGCCGCCGGCGTCGACCGACCACACCGGCGCGCTCGCGCCGCCGTCGGCTTGCGCGATGAACGCAGCGAGATCGTACGCGTCGAACCCCGTCCGCTCGGCGTACGGTCCGTTCTTCTGCCGCACGGTCGCGCGGTAGCCCGTCGCGGCTTCCCACGGGTTCGCCGCACCGGTCCCGTCGATCGGTTCGTGCAGCAGCACCTGGCTCGGATGGTCGAGGTTCTGCGGACCGCAGGCTGGGCGCCCCGCTTTCAGCGCTTCCAGCCGGCGCACTTGCGGATCGTGCGCGCCGGTGAGGCGCACCGCAGCCTTCGCGAACCCGTCCGACGCGAGCGCATACGGCGCCGGATACGGATGCGCGCGGTGCTGCAGGATCCAGTCGCCGGACGGCACGGTGAGCCGCTTCAGCCCGTCCATCGACACGACGCGATCGACGTTGAGCATCAGCTCGAACATCTGCGCTTTCTCCGGCGGGTCGCTGCCCGCCGGCGCGCGGTCGATCGGCAGCACCGAACTCAGCGAGTTCTCGAACGCGAGCGCGCACGGCTCTTCGCGGTACAGCGGCACGTCGCGGCGCGGCGCGTACGTCGTGTCGACGTGCAAACGAATGTCGTCGCCGGTGTTCCCGCACGCGTTCAGACCCGGCAGCCCTTTGGTGCGGAAGTACAGCGCCTCGGACAGCGTCTTGCTGCGCGTGCCTTGCGCGCGCGTCCCGGCGGCGACGCTGCCGGTCACGACCACCTCGTAGTCGTGGTTCGGCAAGAACGCGAGCTTGCCGTGCCCGTCGGATCCCGGCGGCCCGACGTTGCCGCCGTTCTTGCAGCGCTGCTGCATCGCGGCGAAGCGCAGCGTGTCGGCGAGGCCCACGTAGCTGATGCGGAATACGCCGATCCCCGCCAAGCTCGGGTCGACGACGCCGGGAAGCGTGCCCCGCGCCGCCGCCACCGCGATCTGCTGCGGCGTCGGTCCCGCCGGGAGCGCCAAGAACTCGATGCGCAGCACCAGCCGCGTGATCCCCGCCGCCCCGGCGGTCCCGGCCGTCAGGGCCGTCAGGGCCGTCAGCGTCAGCGTCGTGGCGCCTGCCGTCCGCAGATCGACCGACTGCCGTGCCCGCAGATCGAGCCCGCGATAGCCTTCGAAGTACAACATCCCGGGATACGCGTCCCAGGTCAGCTGGACGGTCGCCTCGGACGCCGCGTCTTGCAGATCCGCATAGCCCAGGGTCGCGAAGCTCGGGGTCTCGTGCGGCGGCGCTCCGGGGACTTGCGTCAAGGTGGGCGGCACGTAGCGCGGCGAGAACCGCGCGAAGAGCCCGCCCGCTTGATTCCACGCGATCGCCGGCAGCGTCGCGAGCGCCCAGCGCCACCACGCGCCTTTGTCGCCGGTGAACTTCTCGGCGCGCGGCACGCGCGCGCCGAGCGCAAACGCCGTGAACTGCACGATGTGCGCCTGCGGGAGCGCCTTGCTGAGCGCGCTCGCGTCGCAGCACGGGAAGTCGAGGTCGTTGCGCACCGACTCCTCGTCGGCTTGCGGCGACCGCGTCGCGAACGAGTACGGCGACGCGCTGTTCATCAGCAGCGCCGTCGGCGACACCCGGCCGTCCGCGCGCGCGTCGTGGTCCCAGCTGAACGAAACCGTCTGCGGCGCGAGCCCGCTGATCGAGAACCCGCTCTGCGCGGCGCTCAGCAGCTCGGTCCACGCGGCGCTCGAAGCGAACCGCGGCCTGCGCCGCACGGTGATCGACGCGAGCCCGTACCGCAGCTCCACGTCCTGCACCCGCTGCACGCCGGCGTCGCTCACGCCGTCGTACGTGCTCTCGGCGATCAGCGAGTCGTTGCACACGGGCTGGTTGAGCTGGATCGCGATTGTCGCATCGACGGACAGGATCGGCACGTCACGCGTGTCCGTGATACGAATGCCGTCAAGACCGTTCAGCTGGTTGAACGAGTACACGTACACCGCGTCGCCGAGCGCGCCGCCGAGGCCCGGCAGGGTGAGCTTCTGCGCCGTGCGCGTCGCGGGCTCGATCCCGGTCGCGCCCGAAAGCAGCTGCGTCACGGCCGGCATGTCGAACGGGCGCGGCTCCGACCACGTGCGGTCGAACGACACCGTGACTTTCGGCAGCCAGCGCGGCCCGGTGATGCGCACCTCGCCGTGCATGTTGATGAACCAGTGGTTCTGCAAGTACGTGATCTGCAAATCCACCTCGGCACCGAAGCTGAAGATGTGGAATGCCTTGATCTTGAACCCAAACGAGGCCCACAGCCCGATGCCGCTCGCGTGCGAACCGGTCTTCAGCACGCCCGCGATGAAGCCGAACGAACCGAACAGGATGAACGCGCCGATCCCCCAGTCGGCGCCGGCTTGGATCGTGAACACGACGCCGCAGCCCTTCACGCCGCCGTCGACGATCTGCAGGCACATCGCCAAACGCATCCGCAGCGTGAACCCGACCGACTGCTCGATGGTGAGCCCGAGCCACGAGCGCTGGTCCGCGAGCTGGCCGATCGCCAGCGCGGACGGCTTGTTCCCGAAGTACAGCGTCCCGCTGAGCGACGCGAGATTGCCCAGCCACGCCGGCACGGT
>Ga0208078_1000263_pt1 | contig 13973 bp, 6 predicted proteins | sample NGESurdeep072012_3_FD_184468 | JGI IMG/M metagenome (GOLD analysis project Ga0208078, IMG submission 184468) | Arctic peat soil microbial communities from Barrow, Alaska - NGEE Surface sample 53-2 deep-072012 (SPAdes) | ecosystem: Environmental > Terrestrial > Soil > Wetlands > Peat ...
CCGAGCGCGCCGAAAACGTTCGCGAGGCGGTGCGGATGCTCGCCGAGACTCCCGTCGCGCGCTCGGTGATCTTCGTCGTCGCTGGACTCGACCCGGCCGAGACGCGGGTGATCGACCGGCTACCCACCCGGGCCGAGGTTCGCGCCGCGGACTGCGCCGCCAATCACTTCGCACAGCCGAGCTGGCCGGGGATTCCGCTCGACGACAGCTTCGAGCGCGCGAACGCGCTCGCGCGCGCGACAGACGTGCCGTTCGCGTGGTGCCGTGCGCCGGTGTGGAACGAGCGAACGCGCTACGTGGCCGAGATGAACGCCCGAGAGACGCATCTCGACGTGTTCTCGATGGAAGCAGGCGACGGAGCCGTCACGCGCCCGACGCGAATCGAGGTTCCGTGACGGCGCGCTCGGCGATCGCCGTCCACGCGGCGACGACCCCGCCGGCGTGCGCGAAGCCGCCGGCGAAGCGGCGGCGGCCTGCGGCCGGCGGCAGCGCGTCCCGCGTGAGCCGCGCCGCGAAGATACCGTCGCCCACGTCGAGCGCGACGTCGTGGAATTCAAGGTACGTGCGAGCGAGCGGAAAGTACGCTTTGTAGACACTCTCTTTGATGCAAAAGATGAGCTTGGGAACGTCGGCGCTCCCGCGTACGCGCGCGTTCAGCTCGCCCGGCGAGCAGACCGAGGAGATCAGCTCGGCATCGAGCGCATCGTCCAGCTCGACGTCGAGTCCGATTCCGGCGAATTCGTCGCGGCGCGCTGCGACCGCGGCGCAATACCGTTCGCAGTGCGAGATGCTGCCGACCGCGCCGCGCGGCCACACGGGCGCTCGTCGCTCGCCGACGGGTATCGCGTCGACCGCGACTCCCAGCGCGGCGAGTGCGCGTCGAGCGTACGTCCGCCCGGCGGTGAACTCGTCGCGGCGTTTCGCGACCGCGCGCCTGACTGCCGACTGCTCGCTTGCGAAGAGCGGTTCGAGCGCATCCTCGATGCGTCCGCCCGCGAACGCGATGCCCGGCGCAAGAGCGCCTCGAATCGCATCGCTCACCACGTCTACGTGCGCACCCATCGCGACGACGTTCTCGCGGCGTTCCCTGCATTCATCTCATCGCGTTGAGCGGCGTGAGCTTAGCGGAGTCGCGCGCGTCCTGGGAGAAGGGCGGCTCATGGGGTGGTCGAGGGAAATCGATTCGACGACGATCAGTTCACCTTGCGAGCGCATGCGCTCGCTCGACGAGAATTGAGATGCCGACTCTCGTCGACCTGCTTCTCTCGCGCGCGCAGAGCGTGCCCGAGAGCCTCGCATTCGACTTCGCGTCGGAAGGCCGCACGGTCGACCGGCTGACCTACCGCGAACTCGACTCGGCGGCACGTGCCGTGGCGACGACGGTGCGCTCGCGATGCCGGCCGGGCGAATCGGTGCTGCTGCTGCATCCACCGGGACTCGACTTCATCGTCGACTTCTTCGGGTGCCTCTACGCCGGTGCGGTCGTCGTACCGACGCCTGCGCCGGCGAACGCGCGCGATCTGCGGCGCTTTCGTCTGATCGCGGATACCGTCGGGGCGCGGCTCGCGCTGACGAACGCCCCCGGTGCAGCGGCGATCGCGCGCCGCTTCGATGCGGAGCGCGAGCTGGGCCGCGTCGCCGTCGTCGTCGCCGAACGCGGTCGTTCGGCCGAGGATCCGTGCGCTTGCGACGCGGACGCGACCGCCGTACTTCAGTTCACATCCGGCTCGACGTCGCAACCGCGCGGTGTGGTGCTCTCGCATGCGAACGTGATGAGCAACCTTGCGCAGATCCGAGACGCGTTCGGCCTGCGCTCGGGCGAGAGCGGCGAAGCGGTAGTGCTGTGGCTTCCGCAGTTCCACGACATGGGACTGTTTGCGCGCCTGTCGTGCTTGTACGCCGGCTGTGCCGGACATCTGATGTCGCCATTCGATTTCGCGCGGCGGCCGTTCCGGTGGCTCGAGCTGGTGTCGTCGCGCCGAGCGACGGTTACCGGCGGTCCGAACTTCGCGTACGATCTCTGTGCCGAGCGCGTGTCGGCGGCCGACCGCGCTTCGCTCGAAATGTCATCGCTGCGGGTCGCGTTCTGCGGCGCGGAGCCCGTCCGCAAGGCCACGCTGGAATGCTTCGCGGAGTCGTTCGCGGCGTGCGGATTCGAAGCCGGCGCTCTGCTGCCGTGCTACGGCCTCGCGGAAGCGACTCTGCTCGTCTCGAGCCGCCCGCGGGGCGGCGCGCTGCGCGTCGTGCACGCCGATGCGGCGGCGCTCGCGGCGGGGAGCGTGCGCGAGAGCGGCGAGCGCCGCCGCTCGCTCGTGAGCTGCGGCCGGGTGTGCGAGGGGTTTGAGCTTGCCGTCGTCGATCCCGAGCAGCGCGCGCGCCTCGCCCCGGACCGCGTCGGAGAGATTTGGCTGCGCGGGCCGAGCATCGCGCGCGGATACTTCGGCGACGCCGGCGCGACGCGCGAAACGTTCGAAGGCCGGATCCGAGACGAGGACGGCGCGGAGCCGTACTTGCGCACTGGGGACCTGGGCTTCGTCGATCGGGGTGAGCTGTTCGTCGTCGGCCGGCGTAAGGCGATGGTCGTCGTGCGCGGGCAGAACGTTTTTCTGCAGGACGTCGAGCACGAGGCTGCCGGCGCTCATTCGTCGCTGCGCAAGGCGGTCGCCTTCGCCGAGGGGGACGACGACGAGTCGCTCGTAGTCGTGTGCGAGGTCGCACGCGACCACCGCAATCAAACAGGCGCGTTCGACGAAACGATGGAGGCCGTCCGTGCCGTGACGCTCACGAGCTTTGATTGCGAGCCGGCGGAGATCGCGCTGGTCGAGAGCGGCGCGATCGTCGAGACGTCGAGCGGAAAAATCGCGCGCGGCATGTGCCAAGACGCGTGGCGCGCCGGGACGCTGCCGGTGCTCGCGCGACGGCGAACCGTACCGCGTGCCGCCGGCGGCGGCGTGCCGAGCGGGACGGTCGAGGACGTGCTCGCTGCGATCGTGTCCGAGCTGATCGGCGTCGGGCGGGTTGGGCGCCATGACTCGCTCTTCTCGCTGGGATGCGACTCGCTCGCCGCGGCGCGCATCCTCGACCGTATCGAAGAGCGGTTCGGCGTCGCGATCGACGCCGAGCGCGCCTACGAGGAGCCGACGCTCGCCGCGCTCGCGCGTCTGATCGACGAACGTCTCGAGCAGCTCGTTGACGAGATGCCCGAAGAGCAGGCTGAGGCGCTGATCGGAGCTTCCTCGCGTGCGTGACGATGCCGAAGGCAAGTTCGCGATCGTTGCGCTGGCCGCGCGCGTCCCGGGCGCGGCGGATGCCGACACGTTCTGGCGCAACTCGCTCGCCGGCCGAGTGTCGATCGAGCGTTTCGCGCGCGAGGAGATGATCGCCGACGGCGTGCCGCCGGACGAGCTCGGTCAGGTAGGATACGTCGCGGCGAAAGGCATCGTCGCGGACGCGACGCGCTTCGATGCGTTTCTGTTCGGCTACAGCCCGGCCGAGGCGGCGGCGATCGATCCGCAGCAGCGCGTCTTCCTCGAATGTGCGCTCGAGGTGCTCGAGCGCGCGGCGATCGACCCGCAGCGCTTCGCGGGGCAGATCGGGATCTTCGCGGGACAGTTTCTCTCCACGTACTTGCTGCGCAACCTCGTCGGGCGCGTCGACGTCGTCGAGCGGCTCGGCATCGCGACCGTCTTTCAGGGGAACACCGTCGATCAGCTCGCGACCCGGGTCGCGTACAAGCTCGATCTACGCGGCCCGGCCGTCACCGTCCAGAGCGCGTGCTCGACGTCGCTGGTCGCGGTCCACCTCGCATGCCGCGCGCTCGCGGCGTATGAGTGCGACGCTGCGCTCGCGGGCGGCGTCACGCTGACCTTTCCGCAGCGCGCCGGCTACGCGCCCGGCGCGGGCGGCATCGTCTCGCCGGACGGAACCTGCCGGCCGTTCGACGCCGCCGCGAACGGCACGGTGTTCAGCGATGGCGTCGGAATCGTCGCGCTCCGCCGGCTGCGCGATGCGCTCGACGACGGCGATCCGATCCGCGCGGTGATCCTCGGCAGCGCCGTGACGAACGACGGGGATCGAAAGGTCGCCTACAGCGCGCCGAGCGTCGAGGGACAGCTGCGCGCGATCGTCGAGGCAATGGAGGTCGCCGGCGCGAGTCCGTCGTCGATAGGCTTCGTCGAGACGCACGGGACCGGTACGCCGGTCGGCGACCCGATCGAGGTCGAGGCGCTGCGGCGCGCGTACCGCGGGGCACCACCGGGATCGCGCGTCGCGCTCGGCGCCGCGAAGGCGAATATCGGCCATCTCGACGCCGCAGCCGGCGTCGTCGGCCTCATCAAGGCCGTGCTGGCGGTCGAGCGCGGAATCGTTCCGCCGGTCGCGTCGTTCGCGACGCCGAATCCGGCGCTGCCCCTGGCGGGCACGCCGTTCGTCTTGCCCGAGCAGGCCGCGCCGTGGCCGGATACGACGCGGCCGCGCCGCGCCGCGGTCAGCGCTTTCGGAGTCGGCGGAACGAACGCGCACGCCGTCCTCGAGCAGGCGCCGCAGCGCGCGCGCGAGCGCGCTGCGTCCGGCGCGTTCTTGATTCCGGTCTCGGCGAAGACGCGCAGCGCGCTGGCGGCAAGCTGCGAACGCATCGCCGCGGCGGTCGACGACGACGGTGCGGTCGGTCCGCAAACGCTACAGACGACGCTCGCGCTCGGCCGCCGCGCGATGGAGTGGCGCACGACCGCGATCGTGGGGGAGCCGCGCTGCGGCGCCGTCGTGAGAGCGGCCGTCTCGGCGGCAACATATGCGTCCCCGCGCGAAGCCGTCTTTCTGTTTCCCGGCCAAGGTGCACTCGGAGCGGGTCTCGACCGGTCGCTCTACGAGGCGAACGCCGATTTCCGTGAGGTCTTCGACGAGCTGGCGAACGATCTGCGCGTCCGGCACGGCATCGACCTCGGGCCGGCGCTGTTCGGCGGGGAGCGCGCGCGCCTCTGGGACACGCGTCTCGCGCAACCGGCGTCGTTCGCGATCTCGTACGCGCTCGCGTGCGCGCTGCAGCGCCGCGGCGTCGAGCCCGCTGCGATCGTCGGACACAGCGTGGGCGAGTACGCGGGCGCCGTTCTGGCGGGCGTCCTTAGCGCCGCCGACGCGCTCGACGTGCTCGTGGTTCGCGGCGCGCTGATGGCCGCGCAGGGCGAGGGCGTCATGCTGGCAGTCCCGCTCTCGGCGAGCGAAGCGGTCTCGCGGCTCGAGCCGGGGCTCGAGCTCGCGGCCGACAACGGGCCGAACGCCGCGGTCGTCGCCGGACCGCCCGGCGAGGTCGCGCGATTCGAACAGCGTCTGGCGCGCGAAGGGATCACCGGCACTCGGCTCGAGACGAGCCATGCGTTTCACACCGCCGCGGTCGAACCATTCCTCGGCGCGTTCAGGAGCGCGCTCGCGAAAGCGGCGCTGCGCCCTGCCCGGCGTCCAATCGTCTCGACGCTGACGGGCCGCGCCGCCGCCCCCGAGGAGTTGGCGAACGTCGAATACTGGGTGCGCCACGCGCGCGAGCCGGTGCGTTTCCGCGCAGCGGTCGAGACCGCGGCCGAACAACGCGGGCGCGTCTTCGTCGAGGTCGGTCCGGGCGGCCAGCTCTCGCAACTCGCACGGCGTATCGTAGGGGAGCGCGCACCGGTGGTCGCTTTGCTCGACCCGCGGACGGGCGGTGACTTGAACGAAGCGTTCCTGCGCGGCTTGGGGCGGCTGTGGTCGGTCGGTATCGAGCTGCGGTGGGAGGCGATCGGGGATCGAGCCGTAAGGCGCGTGGAGCTTCCGCCGCACCCGCTCGAGGGCGACGTCCATTACTACGAACGCGCGCGGGATGCGGAAACGGCGCCGGTCGCGCGGCGCGCGGTCTCTGACGACGTGGCGCGCTGGATCGGAGCGCCGCTCTTCGTCCCCGCACCCGGCCGGCCGGCGCGCCGCATCGGCGAAAAACGCCGCCGCTGGCTGCTCTACGTGCCGCATCCGGATGCTTTCGCGGATCTCGCGGACTATTTGGAAAGCCGCGGGCAGATCGTGACGCGCGTCGCGCCGGGCGGCGCGTTCCGGCGCACCGCGCGCGGCGCGTACGAGATGCGGCTCGGCGACGCCGCCGATACGAGCGCGCTGATGCGAGAGCTCCGCGGCCTCGTCCGCACGCCGAACGTCGTGCTGCATCTGCTCGCCGCCGGCGACGCTGTTCCCGCGCGCGCGGACCTGCTCGGGCCGTTTCTCGCGCTCGCGCGCTCGTTCGCGGCCGAAAGCGCCGCGACCGAGGTGCGGCTCGGCGTCGTCACGCGCGGCGCGTTCGACGTGCTCGGTACCGAGACGCTCGCGCCGGAGGTCGCCGCCGTGGTCGGCCCGGCGATCGTGCTGCCGCAGGAACAGACCGTGTTCGCGGTGCGCCATGTCGACCTCGGCGACGGCGGGCTGCGGCCCGCCGACTACGCACGCGTCGTGGAGCGCGTGCTCGGCGACGACGACGATGCGCTCGCGCTGCGCCGGGGACGCGCGTACCGCCTCGACGTGCTGCCCGTCGCGGTCGATCCCGCCGCCGCGCCGATTCGTGCGGGAGGCGTCTACGCGGTCATCGGCGGGCTGGGCGCGGTCGGCTCGGCGCTCTGCGAGCGGCTCGTTCGCGAGCACGGAGCGGTCGTGCTCGCGATCGGGCGCCGCGTCTTCCCGCCGCGCGAAGCGTGGGATACGGTCGACTCGTCGCTCAGCGCCGCGGTGCAGCGCGTGCGCGAGATCGAGGCCGGCGCGCGCGGACGCCTCGAGATCGTCACCGCCGACGTTCGCGACGCTGCTCGGCTGACGGAGGTGTTCCGCGATGCGCGCCGCCGGTTCGGCGCGCTCCACGGCATCGTGCACGCGGCCGGCACCGCAGGCGGCGACGCGATGCTGCGCGACACGCTCGAGCGCGCGGAAGAGATCTTCTCGGTCAAGGCCGGCGGCGCGCAGGCGCTGGCGCGCGCCGTCGCGGACGGCGGCGTCGAGGACACGCTCGATTTCGTCGCGCTGTGCTCTTCGACGGCCGGGCTCGTCGGCGGGCCCGGACAGTGGAGCTACGCCGCAGCGAATGCCTACCTCGACACGTTCGCCGCGGAGCGCGCGCGCGCGAACGGCACGCGCTGGATCGCGATCGACTGGGACACGTTCGATGCCGGGATCGCGGTGCGCGACTCCGACGGCGCGTCGCGCGCGCTGCGCGAGCTGCGTGACCGCGTCGCGATCGACGCTCCGCGCGCCGGTCTCGCGTTCGAATACGCGCTCGCCGCCGGCGAGCCGCGCGTGGTCGTCTCGCGACTCATCGCGCGCGGCCTCGCCGACGCGCGTGCGCTATTCGGGCGGCTGGCTGCCGAGGAGCTGCACGAGAAGCACACGCGCCCCGAGCTGGACGTGCCGTACGCGGCGCCGCGCACCGAGCTGGAGGAGCGCATCGCGGCGGTCTGGAGCGAGGTGCTCGGCGTCGACCAGCCGGGAATCGATGATTGTTTCACCGACCTGGGCGGGCACTCGCTGCTGGCGGCGCAGCTCGTCGCACGGTTGCGCCAAGCATTCGACGTCGATCTCTCGCTGGGAGTGCTCTTCGAGAAAGACACGATCGCGCAGCTGTCGGCGGAGATAGAGCGGTCCATCGTCGCGGAGCTGGAAGGGCTCGCGCCGGCGCCGTGATCTTGTGGGCGATCAGCGATCTGCACGTGCACTTCGCCGAGAACCGCGCGGCGCTCGGCCGGCTTCCCATGCTTCGCGAAGACTGGCTGGCGATCGCGGGCGACGTGGCCGAGACGGAAGACCAGCTTGCGCAGACGTTCGAGCTGCTGCGGCCCAAGTTCGGCAAACTGTTCTGGGCGCCCGGCAACCACGAGCTGTGGACGCGGCCGCGACGCAGCGGCTTGCGCGGGCGGGCGAAGTACGAGCGGCTGCTCCAGATCTGCCGCGCGCACGACGTCGTCACGCCCGAAGACCCGTATCAGGATTGGCCGGGTCCCGGACGCTACCGGATCGCTCCGCTGCTGGTGCTTTACGACTACAGCTTCCGCCCGGACTCCGTTACGGTCGAAGGCGCGGTGCAGTGGGCCCGGGACGGCGGCGCGCACTGTCTGGACGAGGTTCTGCTGAACGCCGAGCCCTACGAGTCGGTCGCTGCATGGTGCAGGGAGCGCGTCCGCTATACCGAGGCGCGTCTCGCCGACGCGGCGAGCCGCGACGATCGCGCGCTGATTCTGGTGAACCACTATCCCCTGCGAGCGGAGGACGTGCGGCTGCGCCGAATCCCGCGCTTCTCGATCTGGTGCGGTACGCGCGCGACCGCGGACTGGCACCGGCGCTTCCGTGCGCGCGTCGTGGTGAGCGGACACCTCCACGTTCGCGGAACGTCGTACGCGGACGGCTGTCGCTTCGAAGAAGTGTCGCTCGGCTATCCCGACGATTGGCAGACCCAGCTCGGTGTGCAGCCGTATCTGAGGCAGATCTTACCGGAACCCGAACCGAGGTGTGAGAGGACATGACGAGCACCGACAATGTTCGCCTGGTCGAGCGCTACTTCTACGAAGTGATCGACGGCCACGACCTCTCTGTGTTGCCCGAGCTGTTCGATCCGAAGTGCTTGATCCACCGTGCCGACTTGCCGGAGCCGATCGTCGGGTACGAGCATCTCGATGGCTTCTTGCGCCTCACGCACCAGGCGATCGAGCGCACTGCGACCACGTTCCTGCACGTGATCGGCAGCAAAACCGGCGTCGCGGTGCATCTGCGCCACGACGTGAAGTTCCGCGAGTGGGTCCTGACGCCGATCGGGCCGTGCCATGCGAAGGGTCGCGAGGTCTCGTGGCTCGCGATCGCGATGTTTGAGCTGCGTGACGGCTTGATCGTCGAGGAGCGCGTCGTGCGCGACGAGCTCAGCATCCTCAAGCAGCTCGACATGCTTCCGGCGGAGTGGTTCGCGTCTCGGGAGGAGCGGTGAGCGACGAGACCGATCTCCGCCGGTCGTACGTCCTCGAGCGCATTCGCGGCGCACGCCGTCCCGGCGGCGCGATCCCCACGGAACGCGCCGGCGTCCGAACGCGGGCCCGTCTGTCGTTCGGTCAGGAGCGGCTCTGGTTTCTGGAGCAGCTCGTCCCGGGGACCAACCTGCTCCACGAAACCTTCCTGCTGCGCCTGCGCGGCCCGCTCGACCGCGCCGCGCTGGCGCGCGCGATCGCGGCGATCGTGCGGCGCCACGACGTCTTGCGCACGCGGTTCGTGGAGCACGACGGAACGCCGGCGCAGATCGTCGATCCGGATGCGACGGTCGAGCTGCGCACGGTCGGCGAATTCCGCGGCGTGGATCCCGATTGCGATGACGCGTTCGCGGCCGAGGTGCGCGCGATCGCCGCGCAGCCGTTCGAGCTCGACCGCGCTCCGCTGATGCGCGCGGTGCTCTTCGAGCTCGCCGACGACGACTCCGCGCTGCTGGTCGTCAACCACCACCTCGTCTCCGATGGGTGGTCCCGAACGATCTTGTTGCGCGAGCTCGCGGCTCTCTACCGCGCGGAGCACGACGGCACGGCGGCGGGGCTTGCGCCGCTCTCCTCGCAGTACGCCGACGTCGCCGAGGCGCAGCGCGCCGCGGAAAGCTCGCCGCGATTCGTCGAGTCGTTGCGCTGGTGGACCGAGCGCGTGCGCGACGCCGAGCCGCTCGAGCTGCCGCTCGACCATCCCCGTCCCGCCGCCGAGCGCTATCGCGGCGGCCGAGTGGAGCGTGCGCTTTCAGCCGAGCTTCGTGACCAGATCGACGCGCTGGCCCGCCGCGAGCGCACCACGCCGTTCACCGTCCTGCTCGCGGCGTTCGTCGCGGTGCTCTACCGCCAGTCCGGACAGCACGACGTGACGATCGGCGTGCCGGTTGCGGGGCGCGAGGGTGCGCAGACGCAGTCGCTGATCGGATTCTTCGCCAACAGCGTCGCGCTGCGCTTCGCGGTTCGCTCCGGGATGTCGCTGCGCGAGCTGCTGCACGACGCGCGTGCCAACGCCGCGGCCGGCTTCACGCACGCGCACGTCCCGTTCGAGCGCGTCGTCAAGGAAGCGAACGTGCGGCGCGACCTCTCGCGCCCTCCGATCTACCAGGTCATGCTCGCTGAGCAGCCGGACGTGGGCGACGTCGAGCTCGCGGGCGGGGTGGTCTGCGAAGGGCGCACGGTCGACGCGGGCGTTGCGCGCCTCGACTTCACCGTCGACGTCGTGCGGCGCGGCCGGACGTGCGTGCTGAACGCCGAGTACAACGGCGATCTGTTCTTGCGCGCGACCGCCGAGCTGATGCTGCGCCGCTACGAGCGCGCGCTCGGGGCGTTCGTCGCGAACCTCGACCTCGCGCTCGACGAGCTGTCGATCGCCGACGACGACGAGCGAGGCCTCCTCGCGGCCTGGAGCGCAGGCGCGCTGCGGCGGTCGGGCGACGACACGGTCGTCGGCCAGCTCGAAGCGCAGGCCGAAAAAACCCCCGATGCGGTCTGCGTCGTGTGCGGCAGTCGGTCGGTGACGTGGCGCGAGCTGCGAGAGCGGGCGGAACGCGTCGCGGAGCGCCTTGTCGCGGACGGCGTGGGCTCGGAGTCGCGGGTGGGAATCTGCCTGGACCGCGGGATCCCGATGGTCGTCGCGCTTTGGGCGGTGCTCAAGTCCGGCGCCGCGTATGTCCCGATCGACGTCGAGTATCCCCAAGCGCGCATCGCGCTGATACTCGACGACGCGCGGCTCGAGCGCATCGTGACGGCGCGTCATCTCGCCGCGGGCTTGCTGCGCGAGCATGCGAAGCTCACGCTCACCGAAGAAGACGCAGCCGGCGGCGGATCCGCCGCGCTTTCGCGCGCGCCGCGTCCCAAGGACCCGGCGTACGTCATCTACACGTCCGGGTCGACCGGGACGCCGAAAGGCGTGACGGTCGAGCATCACAACGTCACGGCGTTCTTCGCGGCGATGGACGAGCTGCTCGGCACGCCGCGCGGGCGCTGGCTCGCGATGACGAGCATCGCGTTCGACATCTCCGTGCTCGAGCTGCTTTGGACGCTCGCGCGAGGCGTGCCGGTGGTACTCGTTCCGACGGAGCGCGACGTCTGGGCGGCTGCGGCGCGCAGCGCGCCGCAGCCGATACCGTTCGGCTTGTTCTTCTTTTCCGGCGAGGTGGACGCGGAACCGGCCGACAGGTACCGCCTGCTGCTGGAGGCTGCGAGTTTCGCCGACCAGCACGGACTCGAAGCGGTGTGGGTGCCCGAGCGGCACTTCCACGCGTTCGGCGGGCTGTATCCCAACCCGTCGGTCACGGCGGCGGCGCTCGCCGCTACGACGACGCGGGTCGCGATTCGAGCGGGCAGCGTGGTGCTGCCGCTGCACAACCCGCTGCGGGTGGCGGAGGAATGGGCGGTGGTCGACAACATCGCCAAGGGGCGGGTGGGGCTGGCGTTCGCGAGCGGATGGCACGCCGACGATTTTGCGTTCGCCCCGGACGCGTATGCTGACCGGTTCGACGCGATGCTGGCCGCCATCGCCGTCGTCCGCGCGCTGTGGTCGGGACAGGCGGTCCCCGTCCGCAACGGCCTCGGCCGCGACATCGTCGTACGCTGCTATCCGCCGCCGTACCGAAGCGAGATCCCGATTTGGCTGACGTCGTCACACAGTCCGCGTACGTTCGAGACGGCGGGCCGGCTCGGCGCGAACGTGCTCACGCACCTGCTCGGCCAAACGTTCGAGGAGCTCGAGGAGAAGATCGCGCTGTACCGGCGCGCGCGGCGCTCCGCGGGACACGCCGGCGACGGCATCGTCACACTGATGCTGCACACGTTCGTCGGAGAGGACGGCGAAGCGGTCACCGAGCGCGTGCGCGTGCCGATGAAGCGGTATCTCGCGACGTCGCTGGATCTCGTCGGAAACCTCGCGCGTAGCCTGGGTTATGCCGACCGCGTCGACGCGCTTGCGCGGGAGGATCGCGAAGCGATCCTCGACCTCGCGTTCGAGCGCTACGTGCGCGGTCAGAGCCTGATCGGCGATGCCGCGGAGTGCGTCGAGGTCGTTCGCCGGGCTCGTGCGGCGGGCGTGACCGAGATCGCGTGCCTGATCGACTTCGGCGTCGCCGTCGACGACGTGCTCGCGATGCTGCCTCGGGTACGAGCGCTCGCGCGCAGCGCGGAAGGGCGGACGAGCGCGGCGGACGAGGATCCGTTTGCCCTGGCCGTGCGCGACGGCGTGACGCATCTGCAGGTGACGCCGAGCGTCGCACGAGCGATCGCCGCGACGCCGGCGGGCCGCGCGGCGCTACGGCAGCTCGAGGTCCTCGTCGTCGGCGGCGAGGCGCTCTCGGCCGAGCTCGCTGCGCAGCTGTCGTCGCTGGTGCCGCGCGTCGTGAACGTCTACGGCCCGACGGAGACGACCGTCTGGTCGACAGCGCACGACGTGCGCGACGGCGAGCGGGAAGTTCCCATCGGCCGCCCGCTCGCCAACTCGTGCGCGTACGTGCTCGACGCGTCCCGCCGTCCGGTTCCGATCGGCTGCCGTGGAGAGCTGTGGATCGGCGGTGATGGCGTCGCGCGGGGCTACCTCGGCCGCCCCGACCTCACCGCCGAACGCTTCGCCGCCGATCCGTTCCGCGCCGAGCCCGGTGCGCGGATGTATGGGACGGGCGACATCGCGCGCTGGAGTCCCGACGGCGAGCTGCGCTTTCTCGGACGCGAGGACGGTCAGGTCAAGATTCGCGGCTTCCGCATCGAGCTCGGCGAGGTGGAATACCTCGTCGGACTGCATCCGGCGGTGCGCGCGTGCGCGGCGCGCGTTTGGACGAGTCCGAGCGGCGACGCGCGCCTGGTCGCATACGTCACCGGCCGGTTCGGACAGGCGCCGGCGAGCGCGGAGATTCGCCGCTTCGTCCTGGAGCGAGCGCCTGCGTATCTCGCGCCGAACCTCGTCGTGGAGCTCCCGGCGCTGCCCCTCACGCCGAACGGCAAGCTCGACCGCAACGCGCTTCCGCCTCCGCTCGCGGCGCACGGCGAACGCGGGGCGCGCACGACCGCCTCGACCGAGCTCGAGACGGAGATCGAGCGTCTGTGGTGCGAAGTTCTCGACGTTCCGAGCGCGTCGCTGGTCGACGACTTCTTCGACACCGGCGGGCACTCGCTGCTCGCGGTGCAATTCGTGAACCGCTGCCGCACGCGATTCGGCAGCAGCCTGCCGCTCGCGCGGTTCATCGAGCAGCCGACAATTGCCGCCGTTGCCCGGCATCTCGCGGACGAAGGTTGTACAGTCTCCGGTGCGGCCGCGGGAGGAGCGCAATCGCGCGCGCGGTAAGGACGGCGGTGGGTGCATGCGTGAGCCGATAGCGATTGTCGGGATGTCCGGCCGTTTCCCGAAGGCCAGGAACCTCGACGAGTTCTGGACCGTCCTGCGTGACGGCGTCGAGGTGATCGAGCAGATCCCGGATCGAATCATCGATTCGCGGCGCGATTCACGCGGGCGCCTGCCGCTCGAGTTCGTCCCGCGGGGCACATACCTCGAGGACACCGAGTACTTCGACTGCGGGCTGTTCGGCGTGAGCGTTCGCGACGCAAAGATCATGGATCCGCAGCAGCGTCTGTTCATCGAGCAGTGCTGGGCGGCCGCGGAAGATGCCGGATACGAGATTCAGAAGCTCGGCCAGCGCGTCGCCGTCTACGGAGGCGCGGGTCCGTCGCGCCATCCGCTCGACGCCATGGAGGTATTCGGCCACGACAGCTCGAGCACGTTCGAGATCATCGCGACCGGCATCGACAAGCCGATGACGATGCGTGTCTCGCACCTGTTCGATCTGCGCGGCGAGAGCATCTACGTGTATGCGGCGTGCGCTACCTCGCTCGTCACGATCGACCTGGCGTGCCGTGCGCTTCTGGACAACCGCGCCGACGCGGCGCTGGCCGGCGCCGCCGTCCTGGCGTTGCCGCAAATGGAAGGCTACGACTACGTCG
>Ga0208078_1000264_pt1 | contig 13952 bp, 11 predicted proteins | sample NGESurdeep072012_3_FD_184468 | JGI IMG/M metagenome (GOLD analysis project Ga0208078, IMG submission 184468) | Arctic peat soil microbial communities from Barrow, Alaska - NGEE Surface sample 53-2 deep-072012 (SPAdes) | ecosystem: Environmental > Terrestrial > Soil > Wetlands > Peat ...
CGGCCGACAGAATGTCGTTCGCGGTGATGCGGCCGTGATCGCCCGTACCGTCGACGCGCGCCAGGTCGATGCCGTGCTCGCGCGCGAGGCGCCGAACGGCCGGCGAGACGCGCACGCCGTTTGCGCCGGTATTCGAGGTGCCGTTCGCTCCGGTAACCGACGCGCCGTTCGCCGGCGCGGCCGCCGGTGCGATGATCGGCGCGGCGGCGGCGACCTGTTCGGAGGGCGAGCCGCTGCCGACGGGTGCGGGCGTCTCGGCCCCGACCTCGTCGATGATCGCGATCGGCGTTCCGGTCGGAACGGTCTCACCTTCCTTGACGATGAGCTCGCGGATCACGCCGGTGACCGGTGCAGGCACCTCGGCGTTGACTTTGTCGGTCGATATCTCGACGAACGCTTCGTACTTCTCGACCCTGTCGCCGGGCTTCTTGAGCCACTGCGCGACGGTCCCTTCAGTGACCGTCTCGCCCAGCTGCGGCATCGTAATCGTGGTGGCCATCAGAACTTCGCCATGTCGCGCATCGCTTGGACCATCTCGTCGGTCGAGATCAAAAACTCTTCCTCGAGCGGGAGCGCGTAGCCCATCGCCGGTACGTCGGGGCCGGCGAGGCGGCGAACCGGCGCGTCGAGATCGAAGAGCGCCTCCTCGGCGACCATCGCGCTGATCTCGGCGCCGATCCCGCCGAACTTGTTGTCTTCGTGGATGATGAGCAGCTTGCGCGTCTTGCGCACTGAATCGAGGATCGTGGTCTTGTCCATCGGGCGGATCGAGCGCAAGTCGATCACCTCGACCGAGACGCCGTCGATCTCGAGCCGGTTCGCCGCGTCGAGCGCCTGGTGCGCGTTGTATCCGTACGACACGACGGTCACGTCGGTGCCGGCTTTCTTCACGTCCGCTTTGCCGATCGGGATCGTGTAGTAGCCGCCCGGGACCTCGCCCTTCACGCTGCGGTACGTCTTCTTGTGCTCGAGGAAGAGCACCGGATCCGGACACTCGATCGCGGCGTTCAGCAGTCCCTTGATGTCGGCCGGCGTCGACGGTGCCAGAATCGTCAATCCGGGGACGTGATAGAACAGCGCTTCGATCGAGACCGAGTGCGAGAGGGCGCCGCGCACGCCGCCGCCGTACGGCGTGCGGATCACCATCGGACAGGTGTAGTCGCCGTTCGAGCGATAGCGCGTCTTCGCGGCTTCGCCGACGATCTGGTTGAACGCGGGATAGATGAAGTCGGCGAACTGGATCTCGGCGATCGGCCGCAGCCCTTCCATCGCCATCCCGATCGCGACGCCGACGATCGACGCCTCGGCGAGCGGCGTGTCGACGATGCGCTCCGGGCCAAACTCTTCCAGAAAGCCCTTGGTGATGAGGAAGACGTTGCCGCGGGCGCCGACGTCTTCGCCCATGATGAGGACGCGGTCGTCGCGCACCAGCGCGTCGTGCAGCGTCGTGCGCACGGCTTCGACGTTGGTCATCACCGTCGTCCCGGTCTGCTGCTGCGTGGTTGCCGTCACGACTCGAACTCCTGCCACGGGCGATAATCCCCCGCGACGACGTTGGTGTAGAGGCTCTCGGTGGTCGGATAAGGCTGCGCTTCCGCGGCGTCGGTCGCGTCGTTGGTTTCGCGGAGCACATCCTGCTTGAGCTGTTTTGCGCGTGCTTCGTCGATGACGCCGGCCTCGATCAAGACCTGCTCGAAGCGCGGGACGGGGTCGAGCTTGCGGTGTTCCTCGATCGTCTCGCGCGAGCGGTAGGTCCGATCGTCGTCGTCGGTCGAGTGCGAGAGAAAGCGGTAGCACTTTGCCTCGACGATCGACGGGCCGCCGCCGCCGCGCGCTCGCTCGAGCGCCTCGTGCACGGCGATGTAGGTGGCGATCGGGCTGAAGCCGTCGCAAACGGCTCCGGGCAGGCCGTAGGCCGGCGCCTTGTCGGCGACGTTGGCGACCTTCATCTGCATCTCTTGGGGGGTCGAGATCGCCCACTCGTTGTTCTCGACCAGGAAGATGATCGGGAGCGTGTGGACCGCGGCGTAGTTGACCGATTCGTGCCACTCGCCTTGCGAGGTTGCGCCTTCACCGGTCGCGCAGAGGACGGCCCGGCCCGCTTCGCGGCGATACTTGAAGGCGGCCGCGACGCCGACCGCGTGCGTGCAGTGCCCGGCGATGATCGAGGAGATCGAGAGCACGCCGAGATCGTGGTTCGTGTAGTGGTTCGGAAACTGCCGCCCCATCGAACGGTCCGTCACCCGAGCGAACAGCGAGGAGAGGATCTCGAACGCGGTCATGCCGACGCCCAGGGCGAGTCCGAGATCGCGATAGTAGGGAACCAAGACGTCCGCGCCCCGCTTGAACGCCATCGCGGCTCCGGCCTGGACCGCTTCGTGCCCCTCAGAGCCGAGCGCGAACGGGATCTTTCCCTGGCGGTTGAGCTGGAAACCACGGTTGTCGAGCTGGCGCTGCAGCAGCATGTTCCGGAGCATCGCGACGAGTTGCTCGTCGCTCAGCCCCGCCCGGTCGAGCTCCCGCCCGCGGGTGGCCGTGGTTTTCGGCATCCTGTCGATCCCCTAGACCTCTGAGAAGTGAGAACCGCGGTTACTCGCGCGCGGGTGCCCGCGACTCCTGCGACGTGCTCGGCGGAGGGGCTCCGGCCCGACGGCGATGCGGGCAAGGGGGTCACATTCGGACAATCGGGACCGACCGTACCAAGGAAACGGCGGACGGGTTTCCAAGGTGCATCGTCCGGGCGGTCGGCTTCTCTTGTGTGCCGCTCGCCGTGCGACCGGGTCCGCACATCCTCCAGTCCTTCAGCCCTTCAGGTAGAGGAGTAATGCGTATGGGCGTTTTGCCCGCGATTCGTCATCGGTCATCGCACCTTGCGCTGCGCCTCGCCAGCGGCGCGATGATCGCCCTTCTCGCTGCAGGCTGCTCGGGTGGCGGCGGCAGCAGCCCCGCAACGCCGGCGACAACCCAGCAGCAGCCCAACAAGGGCACCGCCAGCGTGACGTTCACGATGAAGTGGAACGACACGACGCAAGCGGTGCGGCGCAGCCCGCGCTACGTCCCGGCGACTGCGCGGAGCGTCTCCGTCACCGTCAACGGCGGGACGCCGCAGTACCTCAACGCGCCGGCCACCACCATCGTGATCGACGCTCCGGTCGGCACCGACACGTTTGTCTTCCAGACGTACGACGATCAGAACGGTCAGGGCAACGTCCTGAGCCGCGCCTCGGTGACGAAAGCGATCGTCCTCGGCGCCGCCAACACCGTCGCGGCGGTGCTGAACGGCGTGGTCAGCTCGGTAACGATCTCGCTCAGCAATCCCGCGCCCAACGCAGGGGTTCCCGCGACGGTCAACGTCAACGTCACCGCCAGGGACGCCGACGGTAACACGATCGTCGGCCCCGGCGACTACAGCGTGCCGATCCACCTGGCGGTCAACGATTCGACGAACAGCGGGACGCTCTCGCTTTCGACGACGACCATTCCGAACTCGTCCACGACGGCGACGCTGACCTACAACGGCGGGACGTTGAACAGCGGCCTGCCCGGCGGTCCGACCGCGACGGTCGTCGCCAACGGAACCGGCATCAGCTCGGTGTCGACGGCCTTTACGCCGACACCGACCTTCTACCAGTTCTCGATCCCGGTTGCCGCGAACCGCCCGCAGTGGATTGCGGCCGGCAGCGACGGCAACATGTGGTTCACCGAGAATCCGGGCGGGAAGGTCGCGCGGATCACGCCGGCAGGCGTGGTCACCGAGTTCACCGTGCCGACCGCGAACGCGCAGCCGCAGATGATCGTCGGCGCGTCGGACGGCAACCTGTGGTTCACCGAGTTCTCGACGACGCCGCCGCCCGGCACGAGCAAGATCGCGAAGGTCACGACGACGGGCACGTTCACCGAGTTCAGCACGCTGTTCGCGCCGCCGCCGCCCGACAACCCGCTCGGGCTGGTCGACCGGCTCGACGGCAACATCTGGTACGCCGCCAACGGCAGCAGCCGTGTCGGCTTCCAGGGGATCAGCTCGGGGGTCGCAGGCGAGACGAGCATCCCGACTGCAAACTCTGGACCGTTCGGGATCGCGACCGCGCCCGACAACAACCTGTACTACACGGAATCCGCCACCGACAAGATCGGCCGGATCGCCGATCTGTTCACGGCGCAGTCCGAGATCAGCCTGACCGCCGGGACGGTCCCCGAATCGATCGTCCGCGGCCCCGACGGCAACCTTTGGTTCGCCGAGTTCGGCAGCAACAAGATCGGCCGGCTCTCGCCGAACTCGTTCTCGGTGACGGGCGAGTTCCCGACGCTCACGCCGAATTCAGGGCCGACCGGCATGACGGTCGGTCAGGACGGCGCCCTGTGGTTCACCGAGACCGGTCTCGATAAGATCGGCCGGATAACGACCGGCGGCACGGTCACCGAGTACACCTCGCCGATTAGCGGACTCGGCCTGCGGGGGATCGCGGTCGCGCCTGACGGCTCGCTCTGGTTCGCCGAACCGGGCACCGGTCTCAATCCGGGCCGCATCGGAAAGCTGGTGTACTGATGCGCACGAACAGAGAGGTTGTGTCCATGCGCATACGCAGCGGACTCGCCGCGCTCACGGTCGCTGCGGCGGTCTTGGTCGCGGGCTGCAACGGCGGCAGTACGACCGCGCCCACGATCACCACGGGATTCGCGACCCCGACGCCCACCCCGACGCCGGTAGCGCCGACGCCGACCCCGTCGCCGACACCGACACCGACGCCGACGCCGACACCGACACCGACACCGAGCCCGACACCGACACCGGTCCCGGCGGCGATCGGTGGGAGCGCAGTCTCGCTCTCGCTCACGGCAGCCGGTACGAGCGCGCAGTTCACCGTCACCGAGAACAGCTACTCAGGCCCGCTCACCGCGGCCAACGGCAGCCCCTCGTGCGCGGGGATCGCGACGTTCTCTCCGGCCGCCGGGACCGGTCCCAGCGCGACGTTCACCGTCACGGCGGTAGCCGCCGGTACGTGTACGATCGTCGTCACCGACAACCACGGCGGCTCCGTCGGGGTGAACGTCTCGGTCACGACGACGACCGGAACGATCAGCGGCATTCGGCGCAGTCAGCACTGACGCGCTGATCCACCCGCACTCAGACGAAGGCCCGTCGCGACTCCGGTCGCGACGGGCCTTCGTCTGTCCGTGACGAGTGGTGGCTAGACCTGCGCGGGCGGCGACGTCGCGGCGCGGAGCGCAAGCCGCTGCGCCATATCGGCGATGAACGGCTCGAGACGTCGCCGCACGAGCCAGCCCATCCCGGGGACGAGCGGCTCGAAGTGCGCTTGCCACCGAATCGCCGTTCCCCCGTCCGGTGTCGACTGGAGCGTCACATCGGCGCGGTAGTCGCGCACGGGCAGCCCGGAGAGCAACTGGTATGCCAGCCAATGCGGCGGCTCGAATGCGACCACGCATTCGCGCGTCACATTCTTGCCGTACGTGAAACGGCGAATCGCACCGACGCCGTCGGGTGGCGGCGAGCCCTCGCGTTCGAGTTCGGCCGAGGCGAACGGCGTCCACTCCGGCCAGCCGCGTGCGTCGGCGAGCAGCCCCCAGACGCGGTCGACCGGCGCGGAGGATCGCGCCGAGACGTCGATCTTCGGCACGTTAGGCCGTAACGATCTTGGCGGCGTTCTCCAGCCCGAGCGTGGCGATCGACTCCTCGCGCATCTTGTACTTCTGGACCTTGCCGCTCACCGTCATCGGCCAGCCCTCGACGAACGTCACGTAGCGGGGGATTTTGTAGTGCGCGATCTTGCCCTTGCAGTACTCGCGCACGTCCTCGGCGGAGAGCGCCGCCCCGTCGTGCACGATCACCCAGGCGCACAGCTCCTCACCGTAGCGCTCGTCGGGAACGCCGACCACCTGCACGTCCTTGATCGCCGGGTGCGTGTAGAGGAACTCCTCGACTTCGCGGGGGTAGACGTTCTCGCCGCCGCGGATCACCATGTCCTTGATGCGCCCGCTGATGTTGACGTAGCCGTCGCCGTCCATCGAGGCGATGTCGCCGGTGTGCATGTAGCGCGCGGCGTCGATCGCGCCCGCCGTCGCCTCCGCGTTCTCCCAGTAGCCGAGCATCACGCTGTAACCGCGCGTGCACAGCTCGCCCGGCGTTTCGCGTGGGACGATCCGGCCGTCGCCGTCGACGATCTTCACCTCGATGTGCGGGTGGACGCGGCCGACCGTCGCGGTGCGCTTCTCGAGCGGGTCGTCGGTCATCGTCTGCGTCGAGACCGGCGAGGTCTCGGTCATCCCGTAGCAGATGGTGACCTCCGGCATGTGCATCTCGCTCTGCACGCGTTTCATCACCTCGACCGGACAGGGCGAGCCGGCCATGATCCCGGTGCGCAGCGTCGAGAGGTCGTACTGCTTGAACGCCGGAAGCGCGAGCTCCGCGATGAACATCGTCGGCACGCCGTAGAGCGATGTGCACTTCTCGGCGACCACGGCCGCCAGCGAGAGTTCGGGATCGAAGGTCCAATTCGGGATGACGATCGCCGCGCCGTGCGTCGTGCACGCCAGGTTCCCGAGCACCATCCCGAAGCAGTGGTAGAAAGGCACCGGGATGCAGACACGATCGGCCTCGGTGTAGCGGCAGCCTTCGCCGATGAAGAACCCGTTGTTGAGGATGTTGTGGTGCGAGAGGGTCGCACCCTTCGGGAAGCCGGTGGTCCCCGACGTGTACTGGATGTTGATCGGCTCGTCGAACTGGCAGCGCGCCTTGCGCTCCGCGAGCGCCGCGTCGTCGACCTCGCCGGCGCAGGCGACGTAGTCGTCCCAGCCGGTCTCGCCTTCGTCGGGTTCGGTAGCGCCGACGATCACCACTTCCCGCAGCGTGGGCAGCGAGGCGCGCACCTCGCGCACCATCACGAGGTACTCGCTGGTCTTGTAGCGGTCGAGCGTAACCAGCGTGCTGACGCCGCTCTGGCGCAGCGCGTACTCGAGCTCGGAGAGCCGGTAGGCGGGGTTCACGTTCACCAGGATCGCGCCGATCTTCGCGGTGGCGTACTGCACGAGTACCCACTCGAGCGAGTTCGGTGACCAGATCCCGACCCGCTCGCCGTGCTCGACGCCGGCGGCGAGGAACGCCTTCGCCAGCCGGTCGGTCTCGGCGTTGAACTGCGCGTAGGTCAGCCGGCGGTTCTGGTGGACCGCGACGACCGCGTCACTGTTCGGAAAGCGTCGCGCGATGCGGTCCAGGTTGTCGCCGACCGTCTCCCCGAGGAGCGGAACGGGGCTGGCACCGTGAGCGTAGGACGGAAGCGCCATCGATGAATGTCACGGCATGGGCACGCCGAACCCCTGCCGACGATGACCCCAACCACCGCCCTGCACGATGACTTGGTCGCGACCCGCCGGCGGCTGCACGCGCAGCCCGAGCTCTCGATGGTGGAACACGAGACCGCCGCGTACGTCGCGGGGCAGCTGCACGGCCTTGCCCTCGACGAGGTGCGCACAGGGATCGGGATCACCGGGGTGCTGGGGACGCTGAAGGGCGGCGAGCCGGGTCCGGTGACGCTGCTGCGCGCCGACATGGACGCGCTGCCGATCACCGAGGTCGTCGACGTCCCGTACAAGTCGACCCGGCCCGGGGTGATGCACGCCTGCGGACACGACGGGCACGTCGCAATTCTCCTTGCGGCGGCGCGCACGCTCGCCGCGCGCCGCGCCGAGGTGCCGGGGACGCTCGTCTTCTGTTTTCAGCCCGGTGAAGAAGGGCACGCCGGCGCGAAGAAGATGATGGACGACGGCGCGCTCGAGAACCCGCACGTCGACCGCACCTTCGCGCTGCATCTCTTCAGCGGGCTCGACGTCGGAAAGATCGGCGTGCGCGACGGCGCGTTCTTCGCCTCGGCAGACGAGTTCGACCTGACGATCCGCGGCAAGGGTGGACACGGCGCGATGCCGCAGCTCGCGGTCGATCCGGTCGCGGCCGGCGCCTATGTCGTGACCATGCTGCAGACGATCGTCTCGCGCGAGATCGCGCCGAAAGACCCGGCGGTCGTCACGGTCGGCCAATTCGTGAGCGGCACGACCTTCAATGTCATCCCCGACGAAGCGAAGATGAAGGGAACCGTGCGCGCGTTCGATGCCGAAGTGCGCAAGTCGATGCCCGAGCGGATGCGCCGCATCCTCGAAGGTCTGTCGACGGCGCTGCGCTTCGACTATGATTTCGACTACCACTGGTCGTATCCGCCGACCGTCAACTCGCGCGAGATGAACGACGTCGTCCGCGACGTCGGCCGGCGCGAGCTCGGCGCGCAGAACGTCGTCGAGCACGACATCGTGATGTGGGCGGAGGACATGTCGTTCATGCAAGAAGTGCGCCCGGGCGCGTACTTCATCGTCGGCGCACGAGGCGGCCTCGAGACCTCGTTCCCGCATCACAACGCGCGGTTCGACATCGACGAGCGCGCGCTGGAAGTGGGCTATCGCATGATGACGGCGCTCGGTCTGGCCGGCTAACCCGTCATCCCGTCATCCTGAACTGTGTTCGCGCGGTACGTCGGGCCCGTGCCTCTAAGAGCTGGACATAGCCTGCTGACTTCGAGCCGGTTACCGGCAAGTCGAAGGAGGTGCCTGCAGCCACCGCAAATACCGCCCAGCTAGGCAAGCGTTTGTTTCACCAGAGTGCGCTGGCGCGCGATGGCGAACTCGGAGGGTGTAACGTGGTACCTTTGCGGAGCTGCGGAGCGAGAATTCGACCCCTCGCCTGCCCGGCTATTGGCCCGCCGTGAAGAGTCTGTACATCGGTATCGAGGGCGTCGCACTCACGCACAGCGCCGCCGTCGCGGCGACGGCGGATGGTACCGTCATGGGAACTTATCGCCTTTCCGCAGAGCCGATCTCGTTGCACATGGTGAAGCGAAACGTCTTCCGCTCGCGCTTGTTCCATCTGATAAAAGGGGTCACGGGAAACGCGGGCGCGACACTCAACGATCTCAGAGACGCGACGATCTGCATCGGGCTCTCCGGCGTCACCTTTCCCTACGACGCCGAGGAGGATTTCCCGAACGAGTTTCGGCGGCTCGACATCATCGTCGACAAAGACGTCATCTGTACGGGCGACGCCGAGATCGTCTTCGCCGCAGCGGCGCAGTCGATGACCGGAAGCGCGATCATCTGCGCCATGGGTTCGACCGCGCTCATCGCGCATTCCGGCAAATTTATTCGATACGGGGGCTGGGGGCCATGGATCGGCGACGACGGGTCTGGGTATTGGATCGGGATTCAAGCCCTCCGGGCCTTGGCGGAACAGCACGACAAAGGGGAACCGCTGTCAGCGCTGTGGCAGGCCATCGATGCGTGGCTTATGTCCTCAGAGAACGACGAGTTTCCGGACCTGACCGAGGCGTCACTCTTGTGGCGAAAACTGCGCGCCCGGTACTCGAAAAAGTCACAATCGTGGGATCCGCGGACCGCACTCTTCGAGTTCTCGAGCACGATACAGCCGGGGACCTGGGAATGGCGGCCGGTCGTAAGTTCGCTTGCGACTCCGGTGGTCGATGCGCACGCGAAGGGCGATCCGACCGCGACCGCGATCTTGAACCGAGCTGCGCGGCACCTCGCTATGCAATACCGCGGTGCGTGTGCACACGCACAGGTGACGCCGGTGTACGGGCCGCTCGTCCTCTCAGGCGGCGTCCTTTCGCGCAACAGGATATTTCGCTCGACACTGCTGTCGCACCTGAGGAAGGCGTCGGAGTCGCCGTTCGAACCGATCCTGCCGACGACGCCCGGACGGATGCCCCCGGCGTTCGGGGCGCTCCTGTTTGCTCTGGGCGAGTCCCAAACGGGAAATCTCCGCCTCCCGCCCCGCCCCGTCGTTGATCGGGTCGTCGCCGCACAACACGACTTGGGCCGGTTGGGGAGCTTGCAAAAATGACCGACACGCGACCGCCCGAGCGGGCCCGCCCGTCGTTGGTATCGGCGCTGAACAGCAGCCTCAAGCATACGTCGGCGCTGAGCGCGGCGGCGACGGTTTGCATGCACAATTTTCGCTGGCTGCATGTGAACCGGCTCCGGCACATTCCGCTGCTGGACTTCGACATCATTTGTGGAGCGAGCCCGCGTCTGGGAATCCAAAAACGACTCAGCCACGAAGCCGATTATGCGGAATATGGCCTCTTGGGAAACTACGGCGGCACCACCTCAGTTCGCTACCTGCTGGGCGTGATGGAGAACTATGTGCTGCCGCCGGGCACCGCCATCGAGCTGCTGACAAGGAAGAAGAACTTGTCGGAATCGCTCTCGCCACGGGCGACGGCGCTGCTCGAGCGGGTCGAAGTCGCAACCCGCGGAGGCAACCCTGTCGCGGCATTGACATCCCGGGACGCACCGGACATCTTCCGCGAGGATCTCACCCGCTTCTCTGAGGACATGCACGAGAACGCGCTTCTGGACAGTTTGATCGAACGGGCGACCCCTACCGAGACCCTGCTCGGCGAGGAAGGACCTACGAGTTTGTTGGCGGTCGACGCCCTTCGAGCGGCATACGGCTACCTCCAGGTCGCGCGTCCCGACTTATCCATGAACAATCTGAACGACGCGCTAAACGCCGCGCTCGTCGAAGGACTCTTCAATACGCGTCCGCGGGGCAAAGCAACGCTGATCCCGGTCTTGGTCTCACAGACCCGCGCCGTCATCGGAAGCCTCAAGGATGTTTCTCGGGACCGTCTCAAGGCCGACGCGCGGGGCGAACTCCCCACGCTCATCAACGACACTACGTATCTCGTCGTCGGCGAGAATTTGATCCTACGCACGGACGGCCGCTATGCGAACGCTGCGGACGAAGCCGAGCTCTTAGCTGAGAACGCGAATACCGTTGCCCAGAAATATCGCGAGCTGTTCCTGACGTGCCAGAAGTTGCAGGATCGCGGCGCGCGCGAGCGTGACATCGGGATCGACGACATGCCGCCCGGCGACTGGGACGAACTACTGTTTCTTCAGCGGCGATTCGAGAAGCGCTGGGGCAGCATGTTGGCCCCGACGCAGATGGTAGCCAAGCGCGACGCGCTCGAGTATTTGAACGAGTTGCAGAACGCCGACTGGGCGCGACTCATGAAGAAGGACGTGGCGAAGCTAGATAAGTCGCTGCGCCAGCTCTCGGAAGAGTTACAGAAGCGGCAGATCCCAGAACGCGATATGTGGGAGATAATTCGGCGCGAAGCGAAAGGCGCGATCGACCTGTTATTTGTGTACTCGGTCCAAACCGACCACGCAACGCTGCTGCGCGACGTCAACGTGGACGTTCCTCCGCAGCAATACGATCCCTCGCAGTTCGGCGGAGATCATGATGTCCTGATCGCCGCGATCCCGTCGTACGTTTCCTGCGGCGCCGCTCTGACGATGGGAACGTACCGGGCCACGCTCGTCTCTCCGCTTCGCTACGTCAAGGTGACGTGGCCTCACGGAATCGACGCACGCGAGGTCGTCACGGCGTCCTTCGCCGCCCTCCGAGATGCCGGCTTCGCGCTCGAGGAGGCAAGAGTCGTGGTGTGCACGCCACAGGAACTGTTCGAGACTCGCGTCGACAACGCGGACATCGCGGCGCGGGTGGTCGCTGCAATGGACACGACCTCCGACCATGAGTGTGTGCAGGTTTACGCGTCGGACGTCCGGTTCTTCGCGGACACGGTTCCGCTCGACGGACTGGAGTTTCAAGTCGGCCTACGAATGAGCGAGCATTCGTGGGGAGCGTTTGCCCCCTTCTTCCCCGCACTCATGAGCCGAACGAACGAGGTGGCTCTTCCCGAAGAAAGCGCACGGATTCTTGTAAGGAAATTGTGCGAGTTCCTCGGATTGCCGGACGGGGCCGAATCGCTGTCGCGCACGCAGAGCACCGTGGAGCGAAGGGGTATATGACGCGCTTCAGCGATGAAACCGAGGATTGGAGGCAGCGGGCCGTGCGCGGCGAGAAGCCGTTCGGACTCTACGATCACGGAATGGTCGTTATTAGCTTGGTGCGCGACAGAGAAGCGACGATATCGCCGGACGTCACGGGCAGAGGGTACTACTGCCTTCGAGCAGCCGATCCGATGCGAACGAGAACACTAAAGTATGAGGTGCACCCGGCTTCGCAGCGGGTCACGTTGGACGATGAGGCCGGAGTTGAAAACAACCGGCTTCGCGGCACGCTGCGGTTGCGAGAAGCGCATTTCGAGGAGGTCGCTCCCGACATCGACCGGAGTTGCCGGTTCAGCGTTGAGGATGACGGAATCGAGCACTTTGAAACGCGCTGCGCAAAGAACATCTTGATATCTTCGTTCATGGCCAGGACGGGCGCGGTACTATCGCCGGCGCAGCCGAAGACGCGCATCCCGAAAGTCGACGCGCTTGTCGTCACCGCGATGAAAGACGAAGGCGATGCCGTTGTCTCCGTCGGCAAGCGGTTCGGACAGTGGCACTTGGAGACGGCGTCGTCGGGGCTGCCCTATCGGTGGGTGACGTTCGAGAACAAAGGTTTGAAAACGACCATTGCCCTTGCGCGCGCAACCGACACGGGCGGGACGAGCGCAGCGATGATCGCAACCGGGGTCCTCACCGATCTCATGCGAGAAAAAAAGCCGGTGCTGCTCGCGATGGCCGGGATTTGCGGCGGCCATCCGACCAAGACGGACTTGGGCGACGTCGTCGTCGCCGACCGCATATGCAAGTTCGACGAAGGGAAACGAGAGGTCATCGAGCGTACGCCGTCTGGGGAGACGGAAGAAACGGTCTTCCACGACCTCACGACGTTCACGATCGATGCTCCCTTGAAACATGCGGTGGAGGACTTCGCAGGAACGTGGACGTACGCCGGTCCCGTCCCGCGACCCAAGAGCATTCGACACCAGACGAATTGGTTGCTGTGGAAGCTCTACGATCATGAGACGGACGGCGCGCCGTATCCGCGTGACCTCCCCGACGTGGACCTGCACTGTCCGAATTGGGACGAAACTGTGACGCGGGCGGAGCGTCTCGAGCTCGTGACGGCGACAGCGCGCGTTCGCCTTATCGATGCCGGGCGGCGAGAAGCCGAGCGCGCCAAAGTACTGTACCGTTTTTTTCGGCAAGATCCCGATGCGCCGAAAGCGCGAATGGGCGCAATGGGGACGAGTTCCTGGCTTCAGAAAGACCCGGGCTTGTTCGCGAAGCTCCAACCGATGCTCCGGACAATTCTCGCCGTGGAAATGGAAGCCGAGGCGATCGCCCGGGTCGCGCACGATTACCGGTGCGGCTGCCTGGTCGCAAAGGCGGTCGTCGACTTTGTCAACCTCGACAAAGACGACCGCTTCCGCACGTACTCGGCCGACACCGCTGCCGACTTTCTTCTCTCGTTTCTGACGACCCCCGAGGCGGCCCGAGCGATGGAGCGCGCTTCGGTTTAGCTCGAGTTCTCATCGCGTTTCGATCTGGGTCCACGTCCATTCGCTGTGCAAACCGTGTGGGGCGAGCCTCACCCCGCAGTCGAGAAATGAAGATTCGCGTCCCGGAATTCGGCGTCGGCGTGAGTACGTGCGGGTCGGAAGCCTGCTCAGTATATCTGAGCCGCCATGGCTCGTTGCTCAGTCCGAGGGGCTAAAAAATGACCAACACTCCAAATTGGACGAGAGCCGCCCGTCGAAGGGTCTCAGCCGCCTCTCATCTTCAGCCTGAACCTTTCCCAGCCGCCGAGCATACAGTCGGAATGCAGACCATCGTTCGAGGAGTGATCGTGTACGCACCCCAGAGCCCGCCATTTCCCGCTCCCGTCGCTGCACCGGTCGCCGTTCGGTTGATCGGCGTTCTCGATGCCGCCTTGATCGCGGCGTTCGGGGCGCTGGAGCGCGGACTCGTCGGTGCGGCGGGCGCGACGGTGCTGATCGACGTGCGTGACGTGAGCCTGCTCGGCGAGGGGGATATGGATGCGCTCGCCGGGGTCGTCGCGGGCGCCCGCCGCG
>Ga0208078_1000266_pt1 | contig 13876 bp, 10 predicted proteins | sample NGESurdeep072012_3_FD_184468 | JGI IMG/M metagenome (GOLD analysis project Ga0208078, IMG submission 184468) | Arctic peat soil microbial communities from Barrow, Alaska - NGEE Surface sample 53-2 deep-072012 (SPAdes) | ecosystem: Environmental > Terrestrial > Soil > Wetlands > Peat ...
AGCGATCCGGCATCGACCCCGCATTGATCGAGGATGTCTACTTCGGCGCTACCAACCAGGCCGGCGAGGACAACCGCAACGTCGCGCGCATGGCCGCGCTGCTGGCGGGCCTCCCCGCGTCCGTGCCGGGTTCGACGGTGAATCGCCTCTGCGCGTCGGGGCTGGAAGCCGTCAACATCGCGGCGCGCATGATCGAGGCGAGTCACGGCGATGTGTTCATCGCGGGCGGCGTCGAGTCGATGAGCCGTGCACCTTATGTGCTCAGCAAGGCGGAAACCGCGTTCGACCGGTCGCAGCAGATCTTCGACACTTCGATCGGCTGGCGCCTGGTCAATCCTCGCATGGCGGCGCTGCATCACCCCTTCTCCATGGGCGAGACCGCCGAGAATGTCGCCCGCAAGCACAAGATCAGCCGGGCGGATCAGGATCAGTTCGCGCTGCAGAGCCAGCAACGGTGGTCGGCGGCGCACCAACGCGGGCTGTTCGCCCAGGAGATCGTGCCCGTCGAGATTCCGCAGCGCAAGGGCGCTCCGACCCTCGTCAGCGTGGACGAGCACCCGAGGCCGGACACGACGCTGGAGAATCTCGCCAAGCTGAAACCCGCATTCTCCAAAGACGACCAAGGCACGGTGACCGCGGGCAATTCGTCGGGTATCAACGACGGCGCGGCGGCATTGCTGATCGTTGAAGCCGGGCTGGCCAAATCGCTGGGTCTTCAGCCGATCGCCTTCATCGGTCCGAGCGCCGCGGCCGGCGTCGATCCCGCGTTCATGGGGCTCGGACCCGTGCCCGCGATTCACAAGGCGCTTCTGCGCGCGGAACTGACGCTCGACCGCATCGACCTGTTCGAGTTGAACGAGGCGTTCGCCGCGCAGGCCCTCGCCTGCCAGCGCGAGCTGGGCATCGACAACGCAAAATTGAACGTCAACGGTGGCGCGATTGCGATCGGGCACCCGCTTGGTTGCAGCGGCGCCCGCCTGGCTACGACGCTGATCCACCAGATGGCTCGCACCGGCGCCTCGCGCGGCATCGCGTCGCTCTGCGTCGGGGTAGGACAAGGCTTGGCGACGGTCTTCGAGCGGGAGTGAGTTTGGAAGTGGGCCTGACTGTCAGATCGTTCGAGCGCCCGGCGCCTCTGCAACGCATCCCACCCGTCCGAATCGATCCGTCCTTCCACTCGCTCAGCCCATCGAAGCCAGCTTTGCAAAGCCGGACTTGAACGCCCCCACCAGCGTGTCGATCTCCGCTTCGGTCATCGGCGTGGAGAACGTGCACGCACCCGTGCTGATGATGCTGCAACCTTCGTTGTAGAGGTGATCAAGCAACGCCTTGAGTCGGCGCGACTCGTCGGGCGTCGGGTACGCATCGCGGTAATTTCGCGGCGGCGTCTGCTTCATGTGCACCAGGAACATCGAGCCCGCCCCGGTGACGCTGGCGGGCGCGCCCGTCTCCCGGATCGCGCTTTCAATGCCGTTCCTGGCCCGATCGGTCAGCGCGTTTAGGCGCGCCACCGCGGGTTTGTCGAACTTCAGCATCGCCGCCATGCCCGCGGTCATGCTGATCGGGTTGGCCGTGAATGTTCCGGAGTGCGGGAACACGTACCGGGGCGACTGCGGGTTGAGCACATCCATGACTTCGGCGCGGCCGGCGACGGCGCCAATGGGAAATCCACCGCCGATGATCTTGCCCAGCGCGGTCATGTCGGGCGTGACGCCGTAGCGCGCTTGCAAGCCGGAGTGCTCGGCCCTGAACGTGATGACTTCATCGAACACCAACAGAACCCCGTGGCGCGCGGACCACCCGCGCAGCGCGGTGACGAACTCGACATCCGCCGGACACAGGCCGACGCGGTGCGGCATCAGATCGATCAATACGCACGCGAGGTCCTTGGCGTGCTCGTCCAGGATCGCCAGCGTGCGCTCGGTGTCGTTGAACGGAAAAACAACGACGTCCTTGAGCGCGGACTCGGGTGTCCCGTGCACCAGCGGAACGCTGCGCGGATGGTCGATGCCGCCCCAGGTCGCCGGCGTGGAGCCCTGGCTCACCTCGGCGTAGTCGTATACGCCGTGGTAGGCGCCCTCGGCCTTGGCGATCTTCGGCCGCCCGGTAAATGCGCGGGCCGCCTTCAGCGCGACCATGATCGCCTCCGTGCCCGAGTTCATGAAGCGCATCTTCTCGAACGAGCGGTTGCGGCTGCACAAGTGCTCGGCATAGCGCACCTCGATCTCGGTTCCCATCATGAACGCGGTGCCGCGGGTCATCTGCTCCGTCACCGCATGGATGATCTCGGGGCAGGCGTGGCCGTGGATCAGGGACGCCATGTTGTTGGAGAAGTCGATGCGCGTGACGCCCTCGAGGTCGGTCACGCGGCAGCCCTTGCCGCACTCGACGTAGGTCGGGCCAGCCGCCCGCAGGATCGCGTTGCGGCTGACGCCGCCGGGAAGAACTTTGAGGGCCCGCTCGTAGAGGGCGGCGCTGCGCGAGAGGTCGGTTTGAGTGGTCATGTCAGCTTGCTTCGATCGGTTCCGGGTTGCGAAGCAGAGGCGCAGCGGTGCGCTCCTGCACGAAATTGAAATCGATGCCTGGGCTCAGTTCGACGAGCCGAAATCCGTTCGGCGTGACTTCGATCACGGCGAGATCGGTGTAGATGCGGTTCACGACGGCGCATCCCGTGAGCGGAAAGGTGCACTTTTGCACGAGTTTCGCCTCGCCTTCCTTCGTGCAGTGCTGGGTTATGACGAAGATCGACTTCACGCCCGCGACCAGGTCCATGGCGCCGCCGACTGCGGGGATGGCGTCGGGCTCGCCCGTGGACCAGTTGGCGAGATCGCCGTTCTGCGCGACCTGGAGCGCGCCGAGCACGCAAAGATCCAGGTGGCCGCCGCGGATCATGGCGAAGCTGTCCGCGTGATGAAAGTACGCGGCGCCCGGCAGCGCCGTCACGCGCTGTTTGCCCGCATTGAGTAGCTCGGGATCGCCTTCGCCGGGCCTGGGCGCGGGGCCCATGCCGAGTAGGCCATTTTCTGTGTGGTAGATCATCGAGCGGCCCGCCGGCACGAACTTGGCGACCAGCTCCGGAATGCCAATGCCCAGATTCACATAGGAGCCGTCGGGAATGTCCTGCGCCAGACGCTGCGCCATCTCCTCGCGCGTTCGCCCGATCACTGGCGGCTTCGTCATGGGTACGACGCTCCTGCCTCGACGAGTTCCGATTCGTGGGCCGGGTTGGCGATGGCGACGACGCGATCCACGAAGATGCCGGGCGTGACGATCGACTCGGGGTCCAGCTTGCCCGGCTCGACGATCTCGGCGACCTGGACGATCGTGACCTTGGCCGCCATCGCCATCAGCGGGCCGAAGTTTCGCGCCGTCTTGTTGTAGAGGATGTTGCCGTGGGTGTCGGCGACCCGCCCCTTGATGAGCGAGAAGTCCGCGCGGATGCCGTGCTCGAGCAGATACTTTCTGTCGCCGAATTCCCGGCATTCCTTGCCTTCCGCCAGCGGCGTTCCCACCGCGGACGGCGTGTAGAACGCCGGGATTCCAGCTCCGCCGGCGCGGATGCGCTCCGCGAGCGTTCCCTGGGGAACCAGTTCCAATTTCGTTCGCCCGCTTCGGTAGAGCTCGGGGAAGACGGTCGAGTTGGCGGTGCGCGGAAACGAACAAACGACCTTGGAAACGCGGCCCGCTTTGAGCAGCGCCGCGAGGCCGACCTGGCCGCTGCCGGTGTTGTTGCTGATCGTCGTCAGATTCGTGGCGCCCTGGTCGATCAGCGCGTGGATGAGCTCGACTGGACTGCCCGCTTCGCCGAAACCGCCGATCATAATGGTGGCGCCGTCGAAAATGTCCGAGACAGCCTCGGCCGCGCTCGCGACCCGCTTGTCGATCATCGGTTACGCGACTTGGAGAGTCGCGGCTTGAAGAGCGGCGGCGTGAAGAGTGGCGCGACCCGGCGCCTGTCCGGCCGCCGACACGCGCGCGTAGTCATACAAACCGGCCTCGTCGAACAGAACGCGGTCCTGGTAGTCGTCGAACCAGAGCGCCTCGGGGTTGCGGCCGACGATGCAGACCTTGCCGCGATCGGGGGCGCTGCCGGCGTTCCGAAGAATCTTGAAGATCAAGACGCCATTCTCGCTGCCCGCGAGTCCCGGTATCCCCTCGTTGGTGACCGCCGCGACCTCGGTCTTGCCTTTGTAATGTGTGATGGAAAGGCGCGCGTGGGACTCGACGCCCGACAGCCCCTTTTGCGAGGTGTTGAGAATTGTCCACGCGGTCTCGATCGGAACGTTGAACGCCTTGTAGGCGATGATGTCGCGCCCGCAGAAGAAGTAGTGGTTCTCGCCGCCGGCGCGCTTGAACTCGCGCTGCAGAATGCGGAGGGCGTCCGGGTCATCGTTGATGCCCTTCATGATCGGCGCCTGGTTCTCCACGGAGAGCCAGCCGCGCGAGGCCAGGCCCCGCATCCCCTCGCCCGTCGCGGGGACCCATTGCTTCAAGCCCTGCGCGTCCTCGACGTAGTTTCCTTCTGCATCCTTGGCGAGGAACTCGTCTGGGTGCTCGAAGTGCAGCATCATGTGCAGGCCGACCTGCGGGTAGGTCTCGTGGAAGTGATCGAGCATCGACAGGAAGGTGCGGTCGAAGCGCTGGGGATAGAATGCCATCTCCTTGGTGCCGATGCGGATCGACTCGACGCCGGCTTCGGCCAGCGCGCCGAGCCAGGCCGCGATCTTTGAATTGTTCAGCACCATCGGGTCGCCGCCCGAAAGCAGGATCTCGCGCAGCTTCTCGCGTCCGCTTTCGGGGTGCACGCCGCCGTTCTTCGCCACGGCCGCGTTGTGCTGCTTGATGTACGGGATGATCTCGGGGATCAACGCGAGACCCTTCTTCGCGATAGTGCCGTCCTTTCGCTTGATCTGCTTGCGGGCGATCAATTCTTCGCGATAGCAGAAGCGGCAATGTGCCGAGCAGGTCGACACGACATACATGAGTCCCATCTCGTATTTGTGCAGCAGGCCCTCGACGGGGCTGTAGTCCATCTGGTTCCCGGGATCCTCCGAGCCCGCAAGATCCATTGTCTCGTCGGGGCTCGCCTTGACGATGCGCTGAATCGCGGCGCTGGTCTTGGCAAGGTCGTAGTAATGGCGCGTGATCTTCACGGGCATCCGGGTTTCAACGTCACGATCGGTGCCCTTGAGCACTTTCAGGCTTGTCACCTCGTCCTTGGAGTAGAAGCTGAGCATGTCCTCCGGCGCCTTCTCGTTGAAGAAGGGGCTGAGCCCACTGATAATTTCCCGCTCATAGCGGGCTTCTTCGACGCTCTCGAGAAACTTCTGCTCGCGTGCGGTGGGGACGTGGGGTTGTGGCTGTGTCATCGTTCGGGCTCCATTGCGAGAATTAATGTCTATCGATCAGTTCCCCATTTCTACGCCCGAATCCCCATCCTACAAAAGCATTTTGTGGCGAAGGTCGATCGTGCGTCATCGACTCTGCAACTTTGCATGAACTCATTGATCGCAAAAGCGCAACGATGCCAGGTGCAAGTTCACGGCCAGCGTATTTTGAAGATTGCCGGAAACGTCCTAAGAGGCAGCGCGGCAAAGGATTTTTTCATGAACCGACACCCAACGTTTTTTGCGAAGCACTGCTCTGGTGTCGCGCCCTGCCCGCAAGAGTTCTACAGGGTGTTCTAACTGCTGGAAAGAAAAAACAATCGAGGCGCGCGCTGGAAAGTGGGGCAGGAACGTGCGGACGCGTTGCTCAAGAATGGCTCCATCACGGAGAATCAATTTCAGGAGTTTATGAGCAACGGCGCGATTGGCAGCCACTTGGAAAACCTGCAACGCAAAGGCGGGTTCAAAGGCTTCAATCAGCACGCCGTCAGCATCATCATCGCCGAGACCGATCCGCGGAAGCAGCAGGGGCACTAAACTCCAAATCCCAAGCACCAAGCTCCAGAGAAGCTCCAAGTATCAAGTTCCAAACATTCGCAGGCGGACGCATTTGGTGTTTGAAATTTGGGGCTTCTCTGGAGCTTGGGATTTGGAACTTGGAGCTTTTCGCGCAATCTTTCGGCATTGGGCGTAGCGCCCCTCACGGAACTCTCTACCACAACAAAATATGGAACCTGTTTACATTCTCGGCGGCGGCCGGACTGATTTTAAGCGCAACCTGAAGAAGGAAGGGAAAACGATCCGCGACCTGATCACGGAAGCGGGACGGAAGGCGATCGAAGACGCGAAGATCGATCCGGCGGAAATCGAGGCGGCGGCGGTAGGCAATTTCAACGCCGGCCAGTTTACGAAGCAGCTGCATCTCGGCGCATTCGTGCCTGAAATCGACCCGAAACTCCACGGCATTCCGACCATGCACACGGAGGCGGCATGCGCGTCGGGGGCGCTCTCGGTTACGCTCGGTGCGCAATGGATCGCGGGCGGATTCCACGATGCCGTGCTCGTGGTCGGCGCGGAACAGCAGAAGACGATGTCATCGCTCGACGGCTCGGATGTCCTCGGAGCGGCGGCCGATTATCACATCGAAAAACCGGAATACGGCGACTTCATGTTCCCGAAATTGTTCGGCAAGATCGCGCAGATTTACATCGATAAATATGGCGCTTCCGAGCAGGACCTCGCCTGGGTGGCTTACAAGAACTACGCGCACGCCCGCCTGAATCCGCTCGCGCAAATGCGCGATGCCGACCTGACTTACGATTGCGCGTCGCAGGTCTCGGACAAGAACCCGAGCGTCGCTCCGCCGCTCAAAGTATCCGACTGTTCGCAGATCACCGACGGCAGCGCGGCGCTCGTGCTCGTCTCCGGCAAGTATCTCGACAAGCACGGCATTGATAGGTCGAAGCTCGTCCGGCTGCTCGGCTATGGTCTCGCGACCGACTACCTCGCGCTGGAGAAAAAAGACGCGCCGACGTTCTCAACCGCGCGCAAAGCTGCGGAGAAAGCTTTCGGGATGGCAAACCTGAAGCCGCGCGATATGCATGGCGCGGAGGTGCACGATTGCTTCTCGATCACGGAAATTTGCGCCTACGAAATTCTTGGCCTGGCCGAGCAGGGGAAAGGCGCGCAGCTGGCGATGACCGGTGCGACCGCCCTGCCGCAGGTGCGGAACGAGAAGGTGAGCGGCAAGATCGATTTCGAGATTCCCGTGAACGCTGGTGGCGGGCTGATCGGCGACGGCCATCCGGTCGGTGCGACGGGCGTGCGCCAGGTTTTTGAAGCTTACCAGCAGCTCACCGGGCAAGCCGGCGCGCGACAAATCGCAGGAGCGAAGAAATTCCTGACCTTCAACATGGGCGGCAGCCTGACAACCAGCGTCGCCATGATCTGGGGCTGCGACTAAACGGACCGGTTGGAATTACGCCGCCTGCACGTGCTCGCGGGACATGGCCTCGAGATGCGCGTGAAGCAGCGAGAGCCGCACCTTCACAGCCTCGCAACGCTGGCGTTCGCGGGTCGCGTCGCCTTCGAGCAAATGCTGGTTTTCGTACGGGGTCCGCGCGGGCTTGAGCACGTTTTCGACGAATTCATTGGCGATTTGGGCGCGCCGGAGATTCAGCGTGTTCGTGATTCTCTCGGCTTCGGCGAGGGCGAGATCGCGGATGGTCGCATAGGCGCGAATTTCATCGGCGATATAAGTCGACATGGCGTGGCGGGTTGACGACCACGCCGCCTGGCTCTTGTCGCGTTTAAACGTGGGCCGGACGATGGAGCTTAGGGTTTGTTGGGTTGGTTGCATGCCCTGAAGAAAAAGCAGCTCCTGTACCGGCGAGCCGGTCCCGACCGCACAGAGTCAGGCGTTTAAGGGGCTGGCCCCGCTTGCTATCGCCGATTTTTGACGGCTAGTGTTAGCCATGAGTCCCCAAGATTCCGATGCCACCATGGCGGTGTTCCTCGATTTGGAAAATATCGCCATCGGCGCGCGAGAGGCGCAATTTCCCGACTTCGAGATTCGCAAAGTCATCGAGCGGCTCCTGCTCAAGGGCCACATCGTGGTGAAAAAGGCCTACTGCGATTTTGATCGCTACAAGACTTTCAAGCGAGGTCTGCACGAAGCCGCCTTCGAGCTGATCGAGATCCCGCACATTCGCCAATCGGGCAAGAATTCCGCGGATATCCGCATGGTCGTGGATGCGCTCGACCTTTGTTACACCAAGAGTCACGTCGATACGTTCGTGATTATCAGCGGCGACTCGGACTTCTCGCCCCTGGTGAGCAAGCTCCGCGAGAACGCCAAGACCGTGATCGGCGTCGGCGTAAAGAAATCGACCTCCGATCTTTTCATCAGTAACTGCGACGACTTCATTTATTACGACGATCTCGTCCGCGGTGAGCAGGCGAAGAGACGGCGCAATGTTCCGCCGCCGGCGCCGGCCTCGAAGGTTGCGCCAGGAAAAGACAACAGCCTCTCGGTGGATCGTGCGCTGGATCTTCTCACCAAAACCGTAGACGCCTTGCGCGCCGAGCGCGGCGAGGATTACACGATTCGTGGGTCACTCGTGAAGCAGGCGATCAAGCGCCAGAATCCAGGGTTCAACGAGCGGGCGCACGGTTTCCGCGCCTTCAACGAGCTGCTTTTAGAAGCGCAGCAGCGCGGACTCGTGAAACTCGAGGACGACAAGCAGGCCGGCACCTACATCGTCCACGCGGTGGAGTAGTGCCCGACTTATTTGCTCCGGTATTTCTCTCGATACTTATCCCGCAAACGCGTCTGGCGATTCGAGAGATCGATCTTCCGCCCATCGATGAACGCCGTTTCGACCTGCGTCGGAAAATCCAGCGGATCGCCGTTGGTCAAGATCAAGGTCGCGGCTTTCCCGGTTTCGAGGGAGCCGAGGCGATCGGCCACGCCGAGGATTTGCGCCGGGTAAATGGTCACGGCTTTGAGCGCTTCTTCTTTCGGTAGTCCGTAACCGGCGGCCAGCCCCGCTTCGTAACCGATGTTGCGTTCGTTCGTCTCCGCGCCGCGCCCGTTCGAGGCGATGCAAAATCGCACGCCGGCCTGCTGCAACTTCGCCGCGCTACTCCAGGCGCTGTCGTAATCATCGTCACGGCGTGGAGGGAGGCTCGTGGCCGGACCGAGGACAACCGGCGTGTCGCTTTCTTTTAGTTGCGACGCGACACGCCACGCATCGTCACCATCGACCAGCACGATCTTGAGTTGCATCTCTTTCGCCCACGCCAGGGCCGCTTCGATCTGCGCCAGCGTGCTCGCATGGACGAAGAGCGGCAGTTTCCCGTCGAACACCGGCATGAGCGCTTCCCACCTCAGATCGGATTTGAAATCGGGCGCCGGATTTTTCCTGGCCTGCCAATAGGAGCGCGCGATCTGGAACGCGTCGCGGATTTGTTTCTGCGCTTTCTCGATTTCCTTCTGCTGATCCTTAACCGATTTTCGCGCGCGAGGCCGGCGGTCGATGGTCAAAGTCGGCCAGCGCAAGTGCATCGCGGCCGGCGAAAGAACGGTCATCTCTTCCGGCGTCCAGCCATCGAGTCGCAGCACCGCCGATTGACCGGAAATGATTCCGCCTTCCGGCACCGTGAGGGCGGTGAGAACTCCGGCGCTGCGGGCCACCGGAATCAATTCGCTGTCCGGATTGACGCTCGTGATGCTGCGGACGTTCGGATTGATCGCGCCCGATTCTTCCACGTCCACCGTGGCGCGCACCGCTCCGATCTCGACCAATCCCAAGACGGTATTGGCGTTGATCAATCCCGGGTAAACATGTTTTCCCGTCCCATCGATCACCTCCGCGCCCGATGGAATCGTCGCGTCCGCTCCGATCGCGGTGATCTTGCCGTTATCGAAAACGATCGTGCCCGAAGGAATCTCCGGGCCGCTCACCGGATGAATCGTCGCGCTTTTGATCGCGATCGGTTTTGCCTGCGGCGGCGCCGGAATTGTATCGGAGGCGCGTGCGCCGACTGCGAGGAAAAGCGCAGCTATGATCCCTATCAGCAGGGCGCTTCTCATTCGGACGCGTCCTCCATGCAGGTATGTTTGTCTTCGCCGTTGCCGTAGATGGGTGCGAGTTCGCGCGCGCGATGCTGTTCGTGCGCCGAAATTTTTGGCGGCTCTTTTTCGTCCTTCTTGTCTGAGTCGCCTTCCTTGCCAGGCCCGATCTCCTTCAACCGTTCGACGAGGGCTTTCTGGAGAAGCGCTTCACGTTGCGCGGCGAAAGCTTTGCGCGCTTCCGCATCCTCCGCCCGATCGAAATATTTCCGGCCATCGATCCACGTCTGCTGGACGTGCGTGTAATTCGAGAGCGGGTTGCCGCTCCAGATCACAAAGTCCGCATCCTTGCCGGTCTCGAGCGAACCGGTCTTCGCATCGATCCGCAATTGTTTCGCCGGATTAATCGTGACCAGCTTGAGCGCATCCTCCGGGGTCAGGCCGCCATACTTCATCGATTTCGCCGCTTCGGTGTTGAGCCGGCGGGCGAGATCGGCGCTGTCGGAATTCACGGAAGTGAGAACGCCCTGGCCGTTCATCATCGCCGCGTTATCGGGAATGGCGTCGTAAACTTCGAACTTGTAGCCCCACCAGTCGGCAAAAGTGGAACCGCCCACGCCGTCCTTCGCCATTACGTCGGCGACTTTGTATCCCTCGAGAATGTGCTGGAGCGTGCCGACCTTGATCTTGAACTCACGCGCCACGGCGAGGAACGCGAGGATCTCATCCTGCCGATAGGAATGGCAATGGATCAGCCGTTTGCCGCTCAGGATTTCCGAAATCGCTTCCAGTTGAAGATCGCGCCGGACCGGCAACCCCTGCTTCTTCTTCAGCGCCGCGTCGTATTCCTGCGCCGCGCGAAAACGGTCGCGCATGATTTGTTCGACGCCCATCCGCGTCTGCGGATAACGCGTCTTAAATTTTTCGCCCCAGTTCGACTGCTTGACGTTTTCGCCGAGCGCGAACTTCACGCTGGCCATTGCGTCCGCGAACTTCAATTCTTCCGGCAGCGCGCCCCAGCGGAATTTGACTACCTGGTTCTGGCCGCCCATCGGATTGGCGGAGCCGTGCAGGACATGCGCCGTCGTGACGCCCCCGGCCAGCTCGCGATAAATTCCAATGTCGGTGGCGTCGAGCACGTCACCGATTCGCACCTCGCACGTCACCGCGTGACTCGATTCATTCACGCCGCGGCTAATCGCGGTATGCGAATGGCAATCGACGATCCCCGGCGTGACGTGCATTCCCTTGCCGTCGATGACCGCCGCACCGCCGGGCGCTTTCAGCCCAGGGCCGACCGCTGAAATCTTTCCGCTCGTCACGAGCAGATCAGCATTTTGCAATGTGCCTTGCGGACCCGAAGTCCAGATCGTCGCTCCTTGAATCAGCACGGCTTTTGGCTGATCGGGCGCCGCCGTCCGGCCGAACGCGCCCGCTGGATACGTCTCAGGAAAATCGAGCGGCTTATCGAGCGGCGAAGGTTTCTCATCTGGTTTCTTCGTCGGGGTGAATGCCGCTGTGCGTTTGGCGTTCCAGCGAAGATTTGGAGTCACCGGCGCATCGCCGGTGCCGGCAATCGTTTCGCCGATAATCTGGCCGGTCAGGCGGATCGAGCCCTCGCCCTTGTCGAAGAGCTTCGCCGGCGCGATGATCAGGACGGCGTCGTCCTTTGTCGAGACGGTCGCCTTTTCGCCCGCCAGTTTTGCATCGACCTTCTCGAGTTTGCCCTCGATCACGAGCGGCAGCGTCTTGCCTTCCGCGACCAGTTCCCACGTGCCGCGAACGTCGCGCTCGCGCACCTGGTCGGTGTCGTAATAATGTCCGTCGACCCAGGTGGTGAGCACGCGCGCTTCATCGGCAAAGAGATCGCCGCTCGCGATCACCAGATTCGCCATCCGTCCCGGAGCGATCGACCCCATCCGCTCCGCCACGCCGAACATTTCCGCCGGCGTGCTCGTCAACGCCGCGAGGGCTGCGTCCTTGTTCAGCCCGCGCCGCACGGCCAGTCGAAGGCGCGACCAGAAATCCTTCTCCGGTTTCTCCAGCTTCTGCGTGGTGAAGGCGAATGGAATTCCGGCCTCGGCGAGCCGCGCCGGGTTGCTCGGGGCGCGATCCCAGTGTTGCAGTTCTTCCAGCTCCACTTCCAACGCCTGCTCCGGTCGCTCGATCTCCGGCGGCTTCGGAAAATCGAGCGGCAAAATGATCGCCGGTTTTTTCTCTGCCAGCGTTTTGCGGACCCGATACTCGTAGCCATTGCCGAACAGAATCGGCTTCAACTTAAATTCGTCCGCGATACGAAGCGCGCGCAAAAGATCCAGCTCATCCTCCGTTTCGAAGACAGACGGGTTCCGTTGCATCTGCTCCGCCAGCGCCGCGAGGCTCGCGTTCGTCTCCGGGCGTTCGGTTGTCGCCGGATTTTTCTTATACGCGTCTTGCGCCGCCTGATACCACGACGCGTCGAGAAAACTTTGCCGGATCAGCGCGATGGCGCCCATGAGCGAGTTTGGATAACCGCGATCGCCGTCGCGGCCTTCGCGGTCGAAATCGAACGCGATATGCTGGGCCACCAACGGCGCCACCACCATCGTGTCGACGTCCGTTTCCTGGAGATTGATCAACGCGCTCGCTCCGCGAAAAACGCCGCGACCGGGAACGACCAACGCGCTTGTGAATCCGAGATCGCGGAGCGTTTTCGTACTTTTCTTGTCGAGATTCAGATAATCGGACGCTTTGCGTTCCGGCGTCACGCGCGGATTCCACGAACGCGTTCCCTTGGCACTTTCGCGCGGGACTTCTTTCGGTTTCGCGTTCGGATCGTCGGGGTCAACGTCGCTGCGCGGCGGCTCCGGCTTGAGCGTTTCCGGTAGATCCAGCCGGCTGTAAGAGTCGATGAACCCCGGATAAATCGTCTTCCCTGCCAGGTCCCAGACTCGGGCTTCCGCCGGAACTTTCACATCCGCTCCCACTTCGACGATCAACCCATCGCGAATCAGTACCGTGCCTTTATCGATCGTCTTGCCCGGCGCCGTGACGATGCGCGCGTTCGTCAGCGCGTGGACCCGCGGATCGTTCTCACGAATCCCCTGCTTCGGAACGGTGCTTACCTGGGCTGACGCGGAGACCGCAAGAAAGAGCCAAGCCGCCACCCACAAACGCCCCGGAATTCGCATGACAGGATTTGCAGGCTAGCCGGACGCACGCGCGACACAAGCCTGCTTTTCGGCGGCCCGATTATCGGAAATCCGTGGACGATATCGGAATGGCGTAAGTGCCGTCCAGGTAACTCACCGTCACGGTTTGCGTGTCATGCGACACGACTCGCAATCTGGCCCCCGCAGGAATCATGGTTTCGCCATATAGGATCTTTATCTTTGTCGGCTTGGTGATCGTGACGAACTGTGGCTGCTGCTGCGGTTGCGAACTGCGGGGCGAGGCCGGCGCCGGTGTCGGTGAAGCAATTGAAGCAGTGGAAGGCAACGCGGACGCGGGGGGCGCAACCGGCGCGGCGTCGAGCAGCTCAACCTTGATCACGGGATGAATTTCCCACGCGGTGGAACGCCAGGGCTGATGATATTTGTTCGCGCCGATGGATCGGATGGTCGTGCCGACATCGGCCGCGCCGTTGTGCTCATCGTCCCACAAGAGATATCCGGTGACGCGAATCCTTCGCGCGGCGTGTCCCGTCGGCTCGATCGTCAAGTCTGGTGCCCGAATAAAACCAGCCACGGACTGGATCCGGATGTTGTCGCGAAAGATGGCGTTTTGCGTTCGGGGAGTGATCTCGCAAATGACCGGCGTCGGATCGCCGATTTGCGGTGCGTGATCGAGGGGCTTCTCGAAAAGTTCGAGATGCCAGTCATGGAAATCGGTGCTGCCACAGTTTGTAGATTCCGGCGGACCGGCATACGCGAGCACG
>Ga0208078_1000267_pt1 | contig 13827 bp, 7 predicted proteins | sample NGESurdeep072012_3_FD_184468 | JGI IMG/M metagenome (GOLD analysis project Ga0208078, IMG submission 184468) | Arctic peat soil microbial communities from Barrow, Alaska - NGEE Surface sample 53-2 deep-072012 (SPAdes) | ecosystem: Environmental > Terrestrial > Soil > Wetlands > Peat ...
CCATCTGCTTGCGCTGCGGTTTTATTTCCGTTGCCATTACTTGTCCGTCCTCTCGCTGGCCCGCTGTTGCGCGTCAATCACCGCGACAGCAGCCATGTTCACGATATCCTGTACGTCAGCGCCCTGCTCCAGTACGTGCACGGGAAGATTCATACCCAGCAGGATCGGTCCGATCTTGGTGGCGCCACCGAGATGGTGCAGGAGCTTGTAAGCGATGTTTCCCGCGCTCAGGTTGGGAAAGATCAGTACGTTTGCCCGCTCCTTGAGCACGCTGAACGGGTAGGCCGAGCGGAGGATGTTCTCGTCCATCGCGGTGTCCGCCTGCATCTCGCCATCGACGACGAGCGCGGGGTCGCGCTTCCTCAAAATTGCGACTGCTCGTGCGACTTTCTCCGCCTCCGGATGACGAACGGACCCGAAGTTGGAGAACGACAGCATCGCGATCTTGGGCGTGATGCCGAAAGTCTGAACGATCTGGCCGGCGGAGTAGGCTATCTGTGCCAATTGCTCGGCGGTCGGATCGATGTTGACGGTCGTGTCTCCGCAGAAGATTACGTGCTTCTCGAAGACGAGCATGTAGAGGCCGCTCACGATCTCGGCTTTCGGATGCGGGCCGATGACCTGGAGCGCGGGACGAATGGTCTCGGGGTAGTGCATGCCAACTCCCGAGAGGAGCGCGTCCGCATCGCCGCATGCAACCATTACGGATCCGAAGTAGTTCCCGTTGAAAAGGAGCTGATGCGCTTCGCCGTGGCTGAGTCCTTTGCGCTGGCGGCGCTTCCACAGATAGTCGGCGTACTTGTCGCGTCTCTCGGAAGTGCCAGGGTCCTCGATCAGGATATCACGCAGCGAGATGTGTCCCTCGGCGGCGACGCGCTCGATGTTTGCGCGTTGGCCGAGGAGAATCGGGGAGCCCATGCCCTCATCGACGATCATCCGGGCGGCGCGAATGATCTTCGGCTCTTCGCCCTCGGGAAACACGATCCGCTTTGGATCGCGCACCGCGCGATTGATGATCCCGCGCATGATCCCGCGGGCGCGGCCCAGCCGCGCTTCCAGCTGCTCGCGGTAGTGCTCGAGGTCGATCATCTCTTTCGCCACGCCACTCGCGACGGCTGCCCAGGCGACCGCGGGCGCCACCCAGAGCAAAACGCGCGGATCGAAGGCGAAGGGGATCAGGTATTCGGGACCGAATTTTACGGAACGCAATCCGTACAGGCGCGATACGCTATCGGGCACGTCTTCCTTCGCCAGCGCGGCCAGCGCGCGCGTCGCCGCCATCTTCATCTCCTCGTTCACCTGCGTCGCGCGCACATCGAGCGCTCCGCGGAAGATGAACGGAAAGCCGAGCACGTTGTTGACCTGATTGGGGAAGTCGCTGCGGCCGGTGGCGATGATCGCGTCGGAGCGTACCGCGCGCACCTGCTCCGGCAGAATCTCCGGCTCGGGATTGGCGAGAGCGAAGACGATGGGTCTCTTCGCCATCTTCGCGACCATCTCGCCCGTGATGGCGCCCGCGGCGGAGAGTCCGACAAAGACGTCCGCGCCGACGAGGGCGTCCGCAATCGTCCGCGCTTTGGTCTTGTTCGCAAATTTTGCCTTGTACGGATCCATCTCACCGGGCCGGCCCTCGTAGATCACGCCCCTCCGGTCGGCCATGAGTATGTTCTCGCGAGGCACTCCGAGCCTGACATAGTGCTCGGCGGTCGATATGGCCGCTGCGCCCGCTCCGGAGAAGACGACGCGGACCTTTTCGATTTTCTTACCCACACATTCGAGCCCATTCAGCAGCGCAGCGCCGGAGATGATTGCCGTGCCGTGCTGGTCGTCGTGGAAGACGGGAATCTTCATCGTCTTCCGCAGCGTCTCCTCGATGTAGAAGCAATCGGGTGCTTTAATGTCCTCGAGATTGATTCCGCCGACGGTTGGCTCGAGCAGCTGGCAGAACCTGATTACATCTTCGGGATTCTCGGAGCCGACCTCGAGGTCGAACACATCGAGATCGGCGAACTGCTTGAAGAGATTTGCCTTGCCTTCCATCACCGGCTTGGCCGCCAGCGCCCCAATGTTGCCGAGTCCGAGCACGGCGGTGCCGTTGGTGACGACCGCGACGAGATTGCCCTTGGCGGTGTACTTGTAGACGTCGTCCGGAGTCGCCTTGATCTCGAGGCAGGGCACCGCCACTCCGGGGGAGTAGGCGAGAGCGAGATCGCGCTGGTTGTTGAGGGGCTTGGTCGGAACTACCGCGATCTTTCCGGGGCGCCCGGATGAGTGGTAGTCGAGGGCATCTTCACGATTCATTGAACGTGGAAAAATGCCACGTGTGCGAGCTTAGTGCTACCTCGCAAGGGAGATAGGCTGGACACTTTCGCCAGGTTCGCTCGACAAGCCGTTGGGGCGCCGCTACCCGCACGCCTGAGCCATTCGTGAACGAGCACGATCTCTGAGACGTGAATCGCTTTACTCCAAGGCGGGTACATCAGACCGACATGGTGATTCCGTATCCCCGAATACCGCCCGCGATAGTCTCGATTGGCCCAATCGCGATCCGATGGTACAGTGTGATGTATGTCGTCGGATATGTGTTGGGTTACCGTCTTGTGCTAAGACGCATTGACACCGGTCGCTCCAGCCTCAGCAGCGCGGATCTCGACAATCTGATCTGGTATCTCGTAGCGGGAATGCTGATCGGAGCTCGCCTCGTGTACATCCTGGTTTATGGGCGGGCGGAGTATAGCGCGCATCCGTGGGAGGGATTTGCCGTTTGGAGGGGCGGGCTGTCGTTCCATGGCGCAATCGCAGGTATGACGGTGGCCATCGTCATCTTCACGCGACGGTATCGACATTCGATCCTCGAAGTAACCGATCTGGTGGCGCTGTGCGGGGCGCCGGGACTGTTCTTTGGACGGCTCGGCAACTTCATCAATGGAGAGTTATACGGTAGACCCACCAACGTTCCCTGGGCGATGATCTTTCCGGCGGATCCCTTGCACGTGCCGCGGCATCCCTCGCAGCTGTATGAGGCATTTGCCGAAGGCGTGCTATTAAGTGCGCTACTCTGGTGGATCGACGGCCTGGCACGCGCACGCGGTTACAATCGACGCGGGCTCATGACCGCACTTTTTCTTGTCGGCTACGCAATCGCCCGATTCTCCCTCGAGTTCACGCGCCAGCCCGACGCACAGCTCGGACTCGTGGTCGGACCGCTGTCGATGGGTCAGGTGCTCTCGACGATTATGCTGGCCGTCGGCCTGGCGCTGCTCGGCGCGATTTATCGCGGCCGCGATGAATCAGCGGCTGGCGGTTGAGTGCTACCCTTTTTGTCGCGTAACGCTACCTTAAGGATCAGATGAAGCCTGCTCGCTCGGTGCCTTGCGGCTCGGTGTGGCGTCTGCGCTTGCTCGCAATGGTCCTCGCCGTTGCCGGGCAGCTCGGATTATCGGGCGCGTCGCTCACGCTGGCGCGCGACGAGTCGAGTGTCGTGTCGCACACCGAGCGGAGCGGCATCGACTTGCATCGCGGGCACAATGAAGCGACCTGTCCAGCCTGCGCCGCTCTGTCGTTTCACGCTACTGTAAATCACGTTGCGCTGCCGGTTCCGAGTGGGGCCATGTCGTGCCTGGTCATCGCTCAAAGTTCCGCTGATTTCGTCTCGGCCGCACAAAACCACCCCAACTCCTGCCGAGCACCGCCCAGAGAATCCTGAACCTGTCGTTCAGTGGTTAGTCAAAATTCTCTGGGGAGCTCATGCATTTCACTCGGTCAACGATCGCGCTGGCGTTTTTCGCTGGTGCGCTCCAAGCCCAACAACCCGTTCAAACGCCCCGAGCCGATTCCATATCGATGCTCGGAACGTCGCAGCGGCCCGATTCGGCAAGACTGTCGCGTCGCGAAGCGATTGCGCTGGCGCTCGCGCACAACCCTCAGCTCGAGATCGTCCGCGCCCAAATCGGGGAAGCAAAGGCCAGAAAAGTAGAGGCGGTTTCGATTCCGGATCCCGCCGTGACGGCGTCTTTCGATCAGCAGCGGGGGATTTTCCGGTCCGGCGTCGCCGGCCAGAAGAATGTCGGTGTCGGCGTTCTCGTTCCCTTTCCGAACAAGCTGCGACTCCAGGGAAAAATCGCGCAGTCGGATGTCCAATCCGCGGAGCTGTCGTATCAACTGCAGCGCCAGCTCGTGGCAGCGCAAACCGCGGAGGCATATGACTCGCTCCTCGTCGCGCTCAAGCATCGCGCGGACCTGACAGATGCCGAAACGCTGGCGCGCGATTTCCTCAAGAGGACCGAGGCGCGCTTCAATGCGGGGACGGCGGCGAAGCTGGATGTAATCAAGGCCACCGTCGAGGTCGCACAGGCTTCAAATCAGCTGCTGACCAACGCTCTCGATGTGCAGAACGCGGGTTCGGCTCTCGATCGCTTGCTAGGGCGGCCTATTGGAGTCCCGGTTCTGCCCACCGATTCGCTTGTCGTACCCGATAGCCTCCCCTCGCTCGACCGACTCGTGGCCGTCGGTCTAGAGGCGCGCCCCGAGCTGGCGTCGATAACGGCACAGCGACAGGGAGCGCGCGCCGCTACGGCACTGGCCAAGCAATTCTGGTTGCCCGATCTCACGCTCAGCGTCAGCCGCGACTACAACCTGCCTGATCCCGCGCTTTTCTCGACCGGGTTGGCATTCCCGCTCCCGATCTTTTTCTGGCAGCATACTCGCGGCCAGATAGCTGAATCGAGCTTTCGCGAGCGGGAGCTCGCGGCGTCGGAGCGCGACCTCCGCGCGGCGGTGACGCAGGATCTTCGCGACTCCTACGCGACCGCGCGCATCGCGCTTCAGCAGGCGGTCTTTATCCGCGACCAGCTTCTCCCTTCCGCGCGCGCGGCCTATCGCGCCGCATCCGCGAGCTATACCCTCGGCGGCTCGTCGGCGCTGGAGGTGCTCGATGCGCGCCGGACGCTGCTCGACGCCGAGAGCCAATACGCCGACGCTCTCGCCGCGGCGAACATCTCGCGCTACGAGCTCGAGCGCGCGGTGAGCGTTCCGCTCGACACCATTCATTAAAGGTCTCCCCAATGCGAAATGATGTTCTGATCAAATGCGGACGTTACGCGCTGTGGAGTCTCGTTGTCGGCGCGACCGCGATCACCGCCTGTGCGCGGACCGACGCCAAGCCGCCGGACGCCGACAGCGCCGCCTCAGCAAGCGGTGCGGGGTTCACGATTCCCGCGGCGCAGCGTGCCCGACTCCACGTGATACCCGTAGTGCTGTCCGTTTTCAGGCCGGTGGTAGCGACGACCGGGACCGTTGCGTTCAACGGCGACCACTCGACGCAGGTGCTGGCTCCCGTCTCAGGCCCGGTGTCGCGGATTCTGGTTCCCCTTGGAGCTCAGGTAGCTCGAGGGTCGGCGCTCGCCACGGTCTCGTCACCCGATTTTGCCGCGGCTGTCGCCGCTTTTCGCAAGGCGGAATCGTCGTACCGACAGCTGTCCCGGGTTGCCGCGCTCGACGAGGAATTGTTCAAGACTGATGCAATCGCCCACCGCGACGTCGAACAGGCACAGACGGATGCAGCGGCGGCCGCCGCCGACCGCGACGCTTCGCTCCAGCAGCTGCATGCGCTCGGGGTCGATGCCGCGACCATCGCGGCGATTCAGGCTGGGAAATCTGTAGGGCCGGTCGAAGCGGTCATTCGCGCGCCGATAAGCGGCACGGTTGTCGAAAAACTGATCAACCCCGGACAGCTGCTGCAGGCGGGAACGACTCCGACCTTCACGGTGGCGGATGTGTCGTCGATGTGGGTGACGGCGAACGTGTTCGAGTCGGATCTGGCGGCAGTGCGCAAAGGCGCGAACGCCACGATATCCACCGACGCCGGAAAATATCCGATCCCCGGAGTCGTCGACAACGTGGCTGATCTCGTCGATCCGAACACCAAGGCAACGGCGGTGCGGATCGTGGCGCCGAATCCGAGCGGCATTCTCAAACGCGACATGTTCGTGCGCGTGGCGATCCAGGCGAATGCGCAGCAGTCCGGATTCCTGGTGCCGACCTCCGCGGTGCTCAGGAACGAAGAGAATCTTCCGTTCGTGTTCGTGGCACTCCCGGCGGGAGGATTCAACAGGCGGCAGATCACCCTCGGCCCGCGCGTCGGCGATGGCTACCAGGTCCTGACCGGTCTTACGGCCGGCGACAAAGTGGTAACGGAAGGCGCGCTCTTCCTTCAGTTCGCGGAGAGTCAGTGAGCGCGCCAATGGATCCGAAGGATGGGCAGCCCGTTGCGGTAAAATCGAATAGCGTTCATCGAATCGTGACGGCGGCGCTGGCGCAGCCGATCCTCGTCACGGTTCTCACGATTGCTCTCGTCATTGTCGGCTTGTGGTCGCTCTTCAGATTGCCGGTCGACGCCTACCCCGACATCTCCCCGCCGCGCGTTGAAATCGTCACGCAGTGGCCGGGCCACGCCGCGGAGGAGGTCGAGCGGCTCATCACGGTTCCGGTCGAAACCGAAATGAACGGGCTGCCGGGCCTCAAGGTGATGAGGTCCGTGTCACTGTATGGCCTCTCGAGCGTTCGACTGACCTTTGGGGACGCTACCGACAACTACTTCGCCCGCCAACAGGTATTCGAAAGGCTTCCCGATCTGTCGCTCCCGCCGGATGTAACTCCGGGGGTGTCGCCGCTCTTCTCGCCATCGGGATTGGTCTATCGCTACGTCGTTGAGAGCCCGGACCGCTCGCCGATGGAGCAGAAGATCATCCAGGACTGGGTCCTCGAGAAGCAATACAAGTCGGTGCCGGGCGTCGCGGACATGTCGTCGCTCGGCGGCCTCACTATGCAGTATCAGGTCGTGCTCGATCCGACGCGGTTGGCCGGAGCGGGGCTCTCCGTTCCCGCGGTCGCGGCGGCGTTGGGTGCGAACAACGGCAACGCCGGCGGCGGATTCTACTCCGAGGGGGGGCAATTCTATTACGTGCGCGGACTTGGTCGTCTGGAAACTCCCGACGACATCGGCAAGGTCGTGCTGGCAGTCCACAACGGCACTCCGGTGCTGGTCAAGGATGTCGGAGACGTCGTAATCGGGAGTGCGCCGCGTCTCGGGCAATTCGGATTCAACGACAATAACGACGCGGTAGAGGGCGTCATCCTGATGCGCACCGGCGAGCAGGCGCAAACGGTCCTCAAAGCCGTGCAGGCGAAAACCGACGAGCTGAACCGCTCGATCCTGCCCAAGGACGTGAAGGTCAAGCCATTCTATGATCGAAGCGATCTGATCAGCCTCACGACGCGCACCGTGGAGGACAATCTCCTGCGCGGCATCCTGCTCGTGATCGTGGTGCTGATCTTCTTTCTGTACGACGTCCGCTCCGGGCTGATCGTCGCGGCGACGATTCCTCTTTCGCTCTTCTTCGCGTTCATCTGCCTCGACCTTCGCCACATCCCGGCCAACCTTCTCTCGATTGGCGCCATCGACTTCGGAATACTTGTGGATGGCGCGGTCGTGATGGTGGAGAACATCCATCGCCAGCTTGCTCACCGGCAGCCCGGAGAATCGATTCGCGGTGTCATCGCGAATGCGGCGGGCGAGGTCGACCGTCCAATTGTCTACGCGATTGCAGTGATTGTCGCGGGTTTCCTGCCGATTTACGTGCTGTCGGGTCCGTCGGGGCGGTTGTTCCGGCCGATGGCGGATACCACGATCTTTGCGCTCATCGGCGCGCTGCTCATCACGCTTACGGTGATGCCGGTGCTGGCGGCGTGGGTGCTTCGCGGCGGCGTCAAGGAAAAACGCAATCGCGCTTTCGAGTGGATTCTCGCCCGCTACGAGCGGTCGCTCGATTGGGCGCTGTCGCACCGGAAGCAGACTGTGTTCGGATCGATCGGAATCTTCATCGTGTCCATGCTCATCGCGGCGGGCCTCGGTGCCGAGTTCATGCCGCACCTCGACGAAGGCGCTTTGTGGGTGCGCGCGACGATGCCCTACACGATCTCCTTCGAGGAGTCGTCGCGCATTGTTCCGCAGATCCGGGCGATTCTGCGCTCCTTTCCCGTGGTTACCGATGTAGCATCGGAGCACGGCCGGCCGGACGACGCCACCGATCCGACCGGTTTCTTCAACGCCGAGTTCTACGTCGGCCTCAAGCCCTACGGCGAATGGCACGGCGTGTTCCGATCCAAAGCGGATCTCATTGAGGCGATAAACCGGAAGCTCACCGCATTTCCGGGCGTGACGTTCAACTACACGCAGCCCGCCGAGGATGCCGTCGACGAGGCTGAAACTGGCCTCAAAAGCGCGCTCGACGTCAAGATATTCGGGCCGGACCTCAACGTTCTCGAACAGAAAGGAAGCGAGATCAAGCGCGTGCTTTCGGGGGTCGCTGGGATCCGGGAGCTCACTCTGGTGCAGGAGCTGGGACAGCCCAGCCTCACCGTCGCCGTCGATCGCAACAAGATCGCGCATTACGGATTGAACGTCGCGGACGTTAACGGGCTGATCGAAGCCGCGGTCGGAGGAGCTGCCGCGACGCAGGTGGTGCAGGGAGAACGACTGTTCGACCTCGTAGTGCGGCTCGCGCCCCAGTTTCGTGAGACGCCAGAACAGATCGGGAATATTCTGATTTCGACGCCGGCCGGCGGCCAGGTTCCGCTCCGCGAGGTCGCAGAGATTCAGATTTCGAGTGGCGCGTCTTTCATCTATCGTCAGGACAATTCCCGTTACATCGGAGTTCAATATTCCGTGGAAGGGCGCGATCTCGCGAGCGCCGTGCAGGACGCGCAGAAGAAAGTCGCGTCCAAAGTCGTGTTGCCGGGCGGGTACCGCATCATCTGGGGCGGGGAGTACGAAGAATACACAGCGTCCAGGAAGCAGCTCGCCGTAGTCCTCCCGCTGACGCTCGTGCTGATTTTCGTCCTTCTCTTTGGGCTATATGGAAACTTCGCGTTCCCATTCATCACCGTGGCGGGCGTGATCGTCTCAGCTCCGATCGGCGGACTGCTCGCGCTCGCGATCACCCGCACACCGTTCTCGGTGTCGTCGGGAATCGGATTCCTTGCGCTATTCGGAGTGTCGGTGCAAACCGCGGTGGTTTACATCTCGTACGCCAACGAGCTGCGTCTGGCGGGAGCGGGGATCATTGACGCCACTCGACGGGCGGCACTGCTCAGGCTCAGACCGATCATGATGACGGCTCTCGTCGCGGCTTTGGGCTTGTTGCCGGCCGCGCTGTCCAGCGGCGTCGGCTCGGACTCGCAACGTCCGTTCGCGCTGGTGATCGTGGGCGGCTTGTTCTCCCGTCTTCTCATCAGCGTTCTCCTGATGCCCGTCCTGTACGCGATGGTCGCCAGGAAGGGCGATCACCTAGAAGTCTAGCGCCGGGCGAGCGATGGCCCGAGCAATACCAGCAGCCAGTGCCAACGGGTCATCTTAACCATCGCGTCAGGACCGACCGACTTCTACTGCACTCGCAACACATAGATATGAGCCCCCGGATACGTCACGTCCCCACCAGCAGGGTCGAGAATCCTCACATTCTTCGATCCGGCATTCGCGGCAACGGTAAGACTGAAGTAATTCCCGCTGCCGGACTTGTTCGTCTCTGAAATGTCGTCGGAGCCGCTTCCGACCGCCGAAACCAGTAACGGATACACGCTGCCCGTGCTGAGCACCGACTGCGCCACTGCTGGCATTACGTTCCGGAAATTATACGAGCGGTACTGGTACTTTGGATCGAGACCGGCGATTCCAAGATGATCGGCATACATCGATACGAGCCAGCCGGCCATTAGCGTATCCAGTGAGGCGCCGGCAACCGCCGTAAAATTCTTGATTCCGTTGTCGGGACCTGCCGCAAGCCTGCGAGTGAACGCACGGACGTCGCCGTTCGAATAGATGTCGGCCGCATAACGGCCGATCGCCCAATCCGCTCCGCTCGATGAGAGATTGGCGTCCGAGTTGGAGCTGATGCCCGACGACGTATCCGGTCGCGCCATCCAGTATGCGAGCCGCGCGAAGTTCTGGAAAAAAAAGGCGTTGAAATCGTCGCGCGCACCCTGGTTACCCGAGGGCAACATGTCCTGAAGCGTCAACGTCTGAAGATCTCCAAATCCCCGGGACACGCGACCCACGGCTTCCTCCGCAATATGCGCGAGTGATTCGTCCAGCCAGTTGTCCTCGAAAGCGGTAGCGGCGGGGTTGAAGTACCGGTTGCCAGCGTTGATCATGTGCTCGAGCTCGTGCGGGATCGTTCCCCGCGTTCCCTGACGGACTGAAGACGCGCTGCGCACGTTGCCGTATTTGCCCGTCGGATCGGGCGACAGCAGATACATGATCTCGGCATTGTTACTCTCGGCGCAGGATTGATTGGCTGCTCCTGTCTTCGGGAAATAGTCTCCCGCGAAAAAGTATCCGCCGACAAAACCGCCCATCGAGTTTGGAGGCGTAAGCTTGTTGACCTCACCCGTGAACAACAGGATGACTCGCCCATTGCCATCGATGTCCGTCGGATTGCCGAAGTACGAGCTGTCGGTAACGAACGTGTTGTTGTCGAACTCCTGCGTAATGGAGTCCAGAACTGTTTGCGGGAACAAAAGCGTCGGCGGACCATCCAGAGTGTCAACCGCGAGTATCGCGCGGCGACTAACCGACGCGACTACGGCCTGGGTCTGAAAGTAGTTGCTGCAGAGATTATTGCTGCTGCCGTCAGGAACATCGAGGTTGAGAATATCCCCCGGCGCCGGCACGGCCGCGGTCTGAACGCTTCGATTGAGAGAGAATCTCGTGGCTCCGACCGGAGCCGATTTCGAGCGGAGCAGAAGATTCTGTCGCTCGAACGCGCGTAGCTTCGTCTCGAAGGCCTGCTGCGGAGGCGTCGCCGCGTTGAGTGTCTGACTCGCGCGCTCCAGCGCGGTGCTGAGCTCGGCGCTTGCCGAGAGGTCTGCCGAACCGCCCGCGGATCGGTCAGCCTTCACGAGAAAATGTGCGACGGCGTCGATCGTCGGATTCGTATTTCCAACGATTATGACGTAGTCCCGGGCCGAAGAACCGGAAGGAAGATCGATCCCGTTGGGGATGTCGGATGGATTGAGTACTCGGACCTCGCCGACGCTCATGGTGCTGATGTCGCTGGGCGGGGCTTTGGGCGCCGTGCCGTCGCTTCCACCACATGCGATCGCAAAGGCCAGAAGGATTGGGGCAAGCTTCTTCATGGGGGTACCTCTCGGACTGATTTAGGATTGAATGCACGGTATTCGAATCGTGCGAACGCCCGACGAGCGAGCAATGGCCCCATCAGCAGATGCGTCAGGGACCATCGCATCGTCGTCTATCGGGCGATGCTGAATCTGAGCTGAAACTGACGCGGTCTTCCTACTGACGCTCCGCTAAAAAACGCACCCTTCAACAGGTACTTCTTGTTGAAAATGTTGTCCACGTAAAATTCGGGATGAATGAGGCTGCGGCCGAACGGCAAGGAAATCCCGGTGCTGGCGCCCAGAATGAAGCTCGGTTTCACCTTGATGCCCTTGTTGAAATCCAGGAGACCTGTCCCATATGAGCAATTGCAATCGGCGGGATCAACGCCGTTGGTAAGGCCCGAGCCGTACGTGCCGGTGAGGCTTGCGTACGCCTGGCGCAGCGAATAAGTGGCCGAGCCAAGAATGCTCAGCCGCTGGTCGTGATCAAGATCGAAGAAACCTGTCGGCTCATCTGTCGGGAAGAAGCCACCCGTTATGGGCCCGCTTCCGTAGGCGTGATTGAGCGCGACGTTCAGATACGCAGAGAACGGCCCCGGTGGGCGAATCTCCTGCACCGTCTCGATTCCGGTGATTTTCACCTTTGCGATGTTGACCGACGTCACGATGTTGGATCCCGGCACGGTGTTGTCGTCGATACCCGGCGAGCTCTGCTTGTAATACCCGGCGAATTTCGAAACCAGGCCGAAGGGGAAACGGTGTATGTATCCCGCCTCATAAAAATGATCGCGCTCGGGAAGCGTCGGCACGGTCGCGACACCGCCCTGCGCAACGCTGGTGACGGAGCGGAGGTCCTCGACGTTGGTCGGAAGAAACAGTCGGCCGTAGTACAGATACAGCGTATTGGCCGAGTTGGGGTAAAAGTTGAGTCGCACGCGCGGACTCCACTGCGACTGGGTTCCGGCAAAAGGAGCGTTGTGCGCATCGTAGCGGATACCCGTCCGAATCTCGAACAGCTCCACGGGCGAGTAGGAGATCTGTGCGTAACCGCTGCCGTCCCATCCCTTTAGGTCGGAAATTGATGCGGGGCCAGGATTTCCACTGGCGTCAACCGTACTGAAATCCTCGTGACCGCGGGTAAGGCTCGACAACGTTCCGAACTTTATTTCCATTTCCCGCGCGGGGTGGATCGAATAGTCCGCTTTCACCCCGAACGCGCTGAAGTTCCTGTTCTCTTTGATGTTGTACGGCGTGAGCGTGTCCGGGAAGAAGATGAATTGCGGCTGATCGTTGAGGCCCGGGGTGTAGGTAAGACCGCCGTGACGATAGAACAGCCCAAGGAAGAGCTCCGGTGCTCCCCCCACATTTGCTGCGTTTCCGCCGCCGGAGTACTCGGGACCGGCAAATTGGTGTCTCCAGCCAAGATTGATGAAGCTGTTGACGTCGCGCTGGTTGTCATCGAGCTGAGTGTTGCCGGTTGTGTCGAACGGAACCTGGAACTTCGTCTGCGAGAGGTTCGCGTCCAGATTGACGACATCGTTCGCCCCAGGTGTGAACTGGATCTTTCCAAATCCGTACCAGTCATCGCCGTGATTGTGGAAGTTCTCGACGTCGTTTGTAGTCGGATCGAGAATCACCGGCTCCTTCCGCATGTCCGTGGACTGATGCGAGCCGGAAAAGAAGTATCCGAGCTTTCCGGCATTGGTGCTGGCACTGATCCCCTGACCGTAAGTGGCGTAGTTTCCGGCAAATCCGCTGAGATTGTAATGCAGTCCGCCGGCAGGGATCCGTGTCGTGATGTTCACGACCGCAGCGTTCTTGTTTCCGTACTCGGCGTCCCAACCGCCGGTTATGAAATCGATTTCGTTCACGACTGATGGGTCGAACAATTCGTTGAGGCTGCCGGATATTCCTGCAGGCACCGGCACGCCGTCGACGTAATAGGTGTACTCCGCGTGCTGGCCACGAATGTGGACCTCACCGGTTGGAGCGCGAGCCGCTCCAGCGATGGATTGCTGGAGGATCTGCGACGTCGTATTCGTCGGCGCTCCATGATACTGGTCCTGCTTGAACCGCTGATCTCCAGTCCGCGTATCGACGGCGAGTGGAACGGAAGCGTTGACGGTTACGCCCTGGAGACTTATCGCCACCGTGAAGAGAGCAAAATTGACCCTGATGTCCGCGTCGCTGTCGCCGACGGTGACCGTCCTGGACTGCGGGCCGAAACCAAGAAAGCGCGCCATTACCGTGTAGGTTCCCTGGGCGATGTTGTGGACCGTGTAGCGTCCGAACGCGTCAGTGGTCGCGTTGGAGATTACTTCCGTGCCCTGCATGATGCTGACTTCCGCCGAAGGCAGGGGTTGGCCGCTCGCGGAATCGCTGACGACGCCGGTGATATCGGCGTTCGCTGGTCGAACGGGATCGGCCGCGGCAACGCGGGAAAAGAATATGAGCGCAGCCGCGGCGACGAAGGATGCGCGCGCAGCTGTACTGTGGATGCGTCGAATTGTAACGATCATGAATTGCCTCGACTATGGGGTGCCATTGGAACGCCGATACACGTGTGATCGGCGTGCGTTATCCGGATGTGCGGCGTCGCTGGAGCACGTCGGCTCCAGGCGTTACGCGATTGGATTACGCTTGCGCGGG
>Ga0208078_1000269_pt1 | contig 13786 bp, 9 predicted proteins | sample NGESurdeep072012_3_FD_184468 | JGI IMG/M metagenome (GOLD analysis project Ga0208078, IMG submission 184468) | Arctic peat soil microbial communities from Barrow, Alaska - NGEE Surface sample 53-2 deep-072012 (SPAdes) | ecosystem: Environmental > Terrestrial > Soil > Wetlands > Peat ...
AGCTGAAATTTTCGCGTCGCGCTTGGTCTAGAATTCGGGTGAGGGTCACGGCCGGGAAACCCACGGTATCAGGCGGCCCGGATTACCGGGGCAACGTCACTTCGCCGCTCCTTCGACGACCACGGGCTCAAGGACACGCCGATCTAACAGAACGCCGACCATTGCGCTCCGAACGAATTGCCAGAGTGCGCTGATAGCATCTTGCCACGGACCAACGTGCCGGAATCCGAGGTGCGACTGCTGTGTTACGCCCATCCAACTTGCGGCGCGTACGGGCCGCGATCGCAGTGTTCGCTTTGACGCTCGCACCGGCCGCGGCGGCGGCCAACACGTATTCGGGTCCTGATCCGGCCGCACCCGAGGCGCAGATCGAGATCATCAAGCCGAGGGGCTGGAGCATTCAGGACCCCGCGCACCTTTCCGATAAGGGGACCGAATGTGTCTCGGCGTTCGTGAACCACGCATCCCAGACGGCAATCTGGGTCGAGTTCGTGTTCTCGTTCCTGGACGGCGATGGGAAAGTCATCGAGGAGAGCAAGGCCGCGTCAAAAGGCATGTTCGCTCCGGGCATTTTCATCAGAAGAAGGGAGACGTGCGTCGGGTTCGACGGCTGGATCGAGCGGGACGGCACGTACTACGTGCGTGGAAGGTCTTCCTCGTCTGTCTCGTATGTCTCGAAGATCCTGGTTTCGATCGATGGAGTGAACTATTTCGACGGAACGAAATGGCGCGCGCCGCCAAAGTGATCGTAGCCATATCCTTGCTAAGTTGATGTCATTTTTTCCGCTATATAGATGTAGGTTCGCTAGTGTCTGAGCTTTTAGTTCGAGACTATTCGCAAGAAATGTATTAGAGAATGGAGGAAGATCGCCATCGATTTAGCCGCCTGATGACTTGCGACGACTGTTATAAGATCACGATGACCCAGCCGGACGAACCCGGCGGGGTTGCGACGTCCGCGTCGCGACGCGCGCTTCCGCGAAGTGTACGTACCAGTCCAATGCGTCCGGCTGCATCATCGCGTCGCGGCTGGCGACTTTCTCCGGCGGCATCCCGGCGAGGATGCGGCGCACCGGAACCTCCATCTTCTTGCCGGTGAGCGTGTACGGAATCGCCTCGACGCCGATGATCTCGTCGGGCACGTGCCGCGGGCTGCAGTCGGCGCGCAGCTTCGCGACGATGCACGCGCGCAGCGCGTCGTCGACGGCCACGCCAGCGGCGGGGCGCACGAACAGCGGCATGAAGAACTCGCCGCCCGGCAGCTCGAGGCACACGATCAGGCTGTCCGCCACCTCGTCGAGCGCTTCGACCGCGCGATAAATCTCCGCGGAGCCGATGCGCACGCCGTAGCGGTTGAGCGTCGAGTCCGAGCGGCCGTAGATGTAGCAGCCGCCGCGCGCGTTGATCTTGATGAAGTCACCGTGCCGCCACACGCCCGGGAAATGCTCGAAATACGTCTCGCGATAGCGCGCGTCGCCCGGGTCGTTCCAAAAGCGCAGCGGCATCGACGGCATCGGGCTCGTCACGACGAGCTCTCCTACCTCGTCGACCACCTCGTCGCCGCGTTCGTTCCACGCGTGCACGTCCATGCCGAGCAGCCGCGCCTGAATCTCGCCCGCGTACACCGGCAGCAGCGGCGTCCCGCCAACGAGGCCCGCGCACAGCTCGGTGCCGCCCGACGGCGACGTGACCCACAGATCGCGTTTGACCGCATCGTAGAACCACGCCGTCGCCTCCGGCGTGACCGGCGAGCCGGTGAGCAGCACGCTGCGCAAACACGACAGGTCGAAGCGCTCGCGCGGCACGATGCCCGCTTTCTGCATCATCTGCACGAAGGTCGGGCTCGCGCCGAACGAGGTCGCACGCGCGTCCGCGGCGAGCTGCCACAGCAGCGCCGGCGTCGGATGCGCGGGATGCCCGTCGTACAGCACGATCGACGAGCCTTGCAGCAGCGCGGACGCGAGCGCGTTGAACATCATCCAACCCGTCGTCGTGTAGAAGAACATCCGCGTATCCGAGCTCAGGTTCTGACCGAGTCCGGTGCTTTTGAGATGCTCCAGCAGCGTGCCCACGTGACCGTGCACGATCGGCTTGGGCAGGCCCGTCGTGCCCGACGAGAACAGCACCCACAACGGATGATCGTGCTCGACGTACGCGTACGCGAACGCATCCGCCGCGACCGGCGCGCGGTCCATAAGCACCGGCCACGCGACCGCGCCGGCCACGGGCGCCTGCGCGTTCGCATCGAGATACGGCAGCCACACGACGCGCTCGACGGTCGGGAGCGCCGCGAGGATCGTGCGCAGCTCGTCCGCGCGGTCGAAGTCCTTGCCGCCGAAGCGATAGCCGTCCGCGGCGAAAAGCAGCTTCGGCTCGATTTGCGCGAATCGGTCGATGACCGTGCGCGCGCCGAACTCCGGCGCGGCCGACGACCACACCGCGCCGATCGCCGTCGTCGCGAGCATCGCGATCACCGTCTCGGGGATGTTGGGCATGTACGCCACGACGCGGTCCCCGGGCACCACGCCCAGCGCGCGCAGCTGCGTCGCGAGCACGCGCACCGCGGCGCCGAGCTCGTGCCACGACGTCGTCGCGAGCGGGCGCACCTCCGACGAGTGCACGAGCGCCGCCTCACCGGGTACGGCGCGATCTTCGTGGCGCAGGATGTGCTCCGCGTAGTTCACCCGCGAGCCGCGAAACCACACCGCGCCCGGCATCGCCCGCGAATCGACGACGCGCTCGTACGGCTGCGTCGAGTGCACGCCGAAGAACTCCCACACCGCCGACCAGAAGCTGTCGAGATCGCGCACGGACCAGCGCCACAACTCCTCGTACGTCGCGAACGTCAGCCCGCGCTCGTCCGCGAGCCGGCGCATGAAGCGCGCAACGGTGCTCGCCGCGGCATCAGCGGGATCGGGCGTCCACAGCAGCTCGCCTTCGGTCATGGTATCGATCTTCTCCGCCCCAAAGCGTACCGCTCCCCATCCTGAAAGCAACAACTAAAAGCCACTTCGCGTTACCATGGCTGATCCTTGCCGTCGGCAATGGCTTATGCTTCCCAAAAGTTCTCGCAGAAAGCGCGACCTGCTTGCACGCGCGATGAGATCGGCGCATCGGGTCGCGCGCGCAATCTCTGCGGCGTCAAGAGGCACACAGCCAATTTCGGGTTAACGACCAATTATGGGAAAGCGCGGTCAGCAGTCCGGCACAGCCAAAGGAGCACGATATGAGCAAATCGTCCAGCACATCTTCGAGCAGCTACTGAGCTTAGATGGGCTGGAGAACGTTCACATCGAACGTAACGTCAAAATTCAAGGCATTGGCCGGGACCGCAACATCGATCTGGCTTGGAGCTTTTCAGTCGCGGGCATATCCTATCGTACGATCGTAGAGGCGAAGTGCTGGGATGAGCGGGTGACGCCGGAAAAGGTGGACGCTTTCAAAACGACACTCGACGATATCCCCGGCCAGCCAAAAGGTATCATGATAACCTCAAAAGGCTTTCAAACCGGAGCGCAGCGTTTTGCGGATACCTATGGAATCAAGTTATGCATTTTGCGGCCCACCGCAAAGAGCGACGGGCAAACATCGGTCGTATTCCAACAGCAACTACCCGAAGTCGAAACGGCTATAGATCGTGTTACCATCGATTCTCTCGATGGCGCAGACGCCGTACGCGATTTTCTGATGCGCAATGGCCGAGCAGCCTCCTTATCGGTCGTCAACGCTGATGCTTCGTCCTGCCACCCTGTCTTGGCGATCATCGATGTCCTGCGGGCGCGGTTCGTTTCCGAAGGCGCATGCGGTAGCTCCTATGTCGGCGAGTTCGAAGGACCGCGTTGGTTGATCGCCCGTGAGACCAAAGACTCGATCAGCTTACGAAGCATCAAGATTGATTTCACCGTTTCGAGAGGAACGCGACAGCTAGAGACCGATCTCGGAGGCTTCTTTTCGCATATATTGGAGGGCATCATCCCTGGGCGAAGCTATCGTGTCACGCTGGACCATCGCGTCATTGATACCTCGGATACATTGAGTTACGGCATGTGTGATTTTTGCAGCTGGCCGATTTCCTCCGGCGACAAAAGAGCTCAAGATCAGTTCGTCGGGCGCGATATTGTCACTGAGGGGATCACCCATGATGGGCAGATTCATGGAAACTTGCTTGGTCGAGATTGGGGTAGTTGCGCTGAATGTGGGATTCTCGTACGCGCTCTGAGACCAGTTGCGTTACTCGAACGCGCCGTCCAAGTATCGAAGCGCCTCAAGCCGAGAAGTGCTGACCAAATAAGAAGCAGCCATGACGCCTTTTGGATGGGCTATCTCAAGCGTCAGTCCCTCGACACCCACAATTGGTTGAACCGTCGCTTCGCCGAACTGCTTGCAGAGTATGCCGAAATAGAACGTATGTACGCACGCCGCCACGGAGAGATGCTCAACAATGCGAGTTCCATCAAACTCGAGGCCTGACTAAAACGCGACGCGGCGAAGCGCCGCGTCCGAGCGGCTTCTTGGCGCCGCGTTATAGCGGGATCGCAGAGTGCCCGACCGAAGGTCGCGCTCGCCGGGCGATCGTCCTTTCGGAGGTGTACGTGAAGCGCGTCTTTCGGTGGGTTGGGTTTCTGCTCGTCGTCCTCGTCGCCGTCGCTGTGGTCGGCGCCGGGATCGTGTTTGCCGGGTCCAATCGCGAGCTCGACGCGCGCGTCGCCGTCGTGGGGCCGGCACCCGTGCTCGGGCAAGGGTCCGTCGAGCGCGGCCACCATCTCTTCGCGGCGGTCTCCAACTGCATTGGGTGCCACCGCAGCGACGCCGGCGGCGGCCCCTTCATCAACGACGCAGCGACGGCCGTGCTGAACGCACCGAACCTGACCCGGGGCGCGGGCGGCGTCGGCACACGCTATTCCGACGCCGACTACGACCGCGCAATCCGCCGCGGGATCCGACCCGACGGCACCCGGCTGCTGATCATGCCGTCGTGGAGCTATGCGGCGTTGAGCGACTCGGACGCGGCATCGCTGATCGCGTACATTCGCAGCCTCGCTCCCATCGACCGCGACACGCCGCGCGTTCGCCTCGGCCCGGTCGGCCGCGTGCTCGTCGTGACGCACAAGTTGCCGATCGACGCCACGCGGATCGCCGACGAAGGCCCGACGCCAAAGCCGCCACCGCCGATGATGGTCGTCGAGTACGGCAAGTATCTCGCGCGCATCGGTGGCTGCACCGCCTGCCACGGCGTGCACCTGTCCGGACAGCTCTCCGGACCGCCTAACGTGCCGCCGGCCTCGAACCTCACGCCGAGAGCGATCGGCTCGTGGACCGTCGTGAACTTCATGGTCACGCTGACCAGAGGGCGCGACCCGTCAGGTCACGTGCTGCACCCGTTCATGCCGTGGAGCACGTACCGCAACATGTCCGACAGCGAACTCGAAGCGATCTTCGCCTACCTCAAAACCGTCCCACCGCGCGAGACGGGCCAAGGTTGAGGCAGAGGCAGTGCCCACCTTCAGGTCGCCCCACGGCCAACTTCGAAGGTCGGAAATGATCCCATAAAGCGATGGACGCTCGAACAGGTTAACTCTCCGGATGATCGGCTTCACGGCGCAAAGCATCGATTGCCGGGGTTAACTCAAGAATTAGCTGCTCGTCGTCGTAGGTAACCATATCAAGATTGTTCCGCAGCGCATCGAACTTCTCGATAATCGTTCTCGCGTCAACAAAACGGGTCAACGTGTCCGCATAAAACGCCGGGCCGATTCCAAGGATCGCTCGTGGATTAAAACGGTCCAGGAAACGCGCTAGGAACCCCAAAAACCTCGAGACTGACGTCAGTTGACGATCAACGAATTCGAGAATCTCCGCTCTTTCACCCCACTCCTCCCACCGCGCAAGCAAAAAAATCATGCGCGATGAATCCAACATTCTGCCGTCGTCTGCTGCCTTCGCAAGTAGCCGGCCAGCCTTGGATTCAAGCACGTCGAGTTGCTCGCCGGAAAAGAGCGGATTTGATTCCGGGTCTCCAGGGTTGGAGCGGCCTCCGCCATTCGTATCCAAGAAGCGGTTTCGCCGCTGATCCTCGAGGCTGACCAGTGCAGCTGGAATAAACAATGACTGCGCCTGATGAATCCCGCCACAAACCGCCTCAAAGCGAGATCGAACTTCCATGCCTCTCAAGACAGCTTCGAGTAAGCCGATCACTTCGAGAAAAATGTCGCTCGACTTGTGCAAAGCAACATATTCGTCTCCATGGATCAGGATCGTTTGAACCAAGATCGCCTTCACATCTTCGGCGAAAGCACTCCACTCAAGCTCTGAGAGCCGGAGGAGTAAACGAGCGACGAGGTTGCGCGACTCAAAGTGCCGGATGGCACCATCGAGATGCTGGACCGCCGATGCCTGGTCAAGCACTTCATCGAGTTCGGCTACAGAGATGTCGCTCTCGGGGAGGCTCAGCTGGAAGTACGATACGAAGGTCATAAGATCGGAACACGCCCTCCGTTGTCGTCTCCACTCAATGTTAGACCACTGCCGCTGGCTCGCTCCATCAAACAGCCGCGTCAGTTTCGGAAATAGCAGTTTCAACAGGCCCATTATTTCCGCTTTTTTCCTAACCGTTTCGGATGAAAAGACCGCCTCGATGCGATCACGCTCGACGCCATCCACCTTTTCGCCGCGCAGGTACATGTTTAGAAAGTGGTCGATGAAAAGGTCGGGATTCTCTCCGATAAAGCGGTACAGCGGCTCTGAGACCAGTTGGACAGCGCTGAGCGCTATCAAGTCGGCGTAATCGACTTCGCGCCTAAGAAATGGTTCTGAAACGCGAAGGACATTCGCAAAACGGTCAACCTGTCGAATAGTATCGAATAAGCTTGCTACAACCGAAACAATATCATTTAGCCGCTTGCTTTTCCAGTTGTACTTTGGATCACGGGATGAAAATTCTTCAATAGTTTGTCTCAGCAGGATATCCAGCTGCCCAGCGGAGAGGGCAGGAATTTGAAACGGCACGTTGACCATTTTTTCCAAGTATGCTTCGCCATTGCCGCCTTGAACGCCGGCCAGCGCATTTGCGACAACTGCTTTGTCGAACGCGAGAACATAAATAACGTTCTTGAAGTCACCACACGCTTTTACGAGCTGAAATACTTTTCGTATTTCTCCCTTTGAAAGGCGGTCGATATCATCCATGACAACAACTATCTTGCGCGGCTGTGCAGCCAGAGCGTCCGACACGGTTTCCTTGACTTTGTCAAGCTGACCGCGCCGTTCTATATGTTTCTTTAGCCTTTCAGCTCCAAAGCCAAGCAATTTTGGCAGTATACCAACAACTGGAATCGAGCCGAAAGGTGATGTGGCTAACGACAGGAGTTCTAATGCGTCTGCGGCCTTTTTAATGCTTGGCGATGTATCTCTAGCACTAATCTCAATCGCCAAGAACTGGAAAAACTGCTCAAGGAGTTTTGTATCTCCGGAGAAGTTCCAGGGATTGAATCGCAGCACCAATGGCGCGTCATCGCCGGCTAGAGCCTTGATCGCTGTTGCAGTCAAGTTAAGTAGCGAACTTTTTCCAGTCCCCCACGCGCCATATAAGGCGAAAACGATACTCGCTTTACTATCATAAGCGAGCAATGCCGTTGCGAGCGCGTTAGCAAAACGAACACGGCCCAGCCGATCCTGACCAGCCTCCTCGATCGGCGATCCGTGGGTGAAGCTGGCGCCGGAGTTTTTTACCGTACGGCTGCCCCATCTTTTTTGGAAGATACGACGACGGCGGCGAGAATCGAGGCGAACGTTTGCATACGCTAAGCATTATGTTGAATCACCCTCGACTTGCCCCGATCCCAGAAACCAGGCGCCGACTGCATAGTTGTGCGCTACACGCCGAGTGCGCTCTGCGCTGCGGCGAGGCGCGCGATCGGCACGCGGTACGGCGAGCAGCTGACGTAATCCAGCCCGAGCTCGTCGCAGAACGCGACGCTGCTCGGCTCGCCGCCGTGCTCGCCGCAGATCCCGATCTTCAGGTTCGCGCGCGCGGCGCGTCCTTGCTCGACGGCCATCCGCATCAAGCCGCCGACGCCGATGCGGTCGAGCACCTGGAACGGGTCGTCCTTGAGGATCTTCTTCTCGAGGTACGTCGGGATGAAGCTCGCCTCCGCGTCGTCGCGCGAGTAGCCGTACGTGGTCTGCGTGAGATCGTTCGTTCCGAAGCTGAAGAACTGCGCGATCGTCGCGAGCTCTCCGGCAACGACGCACGCGCGCGGCAGCTCGATCATCGTGCCGATGCGGTACGTCACGGCGCAGCCGTGTTTTGCGATCACCTCATCGGCAACGGATTTTGCGGCATCGTACGTTACGCGCATCTCCTCCGGCGTACCGACGCCGGGGATCATCACGTCGGGCCGCACGTCGATGCCGCGCGCGTGCAAGTCGCACGCCGCCTCGAAGATCGCGCGCACCTGCATCGCGTAGATCTCGGGATACAGAATCCCGAGCCGGCAGACGCGCAGGCCCAGCATCGGATTCTGCTCGTGCAGCGCGCGCACGCGGCCGAGGATTCTGCACTTCTCCACGTACTCCGGATCGCTCTCGCCCTTGGTGAGACGCAGCTCCGTCGTCTCGACGAGCAGCGTTTCCAGCGACGGCAGGAACTCGTGCAGCGGCGGATCGAGCAGCCGGATCGTCACCGTGCAGCCTGCCATCGCCTCGAGGATGCCGGCGAAGTCGTCTTTCTGGAACGGCAGCAGCTGCGCGAGCGCGTCCGCGCGCGCTTGCGGCGTATCGCTGATGATCATGCGCTGCACGACCGGCAGGCGGTCTTGCTGCATGAACATGTGCTCGGTGCGGCACAGGCCGATCCCCGTCGCGCCGAGCTCGCGCGCCTTGCGCGCGTCGTCGGGCGTGTCGGCGTTCGCCCACACCTCGAGCCGCTTGGCCTCGTCGGCCCAGCCGAGAAACTCCGCCAGCCAGTCTGGCAGCTTCGACGGCGGCGGGATCAGCGCGAGCTTGCCGATGATCACGTTGCCGGTCGTGCCGTCGATCGTAATCCAGTCGTCTTCCTTGAGCACCTGGCCGTCGATCGTCGCGGTGCGGTTGCGGCGGTCGATCACCATCGCGTCGAAGCCGGCGACGCAGGGGCGGCCCATGCCGCGTGCGACCACGGCCGCGTGCGACGTCGCGCCGCCGCGCGCGGTGAGGATGCCCTTCGCGGCGATCATGCCGTGCACGTCGTCGGGCGCGGTTTCGACGCGGACCAAGATCACCGCGTCGCCGGCGTTCCCGCGCTCCGCAGCCTTGTCGGCGTCGAAGACGATCTGCCCCGTCGCCGCGCCGGGCGATGCGTTGAGTCCTTTGCCGGCGATCTTGAACTTCTCGGCCGGATCGATCCGCGCGTGGAACAGCTGATCGAGCGACGCCGCCTCCACCCGCCGCACCGCGTCGTGCTTGGTGATGAGACCTTCGTGCGCGAAATCGAGGGCGATGCGCACGGCGGCCTCCGCGCTGCGCTTGGCGCTGCGCGTCTGCAGCATGTAGAGCGTGCCGCGCTCGACGGTGAACTCGAGGTCCTGCATGTCGCGGTAGTGCGTCTCGAGCTGGTGCGCGATCGCGACGAACTGGGCGTACACGTCGGGCTGCGACGTCTGCAGGTCGGCGATCTTCATCGGCGTGCGGATGCCGGCCACTACGTCTTCGCCCTGCGCGTTGCGCAGGTACTCGCCGAACAGCAGCTTCTCGCCCGTGTTCGGATCGCGGGTGAACGCGACGCCGGTGCCCGAGTCGTCGCCCATGTTGCCGAACACCATCGTGCAGACGCTGCACGCGGTGCCCCAGTCATCGGAGATCTTGTTGAATTTGCGGTAGTCGCTCGCGCGCTTGGAGTGCCACGAGTCGAACACGGCGCCGATGGCAAGCTCGAGCTGCTCGTAGACGTCCTGCGGGAACGGCTTGCCGGTGTGGACGCGGACGATCTCGCGGAACTGCGCGATCACTTCTTTCCAGCGGTTCGCGCTCAGCTCGGGATCGGTCGCGACCCCGGCCTTCTGCTTCGCCTCGTCGACGACGTGGTCGAAGTCGTCCTTCGGGATCTCGAGCACGATGTTGCCGAACATCTGCATGAAGCGACGGTAGGCATCGTACGCGAAGCGGTCGTTTCCCGTCAGCTTCGCCAACCCGACGACCGTGTCGTCGTTGAGCCCGAGGTTGAGGATCGTGTCCATCATGCCCGGCATCGAGACGCGCGCGCCGCTGCGCACGGACACCAGCAGCGGGTTCGCGGTCTTGCCGAAGCCCTTGCCGGTGCGGCGCTCGAGCTCGTGCATGGCGGCACGGATTTCGCCGGACAGACCGTCGGGCAGGCGCCGTCCCGCTTCGTAGAAGGCGAGGCAGACCTCGCTCGTGAGCGTGAAGCCGGGCGGGACGGGCAGCTTGGCCCGGGTCATCTCGGCAAGGCCGGCACCCTTGCCGCCGAGGAGATCTGTCATCTCCCCGCTGCCGTCTTCGAAGAACCAAAGGCGCTTGCCGGTCACCGACTGCTCGGCTTGGTGTACGGGCGAGCTTGGAAAATCATTATAGCGCCGCGTTCGGACGGCGGAAACTTTCTCCAACTGGTCCATGACCGTCGTCATTCCCACGCGTCAGCCGTTTCAAGCGGGCGCTCAGCGTCACACCCTCATCGAGCGTCGTGAAAGATCAGGCCCAGCGTCACCCGCTCGCCGGCCCGCACCTCGCCGACCCCGTGCCGGAACGTCGTCCGGAAAGCGCCCCGCGCCCCGCGAGCGGGTCGGATCGAGTTGGGGAAGACGACGGCATCGCCGCGCCGGAGCGGGACGACGTGCGCGAGGCTCTGCTTGCGCGGCCGCTGCTCGACCAGCACGAACTCGCCGCCTTCGAAATCGGCGCCCGGCTCGCTGAGCAGGACGGTCGCCTGGAGCGGGAACGCGACGTCGCCGTACACGTCCTGGTGCAGCGCGTTGTGATCGCCGGCGCGATAGCGCAGCAGCAACGGCGTGGGCCGCGTCTGTCCGTTCGCGTGGCAACGCGCGATGAACTCGGCGAGCGCCGAGGGGTAGCGTGCGTCGTCGCCGAGCGTTTCGGCCCACCCGTTCGCAACGGGCGCGAGCCGCGCATACAGATCGTCGCGCGAGAGCTCGACCAGCGGCGGCAGCGGGTAACGGAAATAGCGGTAGACGCCGCGGCCGTAGCCCAATCGTTCCATCACCACGGTGTTGCGGAACGCCGCGTCGTCGTCGAACCGCGCGCGCAACTCCGTGCACGCATCGCCGTCGAGCAGCGACGGCACCACGGCGAAGCCGCGCGCCTCGAGCTCCTCCAAAGCCCCCTTCCACCGTAGCGTGCTGTCGGTCATACGATACGAAGACCCGCGGCGCGCACCGGACGTTTGCACCGCCGTTGCTCATGCATCACAGATTAAGCGGGAGGAACGCGCGTTGCGGAAAGACCTTTTGAGACGTGAACCCACGCCGCTACGCATGGTACGTGTCTGAGCTGTAAGGCTTCCGATTCAGACGGTGAGCGCCCCGGGCCGTGCTATTCGAAGAAGATCGTCAAAACCGCGACATCATCGGGATGCTGCTGTTCTTCTTTCAGGACGCTCTCGACAATGAACCTCGCCGGGTGCTGAGCCTTCGTATTGACAGCGTCGCGCGCGGCTCCCAGCAACCGCGCCTCGCCTTCTGCGACGTCGTGACTGAATTCTATAAGGCCGTCCGTGTACAAGACCAGCAGGGTCCCGGATTCGTAGATGAATTCATGCTCTCGGATGAGGTCAGGCAAGTTGAGCTCGACGCCGAGCGGAAAACCGTGATTTGGCATGATGCGCGCCTTCTCGCCGGGTTTCGCCAGGATCGGCGGATGATGACCCGCAGAGGCGTACGTCACCTTGCGACTCGCCATATCAATGACGCCGTAAATAGCCGTTGTGAACTCGACCTGATGGTTGTTGAGGAAGATGACCTTGTTGGTTTGCTCCAACACCGCAATCGGCATGGGGTCGTTGATCTGAAGCGATGCCGCGACCTTGATCGCCTGTTTCGCCTGTCCCATTTTGACCGCCGCGCCGAGACCCCGGCCGCACACATCGCCGAGGGAAAAGGCAACCCGTCCGTCAGGCAAGGTGAAGATGTCGTACCAGTCGCCGCCGAGGTGCTCGATTGCGGCCGCCGGCTGGTAGAGGACGTCGAACGCGAGCCCGTCGACGATCGGAAAGTCGCCCGCAAGGAACCCCTCCATGAGGGCGTCCACCGTTGCTTGCTTTGCAGCAAGTTCCAGCCGTAGCTGTTCGATAGTGGACGATTCGCGCACGTTCACGTTCCCTGCTGTCCGGCCCCCCGGACGCGTCCCCTGTGTACGCTGGAGTCCTATGAGTCTAGCAGATCGTCAGGGGCGCGTCGAACTTGCTGCCAGCGAAGGGTCAGCCGATATCGCTCGACGGTGTCAGTTCTAGGCGCGTCTCTCGCGGTGCCGCGGAGCGAGTCGTGCACGCATCTCTCGAAAATGCACGAAGACGACCCGCGATCCTTGCGGTACGCCGCGCCGGTCGATCGGTTCTTTAGTTTCCGCCGGGGTTGGTGATCGTGACCGGGGAGGAGATGGTAACAGCCGTCTTCGCCAGCGCTCGGCCGTTGAACGTCGTTGCGCCGATCGTGATCGATTCCGTACCGGTGTCGACGGGGCCCGTGAGGAGGTTCCCATTGAACGTCGCGCCATTGATTGTTGCTGCAGCGCCCTCGGTCCAATAGATGTTGCAAGCGCTCGCGTTATTGATCAAGAGTACGTTGCCGCCGGCTACGCCGTTGAGAACCGTCGTGAGTGAGGTCCCGATCTCGAAGATGAACACACTCTGCGGGTTGCCGCCGCCATCAAGCGTGAGGTTTGCCGTAGCAATACTCGCCGTTGTGGCCGCTCTGAAGACTCCGGCACCGAAGGTACCCGCCGGACACGTCAGGGTTCCCGTCGCACCGCAATTCGAAAGACCGGAGCTGGTTGTGGAGAGGTCAGGCGTCCCGGTGAGAACGACCGTCGGTGCCGTTCCGGAGATCGCCGTGTAGGCGGTGGTCAAGGCAGCCTGGGCTGCGGATGGCGGGCCGACGTTCGTATTAAACCCGGCACCGTAAATCGCGTTCGGCCCGTCCGCGTCGGTTCCAGGCGGAAATCCCGTGATCGCCGTCCCCGGAAACACGCCGATGAGATCGTCGTGGATCGACCCGGTGACGGCGCCGGCGGCGTACGTAACGAACGTATTACCGACATTCGTGACCGTCGAGCCGGCCAGCACCGCGAACGGCGCGAGAGCTGCCCCGAGGGGCGTCGCGCGTTGACTGCACGAGAGGACCTGGAGCGTCGGGCTCGGGCTCGGACTCGGCGTCGGCGTCGGCGTCGGCGTTACACCGGGAGGGAGCGGCGTCGGGCTTGGAGTCGGAATGACGCCGGCACCCGCGGCGGTGAACGGCGGTACGGTGCAGTTCCCGCAGCCGCTGCTGCCCCCGCTGCACGCCGCTAGGGAGGCGGCGCCGACCAACGCGATGAGTCCGACGTGGAAGAAACGGAATCTCTCGAGCATGTTCATCGTCCTTCCGGCTCTTAGAGCTTCACGCCGAGGCCGATGTAGGGACCGTCATGCGTCTGACCGATCGGTGCGTTCTGCTTCGCGGTATAGTGTTCGCCGCTGACGCCACCGTAGAGATACAATGGGGAACGTTCCGTCGCGAGCGCGAGGCCCAGATCGTACTTCAAGATCTGGTACTGCTGTCGATAGGTCTTGCCGGCATTGATG
>Ga0208078_1000270_pt1 | contig 13784 bp, 16 predicted proteins | sample NGESurdeep072012_3_FD_184468 | JGI IMG/M metagenome (GOLD analysis project Ga0208078, IMG submission 184468) | Arctic peat soil microbial communities from Barrow, Alaska - NGEE Surface sample 53-2 deep-072012 (SPAdes) | ecosystem: Environmental > Terrestrial > Soil > Wetlands > Peat ...
AGGAGCCGAGCCTCTGCTCGACCTCCTCGCTCGCTTCCGAGTATCTTGAGACGGTGGTCGGCGCCACGGTGACGATGACAGGTTGGTTGTCGGTTTTCATAAAATGGGTCGAATCACCATTTGTCTTGGGGTGACGGCGAAGGCGAAGAAGCGGCCGGCTTGCGTTCGCGGAGCTTTACGTCAAGGGCATCGAGCTGCTCGCGCAACGTGGCGACGTCGCGCTTCAACTCGAGGTTCTGCTTGGCGATTTCCTTGGTTTGGCCGACCGCCTGGCTGAGTTCGCCCAGGCGCTGGTTGAGCGCGGCGGTTTGCTCGGTGAATGCTCGGGTTGCTGCGCGCTGCTTGTTTACTTCAGCGACGACTGCGTCATTCGCGGAGAGGCTCGGCGGTTGAACCGCGTTACGACGCGAGAGCGCGGCGCCATTGTTCGGGCGAAGATCCCACCGAGCGCTAGTCTCGACGCGATAGAGCGGATGCCCTTCGTGCATAACGAATGGATCGCGTGCATCGACGTAGCGTCCGAGGCGGTATTCTCTTAGTTGTTCGTTAGTGCGCAGTCCGTCCGAAGCGACCGGCTGACCTGCTGGAGCGGGAGCGACTGCGACTCTATGCGGCGTATGCGCCGCGCACGCAGTTAAAAAGACAACGGGAATAAGGAGCAGTTGTTTCATCGTGTGGTATTAGGCTGGAGAACGGAGGGAGCCGAATCGCGTGGAGCGGCCATGCCGTCAGGAATTGGTGCGATGAACGCGCGCTGCGGTCCCGGCGAAGGAGTCGGCGAGGCATCGTCGGCAGCGTGCAACGCGGCCGTGAGTGTTCCGCCGATTTTCGCATCGTCTTCGTCGACGGTTTGCGTGATGTAGAGGTAGAACTGTTTGCCGGCGGGCACGCGGACGTAAAAGCCATCACGTTCGATCGCTTGCAGGATCTGCTGGGCGTACCGATCGAGGACGGCTTGCGCACCTTGAAGTGGCGCATTTTGCAAACTCGGCAGAGCGAATGAACCAAAGGCTGAGACTTGCCTATCCGTGAACGCGGCAGCGGCACCGGAGAGCAGCGATGCGATGTAGAGTTTCACCTCCGCGAGGTTGTCGGTCTTCAGAAGTTTACCGCGAAGTCCTGCGCTTCCGTCAGTGATTCCCCAGGTGCCGGTGTCCGGATCGCGATCGTGATCCAGCGCCAGGCCGGAAACAATGAGCTCCTGTCCATTTTGCCAGACGAGAGTCCACCGTCCGTTGCTCGCGATGCGCTCGCGAGCGCGATCCACCTGCGCACTTCCGTGGACTTCAGTGCCGGCAGGAATGATCAACTGGCCGTGGTGGAAAATATCCTCGGTGACTAATCCGATAATCGGTGTCTGAATCGATGATGAATCGACCGTGATGACGAGCTCGCACGGAATCAGTCGTCCAAACGGAGCGAAGTCTTCACTGAATTTCTTCGCTTCCTTTGTTGCAGCTGCGGGTGTCTCAGCGACTACGCTGAGAACCGGGAATAGCGGAGTGCTGTCCGGCTTCGGCGGCGGAGGAGCAGGCGTTTCCGGCTTCTGGTTTGCGCTTTTCGGATCGAAAGGCACCATGTCCCGCCGCACGGTCTCCGGCACTTGCGGTGCGGTGTCTTTTTTTCCGAATAGCTTCGCCGGGACTAACGATACCCGCTGTTGAGATGAGCGACGGCTGTTCACGAGGATCAGCACCACGAGCAGGCCGAGCAAAAACAGCGTGAGTGCGCCGGTCGGCGATCGGAAGAAATTAAGAAAGCGACGCGGAGTCATTGTGGAAGTGGAGCGGGCTCGATGTCTTTCGAGTCGGGCGTATTGATTTCGACCGCCGGATCACGGCGCGAGAGCAGGAACGTGAAGTCGTTCTTCAGCGAGAGATCATTGCGGCCGTTCGGTCCGCGGCTTACGACGACGTAGCCGATTTTGGATTCGTGGGGCGCGATCGTGCTGACGAGATCCGTAAGCGACGGGTTAAACACATGATCGGCTACTCGGATTTCGAGTCGCTCCGGGGTGTGTTCGATTGCCTTGTCAGTGCGATTTACAATGATCAGGTGGAAAACAATCGCATCGTCATTTACGAAGCGAAATGCTTCCGTCAGGCGTACTTCGTAATCACCGCAATCGCTGATCAGTGGCTTCTCGCGATGATTGGCGTACTCGATGCCGGCCAGCGCATTGGGCTGTTGCGTCTGCAGCAAGGGGAAGGCCTTCGCCATGTCGATCAAGCCGAGCAGGCGCGGCGGTGCGAGAGGACGCTGAGCTCGGGTTGATTTCTCAGGGCCGCTTCGAAGAACGATTGAATACAAAGGCTCCGCGCTTTCGTGTAGTTCGAAGGCGTAGGTTCGGTTGTTCCATCGAACGTTCAGATTCGTCGTGGCATCTTTCGCGAGCGCTCGCAGTGATAGGAAGGCGGTTCCTTTTGTGTGCGCGACCTGGAACAGTCCTGGCGTTTTGCCGTCCAGCGTCAACAACGCGCCGTCGATCGCAGCGATTGGCGACGGAAAGCTGATTGTCGTCACTCGCGTTCCTGAAACCGGCACCGTGTACACCGTGTGATCGTCGAGTGTGAAATCCTGGACCCGCTGCTCGGTCGCACGCGCACTCATTCCGATGATCGGAAAGCTGATCAGAATTAGCCTAACGAGTCGGTTCATACTTGAAGTCCTGGATGGCGGTCGGGAAGCGGCCGTTCTCGACCATGTTGGGATTGCGTCGCATCTTGAGCTTGAGCGTGAAGGGCACCGCCTCGCTAAAGGCGCGCTCTTGAAAGATGCCGCTGCGGATTAGCTGGCCGGTGACTTGTGTGAGAACGGCATCGCTGCGCGTTTCGAGAAAGTCGATCTTCGCGATCTCGGCTTTCTGATGCAGCTCCTTCGCTTTGAACTCGGGCTCCTCGGCGGACCATTCCGCGAGCGCCTTCTCGTGTGCTTGCTTGAGGAACATCTGCTTCAGCAGCTCGGGATGATCGAAGCCTTTCGGATTGCGCTCCAGAAAGGCGATCGCCGCGACGGTGCTCTGTTCCGCGTGCAGTTCGCGCGCTTCCTGAAATTGCAGGAGCGGCGACACGAAGAATGTTCCGGCCGGATCGACGATGACGACGCGCTCACGTTCTTTGAGCGTACGAGCGAGATGGATACGTTCGACCGCTGCGCCAATTAGGATCGCGACTGCGGCCAGGAACCAGAATCGCGCGAGACGATCCTTGTCCACGAAAATGCGGACGGGATCGACATCGCGGCGACGCACATTGCGCGGACGTTGTGCAGCGGGGGTCGTTGTTCTTAGATCGGAAGAGATTGTTTCCATTGTTAGCCCCGTGAGCGCATGAGGAGTTCACGCACAGCGTCGTCACCGCTCGGATCGTTCTTCTTTGGCTTGCGCGGCCGACGCGACATGCCGCGTGAGCTTCCGATCGAGCCGACAAGATTCCCCAGCATCGAATAGGAGCTGCCGCTGCTAGATGCTTCCGCAGCTCCGATCGTCGCTGCTGTACTTCCAGCAGCCGCACCGGCGGCGAGACCAGCGCGCTTTCGGATTTGGGATTAATTGGAGCGTCGCTTCCAGAATCGTAACGCAAGTGCCTTCGGTCCCGGCAAGCGCGCGGGCGACATGGAATCCCTTCTCCGGCAGCAGATCGTCGAGATTGTAGCCGGAAACGCGCCGCGGAATCTTCGGATAGCGTTCGCGAATCAGCGGCGCGTATTTGTCGCGCAGCGCCTTTAGTTTCCGATAAATCTCCGCCCGCGGGCCACCGCCGCGAACGATGCTCGCAAGCTCTTCCTCGCTCGTCTTGCCGACGCGCATCCGCAGTCCGTCGTAGGTAAAAATCTCCAGCGCCTCGAGGTTATCGGAGGTCCGCGCGCCCGTGCCGGCAAATTGCGCCATGACCGAATGTACGCCGCACGAATTGTTACCGATCATACCGCCGATCGTGCAGCGATTATGCGTCGCCGGATCGGGTCCGAACGTGAGCCCATGAGTCTCTGCGTGCGCGCGGAAATCGTCGAGCACGATGCCGGGCCGCGCGGTCGCGAGCCGTTTCTGTGGATCGATCGCGATGAAGTCGCGAAAGTATTTCGACATGTCCATCACGACCGCGACGTTGCAGCACTGGCCCGCCAGACTGGTGCCGCAACCGCGCGAAAGAATCGGTGCGCCATGCCGCTTCGCGGTCAAGATTGTTTGCGTGATGTCCTCGGCATCGCGCGGAATTACGACGCCAATTGGCACCTCGCGGTAGTTCGATCCGTCGGCTGCGTAAAGCGCCCGGCTGCCGGAGTCGAAGCGCACTTCGCCGCGGATCCTGCCGCGCAGTTCTTCCGCCAGCGCAGCGGCATCGCCCTGAAAGGCGCTCCCGTTTTGCCGCGCAGCGATTTTATTCACGGAACGTCGGGCGTTTGTCGGGATGCGATCAGGACACCAAGCGCAACTTCTGCGGCGTAAATTCCGCGCGCTGTTTTTGGATGTTCCGCCAGTTCTTCCGTCGTGGCGCGCACGAGTTGCGGCCCGAAGTGCCAGAGCAGTGAATGCCAGCGTGGCTTGATCAATCCCATGATGCCGTCGCCGATGAGGACGAGAGCGCCGAGTTCAATCACGCGTCGGGTAATGAGTTTAGTTTTCATAAGTTAGTTTAGATTCGCCGCGGCTTTCATCCGAAACGCGGCACACCTTTGCCGTGTGTGCCGGGCGGCGAAAGTTCCGGCCGGACGGGCGGCGCCGTCATGTCGCGTTTGTCGGAATTAAAAACGCTGGCGCCTTGGGAGATGAGGTAATCGGCCGTGCGCGCGGCGAGCGCTTGTATCGTTAGGCCAGGATTGGCGGAGCCTTGGGTCGGCAAAACGCTGCCGTCGCACACGAAGAGGTTGGCAATGTCATGCGAGCGTCCGTAGCGATCGACCACCGAGGTCGCGGGATCACTGCCCATCCGCGCGGCGCCGACGAGATGTGCGTAGCGCGCTTCGTGCGCAATCTCGGTGGCGCCGGCGGCGCGCATCACCTCCTCCGTCTTGTTCTTCGCGAACGCGATCAGCTTCTTGTCGTTGTCGTGCAGGTTGAAGCTGATGTGCGCGACGGGGATTCCCCATTGGTCGCGCTCGTCGGCGAGCGTGACGCGGTTCTCCGGCCACGGTAAAATTTCCCCGAGCAATCCGAGCGCGGCCCAGTGATTGTAATCCATCATCACGCGCCGCATCCCCCAGCCCCAGGCACCACGCGCCGCCATCATTTGTTTGGCGAAGGAAATCGGCAACGGCCCGACCGTTTGGATGGCAAACCCGCGGGCGAAATCACGCTTCGGATCCGTCTCGTAAAATTCTTCGGTCAGCGCGTGGGCGGGCGGGGCTTTGTACATCCGCACGAGTTCATCGAAACGCCCCAGTACGACCGTGCCCGCCTGCGCCATGAGATAACGCCCGACGGTGTCGCTCGAATTCGCGAGTCCTTTTTGATGTCCGTCACAGGCCGAGTTCAATAACAAGCGCGGCGTCTCGATCGCGTAACCGGAGACGATGACCGCCTTCGCTTTTTGAAAATGCTCACGGCCTTCGCGGTCGAAATAACTCACGCCGCTGACGCGATTGTCTTTCCCGAGATGAATCCGATTCGCCATCGAGCGATCGCGAATTTCCGCGCCGTTCGCGACTGCGTCAGGCACGTGGGTGATGAGCGTGCTCGCCTTCGCGCCAACCTTGCAGCCTTGAATGCAAAACCCGCGGTAGATGCAATGCGGGCGGTCGTTGCGCGAGCCGGAAAGAATCGCCACCGGCCCGCCGGCGCTGACCCCTATGCCGAGCTTGGTGCAGCCGCGGATGAGCGTGTTGCCGACGCCGCCCATCGGATGGGCGCCGTAGGCATAACCGTGCGGATCGCCCCACGGATACCAGGCCGGCCCGGCCACCGGCATCTCGAGCTCGAGCAATTCGTAATACGGTTTCAAATCCCAATACGAAATCGGCCAGTCCGTGCCGACGCCATCGCGCGTGTAAACTTCAAAATCCGATGGGTGGAAGCGCGGGGTGAAAGCGGCCCAGTGCACCGATCCGCCGCCGACGCCTTTGCCGCTATTATTCGCGCCGAAGACGAGCGGATTCGCTCCGCCGGTGATGCGCATGTCTTCCCAGTAAAGTTGGTGCGAACCTTTCTCGTCGCTGACCCAATCACGCTCCGTGTCCCAGAACGGCCCTGCCTCCAATCCGATCACGCGGAAGCCGGCGCGCGCGAGCCGTTGCAGCAAGACACCGCCCGCCGCACCGACACCAACGATGAGATAATCGACATCCTCATTTTCCGGATAACGATGCATCGGCGCATCCAGCCGCTGCATCGGTCCGAGGTGATGCTTGTGGTCGTTAGGCGCTGCGAATTCGCCGCCGATCGGCGCTTTCAATGCGTGCCTCCCTGTCCGGCCGGTGGGTCGCCTTTGTGCGCCGCAATTTCCTCCTCCGGCGGATCGGATGCGGAGACCGGCGGCGCTTTCCATTCATAGCGCCTCTCTTCCACCTCCCACGGCTCCGCTTCCCCGCGTTCCAATCGCATGTAAGCGCGCGGATACGCCGGGCCGCCGAAGCCGACTTCATCCCAGGCCCAGGGATGCGCGTAATACATTTCCACGCAATCCTGCACGACCAATCCCCAGTAGCGATGAATCGGCATGCCCTTCCAGATTTCCTCCGCGCCGGAGAGTGGTTTCGCGTCGTGGATCGATTTGAGGAGCTCGTCTTGCTCGCGCCACGAGATCTCGGCAAAAGCGCGCTGATGATTTGCGCGCGACATCTGCTCGATCGCTTGCAACCCGAGCCGATAGGCATCGCCATCAGGCGGCATATCCTCGAAGCGATAACCCGGCGTGCGGCCGTGGTGCAGGCGCTCGTCGATGAAAGGAAGAATCGGAATCTTGTGCTCCGCATCGCGATCATCCTGCGGCAGGAGGTGTTCGCAGACGGTTTGCATTAGCCGTGCTTCTTCGGAATTGAAGAAACGAATCGGCGGCACTTCGTGTACCCGCTTGCGGACGACCTCGCGCGTGGCCGCGTCCCAAAAACTTTGCTGACTGAGGGTGCTGAAACCGGGGTAATAACCGGGCTGCGTGCGCGGCGGGAGCGGCAGGTCCGTGCGCGGATCAATCGGCAACCGCTCGCGGTCAGCGTTGAATCTCTCGTTAGGCGGCATCGGCTAGCGCTCCCGTCGCATCAGACTGGCCAGCAAACCGACCGTGCCGCAGGCCGCGAAGAGAAGCGGCGCGAACACCGGCGGTCCATAAATAAGATTGTAGAGCGGCTTCTGCATTCCTCCCGGTCGCCGCAGCACGCCGCGCACGTGATAAAAAAATCCTACGCCGCCATCCACGATCGCGAGCGCAGACATCGCCGGCAGCCAGGTGCGGGCAATTTTCGGACTTCGGATCGCGCCCGCTGCCGCGCCCATCAGGAGCGGCGCGATGATAATAGGCGTCCACTGCGCGAGGTAGCGGAAGTTGTTTTTGTAATGCGAATAGAGCGCTTCCGCGCCGCTGCAAAACGTGCCGGCCATCGTCGCCAGGGCGAGATGTTTTTGGAAACGTCCTTCGCGTAGCCCGACCGTCCACGGGTGATGCGCGGCGATTTCCGCGGAAGTCAACGCCAGCACGAGACCTTTGGGCGCGCGAAGACCGATCGGCGGTGATTCTTCGCGCCGAAGAAAGGACGCAATCAATCCCAGATAGGCGCTGACACCGAAAAGTAGCGGCGCGAAAATCGGTGGTCCCATGATGATGTTGACGAGAGGGAGTCGCCAGCCACCCGGTTTCCGTTGGATGCCGCGAAGGTGAAAACAGAAACCGACCAGGCCGTCGAGGAGCGTGACCGCGGAGGTCCAGCGCAGAACGGTGCGCGCCGCACGTTTGCTGAACGCGCCCCAGATTCCAGCGATCGTCATCGCGCCGCCGAGCGCGACCGGCGTGTACATGATCCGTTGACCATAGCTCCCGCGATAGTGTTCGTAGGCGACCTCCGCGCCCGCGAGCACACTTGAGGCGCCCGCTAACAGTGACAGGCTGCGCTGGAAGCGGCCGTCTCGAATATGCGCCTCCGCGATTTCGATTTCCTTGGCGGCGCGCGAGGGCAGGAGCTTCTCGAGAAAAGCGTCCGGCCAACTACCGCGGCCGTTTTGCCTGCGGCGTTTTCCGCGCGCACCGTTCGTGGCGGTCAGCTTCATCTCATGCCTGTGGTTTGCAGTATGGTCTCCTCTCACACTGCATATTTCTCCGCGTCTGCGCGTTTGAATTCCACGCCGTGTCCCGGCCGCGAGAGGTCCGGTTTCAACGCACCATCGACCGGCTGAATCACACCGTCCAAAAGCATGTTCTCGATCCGGACGTGATCGTGAAAATATTCAGCGTGCCGGATCGTTTTCGCCGCGCAACCGGCGTGGACATGCATCGACGGCCCGCAGTGCGATGACAGTTGCAAATGCGCCGCCTGGCAAAGCGCGTCGGTCATGAGAAATCCGGTGATGCCGGCACAGCGTGTCGCATCCGCTTGCAAGACATCGACCGCGCCCGCTTCGAGCATTCGTCGAAAATAGGTTTCGTCGTAACCGTATTCGCCGGCGGCGATATCCATTCCCGGCGGCCCCTGGTCGCGGATCAGGCGCAAGCCCTCGAGATCGTCGGATGAAACCGGCTCTTCAAACCAGCTCACGTCGAATTCTGAAAATCCCTGGGCGAATTCGAGCGCTTGTTTGCGTGAGTAGGCGCCGTTCGCGTCCACGAACAATTCCGCGTGATCGCCGATTGCTTCGCGGGCCGCCGCCACTCTTTCGAGATCTGCGCCAGGCTCGCGCCCGATCTTCATTTTCACGCGCGGAATTCCTCCTTCAATCCAGCCACCGAGTTGCCGCTGCAGTTGCTCGTTCGTGTAAGAAGTGAAACCGCCGCTGCCATAAATCGGCAAGGCATCGCGGGCCGCACCGAGCACTTTCACCAACGGTTGCGCGAGCAGTCGCGCTTTCAGATCCCAGAGCGCGTTATCGACGCCGGAAATCGCCATGGATGCAATTCCGGGACGGCCAAGGTTGCGGATCGCTTGCACCATCGCGATCCACGCGCGCGGGATGTCCAGGGCATCGAAGCCGCGGATAACGTTGCCTAACGATTCGTGAATCAGGTGCGCAGTCGAATCGTCCGCGTAAGTGAAACCGATGCCGGTGGTTTCGCCTGCGGTGGCTTCCACCAGCACCAACGTGGTCGAGTCCCACGCGAACGTACCGTCGGACTCAGGGGCGTCAGTCGGAATGCGGTAAACAAAGACTTCGATTCGGTCGATCGTATCGGAGACTCGCGTCGCCACATCAATCCTTGTGCGGCAGATATGATTCGATCGCGTCCTTGAACGTCTGCCGGATGATCCCGAGCTCTTCCGGATCGCCTTTGATCAGCGCCTTCGAAAACGCTTCGGCTTCCTTGAAGGAAATGTGCGGCGGCAACGTCGGCACATTCGGATCGGTATAAGCCTCGACCACGACCGGGCGATCGGACGAGAGCGCCTGGTCCCATGCCTCGCCGATCTGCTCCGGCTTGTCGACAAAGATGCCGCGCAAGCCGAGCAACTCGGCATAACGTGCGAACGGAAAATCAGGAATGTCTTGCGAGGCTTCGTACTTCGGATCGCCGCTCATCGCGCGTTGTTCCCACGTCACCTGATTCAAATCGCGATTGTTCAAAACCAGAATGATGAGCAACGGATTGCTCCATTCCTTCCAGTATTTGGAAATCGTAATCAGCCCGTTGTTGCCGAGCATTTGCATCGCGCCGTCGCCAACGAGGGCGATGGCCACGCGATCTGGAAAACAAAATTTCGCCGCGATGGCATATGGAACTCCAGGGCACATCGTCGCCAGATTTCCGGAAAGCGATGCCATCATGCCGCGCCGGATTTTCAGGTCGCGCGCGTACCAGTTCGCCGACGAACCGGAGTCGGAAGAAAGAATGCAGTTGTCCGGCAGGCGCGGCGACAATTCCCAAAACATCCGCTGCGGGTTGATGGGATTGGCGCTGTTCATGGCGCGCGCCTCCAGCACTTTCCACCACTCTTCGATTTCTTTCTCCAGCATCTGTCGCCAGGAACGGTCTTCTTTCCGTTTTAGCAGCGGAATAACCGCGCGCAGCGTCTCCGCGCTGTCGCCCATCAAGTTTACTTCCATCGGATAACGGATGCTCAGCAGCCGGCCGTCGATGTCGATTTGCACGCCGCGCGCGTGGCCTTCTTTCGGCAGAAATTCCGAGTAAGGAAAATCCGAGCCGACCATCAGGAGCGTGTCGCACTCCGTCATCATGGTCCAGCTCGGCTTCGTCCCGAGCAGACCGATTGATCCAGTGACGAACGGCAGATCATCTGGCAGCGCCGCTTTCCCGAGCAAAGCTTTCGCGATGCCCGCACCTAACAAGTCCGCGACTTCGAGCACTTCGTCCGCGGCGCCGAGCGCACCGGCGCCGATCAACATCGCGACCTTTTTGCCAGAGTTCAGGACTTCCGCGGCTTTGCGCAGTTCGGAGTCATGCGGAATCACCCGCGTCGATGGAAAACCGATGCCGGAATGGATGGTCCCGTGCGCGCGCGGCGGTTTCTCGACGGCATCGAGTTCTTGGACATCGTTCGGGATAATGATGCAGGTAACGCAACGCTCTACCTTCGCGATCCGCACGGCGCGATCGACCAGATGCCGCACTTGCTTCGGATCGGAAACCATGTGCACGAACTCGTGCGCGACATCTTTGTACAAAGAAATAAGATCGACTTCCTGCTGGTACTCTCCCCCAAGCGCGGCGCGCGCCTGCTGTCCAACGATCGCGACAACCGATTGATGATCCATCTTCGCGTCATAGAGACCATTGAGGAGATGAATCGCTCCCGGCCCGGAGGTTGCGAGACAGACGCCAACTTGTCCGGTAAACTTGGAATGCGCGCAGGCCATGAAGGCCGCCATTTCTTCATGCCGCACCTGCACGAATTTGAAGAGATCGCCCGCGCGATTGAGCGCGCCCATGATGCCGTTAATCCCGTCGCCGGGGAAGCCGTAGATGCGCTTGATTCCCCAGGCCGAAAGCCGTTTGAGAAGAAAATCGCTGACTTGGTCACTCATATGTTTGTTCCGTTAGTCTTGCTGTGCGTAAGCGATGGTTGTGATCAACGCGTTGTCCGCTTGGCGGGAATCCAGCCGCGTGTGTTGCACAACGATCGGCACATCAGAAACGAGGGTGCTGGCGTAATCGGTTGCGCGTGGAATTGGTTCCGGATCGTTGAGATCGTTGAATCTGACGTGTTTCGTGCGGCGCGGCGGAACCGTTACTTTGTAAGGACCAACCGGATCGCGATCGCTGTAGTAGATCGTTATTTCGACGTTCGCCTCCTGGTCAGAGACATTGAGCAGACAGGCGGTTTCGTGACTGGTCATCGCCGGTTCCGGCCCGTGGCTTGTCGGCGGGATCCAGCCTTCCGCGATTGCCCAATGCGTGCGACCGATGCTCAGGTATGCGAGAGACATGGCGGAGCGTACGATGCCGCATCCAGGATGGCATCCCAGCCGGCGCATACGAGAAGCTCGGATCGTCAGCCTCAGCAAATCTCTTAGCCTTAACCGTTCGCGCTCTTCGGCACCTACTGGCGGGCCGGTCGCTCTGGCTGACTGCGATATTTTCGTATGCATCAGCGCGGAGTTTCGCCAGTTGCCGATTCAGTTTGCGGGGAGTTGAATGATGAGAGCGGGGCTGTCATCTCCCGCACCGAGAGAAAGGAAACCATGTCATCACCCGCAAGTTTCAAAGGTCATCCGTTTCACCCGATGCTCGTTCCATTGCCGATTGGTCTGTGGATTTTTTCGCTCGTTAGCGATCTGATCTACAAATTCGGCTGGGGTGGCGCAGTCTGGAGCACTGTCGCACTTTACACCTTGGCCGGTGGAACCATCGGCGCGCTCCTCGCCGCGATCCCCGGATTTATCGATTCGTTCGGTATCGAGAATCCGAAGACGAAAGCAATGGTGATTTGGCACATGTCGATCAATCTGCTCGCGGTCGCGCTCTACTGTGTGAACTTCTGGCTGCGCCTGCACCGCGCGCCCGGCGACAATCTTCCGCTATTGCTATCAATCATCGGCGTCGGGATGATCGTGATTTCCGGGTGGCTGGGCGGCGAGCTCGTCTACGTCCGCGGAGCTGCGGTGAAAGATCCGCCTGACCAAAGCGTCTGAGTCATCTGACTAAGCATAAGAGAAGGAGAAAGCTGTGAATTCGAAGGATGAAGAAGATTACTGGCGCGAACATCATCATAAGCAGCCATTCGTGAAGCCCGGTCACACTTACGAACACTACGCTCCGGCGTACCGTACAGGATACGAAGGCTGCGATAAGCACCCCGGCAGAAAATTCGAGGAAATCGAGCCTGATCTGGCGAGCGATTATGAAAAGCACGGTTCAGTTATCGCATGGGATGATGCGAGAGATGCGGCGCGTGCCGCCTGGGACAAAGTGAGCGGCGTAATCGCACCCCGAGATGTGTCTCGCGGAGTCAGATACGACTAGCCGGAATTATAGTCGAGTACGCGCAAAGGAGGACATTAAGGTGGTCCGCAGCACATAGATCGGCGCGTCCTGGAACGAAATGGCAGCTCGCTTCGACGCACCTACCGAGTAGCTCGGACGGTCTAAGGCCTTCTTTCCAGAAACTGCTTCAGGACAACCGCCTCATTGTGCTCTTGATCGCGAGCTCCGTAGATCAGAGTGACGGGTCCTTCTTTAGCCCTGCTCTTTATCAACTTGATCTGATCGGCGTGATGTTTGAGCTCGGTTTGATAACGTCCGCGGAAGCTTCGCCATTTTTTTGGATCGTGCCCGAACCATTTCCGCAGTTCTGTGCTGGGAGCGATCTCTTTTAGCCAGAGGTCGATGCTTGCTTTACGCTTCGTCAAGCCACGTGGCCAAAGTCTATCGACGAGAATTCGTGTGCCGTCCGCCTTATCTGGCTTTTCATACGCCCTTTTGAGTTTGACCATCGTCATTTGTTACCTCGCTTGTGTCGTTAGTCAGTCACCTCTTCGAGTAAGACCGCGACTGCATATTCGCGATACATCTTGGCCATCACGCTCCCGCTGATGTCTGCCGGGCAGACCGCGACGCATTCGTAAATGTTCGTGCAATTCCCGAAGCCTTCGGCGTCCATCGTGCGAACCATGCTCAGGACGCGTCGCCTGCGTTCGGGCGCGCCTTGGGGCAGGAATGCGAGGTGCGAAACCTTTGCGCCGGTAAATAGCATTGCGGAAGCATTTGGACACGCGGCCACACAGGCGCCACAACCTATGCAAGCGGCCGCTTCCATCGCCAAGTCGGCATTTCGCTTCGGCACGAGAATGGAATTCGCCTCGGGCGCGGAACCGGGCCGGGCAGAAATAAATCCTCCGGCTTGCACGATCCGATCAAGGGCGCGGCGGTCGCGCGGTCGAGCAACCGGTAGCGGATGTCGGCGGAAAAGCCGCCAAATGCGACATAGCGCTGATCCAACAACCCGCTCACGCCGGCGATATCGTAAGAGACGACTGCGCCGGTAACCTCGGTTCGAAGATTTGCCATCGGCACGAATTCTACGGACATCGTGCTGGAGGTCGCCGCGTATGTACCGTTCTGTTTGGCAAATCGGCCGGTGGCGGATCCCTCCAGCTCTCTTTCCCCGACTTCGCCGATATCGCTCCCGATAGTGAAGCCGAACAGATGTTCGGTCTCGATGGTCCCGCAGTGGGCGGCGGTCGGAAGTGT
>Ga0208078_1000273_pt1 | contig 13728 bp, 10 predicted proteins | sample NGESurdeep072012_3_FD_184468 | JGI IMG/M metagenome (GOLD analysis project Ga0208078, IMG submission 184468) | Arctic peat soil microbial communities from Barrow, Alaska - NGEE Surface sample 53-2 deep-072012 (SPAdes) | ecosystem: Environmental > Terrestrial > Soil > Wetlands > Peat ...
ATCGCAACGACGGCGATTTCAGCGTCGGCCGCCATCTGCGCGACGTGCTTTCCGCACCCATCATGATCAACAACGACCGTATCCTCGCCAACATCGCAACCGCGAGCCTGATGAGCAGCATACCCGCCAGCTTGCGCGATTCAGCCGGAACAGTCTTTCGACGAAACAGGGACGTCTGACCATGAATCTAGCCATCCGAACGACATCGCCGCAGTCGGAGCCGGTGGATCCGCTGGATCATCTCGCCGAGGTCCTGTTCCACAAAATGGGCAGCGATGGCGTCTACGCGCGGACCGCGCTCTACGAAGACATGGTTGAACGCCTCGCCGCGCTGATCACCCGGCATCGCGAACCCGATACCGAGGTGATGCGCTTCCCGCCGGTCATGAACCGCGGCCAGCTGGAAAAATCCGGCTATCTGAAAAGCTTCCCCAATCTGCTTGGTTGCGTCTGCGGCCTGCACGGCACGGAACGCGAAATCCACTCCGCGGTCAGCCGCTTCGATGCCGGTGGCGACTGGACGACGTCGCTTTCGCCTGCCGATCTCGTGCTCTCGCCGGCGGCCTGCTATCCCGTCTATCCGATCGCGGCGACGCGCGGGCCGCTGCCATCCGGTGGCCTGCGCTTCGACGTCGCCGCCGACTGCTTCCGCCGCGAGCCATCCCGCCATCTCGACCGGCTGCAGTCATTCCGGATGCGCGAATATGTCTGCATCGGCAGCCCCGACGACGTCTCCGATTTCCGCGAGCGCTGGATGGCGCGCGCCCAGGCCATCGCGCGCGACCTCGGCCTGACCTTCAAGGTCGACTATGCCAGCGATCCCTTCTTTGGCCGGGTCGGCCAGATGAAGGCGGTCAGCCAGAAGCAGCAATCGCTGAAATTCGAACTGCTGGTCCCGCTGCGTTCCGAGCAGCAGCCGACCGCCTGCATGAGCTTCAATTATCACCGCGACCATTTTGGCCTGACCTGGGACATCAGGGATGCCAGCGGCGAGCCCGCGCATACCGGCTGCGTCGCGTTCGGCATGGATCGCCTCGCGGTCGCCATGTTCCATACCTACGGCACTGATCTCGCCAAGTGGCCGGCCGCGGTGCGGCAAACCCTCGAGCTTCGATAACGGACTGATTGGTATCCGGCAGTGCTCGCTCCAAAACTTCGATGCCGGGAAATTTCCGAAGCCGACCTCGACGCGGTCGTGGTGCTTCTGACGCGCGGATTCGTCGGCCGGTCGCGCGACTACTGGATGCAGGGATTGCGCCGTCAGGCATTCCGCGAGGCTCCGGATGGCTATCCCCGTTTCGGCTATATGCTCGACAATGATGGACGGGCGGTCGGCGTTCTACTGCTGCTCTACTCGTCGAGGAGCGACGGCGGAGACGTCGCTATCCAGTGCAATCTGTCGAGCTGGTATGTCGATCCGGCGTTTCGAGGCTATGCGTCGCTGCTGACCAAAATCGCGCAGCGCCACAAGGAAGTGACCTACCTCAATATCAGTCCCGCAATCTGGACCTGGCCGATTATCGAGGCGCAGGGATTCAGATCCTATTGCAGCGGATTGTTCTTCTCGATCCCGGCGCTGTCACGCGTCACGCCGGGCATGATCGTCGAGACCATCTCGCCGGCTACCCGCGCCATCGAAGGCCTGTCCGATACCGAGGTCGAACTGCTGTCGCGGCACGCGCGATATGGCTGCCTGAGCCTGGTATGCAGCACGCCCACAAGCGGGCCCCTTCCCTTCATCCTGTTGCCGATGCGCATCCGCCGCGGATGGATCGCGCCGCCGGCGATGCAACTGATCTATTGCCGCGACATCGCCGACTACGTGCAATGCGCCGGCGCCATCGGCCGGGCCTTGATCCGGCACGGCAAGATTTCAGTCCTGGTGGACGCGAACGGGCCGGTCGCCGGTCTGACCGGCATTTTTTCCAAAGCGCGCGGTCGCAAATATTTCAAAGGCCCGCACCGGCCGCGTCTCGCCGACCTGACCGACACCGAACTGGTGCTGTACGGGCCCTGAACTTGCCTGCGTGTTCCGCGCTGCTGACTTTTCCGGAATTGCCGCTCAGGCGTGGGCAAAGTCCCAGTACAGCTTGCGCGCGCGGCTGTAGAACGGCCCCGGCTGCAGCGAACGGTCGTCGATCCGGATGATCGGCGCAACTTTTGCAAAATTACCGCTTGAGAAAATCTCGTCCGCACCCAGAAAATCCTGATATCGCAGGATCGCCTCTACGACGGTGACGCCATCGCCGCGCAAGAGATCGATTACCCGCTGTCGCGTAATGCCGTTGAGAAAAGTCCCGTTTGGCGCCGGCGTATACACCACGCCATCCTTCGCCATGAACACGTTCGAGTTGCCGAATTCCGCGACATTGCCGAGCATGTCGAGCATCAGGGCGTTGTTGAAGCCGCGCGACTGCGCCTCCATCAGGGCGCGAGAATTGTTCGGATAGAGGCAGGCCGCCTTGCAATCGACCGGAGCGCTTTCCATGGTCGGCCGGCGGAACGGCGACAAGGTAATCGCCGAGCCCGATGTCGGCGGCATCGGCGCCACATAGATGCTCAGACACCAGTTCGTCGTTTCCGGATCGAACAGCACCCCGCCGCCGCTGCCGGTCTGGGGCCAGTACATCGGCCGGATATACAGCTCGGCGTTGGCGTCGAAGCGGGCGATGCCTTCACGGGCGAGGCCCAGCCAGGTCTCGGTATCGACGACGGGCTTCAGCTTGAAATTGACGGCGGACTGGTTGACCCTTGCGCAGTGCCGGTCGAGATCGGGCGCCACGCCCTCGAACGCGCGCGCGCCGTCGAACACGGTCGAACCGAGCCACGCCGCATGTGTGCGCGGACCCATGATCGGCACGTTGCCTTCATGCCAGACACCCTCAAAGAAGGTCCAGGTTTGCGAAAAACTGACTGGTTTTATGGTCTGGGCCATGATTGCCATCCACGCCGCGGCCCGGCGGTACCGCGCACAATGCCGCTACTATTGTCGCAATTCCCTAAGGATTTCCTTGCGGGAAGTGACAGCGATAGTGATCGATTCACGTTTGATAGACCACAATTGCGCGCTACATTCCCCACCCGGAGCCAACATGCCCCTCGATCCCCTGGCGAAGCGCTTTCTCAAGATGATGGCGGCGGCCTCGTCGGGCGATCGATCGCCTTCGACACCCGATGAACGCCGCCAGGCGTTTGCGAAACTCATGCGGCTCACACGCGCCGACGTGGAGGCGGTAACCGGGATCGACGGCGCAATGCCGGGCCCCGCGGGCGATCTTCCTTACCGGCTCTATGCGCCCGCAAACGACGCAACCGAAGACTTGCCGGGTTTTGTATTTTTCCACGGCGGCGGCATGGTCGGCGGTAGCATCCAGACCCATGACCGCATCGCGGCGGCGCTGGCACAAACCACCGGCTGCCGCCTTGTTTCCGTTGGCTACCGGCTGGCTCCGGAGCACAAATTTCCCGCCGCCATCGAGGACGCGATCGCGGCGACCCGGTGGGTTTCCGAACAGGCCTCCTCGCTCGGGATCGATGCGGAAAGGCTCGTGGTTGGCGGCGATTCCGCCGGCGCAACGCTTGCTGCCGTGGTCTGCCAGGAGAGCTTGCGAAACGCCGGACCTGCGATATCGGCGCAATGCCTGATATGCCCGGTGCTCGATTTCGAGGAAACATCACCGTCGCGCAAGGCGTTCGCCGAAAATCACCTGCTCGACAGGGCTATGCTGGAAGCGGACCTCGTCGACTATCTGGGCAACGATCCAGACCTCGCCGATCCCAGAATTTCACCGCTTCGCGCGACGAAGTTTGCCGGACTCCCTGCCGCCATTGTCCATACCGCCGAATTTGACCCGATGCGGGACGAAGGCGATGCCTACGCGGGAAAACTCGTGGCGGCGGGCGTCGCGGTCGAACACATCTGTCACGACGGCATGATCCATAATTTTCACGCCATGGGCGCTATACTTCCGCAAGGCCGGCTGGTTCTCCACCAGATCGGAGAACAGGTCAGGCGCGCAGTCGGCAATTGATTCAAATTTTAATTAATTGGTTGATGTCCATTAGGGTTATTTCGTCAATGTTTGCGCGAATTGTTGCCGGGTTGAAGGTCCACCTCTAACAAAGACGTTGCGAATAAAACGCATGTTGAAATGCGGTACGCGAACGTAGAGGTGACAATGCGCAACGAAACGATTGCAATTCACGCCGGCTACGACCCCGATCCGACAACCAAATCCGTCGCGGTTCCAATCTACCAGACTGTGGCCTACGCGTTCGACAGCGCCGACCACGGCGCCGCCTTGTTCAATTTGGAGGCGGAAGGCTATCGCTACAGCCGGATCGCGAATCCGACCACGGCGGTGCTTGAAAAACGCATCACCGAACTGGAAGGCGGCGTCGGCGCGCTCGCGGTCGCCACCGGGCAGGCGGCGCTGCATTTCGCACTGGTTAACCTCGCCGACACCGGTGGAAACATCGTCTCTGTCCCGCAACTCTACGGAACCACGCACACCCTGCTCGCTCACGTCTTGCCGCGCCAGGGCATCACCACGCGTTTTGCCGACAGCGACAAGGCGGACGCCATCGAGAAGCTGATCGACAAAAATACCAAAGCCATTTTTTCCGAAACCATCGGCAACCCGGCCGGCAATGTCTGCGACGTCGAAGCGCTTGCGAAGGTCGCGCATCGCCATGGCGTGCCGCTTGTCGTCGACAATACCGTTGCCACGCCGATCCTGCTAAAGCCGTTTGATTACGGCGCCGATATCGCGGTCCACTCGCTGACGAAATTTCTCGGTGGCCACGGCACCACGCTTGGCGGGGCCATCGTGGACAGCGGACGCTTTCCCTGGACCGAGCACGCCAGCCGCTTTCCCGCTTTCAACGAGCCCGACGAATCATACCATGGCCTCGTCTACACCAGGCAATTCGGAACCGGCGCCTATATCCACCGCGCGCGCAGCGTCTATCAGCGCACCATGGGATCGGTGCTTTCGCCGTTCAATGCCTTCCTGCTGTTGCAGGGAATCGAAACGGTGGCGTTGCGAATCGAGCGGCATGTCGAGAACGCGCGCAAGGTCGCGGACTTCCTGCGAAAAGATCCACGCGTCGCCTGGGTCAACTATGCCGGGTTTCCCGACAGTCCCTATTACGCGCTGGTCCAGAAATACCTTGATGGCAACGCGTCATCGCTCTTCACTTTCGGCATCAAGGGCGGCCTCGAAGCCGGCAAGACCTTCTATGACTCGCTGAATCTGATCACGCGGCTTGTCAATATCGGCGATGCGAAATCTCTCGCCTGCCATCCCGCATCGACCACTCACCGCCAGATGTCTCCCGAACAGCAGCGTATCGCCGGCGTCCTGCCGGAGACGATCCGGCTTTCGATCGGCATCGAACACTTCTCCGACATCATCGAGGATATCGACCAGGCGCTCGCGCAGGCCTGGGCGCGGCATCAGCGGCTCGAGGCCGCGGAATAGATCGGCGGGCCTAGCGTGACCGTCCTGTTGGAAAAACGGCGGCTGATCGTCAGTCCCGGTCTGGCGCCAGCGCAGCTGCGGGAAGAGGATAAGTTCGGCCGTCCGCAACATGCCGACGTGGACCTTACCATCGGGCTCGTCAACAACATGCCGGATGCGGCGCTTCAGGCGACCGAACGCCAGTTCATGCGCCTCCTCAGGCAGGCCGCCGGGGATATCCGCATCGATTTCCACTGCTTCTCGCTGCCGTCGGTACATCGATCGCAGACGGCGAAATGGCGAGTCGACCGACAATACGCCGACATCGCCGATCTCGACCGCTTAAAGATCGATGGCCTGATCGTCACCGGCGCCGAGCCGATCGCCGCGACGCTTCCCGAGGAGCCGTTCTGGCCGGACCTCGCCAACATCGTCGACTGGGCGGAGACCAACACGCGTTCGACGATCTGGTCGTGTCTTGCCGCTCATGCCGCGGTGCTGCATCTCGACGGCATCGAACGGCAACCCCTTGAAACGAAATGTTCTGGTATCTACGACTGCGCCAAGGTGACCGACCATTGGCTGACGGAGAACATGCCGTCGCCGCTCAAGATCTCGCACTCGCGCCTCAACGGGCTGGCGGCGGGCGATCTGGCGGCCCCGGGCTATCAACTGCTGACGCAATCGCGCGAAGCCGGCGTCGATATCTTCGCCAAGGCGTTGCGCAGCCAGTTCATCTTCTTTCAGGGTCATCCCGAATATGACGCACTCTCTCTGGAACGGGAATATTTGCGCGATATCTCCCGCTTCCTCGCGGGCGAGCGCGACACCTACCCGGCCGTGCCTGCTGGCTATTTCGACGCCGAGACCGAAGAGAGGCTTGCAACCTTCCAAAGGCGCGCGAGCTTCGAACGCCGGCCGGCGTTGAGCGCCGAACTGCCCGACCGCACGCTTCGGCACGACATCGCGGCTGGCGCCGCGGCAACGGCTATTTTCAGGAACTGGCTCGGATATCTTTCCGAAGGTGCAACGGCAGCGTCGCCGAATGCCGGCCGCGGGAAACAATGATGGCAGTATCGATCGCGCAACCGAACTGGTCTGCACTAAAAGCGCGCGTCAGCAACCGGCTCGCCCGGCATCTTTTCGCTGCGCCGTTTCAACTGCCCGGCACAAGCCCGATGGTCAGTTTCACGTTCGACGATGTTGCCAAAAGCGCCGCCACCGCCGGCGCCCGGATTCTCGAAGAGTACAATGCGCGGGGAACCTTCTATGTCGCGGGCGGGCTGGTAGATCAGTGGTCCGGCCATTGGGCCGGGGTCAGCGCCGATGAAATCGTAAGCCTTCATCGCAGGGGTCATGAAGTCGCCTGCCATACGTTCTCGCACATACGCGCCACCGATCTCGACGCAAAAACGATGACCGCGGAGACGGAGAACAACCGCCGATACCTGCTGGGGCTCGACCCCTCGATCAGCGTCGAGAATTTCGCCTTTCCCTACGGTCTGGGATCGGTATTGCGCAAGCGGCAGCTCGGCAAAGCCTTCCGTTCATCCCGCGGCATCCTTCCCGGCATCAACAGCGGCACCGTTGATCTGCAGTTCCTGCGCGCGACGCCCTTGATCGAACGGGATATCGACCGTGAAGGAATCGACCGTGCGTTCGACGAAGCCGTCGCAAAGAACGGCTGGCTGATCTTCTACAGCCATGACGTTGAGACAGTTCCCAGCCCCTACGGATGCTCCCCCTCGCTGCTGCGCCATGCCCTTGAGGCGGCGTCGCGCCGGAGCGTCCCTATCCTGAACATTGCCGAGGCCTTGCGGCGCGCCGGGGCGTAAGCGCGTTTTATCTGGCGCAAAAGCAGGCCTGCCCACACGGCCACTTCCCAATGATCCCCAGGCAATATACCCGAAGCTATTGTTCTTGATTTGTTCATATAATTCAGCCAAGAGTCAGTATTGGCGCGATTCTTTTTCGGAAGCGGGGCCAGCACCGAAGCCATTGTAGGCGCATCGGGAATCACGGAGTTTGATTTTCACCCAGGGACAATCATTCCGTGCCAGCGGCAGCCTATCTTGAAAGCCTCAATCCGGAACAGCGGCGCGCCGTCGAGCATGGCGCGGCGGGACCGAGCCCGTTTGCGCCGCTGCTGGTGATCGCCGGCGCCGGATCCGGCAAGACCAACACGCTCGCGCACCGCGTGGCCCATCTGATCGTCGGCGGCGCCGACCCCAGGCGCATTCTTCTGATGACGTTCTCGCGCCGGGCGGCATCCGAAATGACGAAGCGCGTCGAGCGGATCGCGCGCAAGGTGCTGGGGGACAATGCCGGCGTGATGACGGACGCGCTGGCCTGGACCGGCACCTTCCATGGCATTGGCGCGCGCCTCTTGCGCGACTACGCCGAAAGAATCGGACTCGATCCCGCGTTCACAATTCATGACCGTGAAGATTCCTCCGACCTGATGAATCTGATCCGGCACGAAAAGGGATTCTCGAAAACCGAAGGCCGGTTTCCGACCAAGGGCACCTGCCTTGCGATCTACTCGCGCTGCGTCAACGCGGAAACCGGGATCGAGCAAGTGCTTGGGTCGTCATTTCCGTGGTGCTCCGGATGGGCCGCCGAATTGAAGGAGTTGTTCGCGGCGTATGTGGAAGCCAAGCAGCGGCAGAACGTGCTCGATTATGACGACCTGCTGCTGTACTGGGCGCAGACGATGAGCGATCCGCTACTCGCCGACGACATTGGCGGCCGTTTCGACCACGTCCTGGTCGACGAATATCAGGACACCAACCGCCTGCAGTCGTCAATACTTCTGGCGTTGAAGCCCGGCGGGTGCGGCCTCACCGTCGTTGGCGACGATGCGCAATCGATCTATTCGTTCCGTGCCGCCACCGTGCGCAACATCCTGGATTTTCCGAACCAGTTCTCGCCGCCTGCCGATATCATTACGCTCGATCGCAATTACCGCTCGACGCAGACCATCCTTGCCGCCGCCAATGGCGTGATCGATCTTGCACGCGAACGCTTCACCAAGAACCTGTGGACCGAGCGAACGTCCGGCGCAAAACCTCAGCTTGTCACCGTCCGCGACGAAGCCGACCAGGCGCGCTGCATCGTCGAACGCGTGCTGGAGAACCGGGAGTCCGGCACGCTCCTGAAGCAACAGGCTGTGCTGTTCCGCACGTCCAGCCATAGCGGCCCGCTGGAAGTCGAGCTCACCCGCCGCAACATCCCGTTCGTGAAATTCGGCGGCTTAAAATTCCTCGATGCCGCCCACATCAAGGACATGCTGGCGCTGTTGCGTTTCGTCGAGAATCCGCGCGACCGCGTTGCCGGCTTCCGACTGATGCACCTCATCCCCGGGGTCGGTCCCACCTCGGCGCAGCGGGTACTCGATCACATGGCCGATAGCGTCGAGCCGATCGCGGCGCTCGCCCAAGCACCGATCCCGCCGCGCGCCGGCGACGACTGGAAAATGTTCATCGCTGCTGTCGCGGATATCAGCCGTTCAAACTGGCCGGCCGACCTCGAACGAGCCCGCCTCTGGTACGAGCCGCACCTCGAGCGAATTCACGAGGATTCCGAGACCCGGCGCGCCGACCTGATCCAGCTCGAACAGATCGCGAGCGGCTATCCGTCGCGCGAACGCTTCCTCACCGAACTGACCCTCGACCCGCCTGACGCGACCAGCGACCAGGCGGGGGTGCCGCTGCTCGATGAAGACTACCTGATCTTGTCGACGATCCACTCCGCCAAGGGGCAGGAATGGAAGTCGGTGTTCGTGTTGAACGTGGTTGATGGCTGCATGCCCTCCGATCTTGGCGTCGGCACCTCCCCGGAGATCGAGGAGGAACGCCGGTTGCTTTACGTGGCCATGACCCGCGCCAAAGACGATCTGCATCTCGTGGTGCCGCAGCGTTTCTTCACCCACGGCCAGCATGCGCGCGGCGACCGGCACGTCTACGCCTCGCGGACGCGTTTCATTCCTGTTTCCCTGCTCGACCTGTTCGAAAAGACCGTATGGCCGCCTGCGGTGGCCGGCGCGGCGGCACGTGCTGCGAGCGAGGGACCGCGCATCGATGTCGGCGCCCGCATGCGCGGAATGTGGCGCTGACGGGGGAGCTTCGATGTACAACCTGGCCGCCATGGCTTCAGCCCCTAACCGAGAGTCCGACATCGACGCCGCCACGCTTTCGGTGCTGAATTCCGTGTTCGGCCTGCCCGGCTTTCGCGGAGCGCAGGGAGAGATCGTCAGGCATGTCACGATCGGGGGCAATTGCCTGGTGCTGATGCCGACCGGCGGCGGCAAGTCGCTGTGCTATCAATTGCCGGCGCTGTTGCGAAAAGGCTGCGGCATCGTGGTCTCGCCGCTGATTGCGCTGATGCGCGACCAGGTCGCCGGCCTGCTTGAGGCCGGCGTCAAGGCGGCGGTGCTGAATTCCACGCTGTCCTTTGAAGAAGCCGCCGCAGTCGAGGCGCGGCTCGTCGCCGGCGATCTCGACCTGCTCTACATCGCGCCGGAGCGGCTGTTGACGCCGCGCTGCCTCGCTTTGCTTGGCCGCGCTGACATCGCCTTGTTTGCGATCGACGAGGCACATTGCGTGTCGCAATGGGGGCATGACTTCCGCCCGGAATATATCGGCCTGTCGGTCATATCGGAGCGTTTTCCGGACGTGCCGCGCATCGCATTGACCGCAACGGCCGATGAGCTCACGCGAAAGGAGATCATCGACCGGCTCGGGCTGGCCGGCGCGCCACATTTTGTCGCGAGTTTCGACCGGCCGAACATCCGATATGAAATCGTCGACAAGCAGAACGCGCCGGCCCAGCTCAAGGCCTTCATCACCGAGCGCCATTCCGGTGATGCCGGCATCGTCTACTGCCTGTCGCGCGCCAAGGTCGAAGACACCGCGGCCGCGCTGACCAGGACCGGCATCGAGGCGCTGCCCTATCATGCGGGGCTGGGCGCCAAACTCCGCGCCAGCCATCAGGATCGCTTCATCAACGAGGACGGGATCGTGATCGTCTCCACCATCGCGTTCGGCATGGGCATCGACAAGCCCGACGTGCGCTTCGTGGCGCATCTCGATTTGCCCAAGAGCATCGAGGCCTATTACCAGGAGACCGGACGGGCGGGGCGCGACGGCAAGCCGTCCAGCGCCTGGATGGCCTATGGCCTGTCCGATATCGTGCAGCATCGGCGCATGATCGAGGAGTCTTCGGGCGCCGAAGCATTCAAGCGCGTCTCGATCGGCAAGCTCGATGCCCTGGTCGGTCTGGCCGAAACCACGAACTGCCGACGCAGCCGCCTGCTCGGCTATTTCGGCGAGAAGCCTGGCACCGGCAAATGCGGAAATTGCGACAATTGCCTGTCGCCGCCGCAGCTTCGCGACGGCAAGGTGATCGCACAAAAATTGTTGTCCTGCGCCTATCGCACCGGGCAGCGCTTTGGGGCGATGCATCTGATCGATGTTCTGGTTGGCCGCATGACTGAGCGCGTCAAGCAATTCGGACATGACAGGATTTCGGTGTTCGGCATCGGCGCCGAACTCAATGAAAAGCAGTGGCGCGCCGCGATGCGTCAACTGGTGGCGATGGGCCATCTTCGGCCCGACTCTGAGGCCTTCGGCGCGCTGAAGCTGACGGAAACCGCGCGCGGCGTCCTCAAGGGCGAGACCGAGGTGATGCTGCGCGAGGAAACGCCGGGCGCCCGCGTCCGCGCCAGCCGGGCCAAATCGAGACGCGGCGATCTTGCACCAGCATCCGTCGGAGCCAAAGCCGGCGATCCGACCTTGCTCGGCGCTTTGAGGGCGTGGCGTTCCCAGATCGCGCGGAAGCGCGGCGTGCCCGCCTATGTCGTGCTGCACGACTCCACCATCGACGGTATCGCCACCTCGCGCCCCGTCACGCTGACGCAGCTCCGCGGCATCCCCGGCATCGGCGACAAGAAGCTCGAACATTACGGGGACGAACTGATCGCGCTGGTGCAGGCGGCAGTGACAGACATCAAACGATAGCAGCTCACGCAATCTCTCTTGCGTCGCGCCGCCGATAAACCATCAGCATCAGTGGAGCCAGACGACGCAACAGCCCGTGCGCGACGATCGGCGCCGGGTCGGTGAACGGCAGCGCGAGATCGCTTTCCGGATAACCGCGTACGGCTTTTGAAAACTCATCCCCGAGCGCGATCGAGAGCGCGACCGCACGACCGTTGCAGCCGGTCCAGCCAAAAGCGTCGGGCCCAAGGCGATGAAAGCGCGGAAGGAAGTCCGTAGTCATTCCGACGTAGCCGTTCCAGACATGATCGAAACTGACTTGTCCGATCTGCGGCCACAGCCGTTGCAGGCGCTCGGCGACAACGAGCTTGAGTTTCTCGGGCTTGTTGCCCGGACCGATTACAGCCCCGCCCGTCACAAGACGATTTCGTGCATCGTAGCGGGCAAAATAAAGCTCGCCATGCGTATCAGACATTGCCTGCCGGCCGGGCATGATCGTCTGCCGGGCGTTTTCCGAAAGAGGTTGCGTCGCCATTTGCCAGGAGAGCACCGGCATGACCTCGCGCGCGATGTCAGGGGCCAGCGATTTCGAGAACTCGCCGGTGTAGGCATTGGTGGCCACGATCAGGGCCCGACCGCTGATCTGCCCCTGCGCCGATTTGACAACCCACCGCTGATTCTGCCGTTCGAAACTGATCGCCGGGGAGCGCGCGTAAATGCGGCCGCCGCACTCCAGCACCACGCGCGCAAGACCGCGCGACAAAGCCAGCGGATTGATATGACCTCCCGACCTGTTCCAGAAGCCGCCGAACCAGGCATCGGACCCGAGCATGGCGCGCGTCTCATCGCGGGTCAGCATTTCAACCGGCGCCCCGAATTTCGACCATTGCCGGACGCGCCGTTGAGCCGCGCCCCCCAGAGTTCCTCGCCGATCGCGGCACTGTCGAACATGACCGAGGCGGCGTCATCGAGTCGGCCGACTTCAAGCAAGTTGGCGGCGAGGTTGCCGTACGCGCGATTCAGGTCCTGCGGGCTGCGGATATCTTCGGCGATGACGAGCGACTCCTGCATAAGCGCGAGCCCTTCGTCGGGGAAGCCGAGGGTGACAACGCAGCACCCCAAAGTGTTGAGCGCGTTTCCTTCCGCGGCGCGCGCGCCTACGGCGCGCGCGACCTCGATCGCGTGACGCGCCATCTTCTCGGCCTCGGCCACGTGCGACAACAACATGTGGCCGCGTGCTTGCTCGGCCAGCAAGCGAGCCAGCTCGGGCGAGGGCTCGTCGTTGGGCAGCAACTCAATCGCGGTCCGATAGGCCTCGAAGGCGCCGGCCGAGTTGCCTATTCCCCACATGTTGCGGCCCAGCAGCGTGTAACACCGTGCCGCGACGATCGGTTCGGCGTCCGCATCAATTGCGTCGATCGCGGCCCGCACGAGTTCGACCGCGCGCGTGTTGGCACCCGCGAGGTACGCGACGTCGGACGCCCTCTCGAGCAGCTGCGCGCGTGTCACCCCCGCGGCGGCCGACGCTGACGGAACTCGCTCGTCGGCCAGCAAGGCATGCTCGAGAAGCGTAAGCGCTTCACGGAAGGCGTACATGGCGATCGCCGCATCGGCTGCTTGCAGCGACGGTTGCAGTGCCGCGGCCCAATCACCAGCCGCCCACCAGTGCGCTGCGAGCTCGGCGATCCGATGCCCCGGTGACGCCGATCCGAGCGACGGATCGGCGGTGAGCGCCACCGCGATGCTGCGATGCAACCGAGCGCGTCGCGCAGGTAGCAAGGACTCGTACACCGCCTCGCGAAGCAGCGCGTGCCTGAACCGGTAGCCCGTCGACGACTCATCGACCAGCAGGACCTTCTTGTCGATCGATTCTGCGATGGCCGAATCGAGGGCGTCGAAATCCAAGCCCGCGACTGCGGCAACCAGGCGATGGTCGACGACCGCACCAGCGGTCGCGATGACGGTCAGCACGTTCTGCGTCTCATTAGTCAGATGCGCGACCCGGTTGTTGATGACGGCGCGTAAGGCCATCGGTAGCGCCGGATTGTCACTGTCAGCAAGTAATTCCTCCGCGAAAAAGGGATTTCCCAGCGACCGCGTCCACACGGAGTCGAGCCGCGCTGCGCTCGGCGGTTCGCCGAGTGCAGCGCTCATCAGCGCGGCCAGATCTTCTCGACCCAACGGGGCAAGCACAAGTTGGGTCACCCGCGGGTGCCGGCCGAACTCGGCAAACCATGCCGTCAGTGGATGGTCGTGCCCGAGTTCGTCAG
>Ga0208078_1000276_pt1 | contig 13686 bp, 12 predicted proteins | sample NGESurdeep072012_3_FD_184468 | JGI IMG/M metagenome (GOLD analysis project Ga0208078, IMG submission 184468) | Arctic peat soil microbial communities from Barrow, Alaska - NGEE Surface sample 53-2 deep-072012 (SPAdes) | ecosystem: Environmental > Terrestrial > Soil > Wetlands > Peat ...
CCAAGAAGACCGGCGGTCGCAAGAAAGCCGCCAAGAAGACCGGCGGTCGTAAGAAGGCTGCCAAGAAGACCGGCGGTCGTAAGAAGGCTGCCAAGAAGACCGGCGGTCGTAAGAAGGCTGCCAAGAAGACCGGCGGTCGCAAGAAGGCTGCCAAGAAGACTGGTGGTCGCAAAAAGAAGGCCGCGGGCGGGCGTAAGAAAGCCGCCGGTGGTCGCAAGAAGAAAGCCGCGGGCGGGCGTAAGAAAGCCGCCGGCGGTCGCAAGAAAAAGGCCGGCGGTCGCAAGAAGAAAGCCGGCGGTCGCAAGAAAAAGGGCTGACATCCGGCGATAACCGGAACGTCAGAGAGGAGCGGTCGTTCGACCGCTCCTCATTTTTTTTGTCCGCCGCCCCTTCGACGTCATCCTGAGCTTGTCGAAGGGTCAGCGTGACTAGGTGAGGCCCTTCGACAAGCTCAGGATGACAAGGCGGTGGCGGCGATGAGATCGGGGGCTTTGCCGCCGTGCTCTTCGACCCAATGACACGCCGCGCGATGACCGGGTTCGTACTCGTTGAACGCCGGCACTTCGACCTTGCAGCGCTCGAACGCGATCGGGCAGCGCGTGTGGAAGCGGCAGCCCGACGGCGGGTTCACCGGCGAGGGGATGTCGCCGGTCAGGATGATGCGCTTGCGGCGCCGTTCGACGACGGGATCCGGGATCGGGATCGCCGAGAGCAGCGCCTGCGTATAGGGGTGCAGCGGATTGTCGTAGAGCCGGTCGCGGTCGGCGATCTCGACGAGCTTGCCGACGTACATCACGGCGACGCGGTTCGAGATGTGGCGGACGACCGAGAGGTCGTGCGCGATGAACAGGTAGGTCAGCCCAAGCTTCTGCTGGAGGTCTTGGAGCAGGTTGATCACCTGCGCCTGGATCGAGACGTCGAGCGCCGAGACCGGCTCGTCGGCGACGATGAACTTCGGGTCGACCGCCAGGGCGCGCGCGACGCCGATGCGCTGGCGCTGACCGCCCGAGAACTCGTGCGGGTAGCGATTGGCGTGCGACGGCTGCAGCCCGACCAGCCGCAGCAACTCCTGAACGCGCGCGTCGGCGGCCTTACCCCGCGCGATGTGGTGGATCTCCAGCGGCTCGCGGATGATCGAGCCGACCGTCATGCGCGGGTTGAGCGACGCGTACGGATCCTGAAAGATGATCTGCATCTCTTTGCGCAGCGGCCGCAGCTCGCCGCGCGTGAGGCCGATCAGCTCGCGCCCTTGGAATTGGACGCTGCCCCTCGTCGCATCGGTCAGACGCAGGATGACGCGCCCGGCGGTCGTCTTCCCCGATCCGGATTCGCCGACGAGCCCGAGCGTCTCGCCGCGCCGGATCTCGAAGTCGATCCCGTCGACGGCCTTGACGTCGGCGACGTGGCGCTGGAAGATCCCCGCGGTGATCGGGAAATATTTGGTCAGGTCGCGGACGACGACCAGATCGTCCGCCGGCACCGCTTGCGGCAACGCGCTCACCGGGCGAGCGCCTGCGGCGTACGCGCGACCGCGGAGTCGGGAACGGTCGGCCGGTTCTCCGCCGCGATCGGCTTCTGCCCCTCGGCCTGCTGATCGTAGAGATAGCACCGGGCGAGGTGTCCCGCGCCGAAGTCGTACAGCGGCACCGGGTTGTCGCAGATCGGCATCCGGTAGCGGCAGCGCGGTGCGAACGCGCATCCGGGCGGCATCCGCAGCAGGTTCGGCGGCTGACCGTCGATCGGGATGAGCCGCGAGCCGGCTTGGTCGAGACGGGGCAGCGACTCCAACAGCCCCATCGTGTACGGCATCTTCGGCGACTCGAAGATCTCGGTGGCGGTGCCGTATTCAACCATGTTCCCGCCGTACATGACCAGCACGTTTTCGCAGGTCTCGGCGACGACGCCGAGGTCGTGCGTGATCAAGACGATCGCCGAGCCGAGCCGCTGCTGCATCTCGTTCATCAGCTCGAGGATCTGGGCTTGGATCGTCACGTCCAGCGCGGTCGTCGGCTCGTCGGCGATCAGCACCGCGGGGTCGCACGAGAGCGCCATCGCGATCATGACGCGCTGCCGCATCCCGCCGGAGAACTGGTGAGGATAGTCGCGCAGCCGCTTCTCCGGCACCGGAATCTTCACCAGCTTCAGCATCTCGACGGCCTTGTCGAGCGCATCTTTTTTGTTGAGCCCGAGGTGGAGGCGCGTCGCCTCCGCGATCTGCTCGCCGATCGTGAGGACCGGGTTGAGCGAGGTCATCGGGTCCTGGAAGATCATCGCGATGTCGCGACCGCGGATCTTGCGCATCTCGGCTTCGCTCTTCTCGAGCAGGTTCTCGCCCTTGAACAGGATTTTGCCGCGTTCGATGCGCCCGTTCTGGGCGATGAGGCGCATGATCGAGAGCGAGGTGACCGACTTCCCGGAGCCCGACTCACCGACGATCCCGAGCGTCGAGCCCGGGTCGACCGCAAACGAGAGCCCGTTGACGGCCGCGACGACGCCGTCCTCGGTCTTGAACGTCGTCTTGAGGTCGTGGACCTCGAGCAGCGCCAAGCGAGCCCCTTATATTCCTGAGAGGCTGACGATCGTGGCGACGACGACGAAGGCGACCGCGACCGTCTGCGTGACGCGAGCGATTTGGGCGTCGAGTCCGAGCCGGCGCGTCGTCGACTCGACGCGTCCGCCGACCGTACCGCTCAGCCCCTCTTGCTTGGTCGTCTGCAATGCGAGCAAGACCACCAACAGCACGCCGAGGACGACGAACAGCCCGCCGAACGTGTGGGTGAGCCACGGCACGTGCTGCGCCAGAAACGAGTGCGGCGTCAGATCGAACTGAGGGTTCGTCTGGACGACCAGCGGGGCCAGTGAGGCCTGCGCAGCGGGAACCGCCTTGGCGGCGGTCGCCGGCGCAGCCGACGCGGCTGCGAGCAGCACGGAAAACACGATGGATAACTCCCCGGCCTCAGCCGGAACTACGGGGAAAAGAACCGCCGAGGCTTGCCCCCCGCCCGGGGAAAATCCTGGCTGCTAGGCTGTCCTGGCCGGCGTGAGGGCGCGGACGCGCGCGGCGACGTTGTCGCCGGAGAGCCCGAAGTGGGCGCGCTGGGCCTCGGGCTTCGCGTGCTGCACGAGGACGTTCGGGACGCCGATCCGCTCGACGATCACTTCCAGTCCGTGATCGTTCACGAACTCGACGACGGCCGACCCGAACCCGCCGGCGAGGCTGTGCTCTTCGAGCGTGATGAACCGCCGGTGCGTCTCGGCCAGCTCGAGCAAGAGCGTCTCATCGAGCGGTACGACGAACCGCGCGTTGACGACCGTCGGCCGGAGTCCCTCGGCTTCAAGCGCGTCGTAGGCATCCAGCGCGGCATCGACGGTGTTTCCGAGCGCCAGGATCGCGACGTCGCTGCCGCTTCGCAGCACCTCGGCTCGCCCCAGGACGAGCGGCGCGGGCGGTTCGTCGTGCTTCCCGCTGGTCGAGCCGCGCGGATACCGGATCGCGGCCGGCGCGTCGAGCGTCAGCGCGAGGTCGAGCATCGGCGCGACCTCCGCCTCGCTGCGCGGCGCCATGATGGTGATCCCGGGCAGCGTGCGCAGGTACGCGACGTCGTAGAGGCCCATGTGTGTCGGGCCGTCGTCGCCGACGAACCCCGCCCGGTCGATCGCGAAGACGACCGGGAGCGACTGAACGACGACGTCGTGCACGACCTGGTCGTAGGCGCGCTGCAGGAAGGTCGAGTAGATCGCGCAGACCGGCTTGAGCCCGCGCGTCGACGCGCCGGCGGCGAAACAGACCGCGTGCGCCTCGGCGATCCCGACGTCGAAATAGCGGTGCGGAAAACTCTTGGCGAACTTCGCGAGCCCCGTGCCGTCGGGCATCGCGGCAGTGATCCCGATCACGCGCAGGTCGCGCTGCGCGGCGGCGATCAGCGCGTCGGCGAACGCCTGCGCGAACGTCGGCCGCGACGCCTTCTTCTCGAGCTTTCCTTCGTCGGGATGATAGACGCCGGGACCGACGCCGTGAAACGTGCGGCTGTCGCCCTCGGCGATCCCGTAGCCCTTGCCCTTCACCGTCTTCACGTGGAGCAGGACCGGACCCTCGATCTTTCGAGCGTTCGAGATCACGTCGATGAGCGTGTCGAGGTCGTGTCCGTCGATCGGCCCGACGTACCGGAACCCCATCTCCTCGAAGAACACCGGCGCCTTGTGGTCGTGCAGCGCGAACCGCATCCCGGCCAGCTCCGCGGTCGAGAGCGCTTTGCGCGCCGTGTCGCCGAGCGGGACGTGGTCGAGGACGCCCTTGACGATCTCGCGCCCTTTGGTGAACAGCGGCTTCGAGCGCAGCATCCCGAGATACGAGGCGATCGATCCGACGTTCGGCGCGATCGACATCTCGTTGTCGTTGAGGACGACGATGAAGTTGCTCTTGAGCAGGCCGGCGTTGTTGATCGCCTCGTAGGCGAGCCCTCCGGTGAGCGCCCCGTCGCCGATGATCGCGACGACGGTGTCGTGGCGCCCCGCGAGATCGCGCGCGGTCACCATTCCGAGCGCGGCCGAGATCGACGTCGATGCGTGTCCGGCACCAAACACATCGAACTCCGACTCGCTCCGCATCGAGAAACCGCTGATCCCGCCGCCCTGGCGCAGCGTGTCGAAGCGCGCGGCGCGGCCGCTCAGGAGCTTGTGGACGTAGCTCTGATGGCTGACGTCCCACACGATCGAGTCCTGCGGCAGTTCGAGAATGCGGAACAGCGCCAGCGTCAGCTCGACGACGCCGAGGTTCGGCGCGAGGTGCCCGCCGTTCGCGGCGCAGACGCGAATCAAGGTCTGACGGATCTCCGTCGCGAGCTGGTCGAGTTCGGGGCGGGTGAGGCGCTTGACGTCGGCTGGGGACGCGATGCGTTCCAGGATCATCCCGGGATGTTCGACAGTGGGGGCCGAAAGCCCGGCCCCGTGCAGGCCCCCCTCTCGCCGCCGACCGCGTTGCGCGTCCGCAAGCGAGTCTGGACCGACGTCGCGCGGATCTTCTCGACCGTCTGCAACCCGTTTCTGACCTCGCTCGCCCTGTTCGTCATCCTCGCCGGGGCCCGCTCGAACGGCGCGACCGACTTCTGGGTGCTGCTCTTCAACAGCGCGTTCTTCACCTCGATCGCGCCGATGCTGTTCATCTTCTATCTCTACGCGACCGATCGCATCTCGGATCTCGACATGTCGATCCGGGCCGAGCGCGAGCGCGTCTTCATCGCGTTCGTCGTCTTCTACGCGCTGGGCGCGCTCGATATGTGGCTGATCCACGCGCCCGCGATCATGACGGCCTCGATGGCCGCCTACGCCCTCAGCTCGCTGATCGTGCAGTGGATCACCCGCTACTGGAAGATCTCGACGCACGCACTCGGGATCACCGCGCCGCTGGTCGCGCTGACCGTCCTGTTCGGATTGCGTCCGGCGCCGTTCTACATTCTGATCCCGCTGGTCGGCTGGTCGCGCGTCTACCTGGGCGCGCACACCTTGCTGCAAGTAATCGCCGGAACGCTGCTGGCGATCGCCACGACGCTGCTCTTCTTCCGCCTATTCCACGTCTGGTGACCGTCGCGACGCGAGGCGGTCGCCGCTTTAGCGGGTGATAAGCGCGGCGACTCTGCCGGTCGTATCGCCGGTCCAGCGGCGGACTGAGGCTTCGAACGCCTGCGGCTCGCCGTTGGTGTAGTAGGTCGTGCTCGAGGTGCCGGGCGGCAGGCCGAGCTCGGCGACTAGCGCCTTTGCCGCGGCGGCTTGTCCGGCGGCCGGGTCGATACGCTCGATGCGCGGATCGAGCGCGGCCGCGAACCAGCGGTCGAGCAGCGGGTAGTGCGTGCAGCCGTAGACGAGCGCCTCGACGTCGGACGGGATCTGCGCCACGACCTGCGCGACGGCATCGCGTCCGGCGGTCGTGTCGGCCTCACCAGCCTCGACGATCGGAACGAGCCTCGGCGCGGCGATCTCGTGCACGTGCGCGTACGGCACTGCCGTGCGGATCGCTCGCGCGTAGGCACCGCTGCGCACGGTCGCCGCGGTCGCGATCACCGCGATGCGACGGTGCCGCGTGCCGGCGAACGACCGGCCCGCGTTCAGGATGAGGTCGAGGACCGGGAACGGCGTCGCGGGCCAGCCATAGTGCTGCGCGACCGCACAGCTCGTGTTGCATGCGGTGACGACGGCGTCGACGCGTTGCCCGGCGAGCAGCGCGAGGTTCTCGGTCAGGTAGCCGTGCAGCTCACCATCGCTCTTGTCACCGTACGGGACGTGGGCCTGGTCGGCGAAATAGACGACGTCTTGATCGATCCCGGCGGCGCGCAGCGCGGCGAGCACGGTCAATCCACCGAGCCCGGAGTCGTAGAGTCCGAGCACTACTGCTGCTGGCTCAGCGCGTTGGCGCTCGGCGATCCGGCGTACGCTTTCACGCCGTTGGCGATCCCCTGCGCCACGTGCTGCAGGAACGACGGCTGCCGCAGCAGCGCGACGTCGCCGGGGTTCGTGGCGAACGCGGTTTCGACCAAGACGGCGGGCATCGAGGTGTGGCGCACGACGTAGAGGTTCTCGTGCCGCGTGCCGTCGTCCTGAGTCCCGGCGAGCGGGATGAGATTCTTTTCGATCGCTTGCGCGAACGGCGCGTCCTGCGGCTTGTACCAGTAGACCGTGGTCCCGCGTGCGCTCTCGAGCGGCGCCGCGTTGACGTGGATGCTGATGAAGAGCCGCGCGCCGAGATTGTTCGCGACGTCGCAGCGGGTTTGCAGGTAGGCGCGATCGTCGGCGTTCGGCTTCCCGTCCGCCCGCATCTTCGCCAGGTTGTCGGAGCTGACCGGATCGACGTCCGCGTCGCGGGTGAGGCGCACCGTCCAGCCCTGCGCGACCAGCACCGAGCGCAGCCGTTGCGCGATGTCGAGCGTCACTGCTTTTTCGACGATGCCGTTATGCGCGGTGCCCTGATCGGCACCGCCGTGGCCGGGGTCGATCACGATCACCTTGGAGTTGCTGTTGGTCCCGAACTTCCAGCCTGGCGGCCCGCTGCCGTCGCCCGGCGAAGCGTTGGGATCCGGGCTCGCGGTCGCGCTCGCGACCACCGGCGCGCCGCCGGTGCGGCCGCTCCCGATACGCGCGAGGTCGCTCGGCGGCGACGTCGCGACGGTGATGACCAGGCCGGCGTCGCTCGGCGTCAGGTCGATGCGCTGCTGGCTGGTGGTCGTGAACGCGATGCGGACCGCCGGCGCATCCGCCGAACCCGTCTGGCGCACGCGCACCGACTGCACCGCGCCGAACGCGGGATGCTCGTCGCGGCCCGGCCCGGCGAGCGTCGTGTTGTCGAGATCGAGATACCAGCGGTTGTCGGCCAGCCGGTGCCACTCGTAGCTCGCAGCACCGCTCAGCGTGACGCGCACGGCGAGGGCATCATCAGGTCCCGGCTCGATGGTGAGATCGGTGACGGTCGCGCGGCCCGCGACGATCGGAGGAGCCGCCGTCGGAAGGGTCAGCGGCGCCTCCGTGCCCGGCTCGAACACGACGGTGTAGGCGTCGAGCGAACCCGACGGCAGGACGCGGTGCGTCGAACCGCGCGCGCCCTCGAACGTGATCGTCGTGGTCGGGACCTTCGTGGTTCCGCCGACCGCGACGTCGATCGTGTCGACCGCCGGTCCGGCCGCGCGCCGCCCGGGCGCGAGCGCGGAGCCGAGACCGGTGAACGAGAGCTGCAGGCGCTCCGGCGACTCACCGGTGGTGGCGATCAGCAACGGCATCGCGCCGCGCACGGTGACGATCGTCCGGCCGGCGTCGGTGCGCACGTCGAGCGCGCCGATCCGCGGCTGGAGCACGATCTCATTGGGCTGGGCGAGCGGCTCGACGTAGAGCGCTCGGGCGAGCGTGAAGAACGGGAGCACCACGTCGTCACCGTCGGCGAGCGGCGCGAACGGGGCTTGCGCGCGTACGCCGGCGACGGTGTACGACGGATCGCCGAGCGTGAAGACGATCGTGCGGCGGTCTTCGGCGGTGATCACGACGTAGCGCTGCTGCGGCTGGTACGAGACGGTCGCGCCGAGCCGGTCGAGGAAGCGGCGCAGCCCCGCGTCGCGCGTGCTCACCCCGAGGTCGCCCGGCAGGGCGACGGCGTGCTCGAAGATCAGCCGCGTCCCCTGGAACCAGAGATTCGGCGGGCGGTCCTGCGCGCGCGCCGGAAGCGCGCACGCGAGGCACAGTGCGACCAGGCTAAAAACTCGAACGCGAGAGCGGTTCATCGAGCTCGAGATGTCCTCCGGGGAGCGTTGCGACGCGCTTGCCTCCGATCCTCACCTTTACCGAATCGATACCGAGCTTCGGCTGCGTAAGGGTCCAGACGAGCGCCTTGAACTCTGCCGATTCCGCGAACCCGCCTTCGGCGGAGGACGCGATCTCTTTAGAGATATCGACGTCTGCGGTCGATCCCTCAACGTCGAGCGCCCGCACGTGCGTTCCGGCGGGGAAGCGAACGGCCTCGGTCCCGGAGGGCGGGCCTGCAACGCACTGGGTCGCGGCATAGAACGCCGCGCTCTTCCGGTCGCGGGCGGGCCCGAGCGAGAGCTGCCACGGGACGAGCGTCGTCCCGTCGGCCTTCGCGTAGTACACCGTGATCGCATCGCCGACGGTGCTCTGCTGGCGCCGGGTGGTGAACCACCACGCCGCCGCGACCGCGGCGACGAACAGCACGACCAACACCAAGGCGCGTGACGATCGCATCTTGGGTCGTGCGTGTTCGCCGTGAACGCTAGGCGTTCCGTCCCTGCCGGCGATAGGTGATCCGCCCGCGCGTCAGGTCGTACGGCGAGAGCTCGACGTCGACGTCGTCGCCCGGCGTGATGCGGATGCGGAAGCGGCGCAGACGTCCCGCGAGGCTCGCGAGGATCGTGTGGCCGTTCTCGAGCTCGACCTTGAACGTCGAGCTGGGAAACGTTTCGATGACGCGGCCGACCAGGCTCAGCGTATCTTCTTTGACGACGGGCGTCAGCGGTTCACGGCGCTTCTTGCCGCCGCCGCCTTTGCGTCTGCGGGGAGGGGGAATGGGAACTCCTTCGGGGTGGTGGTGCGGTTTGGGACGACGCGTTCGCCCCGGCTGCCGGATTGGCCCGCGGCGCGGCGCGAAGACCAGTTCCACGCCCGTGCCGCCGGCCTGCAAAGGAACTCCCCCGATGCGGCCCGGGTCCTAGCCGGTGTCATGCTCGTCGCCGCTATTGTGTTCGGAGCCGTCGGAGTCGCCGCCGGCTTTACCTGGGACTACGTCGTTAACCGGGGCGACTGAGCCCCCGTTTCCACTGCTGCGGCGCCTCCCTGCTCCCTTACGCCGTCCTTACGAACGGCTATGGCACTATTTGGCTGGGAGTTGTGTTAGAGTGATCGAGCCTGACGAACCGAGGCGTCTTTCGTCCGGCTGATAGTACGAGTCGTGTCCCCGTGGTCTGGCGCTCAGGCGTTCTCCCAGTTCAGGTACATCGTCCGTCTTCAACAAAACCCCCCGACGCCGGAGTTAACCGATGTACACTGACGAAACCCTGAATTGCACCGACTGCAATGCGCCCTTCACATTCTCGGCCGGAGAGCAAGAGTTCTTCGCCGCGAAGGGCTTCACCAACAAGCCCAACCGTTGCCCCGATTGCCGAGCTGCTCGCAAGAGCCAGCGCGGCGGCGGTGCCAGCAGCAGCGGCGGCGGCGGCGGAGGCTCGTATGCGGGCGGCGGATACGGCGGAGGCCGTCCCCAGCGCGAGATGTTCCAGGCCACCTGCAGCGGCTGCGGCAAGGTTGCGGAAGTTCCGTTCCAGCCGCGCGGCGACAAGCCGGTCTACTGCCGCGACTGCTTCCAGCAGCGCCAGTCGTATCGCTAAGCGCTAGCGCGACCGCGTACGAAACGAAGAGGCCCGGGGATCCGTCCCCGGGCTTTTTCTTTTTCCTTTCGACGTCAGGGTGACAGGGCGGAGGACGCGGATGCGATCTTCAGCTTCCATGCCTCCATCGGCGTTCGCTCGAGCTTCAGGTTGCCGAGCAGCACGCGCAGGCGCGTCGCGGCGGGGCCCGTGCCGCTCGTCCGCTGCCGCTTGAACGCCGGCTCCCACGACTGGTACCAGAGCGTCGCCTCGACGCGCAGCCGCTCCGGGGCGACGGCGGTACGGAGCTGCGCCCGGTATGCCGTGACGGCGCGGCCCTTCCCGTCCGCGTAGTTCGGGTCGCTCTCGACGAACTCGCCCTCCGGGTGCGTGGCGGCGAGCCAGTTCGGCGGTAGCGGGATCCCGGGTACGCCGTCCTTGCGCCAGCCTTGCGGCAGCAGACGGTTGTCCTTCACGTGGTGGTCGCGGCGGATGAAGCTCTCGGTGAAGTCGCCGGCGCGGTCCGCAACGAGCTCTTCGAAGATCTGCACCTCGTCGGGCCGCGAGACCGGGCGGCGCACGTCAAAGTGCTTCTGATACTGCTGCTTGCCGCCGGCGCCGCGCGTGAAGTACTCCGTCGGCAGCACCTTCACCGGGTCGGTTCCGTCGACGATCTCGCCCCTCTCGTTCGTCATCCCGGATGCCCAGACGAGCTTTCCGTCGGGATCGGTCACCTTGAGCTCGATCCAGGCCCGGCGGAAACCGACGCCGCTCGGGAACCGGTGACCGGTCAGATTCGTGACGCCGACCTCGGCCAGCAGCGTGCCGTTCTCGACGCGCGCCGCGAGGTCGACCTTCGCGGTTTTGTGCTGCGCCTGCCGCACCACGTTGCCGATCGCGTCGTCGAGATCGGTCGACGAGCCGGACATGTAGTCGTTCAGCCGCACGCCGAGCGCGTCCGAGTTCGTCTGGAAGGTGCGGAGCAGGAACGCGTTCAGGCCCAGCAGCTCGTGGCGGCGGAAGTCCGTCTTGCGGTAGCGGACGTTGATCCCTTCGAGCGAAGCGCGGTGCTCGGATTGCGGATAGGTCTGGTCTTGCACGAGGGCGATCTGCGTCTGCACTTGCTGCTGATGGACGTCCAAACGGTCGTTGTCGACGGCGCCAGACATATGGCAATCCTGGCACGACTGCGCGCCGGCGACGGGCTTGTACTCGGTCTGGAAGCGACTGTTCACCCACTCGACGTAGGTGTTCTGCTCGACGTCGTGCGTCATCGCCGGCGTGATCGGGTGGATCTTGGCCGGCTTGTCGACGACGGGCAGGTTGATGCTGTGGCAGCTCGCACACAGCCGCGCCGACTTCGTGATCGCGCCGAACACCGGCTTGGAGCCGAGCGACTCGTTCATCGGGTGGACCGCGATCATGTCGTCCTTGAACGGTCCGTGCAGTTTGTCCGACGGGCCGACCGAGAACAGTCCGGTGCTGCGATTCTCCAGTACGAACGCGAGCGAAGCGGCTTCTTCCTTCGTCTGCACGATGTGGTGGCAGACGGTGCAGCTGATCCCGTCGCGCGCCAGCCCGCCGTAATGGAAGGTGGCCTTCGCGGGATCGCTCTGGAACACCCAATGCAGGTCGAAGTGCGCGCTCGGACCGTGCTCGATGTCGTTCGTGCGTTTGCCCATCACGCCGTGGCAGCGCATGCAGGTGTCGACGACCTGTTGCTTGAGCGTGTCGCGCGTCAGCTGCGGATGGTTCCCGTCGATCTCGCGCGCCGGGATCCCGTCGATGTACGAGAGCTCGCTCTCGAGCTGCGAGAAGAACACCGGGTCGCGTCCCGCGAGCCCCATCGGGGACCAGCGCCACTCGCCGTACTCCGAGACGTTCACGCCCGCCGGTCCGGGCGGCGGCGAGGGCGGCGGCGTGTACGACGGCGACGGCGTCAGCCACATCACCGGACCCGGCGCTCCGCCGGACGAAGCGCTGTGACAGCTCATGCACTGACCGGAGGTGAGGAACTCGGGTGGATGGCGCGGGTGCGGGTTCGACAACACGTCGTCGAGCGGCTCGGGCGGGAACGTCTGCATCGAAACCGGCGGCGCGTGCGACACCAGCGCAGGGTGGACCGCATTCTTCTCGTGTTCCGGTTCCGGCTGAGCGCTCGCCGCAGCGGCTGGTGCCGCGGCCGCGGGGGCGTGCACCGGCCATCGCCACGAGTTGTCGACCTTGAACGTGATCGGGTCGCCCGGATAGCCATGGATGTTGTTGAGCGACGCGAACGCCATCGCATCGTTCGCCGACGCGTGACAGCGCAGGCAGTAGAGGCCGAACCCCGCCCATGGATACTGCGTGGTCGGCCCGGCCTTCATCCCCGTGAAGACCTCGGCCCAGAACCAGCCGTCGCGCGACGCCGACGAGCGCCGGATCATCACGGTCCAGTCACCGGGGCTCAGGGCGTCGGCCGTGAGCCCGTCGTACCGCGCGGCGGGCGGCGGCGAGTACTGCTCCTTGAGAATCACCGCGCCGTCTTTGGGCACGCCGACACGGCCGTGCCGCAGCCAGTCCATCATCTCGGGCGAGTAGTAGATGCGCACGGCCGGATGCGTGCCGTAGTACTCGTGGTCGATGTACGGGCCGGTGTCGCGCACGTACTTGTCGACGCACCAGCCAAGCTTGCGGTACTCGTACGAGCTCAGATACGCCAGCATCTTCTGCTCGATCGCCGCCGGCTCACCGGGCGGGACGACGGCCGGCAGGCGCAGCGCCGCCGGGACGGGCCGCGCGTACCGGCAGGGGTCCGGCGAATGCAAGGGGATCGGAACCGCGCTCGCCGGCGCGCCGGCCGCCGCCCGCGCGGCGAGGATCACCGTCGCGGCTGCGAAGGCCAGCGAGATCAGCGTCCTACGCACGCGAAGCCACCCCTTCCGGTGTCATGGGCTCGGAGGCGAGCCTTCGGCTGCTTGCGACGCTCGGGGTCGCCCGTCCTTCGCCTCCCTTCGACGAGCTCAGAATGACGTTACTTCGGGAAGAGCACGCGGGTCGTATCGGAGCGGTCGATCTCGTCGACGCGCGCGTAGGTGCGACCGACGAGATCCATGCTCGGGTTCGTCACCCCGAACCACATGCGTTCGTTCTTGAAGTGGTGCCAGAGATGGTATTTCTTGATCCAGCGTCCGAACGGCGTTTTCGGGACGAACGGAATGTGCGCGACGTAGTGCACCCATTCGTACCACAGCAGGCCCAGGACGCTGCCGAGCAGCAGCGCGGCGCTCGTGTTCCAGTTTCGCGTCGCAGCGAAATAGATCGCGAGCGTGAGCGCGGCGACCGGGATGACGAACCAGACCGGCAGGAACAGGAGGCCGAGCTCGCTCGGGTTCACGTGGTGGTCGTAGTGCAAGCGGTGCTGCAGCTTGAGCACGAAAGCGTTCTTCTGCGGCGTGGCGTGCAGCATGAAGCGGTGCGTCGTGTACTCGGAGACGAAGAACACCAGCGCGCCGATCGCGATCGCGCCGAGGCTCGCCGCCGCGAAGCCGAGCGCGTGCGTCGCGAACAGCGCCGCCAACGCGAGGGCGAGGACCAGCAGCAGCGTGTTGCTGCCGTGCCGCCAGAAGCTCGCAAACGTCGTCATCAGCGCTCTTCCTCCGGCCGCCGCCGCGGCAGCGCGTACCACGCCTCGTCGCATGCGCGCCGGTCGTCGTCGTCGAGCTCGATCTCGAGCGCGTGCAGCGAATCGCGCAACTGCTCGGCCCGGCTCGCGCCGACGATCGCCGACGTGACGCCGGGCTGGTCGAGCACCCAGCGCAGCGCCACGTGCGTGATCGACTTCCCGCGCGAG
>Ga0208078_1000277_pt1 | contig 13665 bp, 13 predicted proteins | sample NGESurdeep072012_3_FD_184468 | JGI IMG/M metagenome (GOLD analysis project Ga0208078, IMG submission 184468) | Arctic peat soil microbial communities from Barrow, Alaska - NGEE Surface sample 53-2 deep-072012 (SPAdes) | ecosystem: Environmental > Terrestrial > Soil > Wetlands > Peat ...
CCGAAGAAGAAGCACGCGTAACCGATGGCGATGAACCACATATTGGGGGAACTGAAGATTCGTGCCCAAGGGACTGCTTGGCGCGTGGTGCTCAACTGGACGATGGTGCCGTCGGCGTTGCGGCACTCCGAACAGAACAGCGGCGCCCCAGGCCGGGGTATGGTCATCGCCGAAGTGACCCAACATCGGCCACGTACCAGGGCAGCGTCCGCCCGGCATCGTTGATCAGCGGCACCCTGCGTTCGCGCGGCCCGGACCCTCGGGCGCCCTTGCCGTGGCGGACGTGCACCTTGCCCAAGCGGCCTAGCTTTGCACTTGATGTCGGCCAGGTCGAGGTTGCGGCCGACCTCGGCCAATCAGCTGGGCGGCCGTAGCTGCGGGCCCTCGGGGCCAGCAGCGGCAGCGACCCTGCTCGTCAGTGATCGAGACGCCGCGGTCATCCCTCATCTGCGTCCGCCTTCCGTTGTTGGCAACTGGCTGCGCATACGGCTACTCAAAAGGCGAGGAAGTCTCGGATCCAGTTGGCGATGGCACTCATGGTCTGCTCGTCCACGCGGCCGGCATGGTCCGCCCGGCCTTCGAAGGTGCGATCGATACCGGCACGTGGGACGACGTGCTCGCGGTGAACCTGCGCGCGTACGGCCTCGTCGTCGAAATATCCGCGTGCGACACCCGACTGATTCGACACCACGACCGTCGCAAACCCGCGCCGATGCAGCAAGCGAAGCGCATCGACGACGGTCGGCAAGATCTCGACGCCGCCGGGGTCGTCCAGAAAACCGCGCTCCTCGATCAGGGTGCCGTCGCGGTCCAGAAAAACGGCCGGCCGGTCGTGCGGCTTCGAGCGCTGCATCTTATGCGAAGAGCAGCTCCTGTTCGACGAGGTCGCAGATGATGTGACCCATCGTGATGTGGACTTCTTGCACGATCGCGCTGTAGCCGTCCGGACCGATCAGCGAGAGATCGGCGATCTCCGCCACGGTGCCGCCGCCGTTGCCGGTGAAGGCGATCGTCGTCGCGCCCAGTTTCTTCGCCGCTTCGAGCCCGCGCACGACGTTCTTCGAGGTCCCACTGGTCGTGATTCCGACGACGACGTCGCCCGGGCGCGCGAGCGCCTCGACCATGCGCGCGAACACGTGGTCGTAGCCGAAATCGTTTGCGATCGCGGTGATCGCCGAGCTGTTCACCGTCAGCGCCTCCGACGGCAAGCCGCCGCGCTCGCGCAGAAAGCGTCCGCTGAACTCCGCGGCTAAGTGCTGCGCGTCGGCGGCGCTGCCGCCGTTGCCGAACCACAGCACCTTGTTGCCGTTGCGGAACGCGCGGGCGATCGCGGCGACGATCGCAGCGACCTGCGCGGCGTAGTGCGGGCGCTCGAGCTGGCCCTTGCGGTCGGCGAGTAGCTCCTCGAAGCCGCGCCGGCCTTCGATCACGGTTCGATCCAAAACAAGTCCTGCCCGAGCGAGACGAGCTCGCCGTTCTCGACGAGGATGTTCGCGACGACGCCGTCGTAGTCGCTGTTGATCTCGTTCATCAGCTTCATCGCTTCGAGGATGCACAGCGTGTCGCCGATCTTGACGCGGGACCCGACGTCGACGAACGAATCCGAGCCCGGCGCCGCCGAGCGGTAGAAGACGCCGACGACCGGCGCCGTGACTTTGCGGACGTTCGCACTCGCCGCGGCGCGCGCCCCGCCCGGCGCGGGCGCCTCGCCGGCGGGACTCGCGGTGCCCGAGCCGGCGGCGGCAGGCGGGGCCGCGTACACGATCGGCGCAGCGTGGAGGGAAGGATCGCGCCGGACGATCTCGATCTCGGTCTCCCCGGTGCGAACGCGGATCGCGTCCAGGTCGAACTCGGCGGCGATCTCGCCGAGCGCGCGGACGCGCGCCGCTTCGTCGTGCTCCATCAGCCCGTCGCTTCGACGAGGAGGCGCGCGACCTCCGCCGCCGAGGCCACCAAGGGGAGTTGCCGGTCCTCGCGGGCCAGCAGGTCGCGCAGCACGATCTGGTCCTGGGCCAGCTCCTGGTCGCCCAGGATGACCGCCCAGCGGGCGTTGTTCCGGTCGGCCGTCTTGAAGTGCGCGGTCAGCTTGCGATCCTGCCAGTCGGCGAACGCCGGCTCGGCCGAGCGTTCGCGGAGCGCGCCCACGATGGCGATCAGCCGCTCGCGGGCGGCCTCGCCCAGCGCGATCGCCTGGATCCCACGGCGCGGCGGCGCGTGCTCGCCGGCGACCTTCTCGACGACCATCAGGAATCGCTCGAGGCCGAGCCCGAAGCCGACCCCGGGTGTCGGTGGACCGCCGAGCTCCGCCACCAGGCCGTCGTACCGGCCGCCGCCGCAAACCGTGCCTTGTGAACCGATCGCCGAGGAGACGAACTCGAAGACCGTGCGCGTGTAGTAGTCGAGCCCGCGGACGATCCGCGGGTTGACCTCGTACGTAAGGCCCAGCGCGTCGAGGTACCGCCGCAGCGCGTCGAAATGCGCGCGGCAGTCGTCGCACAGGTGCTCGATCATCGTCGGCGCGGTCGCGACGAACGATGCGTCCTGCGGGTCCTTCGAGTCGAGGATCCGCAGCGGGTTGCGCTCCAGCCGGCGCTGCGAGTCGGCGCTGAGCTCGGCGGCGTGCGGCCGGAAGTGCGCGAGCAGCGCCTCGCGGTAGCGCGGGCGGCAGACCGGGTCGCCGACGCTGTTGATGTTGAGCGCCGCCTCACCGATCCCGTAGCGCGCGATCAGCATCGCCGCGATCTGGATCACCTCGACGTCGGCCTCGGCGCCTGGTACCCCGAAGCACTCGACGCCGAACTGGTGGGCCTGGCGATAGCGCCCCGCTTGCGGCCGCTCGTAGCGGAAGAACGGGCCGATGTAGTAGAGCCGCTGTGCGCCCTGGGCGAGCAGCTTGTGCTCGAGCAGCGCCCGCACCACGCCCGCGGTCAGCTCGGGCCGCAGCGTCATGCTGCGCCCGGCCTTGTCGAGGAACGTGTACATCTCTTTCTCGACGATGTCGGTCGTCTCGCCGACGCCGCGCCGGAAGAGCTCGGTCGCTTCGAAAATCGGCGTGCGGATCTCGCCGTACCCGAAGCGCTGCGCGATGTCGCGGCAGTCCGCTTCGAGCCGGTTCCACCGAGCGGACTCGGGCGGATACACGTCGCGTGTGCCGCGAGGGGCGCTGATCGGGTTCACGGTCGACCCGGCCGGTTCGGGCTCTACGCGACCGGGCCTTCGCGCGGCTCCAGCAGCTCGACCGGGATGCCGTTTGGGTCCTCGACGAACGCGATCGCGCGCGTGCCGCTGGGCGCCTTCTTCGGCTCCTTGACGATCTTCACGCCCTGCGCGCGCACCTTCTCGACGAACGCCGCCAGATCGCCGTCGACTTCGAGCGCGAGGTGCTCGTAGCGGTTGCCGAGCGCGTACGGCGGGTGATCTTCCAGGTCGTAGACCAGCTCGATGTACGCGTCCCAGCTCGAGCCGACGAACGCCATGTCGGCGTTGCCGGGGTAGTGATGCGGCCCGCCGAGCAGCTTCAGCCCCATCTTGGTGGTGTAGAAGTCGATCGACTCGGCCATGTCGTTGACGAAGATCGAGGTGTGCAGATAGCGCGGCATGGGGCTGCGCTACGCGGCCGGGGCGACCCCTTCCCGCGTCCCGAGCCAGGGGATCGGCGCAAAGGTCGCCGCGAGCGCGCTGCACAGGACGAGCCCGCCGGCGACGGTGAGCGGCGTCCAGGCCTCGTGGAGCGCCAGCGACATCGCGACCCCGACCGCGAGCGCGGTGTACTCCGCGCCGATCGTCGCGACGCTGACGCCGAGGCGCCGCACCGCGGCGGCGTAGGTCGTCTGCGCGATCAGCGTCGAGCCGAGCACGAACTCGCCGAAGAACCACCAGCCGATCGGCATCGTGTCGGCGACGTGCGCGATCGCCGTCCCCTTCCCGAGCGCGAGACCGGGCACCAGCAGGACGGCCATCGAGATCGAACCGACCAGCGCCATCGTCATCACGCCGTTCATGCGCGTTCCGACGATACGCAGCAGACACGCGTACGCGGCGAACGCGGCGAGCCACACGATCATCAGCACGTCGCCGAGAAACGCCGACTTGTCGCTGCTGTGGGTCGCCGCCAGCAGCGAGACGCCGATCACTCCTAGCACCAGCGCGGTCCACTGCCGGCGGTGGAGCGCGGTACGGAACACCAGCGCCGCGACCGCGGTGTTCGTCACCGGCGAGACGCCGATCAGGAACGAGATGTGCGCGACCGACGTGTACTGCGCGGCGATGGTGAACACCACCGAGACGACGAGCCCGAACACCAGGCCGGCTGCGACGACCGCCGTCCAGCGTTTCGCGTCGAGCCGCGGCGGATCGATGCGCCACGCCAGCACCAGCGCGAACAGAAAGATCGGCAGCGCCCACGCCGCACGCGCGACCGAGACCGTGACGCCGTCGAACACGCCCGGCTCCGCGGCGTACAGCACCTTGCTGGCAGGGCCGAGCAATCCCCAACCGAGGCCGGTGAGAAGGACGAAGACGACGTTCTGCGCGGAGCGGGGAAATGTCATGCGCCGGCGAGGCGCGCGCAGACGAACGGCGCCGTGACCGCGGCACCCGCCAGGGCAAACGCGACGAAGACGGCGAGCGGGCGGAGCTTTCCGACCCCGATCAACGCCAGCACCCACGGGGCGACGAGCAACGCGACGACGCCGGTGTCGTGCAGCGGCTGCAGCGCCGCGAAGGCGTCGAGGCCATCGTTGGACCACAGCGTCTGCGCGACGCGCGACGCGACGCCGAGGAGCACTGCGAATCCGACCAGCCGGACGACGAACCCGAGCATTCTCAGTGCAAGAAGTAGCGGTAGGTCGAAAAGACGAGCGCGATCCCGCGTTCGTCGGCCGCTGCGACCACCTCGGCGTCGCGAATCGAGCCCTGCGGCGCGATGACCGCGGTGCAGCCGGCGTCGGCTGCAGCGAGCAGCCCGTCGGGGAACGGGAAGAAACCGTCGCTCGCGCACGCGGCGCCGCGAACGTGCTCGTGCGCGCGGTGCGCCGCGATCTGCACGGCACTGACCCGGTTCGTCTGCCCCGCGCAGATGCCGCGCGAGACCCCGTCGCGCACGATCACGACGCCGTTCGACTTCACGTGCCGCACGGCGTCCCAGGCAAAGATCAGATCGCGCCACTCGTCCGGCGACGGCTCGCGCCGCGAAACGACGGTCCAGCGCTCGGGCGGCGCCTGCGGGTCGTTGTCTTCGGCAAGCACGCCGCCGAGCGCGCTGCGCACGCGCAGCTCCGCGGCGATCCGCTCCGGCGTCCCCCGCTTGTAGCGCATGATGCGCAGGTTCTTCTTCTTGCGCAGACGCGCCAGCGCGGCATCGTCGAACGCCGGCGCCGCAACGATCTCGAGGAAGAAGCCGGCGAGATGCTCCGCGGCATCCGCGTCGATCCGTCCGTCGACGGCGATGATCCCGCCGTACGCCGAGACCGGATCGGCGGCGAGCGCCTCGCGCACCGCCTCGGCGACCGACGCGCGCTCGGCGACGCCGCACGGCACGGTGTGCTTGACGATCGCCGCGCGGGCGAGACGCGGCGGCGCATACGGCGGATCCTGCGCGAACCCAAGCTGCGCGCGCACGAGGATCCGCAGCGTCGCGTCGAGGTCGAGCAAGTTGTTGTACGAAAGGGCCTTGCCACCGAGCTGCTCGGGGAGCTGCGCCTCGCGCGCGAGGTAGAATGCGGCACGATCCTGCGGGTTCTCGCCGTAGCGCAGCGGCTGCTCGATCGGAATCGTCAGGGCGAGCGAACCGGGCAGCTCGTGGGCCAGCAGCCCCGACTCCATATAGCGCGCAATCGCGCTGTCGTACTCCGCGGTGCGCTCGAACGCGCGGGTCGCATAGCGCCGCCGGGTCGAGGCGTCGAGCCCGCCGCTCCCCAGCGCGACGACGAACGCGTCGTACTGCGCCGGCTCGCTGAGCACGGTGACGTGATCGAAGTTCTTCGCCGCAGCCCGCAGCAGCGCGACGCCGCCGATGTCGATCTGCTCGATCGCCTCCTGCAGCGTCGCGCTCTCGTTCGCGACCGTCGCCTCGAACGGATAGAGGTTCACCACCACGGTCGAGATCGTCGGGACGCCGTGCCGCTCCGCTTCGCCGCGATGCACCGCGCTGTCGCGGTCCTTGAGGATCCCCCCGAACACGTTGGGGTGCAGCGTCTTCACGCGCCCGTCGAACAGCGACGGGTAACCGGTGAGCTCGCTGACGTCGAGCGCGTCGATCCCGTGCTCGTGCAGGTGGGCGCGCGTCCCGCCGGTCGCGTAGATGGGGACCCCGCGCTCGGCGAGCGCGCGCGCGAGCGCGGCGACGCCGGTGCGATCGTAGACCGAGATCAGCGCCGCGTCAGGGTTAGCGGGCGATGGCGGGTACACGCTGCGGCTCTTCGATCAGCGGCGGCGCGACCAAGTGGTCGTCGAGCGTCGCGCTGATGACCGAGCTGACGCCGGGCTCCTGCATCGTCACGCCGTAAAGGCGCTGCGCGAGCTCCATCGTCTTCTTGTTGTGCGTGACGATCAGCATCTGCGCGGTCGAAGAGACCTCGCGGATCTTCGTCGAGAGCCGCTCGACGTTGGCGTCGTCGAGCGCCGCGTCGACCTCATCGAGGAGGTAGAACGGCGACGGCTTCACCGCGATCAGCGCGAAGATGAGCGCGGACGCCGTCATCGCGCGCTCGCCGCCCGAGAGCGCCGCCAGCGCGGTCATCTTTTTGCCCGGCGGCTGCACCGAGATCTCGATCCCCGTCTCGCTGAGATTCTCCGGATTCGTCTGCCACATCTCGGCTTGCCCGCCCGGAAACAGCTGCTCGAAGACCGTGCTGAACTGCTTCTTCACCGCGTCGAACGTCTCGTTGAACTGCACCTGGCACGAGGTCTCGATCTCGGCGATCGTCGCGAGCAGCGTCTCGCGCGCCCGGTGCAAGTCGTCCATCTGCTCGCGCAGGAACCGCTCGCGCTCGATCAGCTCGTCGCGGTCGGCCTCCGCGTTCAGGTTCACGTTGGCTTGCAGGCGCGTCAGCTCTTCGCGCAGTCGCGGCAGCTCGTCGACGATCTCGCTCGGCTCGCCGGAGTACCGCGTGAGGACGTCGCCTTGCTCTTCGTCGGTGGCGGGGTTCTGCGCGAAGGTCTGCTGCAGCATCCCGAGTTCGGCGTCGATCTCGGCGAGACGGCGACGCCCGGACTCGCCCGCCGCGGTCGCTTCACGATCCTCGCTCTGCGCGAGGCGTTCGTCGGCCTCGCGCTGCGCCGACTCATCGGCGGTCGCCTCGCGCTTGCGGCGCGCATTCTCGACCGCGGCGTCGGCCGCGGCGACGCGCGCGCGCGCAGCTCCGAGCGACGCGTCGAGCTCGGCGGCGCGCGCACGCAGCGCGTCCAGCTCGCGCAGCATCGTCTCGCGCGCGGCACCCGCCCGCTGCGCGTCCGCGTCGAGCAGACCGAGGCGCGTCACGACCCCGTCGTGCTCGGCGCTCAGGGCGGCGATCTGCTCGCGCAGCGCGCTCGCTGCGGCGGCGACCTCGCTCTGCTCCGCCTCGACCAGCGCGATCCGCCCGCGGGCCGCGGCAAGCTGCGCTTCGAGCGCTCTGCGCTGCTCCGAGAGGTCGACGTGATCGTCGGCGACGCGCTCCAGGGCGTGCAGGCGCGAGCGCACGTCGTGTTCCCCGCTCGCCAGCATGTCGATCCGTCCGCGCGCCGCGACGAGCGCGGCGTCGAGCCGCTCGATCTCGGTCCCGAGCCCCTGCAGCTGCGTGCGCACGCCGCGCAGCGCGACCTCAGCTTCGCCGGCGAGCGTCGTCGCAACGTCGTGCTCGGCGGACGCCGCGTCCAACTCGGCCTTCGCCGCGACGCCGTCTCGCTCGATCTGCTCCCGCTCGGCGCGCAGCTGCGGGATCCGCTCCTTGAGCGTCTCGGCCTGCGCACGCCGTGCCAAGATCGAGCGCTCCTTGCGGAAACGGCCGCCGGTGATCGCGCCGCCGCCCACGATCTGGTCGCCTTCGAGGGTTACGATCGAGTCACGGAAGCCCTCGCCGCGGGTCAGGTCGATCCCGGTTCGCAGCTCGTCGACGACCAGGATCCGGCCGACCAGGAACGCGACGATCCCGCGGTAGCGTGGTTCGGCGCGCACCAGCGTGTGCGCGTAGCCGATCACTCCGGCGCGCCCGCGCAGGCTGCCGAGCTCGCGGCCTTCGCGCCGGGCGAGCGAGTCGAGCGGGAGGAACGTCGCGCGGCCGAGCTCGCGCTCGCGCAGATATGCGACCGCGGCCTCCGCGTCTTCCGACGTCTCGGCGATGATGTTCGAAAGACCGCCGCCGAACGCGATGTCGAGCGCACGCGCGTAGCGCTCGTCGGTCGAGATGAGGTTCGAGACCACGCCGTGCAGTCCGTGCAGGAGGCCGCGGTGCGTCGCCTCGACGACCGAGCGCGTCCCGTGCGCGTGCCCTTCGAGCGCCGCTTCCAGCTCTTCGATCGTGTGCAGGCGCGACTCGGCGCCCGCGATCTCCGACGCGATCTCCCGGTGACGCCGCTGCAGGTCGGCGACGCGCTGCGCGGCGGAATCGCCGCGTTCGCGGGCGATGCGCGCACGCTCGCGCTGCGCGGTCGCCTCGGCTTCGTACCGCGCGATCAGCAGCTCGCGTTCGGAGAACCCCGCGCGCGCCTCTTCGGCCTGCTTCGCGTGCGCGTCGCGGTCGGTCAGCGCGCTCGCGTGTTCGCGTTCGAGCCGTGCGATCTCCGTACGCGCCGAGGCGATCTGCGCGCGCCGCTCGGCTTCGTTGGCCGCGTGCTCGGCGGCGAGTGCTTCGACCGCGCGGAGCTCTTGATACACGCCGTCGAGCGCGCCGCGCGCGTCGGCGACCGCGGTCGACGCGGCCAGCTCGCGCTCGCGCGAGCTCTCGGTCTGCGCGGTCAGCGGCGCGAGCCGCTCCTCGAGCGCGGCGATCTGCTCGCGCAGCGTGACTCGTTCGCCCTCGACCCGGTCGCGGTCGGCGATGACCGCGTTCGACTGCCGCTCGAGGCCGTCGCGGCGCGCGACCGCCGCCGCAAGATCGGCTTCGATCCGCGCCAAGTCGGCGCGCGCAGTCTGGGCCTCGGCACGGTCACGGTCGAGATCGAGCTCCAGCGTGTAGAGCGACTCGCGCAGCGCCGAGAGCTGCGCGCCGAACTGGGCCGCGCGGGCGGCGGCGGCGGCGCGCGCGTTCTCGTGCTGGGCGAGCTGCGCCGCGACGCGCTCGCGCTCGGCACGGCGCGACGCGGACGCGCGCAGAAACGCGAGGATCTCGAGGTCGCGGACGCGCGCGGTCACCTTGCGGTAACGCTTCGCCCGCCGCACCTGGGTCTCGAGCTCGGGGACGCGCCGCTCGAGCTCCGCGATCAGGTCGTTGACGCGAATCGCGTTCTGCTCCGTCGCCTCGAGGCGGCGCAGCGCCTCGTTCTTGCGGGCGAGAAACTTTCCGATCCCGGAGGTCTCTTCGAACAGCGCGCGCCGCTCGGTCGGCTTCGAGCTCAGGATCGAGTCGATCTGACCCTGCGATACGATCGCGTACGAGCCCGGCCCCAGCCCCGTCCCCATCAGCAGCTCGTGGACGTCGCGCAGACGGACCGGCTCGCGGTTGATGTAGAACTCGGACTCGCCGACCCGGTACGCGCGCCGGGTGATCTGCACCTCGGCGAAGTCCAACGGCAGCACGCGCTCCGTGTTGTCGAAGGTGAGCGAGACCTCGGTCATACCGAGCGGCTTGCGGGTATTGTTGCCGGCGAAGATGACGTCTTCCATCTTCTGCGAGCGCAGCGAACGCGACGACTGCTCGCCGAGCACCCAGCGGATCGCGTCGACGAGGTTCGATTTCCCGGAACCGTTCGGCCCGACGACCGCCGTCGTGCCGTCGACGAAATCGAGCGTCGTCGCTTCGGCAAACGTCTTGAAGCCGAAGACTTTGAGGGACTTGAGACGCATAAGAAGTTAGACCGGCGCTCCGCTGTCGGGCTTACGGGGAGAACGGTGACGACGTCGCTTGTCGAGCGCGATCACCCGGCCGTCGTCTTTCGACGCCGGCGCCGTGGGCGCTTCCGGATGGCGCGAGCGTAAGGTGGAGAGTGCCATCGCGGCGGCGCTCTGCTGGGCCGCCTTCTTGGACGGACCGATCCCCTCGCCGAGGATCTCGTCGCCGACCCGCACCTGCGAGGTGTAGCGGCGGTCGTTGGGCGGGCCCTCGGCGCGCTCGAAATACAGCGGGGTCAAGCGCAGGGCGCCCTGCGCGAACTCCTGGAGGTCGCTCTTCGCGTCGCGCTCGCCGACGTTGCGGCGATCGAGCGGGACGATGTGTTCCTTCTCCAGGAAGCCGGTCACCCGCTCGAGATCGGTCGCCGCGTACAGCGCGGCGAGAAACGCCTCGAACGCATCGGCCAGGATGCTCTCGTTGGAGCTCCCGCCCATGCGGTCCATCCCGGCGCCCAGCACGACGAGCTCCGAGAAGCCCAGCCGGCGCGCCGTCTCCGCGCACGCCGTGCCGCTCACCAAGTACGCTTTGCGCCGCGTCAGCGCGCCTTCGGAGAGCTCCGGATAGGCGCTCATCAGCCAGCGCGAGGCGGCGAAGCCCAGGACGGCGTCGCCGAAGAACTCGAGCCGTTCGTTCGAGACGAGCGCGCTCTCGCTCCCGGCGCTCGCATGCACGAACGCGGGCTCGATCAGCCCGAGGTCGACGTCGGCCGCGCCCGCGACCTTCAGCAGCGCACGCAGCCGCGCGCGCCGCCGTTCGCCGGGCATGGGTTAGCGCTTCGGCGTCATGCTGTTACGCATGCCGCGCGAACACGACGGTCGTGTTGTGGCCGCCGAAGCCGAAACCGTTCGACATCGCGACGCCGACCTGCGCCTTGCGCGCGACGTTTGGAATGTAGTCGAGCCGGCACTCAGGATCGGGGAACTCGTAGTTGGTGGTAGGCGGCAGGATCCCGTGATGCAGCGCGAGCACCGTCGCGATCCCTTCGATCGCGCCGGCGGCGCCGAGCAGGTGGCCGTGCATCGACTTCGTCGAGGAGACCGCCAGCCCGCCGCTCAGGGCGTGCTCGCCGAAGACGCGCTCGATCGCCTGCGACTCCGCGGCGTCGCCGAGCGGGGTCGAGGTGCCGTGCGCGTTGACGTAGCCGACCTGTTCCGGTGTGACACCGCTCCGCAGCAGCGCGCGCTCCATCGCGAGCACGACGCCTTTGGATTCCGGGTCTGGCTGCGCGATGTGGAACGCATCGGCCGACTGACCGTACCCGAGCACTTCGCTGTAGATGCGGGCGCCGCGGGCGATCGCGAAGTCACGGTCCTCGAGCACGAGAATCCCCGCGCCCTCGCCTAAGACGAAGCCGTCGCGCTCCTTGTCGAACGGCCGCGAGGCGTGCGTCGGATCGTCGTTGCGCGTCGACATCGCCTTCATCGAGCAGAAGCCGCCCATCGCCGTCGGGATCACGGTCGCCTCGCTGCCGCCGGTGACGACCGCGATCGCGTCACCGAGAACGATCTTGTCGTAGGCAACGGTGAGCGCATCGTTCGCGCTGGCGCAGGCGGAACCGACCGCGAACACCGGCCCGCGCAAGCCGTAGTTCATCGAGATCTGCGCCGACGCCGCGTTCGCCATCAGCATCGGGACGAAGAACGGCGAGATGCGGTCCCACCTCTGCTGCGGTCCCACTTCGAAGGTCGTATTCTCGACCGTGATGATCCCGCCGATCCCGGTTGCGACGATCGCGCCGGTGCGGTCCCGCACGTCGGGATCGTCCGGGAACCGCGCGTCCTCGATCGCCTCGCGCGCCGCGGCGAGCGCCATCTGCGCGTAGCGGTCCATGCGCCGCGCCTCGCGGCGGCCGAACAGCGCGTCGGCGTCGAAGTCCTTGACCTCGGCCGCGATTCGCGTGGTCAGCTTCGAGGCGTCGAAGGCCGTCGTCGCTCCAACCCCGCTGCGGCCGGCGATCAGGGCGTCCCAGAATGCTGCGCAGCTGTTCCCGAGCGGTGTGATCGCTCCCAGCCCCGTGATGACGACGCGCCGTTTCTCCAAAGCGCAATCCGGTTCTAAGGGCACCGGAGCGCCCCTCCCCGCAAGCGCCGCTTCCGCGCGAGCATCCGCCTATTTCCAGCTGACCGGCCCGACCGTGAAGCGGTGGTAGAGCAGTTCGAGGAGCTGGGCGTTCCCGACCGCGAGGTAGTCGAAGGCCTTGTCCCACTCGTCGCCCGTCTTCCAGCCGGTCTGGGCCAGCCGCACCGTGGTCGCGTTGGGGCCCGCGGCGTCGAACAGGAACACCGCGGTCGTCCGCTCGCGCCGGACGGTGGGAAACCGGTCCGGAGCGAGCGCCGAGACCGCCAGCAGCGACTTCGGCTGCACGAGTAGGATCGTGCCCCCGCCGACCGAGGTGCCCGGGCCGAAAGCGACCTCCCACTTCCCGCCGGCCCACGGCTCGACCGTCGCCTGCGGCGCGAGCCAGCTGGTCACGCCGGCGACGGTGGTGAACGCCTCCCAAACCTGATCGACGCCGGCCGGGACGGTCACCGAGAGGTCGAGCCGCTTCGGCTCGCTCGAGGTCGTGACGTGAACGTGGCCGTTGTCGAACGAGCGCGTCTGCGCGGCGGCCGGGAGGCCGGGAGCGAGCAGCGCCGCGCCGAGCGCGAGAGCGGTGAGAGCTTTCGGAACCATCATCATCTCCGTTTCAGCAAATCGAAATAGGCACGCAGGTGGCGGACGGAGTCGTCGTAGCGCTCGATCGCACGCTCAGCGGTCGCTTGCATCACGCCGCCCTCCATCACGGTGAGGACGAACGTCGCGAGTGAGTCAGGATCGACGTCCTCGCGCAGGACGGGCTTCGCGTCGCGCACGCAGCGCGCGATCGCCTCACGCCAGCCCGAGAAGTTGCGGTGGACCAGCGCACGCGCCCGATCGGACGCGTTCTGCATCTCCAGCGCGAGGCTCCCGATCGGACAGCGGTAGCGGAAATCGGTGACCAGGATCGCCCGGCGATAGCCCTTCAGCACGGCGAAGATCCGCTCGACCGGATCCGCCGTCACCGCGAACGCCGGGTCCATCACTTGCGGCGCGAGGCCTTCCAGATAGGCCTCGAGCACGGCGATCAGCAGCGCTTCCTTGGTCTTGAAGAAGTGGTAGAGGCTCCCGGAGCGCACCCCGGCGGCAGCGATGATCTCGGAGATCGCGGTACGCTCGTATCCGTGCTCCCAGAACAGACGCATCGAGTGCTCGACGATCCGCTCCTTGGTTCCGGAAACGCGCTGCATGCCCGCGCTCTTAGTTGGTCGACCAACCAAATCCTCCACCTGTTTCGTTCGGCTCGCGTCGCAGTACACTAGCGGCGTGATCGCACGCCGCTATCCCGACGGTCCCTCGACGCTCTCCGCATTCGGCGGGATGGCGAGCTCGGGCAGCCTCTCGCGCGTCCCCGGATTCCTCGAGCGGGTCGCCCGGGAGTACGGGCCCGTCGCCTCGTGGCGGATGCCGCGGGCGCGCTTCTGGTTCATCGACGAGCCGGCGCTGATCGAGCAGATCATGACCGCCAGCGGTTACGACGTGATCAAGGGCCGCGGTCTGCGCCGGATGCGCCGGCTGCTGGGGATGGGTCTGCTGACCAGCGACGAGCCGCTCCACCTGC
>Ga0208078_1000278_pt1 | contig 13617 bp, 13 predicted proteins | sample NGESurdeep072012_3_FD_184468 | JGI IMG/M metagenome (GOLD analysis project Ga0208078, IMG submission 184468) | Arctic peat soil microbial communities from Barrow, Alaska - NGEE Surface sample 53-2 deep-072012 (SPAdes) | ecosystem: Environmental > Terrestrial > Soil > Wetlands > Peat ...
GGCGAGCCGAGCTGCGTCGCCAACGCTCGTTCTTCGACCCTGATCCGGACCGCGTAGCCGACCAAGGCCAACACGATCGCCGCAAGAGAGGCGAAGTTCGCGCAGCAAACCAGAATGCCAAGAAGCGTGAGCAATGCGCCCGTGTAGGACGGATGCCTGATCCTCCCGTATGGGCCGGATTGCACGATCGCCTGGCCCGGGCGCGTGGCGACCTCCAGCGTGAACGAAGCCCCCAGCACGCGGATCGAGTACCACCGCAACGCCATCCCGGCGATCATCAGAACCAGGCCGGCGACGAAGACCTCCGTCCGTCCCGTTCCAATCGCGGCATCGGGGAATCCGAACGCCAGGCCGATTCCGGCCGCAACTGTCGTCCAGACTGACGCGATCAACCACCACTTAGAGCCGGCATCACGGTTGGTTGCGTCGCTCGGGAGCCGCCGCAGGCGATATCCCAGCCACATCTCGGATCCGCCCCAGAGGTAGACGAGGACCCAGAACGCGACGACTGACGTGGTCGTAGCTCCGGGTTGGCCGAAGAACATCGGTGGCCCGGCAACACCACCGAGCTCAATCAAAGCGTGGGCGACGGCCAGGACGGGACCATCTGTGAGATGCCTGCCGCCAGGATCGTCAGCTTGTTCGTCAGCAGGAGCAACCCCATCACCAACAGGACCGCGGCCGACGCGAGGTCGATGGCCCGCCGGTGACTGTTGATAAGGCGAACGATTGGCCGCGCCTTCTCCAGCGCGAACGCAAGGGCGATGAACGGGAGGCCCAGGCCCAGGCAGTAAGCGATCATCAAAACGAGGCCCTGCCCCGTCGTGCCTGCAGACACCGCGGAGCTGAGCACCGCGCTGAGCGTCACCCCGATGCAAGGCGTCCAGCCGCTCGCAAATCCCATCCCCAGGACGAACCCTCCGGCGACACCGCCGCCGGTGGGAGCCTTCTTCATGAGCCTGTACTCACCGGACAGAAACGGGATTCGGATCAAGCCCGCGACATGCAGGGCCATAACGATGACGAAGACTCCGGCGACCACCGGCACGTAGCTTCGAATCGGCTGCACGGCGATCGAGAAGACGTAGAAGAAAAGGATGAAGACAAGCGACAGACCTGCCACGAAGCCGGCGCCCGCCGCCGCAACCGGGAGCGCCGGCGGAGCCGGAATCGCCGCGGCGCCTGGGCCGACCGCAAGCGCCGGCTGTCCAGCACGCGCCCCGAGGTAAGCGAGGTATGCCGGCACCAGCGGAAGGACGCACGGCGAAACGAATGAGACCAGGCCCGCGAGGAAGGCGATGGCCGGGCTGATGCCGTCCAGAGTTGGCAAGCCTGCCTACTGGGGCTGCGGCACCGACGCTTGTCGGGTCAGCTCCTCGATCGCGTCTAAGACCTCCGGCCAAACCCGTTCCGGCAGGTTGTGCCCCATGTGCTCGAACTCGAGCAGCCGTGCGCCAGGTATTGCATTCGCGACAGTGCGTCCGTTTTCGACAGGTACGAGGACGTCGTCGGTGCCGTGGATCACCAACGTCGGCACCTTGACGCGGCTCAACTTCTCGACGCGGCCCTCAGCCGCGAGGATCGCGACCAGTTGGCGACCAGTGCCGACCGGGTAGTAGGACCTGTCGTACGCGCGAACGACGTGGCGCGTCTCGATTGCCTCGTCGAAAGGATCGCCCGATCCCTTGAGCGCCTTCCGGATCCAGACTCCATGCTCGATCCGCCCCTCGCGCGTCGGCGGTGGGATTCGGGTCAAGACGTCGGCGCCTTCCGGCTGGGGCGGAACGCCGTCCTCGCCGCCCGGACCGGACATGATGGACGTCAACGAGAGGACCCGCTCCGGATGGTTGATGGCGACCAGCTGGGCGATGAAGCCTCCCATCGAAACGCCGACGATGTGAGCCGCGCCAATACCCAGGGCGCTCAGGACGCCTGCAGCGTCGGCAGCGAGATCGTCGAGGTGGTACGCGGGCTTCGCGTTCCCGGCAAAAGCCGCCAGAAGGTCCGGCTCTCCGGCGGCCTCCATCTTGGTGGAGAGGCCCGCGTCTCGATTGTCGTACCGGATCACATAGAAGCCGCGGTCGCGAAGCTGCTCGCAAAACTCCTCGTCCCAGCTCAGCAGCTGCGATCCCAGGCCGCCAATCAACAACAAGGGCGCCGACTCTGGATCGCCGAAAGTTTCGTATTCGATTTCGATTCCGTTGGCCTTGAGTTGCGGCATGCCCAGAATCGTACCGCCGGGCCCGGAGTGGGGCGGGAGTGCCGGCCGAGAGATTTGGAGATCCAGGGGTCCCTCCCATGGCTTCGCCATGGGGACCCCAGAGGAAGTGTGGACCGACTAGGAGCGCAATTCCTTTGGGGTCCCCGCGCCCTTGGTGCGCGGGGGCAGCGACGGCGGGACGGGCCCCCTAACGCACGTATCGGGCCGCATGGGCTCCAAAGATCCGGTTGGCATCTCCGGCACCAATCCGAATCGGTACGCTTACCGGCCGTGAGCAAGTCGCTGCCCAATCGAGCTGAGGTGGACGCCAGGTTCACCTGGAACAGCGCGAGCGTGTTTCCCGATGGGGCCGGTTGGGAGGCCGCGGTCAGCTCGGTTCTCGCCAGGCTTCCAGACCTGGCCGAGTTCGAAGGACACCTGGGCGAGTCTCCCGATATGCTCGCTGACTGGTTCGACGCGGCGGACAGCGCCCAACTGTTGATGGGCAAGGTGGTCGTCTACGCGACCATGTCCTATTCGGTCGATGCCACCGACCAGACCGCGGCGGCCCGGGCGGATCGTGCGCGCACGATCTACGCGCAGCTCGGTGCCGCGATGGCATTCGCGGTGCCGGAGATGATCGCGATCGAATTTCCAAAGCTCCGCGAGTGGGTGGCGACCTCGCCCCGACTCAAGCACCTTGGCCACTTCGTCGACCGCCTCGAAAAACTGCAGAACCACGTGCGCAGCCCCGAGGTCGAAGAGCTCCTGTCGCAGGCGTCCGATCCCCTCGCGACAGCGCTGTCAGTGCATTCCGTGCTCGCCAACACCGACCTGAGGTTTGCGCCAGCCAGCGGCGCCGAAGGCGAGGAGGAAGTCGCCCAGGGCACCATCGGTGCCCTGCTGACGAGCCCCGACCGCGACCTGCGCCGCTCCGCTTTCGAGAGCTACGCGGATGCCCACCTTGAAATGCGGCACGCGATGGCCGCGAACCTTGCGGCCGGGGTCAAACGCGACGTCTTCTATGCACGCGCGCGCGCGTACAAGTCCTCGTTGGAGGCGGCACTCGAGCCCAATCACATCCCGGCGGGGGTTTATCACAACGTCATCCGGGCGTTTCGCGACAACCTGGACACCTGGCACCGCTACTGGCGTGTTCGGCGCCAGGCCCTGGGCTTGTCAGCCCTCGAGCCATACGACCTGCAAGCACGTCTCGGATCGTCGAAACGGAAGGTTCCATACGAGGCGGCGGTCGACTGGATCTCCGAGGGCGTGAAATCGCTTGGCGAGGAGTACGTGGAAGTGCTCCGCAAGGGCTCGCTCGAGGAACGATGGGTTGACGTCTACCCCAACAAAGGCAAGCGCATGGGTGCCTTCTCAACCGGCACTCCGGGAACCTATCCGTTCATCTTCATGAGCTACAACGACGACATCTACTCGATGAGCACGTTGGCTCACGAGCTCGGGCATTCGATGCATTCGTACTACACGCGCAAGACTCAGCCTTACGTGTATTCGAGCTACGGCCTGTTCCAGGCCGAGGTGGCCTCGAACATGCACCAGGCACTCACACGGCGATACCTGCTGGCCACCAACACGGATCCCGAGTTCCAGATCGCGGTGATCGACGAGGCGATGGCGAACTTCTATCGCTACTTCTTCATCATGCCAACGCTGGCACGGTTTGAGCTCCAGATCCACGAGCGCGTGGAAAAGGGCATTGCTCTGACTGCCGACGACCTCAACCACCTGATGGCCGACCTCATCTCAGAGGTCTACGGCTCCGAGGTGGAGGTAGGCGACCGAAATCGTGAGCGGGTCGGTTCGACCTGGGCGCAGTTTCACACACACCTCTACAGCAACTTCTACGTGTTTCAGTACGCGACCGGCATTGCGGGCGCCAATCACCTCGCCGAGAAAGTCGCGGCAGGTGACGCTGGTGCAGTGCGCAACTATCTGGCCTTCTTGAAAACCGGCGGCTCGATGTATCCGCTCGAGGGCCTCAAGGTGGCGGGCGTCGACATGGCATCGCCGGAGCCGGTCGCATCGGCTTTCGCGGCCTTCGCCCGCATGGTCGAGCGCCTCGAGGAGTTGGTGGCCGCCCGGCCCGCCCTAAAGAAGCCTTAGTAGGGCTGCAGTCGCGGCTGCCGAGACGATCACGACGAGAAAGGGAGCGCGCAGGAGGACCGCAATCACCGCCACCCCCAGGGCCGCCGCGCGCACATCCAGCACCAGGTGCTGCCCCGACGAAAAGGTCTGGGTCGCGATCAGGGCGGCCAGCAGTGCGACAGGAAGGAGCGGAACTGTCCGCTGGATGCGGGCGTCCTGCAGCCATCGCGGCGGCAGCGAGAGTCCGGCCAGCTTGAGCCCATAGCAGGCAGCCGACGCGACCAGCAGTCCCGCCCAGATCACGCGGACTTACCAAACAGCCCGTACAGGGCCACCAGGCCGGCGACGATGAGCAGTGGAATCCCGGCCGGCACGAATGGGATGCAGATCAGCGCGACAAGCCCTGCCGCCAGGGCGATCGCCAGAGGTTCGCGCGCCCGGAGGCGCGGAGCCAGCAGGGCAAGATACGCAGCCGGTGGCGCTGCATCGAGGCCAAGCACCTTGGGATCGGGGAGCGCGTTGGTCGCGAGCGCCCCGATCAACGTGCCGAGATTCCAGAACGCGAACAGCAGCAGACCCGTCGCCCAGAAGGCAAACCGGCCGACGTTTTCGTCGTCCCGTGCGATCGCCATCGCAGTGGTCTCATCGATGACGAATTGCGCGGCGCCGAAGCGGCGAAGGCCGCTGACCTTGAGGAGCGATGACAGGCGTACGCCGTACAGCGCGTTGCGTGTGCCAAGCAGGGCTGCAGTGGCCGCTCCCGCCCAAAGGCTGCCGCCCGATCCAATGATGCCGACGAGCGCAAACTGCGACGCGCCCGTGAACATCAGGAGAGACAGGCTCACGGTCTGCAGGAGGGACAGCCCCGAGGTGGTCGCGATCGCCCCAAACGAGAGCGCGTAAGCGCCGGAGGCGATCGCAATGCCCAGCGCATCACGAATCACTTTTTGGCGAGCCAGACTCGAAACGGGCGCGTCAGCCACCTGCAGAAGTTAAACCGCAGGCGGCCTCGCGCGACAGAGAGACTCTTAGTGCATTGCTGCGCCGGACGGAGCGAGGACCCACCAAAGCGCCCCGAAGCCGTTGACGCCCTGCCCTGTCGTGTCGCCTGGCTTCTTGTCCTTGATGAAGTAGTACAGGGGATGGCCCGCGTATGTCGCCTCGGTCGTTCCGTCCGTACGCGCTGTAGTTCCCAGCAACGAGGCTTGCGCGCCTGCGCCTGCCACGGGCGCGCCGGTCGTGAGGACGGGCGGCCAGATCGCCGCGCAGCTCGTGTAGCAAGTGGACGCGGTGCTCGTGTCCGCTACGAACAGGTAGACCGTCATGCCTTCACCGTTAACGAGGATCTGGCCCAGCTTCGCATCTGCCGCCACCTTGATCGTCGCGGCGGCCGCTGCAGGGCTCGACGCTGGACTCGCCGCCGGCGATGGGCTTGCGACCGCAGCTGATGGGGTCGTGCTTCCGCAGCCGGCCAAGATCGCGGCCATGAAAACGGTGGCCGCCGTGACAAAACGTTTCGATTGCATTGGATGCTCCTGAATATTTCCGAGGACACATCCCGATACCGCAGAGGGTTACCGAACGGCTACTCGGGAGTTACATAAGCGGCGCTCAGGCCGCCGTCGACCAGGAACGTCGCACCGTTCACGTAGCTCGATTCGTCGCTCGCCAGGAACAGCGCGGCATTCGCAATCTCCCTCGCCTTGGCCAAGCGCCCCATCGGCAGATGTATGCGACGCCGCTCGTAAGCGCCGGGCGTTTCTGAGAAAAGGCGCATGAGCAGGGGCGTCTCCACTGGGCCTGGACAAAGTGCGTTCACTCGCACTCCCTGCCGTGCGAATTGCACGGCGAGCTCGCGGCTCATCGACAGGACCGCGCCCTTGGAAGCCGTGTACGCGATCTGCGACGTGGCGGCACCCATCAATGCGACGAACGACGCCACGTTGATGACCGAGCCGCCACCTGCCTTAAGAAGGTGTGGAATCCCGTACTTGCAGCAGAGGAACACGCCTTTTGCGTTGACCGCCTGCACCCTGTCCCATGCATCGGGCTCAGTGGTTAGGATCGAGTCATCGTCGGCCGGCATGATGCCCGCGTTGTTGTAGAGGATGTCGATGCGCCCGTAGCGCTTAGCGGTTTCCGCGTACATCGCCTGCACGCTTTTCGAATCGCTCACGTCTGCTTTGAAGAAGAACGCCTCGTTGCATTCGGACGCCGCCTTCTCGCCGGCCTCGGCGCCGACGTCGGCGACGCAGACGCGAGCGCCCTCATTGGAGAACAGGATCGCTGCCTCGCGACCGATGCCTCCCGCCGCACCGGTGATCACCGCAACCTTGCCGTCAAGCCTTCCCACCCTTAAGCCTCCGTCGAGATGAACACGTTCTTGACCTCTGAGTAACCTGCCATCGCGTGCATTCCGAGCTCGCGGCCGAAGCCCGATTGCTTGAAGCCGCCGAACGGCGTCGTGACACGAACCGAGCTGTTCGAGTTGATCGACAGCACGCCGGTCTCGAGCGCCCGCGCGACCCGGAGCGCACGCGCCCCATTGCGAGTCCAGATCGAACCCGAAAGGCCGTATGGGGTGTCGTTGGCAATGCGAACCGCGTCCTCTTCATCCGTGAAAGGGATGACCGCGGCCACCGGCCCGAACACCTCCTCGCGCGCGACAGGATCCTCGTTGGTCGCCGCCACGAGCGTGCAGGGAAACCAGAAACCATCGCCGTCAGGAACCTTGCCCTTGAACAGCGGCGTGCCGTTGACGAAGGCCGCGACCTGCCTCCGGTGGTCGGCCGAGATCAGCGGCCCCATGTCAGTACCTTCCTGCTCGGGATCGCCCACTCGGAATTTCGACGTGGCATCGACCAGCAGCTTCATGAAGCGGTCGTACACCGATTTCTGGACGAGGATCCGCGAGCGGGCGCAGCAGTCCTGCCCGGCGTTCCCGAAGACGGCGCCTGGCGCTGCAGCCGCTGCACGCTCGAGGTCCGCGTCTTCAAATATCACGTTGGCGGACTTGCCGCCCAGCTCGAGCGTCACCCGCTTGATGGTCTTGGCGGCGCCCTCCATGACATGCCGGCCGACCTCGGTGGACCCCGTGAACCCAATCTTGGCGACGTCCGGGTGCGCGATGAGCCGCTCGCCGACCACCGAACCGGGACCGACGACAACATTGACCACGCCTTCCGGTATTCCCGCCTCGAGCGCCAGCTCTGAGAAGCGGAGAGCCGTTAGAGGCGTCAGCTCCGCCGGCTTGAGGACGACTGTATTGCCGCAGGCCAGGGCGGGCCCGAGCTTCCAGCTGGCGAGCATGAGGGGGAAGTTCCAAGGCACGATCAAGCCGACCACGCCGAGAGGTTCTCGAAAGGTCAAATCGACCCCGCCCGCAACGGGGATCGTGTCGCCGTAGTGCTTCTCGACGGCGCCGGCGTAAAAGTGGAAGACGTCGGCGACCATGCCCATCTCCCACCGCGAGTCGCCGAGCGGCTTGCCGACATTTGCCGTCTCGAGACGGGCGAGACCGTCGGCGTGCTCCTCGACGAGCGCCGCCACCCGGCGCAGCAAGCGAGCGCGGTCGGCCGGCTTAACCGCGCGCCAGGCGGGATACGCAGCCCGCGCGGCGGCGACGGCGCGATCGGTCTCCTCGATTCCCGCGCGCTCCAGCGTCGCGATCGGTTTCTCGGTCGCCGGGTTGAGGACCTCGAGAGGCGTCACCCCCGCTCGTACAGCCTCTCGCGCTCGTAACCGGTGACGACCTTGTCGAACTGCTCCTGCTCGGTCCGCGCGTAGTTGAGGTAGTGGTCGACGACGTCGTCGCCGAAGGCTTTGCGAACCATCGTCCCCTTCTCGAGGGCAGCGATGGCGTCGCGCAGCGCGTGGGGGAATCGCTGGACGTCTGACTCGTACGCGTTGCCCTGGAAAGCCGGTCCCAGCTCGAGCTTCTGCTCGATGCCATGCAGCCCGGCGGCGATCAGGGCGGCGATCGCCAGGTACGGATTGACATCGGCGCCCGGTATGCGCGACTCGGTGCGCAGGTGCTGGCCGTGGCCGACGATCCGGAATCCACAGGTCCGATTGTCGTGGCCCCATGCGAGCGTCGTCGGCGCCCACGAGGCTGCGGCATATCGCTTGTAGGAGTTGATGTTCGGCGCCAGGAAGATCGCAATCTCCGCAGCACCCGCGATGTGACCCGCGAGGTATCTCTTGAAGGTGTCGGACTCGCCGTCAAAGGTGTTGCGGCCTTCCTTCCAGAGGCTCGAGTGGATGTGGCACGAGCTGCCGATCCACGTGTGGTCTGGTTTGGCCATGAACGTCACCGAGCAGCCGTGCTGGTGCGCCATCTCCTTGATCCCGTTCTTGTAGATGACGTGGTTGTCCGCCATCGTGAGCGCGTCGGCGAAGTGGAAGTTGATCTCCTGCTGGCCAGGCCAGGCCTCGCCCTTGGAGCTCTCGACCTTGATGCCCGCTTCCTTCATGCCCTTGCGGACCGCGCGGATGAACGGCTCGTCGTAGCTCGTCGCGAGAACGTGGTAGTCGAGGATGTAGGGAACCGACGGAGTCAGATTCGAGTAGTCCTTGGCGTGCGCTTCCGCAAACGTCTCCTTCATGAGGTAGAACTCGAGCTCGGTGCCGACCATGGGCTCGAAACCGATCGCCTTGGCGCGCGCGATTTGTGCCCTCAGCACCTGTCGCGGCGAAGGTTTCACCGGCTCCCTGTCATTCCACATCACGTCACTCAGCACGAGCGCGGTCGCCTCCAGCCAGGGGATCCGTCGCAGAGTCGCAAAGTCGGGCACCAGCTCGAAGTCCCCGTAACCGCTCTCCCAGTTGGCCATCGCATAGCCCGGCACCGGGGTCATGTCCATGTCGACCGCCATGAGGTAGTTGCATCCCTCCACCGGCTCGCCGTGCGCTGCCGATTCCATGAAGTACTCGGCGTCGACGCGCTTGCCCATGAGCCGGCCCTGCATGTCGGTGAAGGCGACGACGACGGTGTCGATGTCCCCTTTCTTGACCGCGGCCCCGAGCTGCTCTTTGGTCAGCACGTCAACGTCTCGCGCGGGCGCGCGCCACGAAGCGCTCGAACAGCTTCGAAGCCCATGGCAGGTCTCCGGTCAGCTCTTCGGGGTGGCACTGGACGGCGACGACCAGGCCGTCGTCCGTCTCGAGCCCTTCGATCGTGCCGTCGTCTCCTGTGGCCGTCTGCCTCAGGCCCGGCGCCACCGATCGGACCGCCTGGTGGTGAAGGCTGTTGACCTGAATGTCCCTGCCTTCTGCCGCCTGGCCGAGCTCGGATTCAGGATCAACGGCGGCCGTGTGGGCAAGGTGCTTCCGACCGTATGCCCGCACTTCGTGGCCCTCGAGGTGCTGGATCAGGGAGCCCCCCATCGCCACGTTGATCACCTGCTGCCCGCGGCAGATGCCAAGCACCGGAATCTCCCTCCCTCGCGCATCCTTGAAGAGCCGGATCTCGGTCTCATCCAGCTCAGGATCGATGTCGCCCACCTTGGCGTCGGCCTCCTCGCCATAAAGGGCAGGGTCGACATCCCAGCCGCCAGGGAGCAGCAGGCCGTCGACTTCAGCGAGCGAGCCCGTGCCGGGCGGAAGGTAGACGGCTTCGGCGCCGGCCGCCTCCACCGCCCGGCCGTACGTGAGGTAGTAATCGGCCTCCCGCCTCGGGCTGGTCGTTATTCCGATCTTCGGCCGGGCGCCGTTATTCGTGTCGTGCCTATCCCGCTGCGGCGAGTTCGGCTTCGATCTTGGCAAGCTCTTCCGCCGTCCCCTGGACCCTGGGTCCCTTGAACCAATTCCGCGCTGAGAGGAACCAGTAGCCCCCTGAATAGAGCAACACTACCCCGACCGCGACTGGGGCGTAGTTGAAGGACGCCGTTGTGTTTCCGGGAGCGAACTGGGGCAGCACGAAGAGGATTGCGATGAAGACGATCCAGATCACGGCGATCCAACCGATCAGGTAGCTCCAACGTCCGAGGTGCCAGGGTCCACGCTGGAATTTCTCGCCCGCGAGCAGCCGGAGGAGGATCGGGATGCCGTACGCGATGTAGAGCCCGATGACCGCGATCGAGGTCACCGCAAAGTAGGCGACTGGGCTTTTTAGATACGGCAGGCCCAGGATGAACGCGCCCACCGCCGCGAACCAGATCGAGTTGGTCGGAGTTCGCGTGCGCGGGTTGATCTTGTGCCAGAACTGCGACCCGGGCACTGCCCCGTCGCGCGAGAAGGCATAGATCATCCGCGAGTTGGCGGTGACGGAAGACATGCCGCAATAGAACTGCGCTCCGACCACGATGAAGAGGAGGAACGTGCCCAGGTTCGTACCCACGGCGTCGATGAAGATCTGGGCCGGCGGCACGACTGCGGCCACCTCCGTGCCGTAGTTCTGGATGGCCGATGTCACACCGATCAGTAGCAGCCATCCCGCGAACAGCGACACGACGATCGACCAGACGATCCCTCGCGGGCCGGCAACTGCCGCGTTGCGCGTCTCTTCGGTCATGTGCGCCGACGCGTCGTACCCGGTGAATGTGTACTGGGCGAGCAGGAGGCCGATCAAGAACACGTAGAAGGAGTTGCCGAAGCCGGTGTTATTCACGAATTTGGTGAATACGAAGGACGCCGATTGGTGGTGGGACGGAACGAAGAAGAGGACGCCCACGATGATCAGGACGCCCGCGACGTGCCACCAGACCGAGATGTCGTTGAGGAGGGCCACGAGCCGCACGCCAAAGGTGTTGAGCAGCCCGTGAAGGAACAGGGCGATCGCGTAGATGAGGATGATCCAGGGCGGCGTCGTCGGGTAGTTGAAAAGCTGATGGAACAGGGCGGTCGCGAAGAAGGCAAGCCCGAAGTCGATGCCGGCGGTCACGGCAATCTGGCCCAGGAGGTTAAACCAACCGGTGAACCAGCTCCAGGCCGCCGAGTTGTTACCGCCGAGCTTGGCGGACCAGTAGTAGAGACCGCCTGCAGTCGGGTAGCTCGAGCAAACCTCGGCCATGGCGAGGCCGACGATCGTGACGAAGATGCCTACCAGGGGCCACCCGATGGTCATGACGACCGGGCCGCCGGTGTTCATGCCGTATTGGTAGAGGGTCAGACAGCCCGACAGGATCGAGATGATGGTGAATGAGACCGCGAAGTTGGAGAACGTGGACATCCTGCGGCGCAGCTCCTGCGCGTAGCCCATTCGATGGAGTTGTTCGGCATCCGAATCCCGGGCCTGGACACTCATGCGTGGTTCCTCCCCTCTGCGCCGCGCAGCAGCGCCAATAGCCCGCTCCCTACTGGGGGCTCGTCGGGAACCTATCAGGTGTGGGATGCACCGTCAATGGAGTTAGAAGCGGCGCTTACCCTGGCGACCTTCTCCAGGAAGCGGTCGAACAGCTTCATGGTGGCAAGGCGAACAGCCGGCGCTCGCCGAGCCGTCTCCTCCAACAGTGCGTCCAGGTCGACGCCAACGTCATCGCCGGCGGCCGCGTCGCGGTAGCCCCGGATCCAGACATCCACGATCTCGGGCGTCACCTCCGGATGGAACTGGAGGCCCAGGCTCCGGCCGACGACGTAGGCCTGCGGGCCCACGTCGGTGTCCGCGAGGAGCTTTGCGCCGGGCGGCAAGGTGAAAGAGTCGAAATGCCACTCGAACCACGGTCCTTCTGAGATGAGCTCGGCATCTTTGGTTCTCACCCGCAGCCAGCCGATCTCCGGGCGCGCGGATCGGAACGACTCGCCGCCAAGGGCCCGCGCCATCAGCTGGCCGCCGAAGCAGAGGCCGAGCATCGGCACGTCGTGTTTGGCGGCCTGACGGATCAGCTCTGACTCGCGCTGGACAAATGGCACGGAATCGTCGAAGGCGGCAAATTCCGAGCCGAGGTAGGCGATCAGCTGAAACTCGCGGGGGTCCGGCACCACCTCGTCGAGGTCGATGCGAAGGATGTCGACCTCTGCGTGGTGCCGGTCGAGCCATTCCCCGAGCAGGCCGGGCGGGGTCGGCTCTTCGTGCTGGACGATCAAGGCCTTCAGCTTTGACGCGCCCATCACGGGGGTCGATACTAGTGCAGATGAGGGTCGCCGTAGCGCAGTTCACCGCAGGGATGAGCAAGCCGGTCAACCTCGAGCGGATCGCCGACCTGAGCGCCCGCGCGGCCGATGCCGGGGCGCGGCTCGTGGTTTTCCCGGAGGCCGCAATGTGCGACTTCGGCGAGAACACCGACGACCTTCGCACCTTGGCCGAGCCGCTCGATGGCCGGTTTGTCAACACGCTGGGAGCGCTCGCCTCGCGATTCAAGATGACCCTGGTCGCAGGGATGTTCGAGACGATTCCGGGCGAGCGCCTCATCCACAACTCCGCGGTCGTCGTGGATCCGGTCAAGGGGCTGGTCGGCACGTTTCACAAGCGTCACCTGTTCGACGCTTTCGGGGAGGTCGAGTCCGAGCGGTTTCGAGCCGGCGAAGAGGATCCGCTGCAGGTCGAGGTCGATGGCTTTCGGGCCGCGGTGGTCATCTGCTACGACATGCGTTTTGCCAGCTTTATCGAACGGGCCGCGGACCAAGGCGCGGAGCTGCTCTTGGCGCCGGCGGCCTGGGTCGCGGGGCCGCTCAAGGAAGAGCACCTCAGCGTGGTCGCTCGGGCTCGGGCGATCGACAACACCATGTACGTCGCGGTGGGTGGGATGGCCGGAGCCGGTTACACGGGGCGGAGTGCGATCGTCGATCCGCTCGGGGCGCAGATCGCCGGGCTGGGAGACGGTGAGGGGGTGGCCATCGCGGACATCTCTCATGAGCGGCTCAAGGAGGCTCGGACGCGGCTCCCTGTGCTTGCACAGCGCCGAGCGGCGCGACTGGTGACTGCACCGCGCTCATAGAGGCACATCACGACCGGAGTGTGCTGGCATGCTGGGTGGCATTGGCGCGACGGGCGCAGATGAGCTCAATAAAAGAGCGAATGGGCTGAGAGATCGCTTCGTAGGAATTGGGGTGCGCTAAAAGGGCCAGGAAGGGGAGTTCTCGTTACGCGCTGAGGGTGCTGGCGTGCTGGGTGGCATTGGCGCGACGGGCGTAGATGAGTTCGACAAAAAGAGCGTGCAAAAAGGCCAAATTAACAGCCCAAAAGCGTTGCCTTTGCGAACGTCTGTTTGTACCATATTTCTATGCTCGCGACGCAAGACGTCTGTGACTTCGAGGTCCCTGATGAGGTTCTCCTGACTCGCGCCGAGCGCCTGATCGAGATGGGCCGCGACATCTCTTTGATGCAGCTGATGTTCGCCAAAGAAGCCGCCGAGTTCGCTGCCACCAACGAG
>Ga0208078_1000280_pt1 | contig 13483 bp, 6 predicted proteins | sample NGESurdeep072012_3_FD_184468 | JGI IMG/M metagenome (GOLD analysis project Ga0208078, IMG submission 184468) | Arctic peat soil microbial communities from Barrow, Alaska - NGEE Surface sample 53-2 deep-072012 (SPAdes) | ecosystem: Environmental > Terrestrial > Soil > Wetlands > Peat ...
CTCCGAGCGGCAGCCAGATCTCCGGCGAAAAAACACTCGTTAGGCCCGTGAATCCTTTCGCCATGACGCCGATAATCGTGAACGGCCGGCCGTTGATCAGAAGCGATTGGCCCAGCAACGCCGGATCGCGCGAATGTTTCTCCCAAAACAGGTAACTCACTACCGCCACCCGCAGGTTGCGCCCCGGAATTTCTTCCTCCGGCAGAAACGCCCGCCCGTAGGCTGGGGCGACTCCGAGCACGGAAAAGAAGTTGGCGCTCACCATATCCGCGACCGAGCGCCGGGTATTTCCCTTTTCCCCGAGACCGACGATCAAATCGTCGTGCGCGATCAGTCCCGAGAAGACCGTGTTTTGTTCGCGAACATCGCGATAGGTTGGATACGAAAAGGCACGAAAGCTTTTCGGGTCCTTCGTGTCCTGGGAAAAGAGCTGCACGATTTCCGCGGGCCGCTGATACGCCGGCGGCTGGAACAACATCACGTTGACCAGGCTAAAGATAGCGGTGTTTACGCCGATGCCGAGAGCGAGCACCGCGACCGCGGCGACAGTGAAGCTCGGCGCCTTCCAAAGCTGCCGAAACGCGAACCGAAAATCGTTTACCATAATCTTGTATCCTGGCCCCGCGCGCGGAGCTGCGATTCTTGGGGAGCGCAGGCTGGCAGCCTGCACCGCCCGGCAGCTTGCCGGGCGGACAGCGTTGATGGGCTAGAGAAATTCTCGATGGGATGTTCGCGGCAAGCTGCCGCGAACTGCAGGCTCGCAGCCTGCGCTCCCCAGAAAATCATGCGCCGCGTCTTCATACTTATTCCGCCCGCAACGCTACGATTGGATTGACCCGGCACGCGCGACGCGCAGGCAGCCACGCGGCCAGGATGGTCACGAGAGAAAGGATGATCCCGACAGCCAGATAGGTCTGTGGATCAAGCGGGCTGACGCCAAAAAGAAAACTGCGGATCAAGCCAGCGGAAGCAGTCACGCCGATTGCGCCTACGAGAATGCCAACGCCAAAGAGACGGAGCCCGTGCCCGAGGACCAACCCGCGGATGTGCGCCGGCCGCGCGCCCAGCGCGAGCCGGACCGCGATCTCGCGCAGCCGGCGAAAAGCGCTGTAAGAGAGAACGCCGTACAGACCAACCGCGGCGAGGAGCAAGGCGAGCCCGGCGAAAATCGCGAGCAGGAAGGTAAGCAACCGATGCGTCGCCCACGTTTCCGCGACGCGTTCCTCCATCGTGCGGACATCGAACACCGGCTGTGTCGGATCCAGGCGCGTGATGAGGTCACGGATCGGCTTCTCCAGTCGCTTCACGTTCCCCGACGCGCGCACGTGCAAAGTGAGATTGGTGCGTCCGACCTGCGCTTCCGGAAAGAAAAACGATGGAATCGGCGTGGCCTCGTCGTAACCGCGGAATTTGATGTGCGGCACGACCCCGATGATTTCGTAAAGCCGCGCGCCGCCATCGATCACATCCGACTCCGTGTCCACCATGAGTCGCTTACCGAGCGGGTCCTGTCCTTTAAACGTCATGTCGGCCAGGGTTTGATCGATGATAACGACGGGCGTCGAATCCGCCCGATCGTGCTCGTTGAATGTCCGGCCGCGGACCAGGTTTATTTTGAGGGCTGAGAAATAATCGCCCTGCACGACTTCGTAGTCGGCGGAAGGTTGCTGACTGGGATCGGTTGGCGGCGCACCTTCAGGTTGGAAGTTGATTTGCCAGGCGCCAATCAAGGGCGGGTTCGAAGAAAGCGCGGCGCTTTGCACTCCCGGCAGCTTGCGGACGTCGTCCAGCAAACTGTTCGTGAAATTCAAGATCGGCGGTAGCTCCTGATATTTTGTGAAGGGCATTTCGATCCGGACTGTGAGCAGTTGCTGCGGATCGAAGCCGAGCTGGGTCGATTGCATTTTCGCGAAGCTCTTCAGGACGAGGCCGGCCGCACTGAGGAGCAGCAGGGTCAACGCAATCTCGACAATCACGAGCCAGTCGCGGCTCCGGCGCGCGGTCTTGGTTTCCGAACTTCCGAACGAACCAGCCTGGAGCGCGGCGTTGATGTCGGTGCGCGCGGCCTGCCATGCAGGCCAGAGCCCAAACAAAATCGTTGTGAGAGTGGCGAGGAGAAAAGCGAACGCCATGACACGCCAGTCGAAACCGATTCCTTCGAAACGTGGTGCGCCCGTGGGGGCAAAGGCGACAAGCGCGTCGCGTCCCCAGATCGCGAAGACCACACCAAGCGCACCGCCGATTGCGGAGATGACAAAACTTTCGGTCAGGAGTTGCCGGATGATCTGGCCGCGGCCGGCACCCATCGCTGCGCGAACCGCAAATTCCCGGGCGCGTGCGGCCCCACGCACGGCCAGGAGATTCGCTAAGTTCGCGCAGGCGATGAGCAAAACGACGGCGACCGCGCCAAGCAGTAACGCGAGGCTGGTCCGGTAATTACCCAAAAGATTTTCCAGGAGAGGTCGGACGGCGACGCCGACACCGGCGTTCGTCGCCGGATAAATTTTCTCGATCCGCGCGGCGATGGCCATCATCTCGCCGCGAGCCTGCTCGACAGTCACGCCCTGCTTTAATCGGCCCCAGCCGAAAAACATGGGATGATTCGCGCGGTTCTGCCATCCGGGGTTCGCGCTGCGTCGCATCACGGAAAACCACGCGTCGACTCCGTGCGGCGAATCCATCTCCCGCGGCATCACGCCGATGACCGTGACCGGTTGACCGTGAAAATTCATCGGACGCCCGACGATTTGGGGATCGCGATGAAACGCGCGGTCCCAGATCCGGTCGCTGATCACGGCCAGCGATGGCGCGCCCGGCCGGTCTTCGTCTTCGGTAAAGGTGCGGCCGAGTTGCGGTCGCAGGCCGATGACGTCGAAAAAGTTTGCCGTCACGTACGCGACGGCGATGCGTTCCGGTTCGCGGCCGGCAATACCGCTGAGGTTGCGCGATTCCAGTCGGCTGATCGCGAGATGATCGAATGACTTGCTGTCCTTTCGCCAATCGACGTAATCAGGAAGGGCAATCGATGTGTTGGTCCCGCCGCTCACTTCGTTGAGGTAAACGAGCCGCTCCGGTTGCGGGTATGGGAGCGGACGAAGAAGAACTGCGTTGACGACGCTGAAGATCGCGGTGTTCGCGCCAATTCCGAGCGCGAGCGTGAGCACGGCGATGACGGTGAAGCTGGGCGATTTCCGAAGCTGGCGGAAAGCGAATTTAAGATCGTTCATGATTCAGGTTTCCCGGTTCTGGCTGTTCGTTAGGCAGTCCAAATTTCTGCAAAGACGCGTTTGAAATTCGCGCCCATGACTTTCTCGACGACGCCGCTCTTATGGCCGCGTTTTAACAACGCATCGGCAATGCGCTCCATCTTCCGCGGCGTGTTCAGGTCCGGGATGTAAGTCGGGCGATCTTCCCCCGGCGCGGCGATGCCGTCGGCCTTCCGTTTTTCGGCCGCCTTTTTCATTTCCGCCAAATCGTTGTCGTCGACCGTGAAAAACGGAACGTCGCTGCCGACGCCCACGTGGTCCTCGCCGCAAACTTTGAGCGCGTGCTCGAGGTGCTGCATGTAATCGTCGAGCATCGGCTGCTTCGGCGAGGCCGTGATGTAGGGCAGCATGTAGATGCCGACGACTCCGCCTTTGTCGGCGAGCGCTTTCAACTCCCGGTCTTCCTTATTCCGCGGATGCATGTAAACCGCGCGGCAACCGGCGTGAGTAATGAGCGGCGGTTTCGTCGACGCCGCGATGCCCTCCGCCGTGGTCTTGGTGTTGGAATGGCTGAGATCGAGCGCGACGCCGAGCTCGTTCATTTTGGCAATCGCCTGCCGTCCCAGGTCGGTTAGGCCGTCGGTTTCGCCATCCAGGCAGCCCACGCCGAGCGGCGTGCGCCGATTGTAGGTAAGCTGCATGACCCGAACGCCAAGCCCGCGAAACAACTCGATCCGATCAATTTTGTCCTCGAGCATGTTCGGCGATTCGAAGGAATAAATGACGCCGAGCTTTTGTTCCTTCTTCGCGCGATCGAGATCCGCGAGCGTGCGGACATTCAGGAAAAGGTCGGGACGCTTTTCCATCAACTGCTGGGCGGAGGCAATATCCGCTACGGCCGATTCGAAGTTCCCGATCGCGCCGCCGAGTGTAGACTTGAGAACAGTCACGCCGGATTCGCGGATCAGCTTTGTGATCTTCCCCTGGTTTGACTGGCCGAGCAGGCCGCCGATTCCGGCAAGGGCATTGCAGTCGAGAATGAAAGAATCTCGATAAATTTTCGCGGCCTCAGCAGAAACCTTCGGCTCATCGGCCGCCCATCCCAGGACAGGACCCAACGTCACTAAAGCAGCGGCGCCGCCCAGGGATCTTGTAAATTCGCGACGTGTGATCATGGCGGTCATTCGGCCCGGAGAGCGACCATGGGGTCGACCTTGGCGGCGCGACGCGCCGGGATGAAGCAGGCAACGAGTGACACCACGCTCATGACAAACGCGGTGCCGAGAAGAGCGGAGATGGGCAGTGTCGGCACGTCGAAGAGAACGCTTTGCATCGCTCGTCCAGCCCACCACGCGCCGATCAAACCGATGACGGTTCCGGCGACGAGAAGGCGCAGGCCTAACGAGAGGAATTGTGTCCCGATCTGCCACCTCTGCGCGCCCACGGCCATCCGGATTCCGATCTCGCGCCTGCGTTGCGCGACAGCGTAACTGAGCACGCCGTAAGTTCCGATGGCGGCGAGAAGCAGCGCGACTCCAGCAAAAATTCCGGCGAGCAGCGCGGGCGAACGGCGCGCGACAAGGCTGTCGTCGATCCGCATTTCCATCGATCGGAGGTTGTCGATCGCCAGATCGGAATCGGTGGCGCGCACCAGTTTGCGCAGGGTTTCGGCAAATGCTTCCGGACGCTGGCTTGTACGCGTGGCCACAAAAATAGTGGCGTTGTCTCGATAAGCGAAGGGCAGGTAGATCGCGCCCTGCCCCTGCGGCTCCGTGAGCTCCGCTTGTTTTACCGCGCCGACAACGCCGACGATGGTGAATAGATTCGAGTTGTCGGCATCGCTGCCTTTTCCGGTGAAGACAATATTGCCGTGAAACACTTGCTGGCCGAGCGCGCCGCCGTTCGGCCAGTAACGCCGTGCGAAATCTTCGTCCACGACACAGACCCGTTCCGAGCGATGAGAATCGGCGGAGGTAAGGAACCTGCCTTCGCGCAGCGGAATGCCGAGCGCCGAAAAGTAATCGCCGCTTACTCCATAGGAATAATGGCCGTGCAGTGACTGACCTGGCGGCGGGACGTAGCCCTTGGGCGTGACCGCGGTCTTGCCGTTATCTCCGCTCAGCGGCATGTTCGTGATCGTGCCGGCGGCGGCGACTCCCGGCTGCTGGGTGATTGCCTCCAGCAGTCGTTCCGGGACGGCAACGCGTTCAGAGCTGGTGTTATAGTTCCACGGGAGCGTGAACTGGCCGGTCAGAACGTGATCGGCACGGAAGCCGGGAGAAACGGCCATCACTTTCTTCAAGCTCAACCCGAGCAGCGCCGCCCCGGCGAGCAAAACAAAAGCGAGCGCGATCTGCGCGACGATAAATCCATGGCGAAGGCGTTGCGCGGCGCGGCTGATCGTCCCGGTGTGTGATTCCGATTGGAGCGCATTCGCCAGACGGCTGCTCACGTTGAACCAGGCGATCGGCAGCGCGACCACGACTCCCAGGAGAATCGCGCCGGCCAATCCGATCGACGCGAGCCAGCCGTCGAACGCGATGTGCGCGCCGAGCGGCAACCGATCGGCGCCGAGAACTTCGAGCAGTCGAATGCCCCACGCGCCCACCACAAGTCCGAGCAATCCACCGACGAGGGTGAGCAGGACAGTTTCCGTCATCACCTGGTTCACCACGTGCCGACGGCTCGCGCCCATCGATTGGCGGATCGCCATTTCCTTCGCGCGTCCGCTCGCACGGATCAGAAGCAGGTTGACGAGATTCACTCCGCCAATGAGCAGGAGAAAAAATACGCCGCCCTGCAGCAACAGGAGGGTGGGGCGGATGGAGCGCACGTGATCCGCATGGAGCGAAAGCACGGGCGAACGGAAACCGGCGTCAGCCATCGTTTTCGCTTCCGGATTGTCCTGTTCGACGGCGGCGTTGTGCGCGTCGATCTGTGATTGTGCTTCGGCGATCGTCGCGCCCGGTTTCAAGCGCGCGATCATGTGCGTGCCGCCGCCGCCGGAATGGCGCTGCTTCGAAGTGCGCAGGTCCGCCCGGGACGTCAACGGCAGGAAAAACCGCGCTTCGGAGGAGAGGAAACGAAAGTCAGGAGGCAGGACGCCGACGATCTTTCTCGGCACTCCGTTCACGCGGAGTTCCCGGCCGAGAATGTTTGGATCGGAATTATAACGCTGGCGCCAGTAGGCGTCGGTCAGAATGGCGACTCCACGGTCCTCGATCGGAGTGATCGTTTCCGGCTCGGTGAAGGTGCGACCCATCGCCAGATTGATGCCCAGCGTCGCAAAAAAATCCGGGGAGACGCGCATGAGCTCTTCCTGCTGGGTCGAACCGGTCTCGCCGACCACTTCGCTGCCGTAGCGAAAGATGGAAAGGCTCGAGAGGGCCGGGATGTTACCGCGTCGCTCGTAATAATTGGTCAATGAGGAGCCGTCATTCTCGACTCCGGCTCTTGGGTAGGTGTTGTAGATCGTCACCAGCCGATCGGATTCCGGAAAAGGAAGCGGCCGGAGCAGAATGGAATTGATGACCGCGAAGATCGCGAGGTTCGCGCCGAGGCAGATCGCAATGGTGGCCAGCGCGGTCAGCGTAAACGCCGGCGATTTGCGGAGTTGGCGGAAAGCGTAGCGAAGGTTGTTCATGGCTCCGAGGTCGGATTTTTCATTCAGTACGTAAGGCTGCAACGGGATCTGCCTTGGTGGCGCGGAGCGCCGGTAACAACGCGGCGAGAAGACCGATCACGGCGAGGACGAACACAACGCTACCGAAGACCAGCGGATCATAAGCGGTAGTATGGAAGAGGAGTGTTTGCATGAGGCGCGCGACTCCCGCCGCGCCAAGAAGACCAATCATGAGGCCGAGCGCGGTCAACCGAGCGCCCTGGCCGAGCACGAGTCGGAGGACGTCACCGATTTGCGCGCCGAGCGCGAAGCGGATGCCGAATTCACGCGTGCGTTGCGCGACGCTGTAGGCAATGAGGCCGTAGAGGCCAATGCTGGCCAGCAACAACGCGAGCAGCGCAAAGAGGCTGAAAAGTGTGAGGTAGAGTTGCGGTTGAGTGAGGCTCTGTTTCACCAGTGTCTTCACCGGCGCGACATTCGAAATTGTCTGTTCGGGATTGAAGGCCCAGATCGCGCGCTGAACCGTTTGCGAGATCGCCTCGACCGGGAGGGACGAGCGGACGAGCAGGGTCGCGAACGCCCAGCCGCGTTGGTTTAGTGACGCGTAAACTTGATATGGGGTCTCGACGTTAAGACCATCGCGCGGCACGTCGCCGACCACGCCGATCACTTCGAGCGACTGCGGATTTGGTTGCGTGCGGGTTGGTGGAAGCACCAGCCGTTTTCCGATTGGATCTTCGCTTGGAAAGAATTTTTTCGCGGCCGACTGGCTTAGCACCAAGACCGGCGGCGCGTTGACGTTATCGGTTTCAGCAAAAGTCCGGCCCGCCAGGAGTGGAATATTTAGTGTCGCAAAATAAGACGGGCTGACCGAATCGTAGTAGGCGGGCGGCAATTTATTTTCATCGTTCGACGAGCCGTAAACCGAGAAGTTCGCCGGAATTCCCCACAGGAACGGCATCGTCTGAGTGAACGCAACCGATTCCACGCCCGGAACACCGCTCACCCGTTCGAGAATCTGGCGGAGATAATCGATTCGTTTGGGGTTCGTGTCGTAACGCGTGGGCGCGGGCGTGATGACCATGCTGAGCGTGTTCTCGATTTGAATGCCGGGATTCACGCGCGTGATCGCGGCGAAACTTTTCCAGACGAGCCCGGCGCAAACCAGGAGCACGAGCGTGAGCGCAATCTGCGCGATCACGAGCGCGCCGCGGAGCCGCACCGATTGGAGACCAGCGGAGCCTTTGCTGCCGTCGCGTAACGAGTCGATGGCGTCGACTTTGGTCGCGTGCCACGCCGGAAAGAGGCCGAAAACAATTCCGGTCAGCAATGCGGTCACGCCGGTGACAGCGAGCACCGTGGTATTGAGTGCGATCTCATCGCTCCGCGGAATCCAATCACGCGCCAGACTCGCGAGAAGCACGTCCAATCCCCAGCTCGCGAGCAGGACGCCGCCAATCCCGCCGACGGTGACGAGTAGAAGCGATTCTATCAGATGTTCGCGCGCGATGGCCGGGCGGCTCGCGCCCAGAGCGAGGCGGATGGAAACTTCTCGCTGCCGGGTCGAAGCGCGGACGAATTGCAGACCGGCCACATTCGCGCAGGTAATGAGAAGGACGACGAGCGCGGCACCGACGACGAGCAGCAAACCTTCGCGATAATTGCCGACGACCAAATCGCGAAGCGGCATCAGATTGAATTCCCAACCTTTGTAGAATTTCGGATCGCTCTGTGCGAGCCGCGAGGCGATCGTGGTCAGCTCCGCCTGGACGCTGGACATCGGCACGCCAGCCTTGACGCGTCCGATGACGCCCCAGAAGCGCGCGGTCGCCACAAAGTTTTCGCCGCCTTCATTCGGAAAGACGCGCCACTCGGACGCGATGTTGAATGGATCTTTGAAGGTGCGCGGCATGACGCCGATGACCTCGTGCGGCACGTCGTCAAGCGTGATGGTCTCGCCGACAAGCTCGCGTCGGCCGCCGAATTGTTTTTGCCAGAAATCGTAACTCAGCAGGACGGTCGGCTTGGCGTTGGCTGCCGCGTCTTCCCGGGTAAACGTGCGGCCGATGAACGCCTTTTCGCCGAGCACCCGGAAAAAATCCTGCGTGACAAGGCTTCCCGTAACCGAGGTCGGTTTCTCGACGCGCGTGAGATTGTCGTAGTTATAGCGATAGGCCGCGATGCTTTCGAATGAGGTGACTTGTTTCTCGACGTCGCGGAAACCCGCCGGCGCGAAGGCCTGTCCCTTCAGGTTCTCTTGCAGATTGCGCGATTGCACCGCCACGATGCGATCAGCGTCGGGAAAAGGCAGCGGCGAGAGCAGGACTGCATTGACCACCGTGAAGATCGCCGTGTTCGCGCCAATTCCGAGCGCCAGCGTTAGCACCGCGACAAAAGTGAAGCCGGGCGATTTCCGGAGCTGGCGAATGGCGTAGCGAAGATTGTTCATAGGCCAGAGGTCAGAGGTCGGAATTGCTCGTCACTTGTCACACGCCACTCGTCACTGTTTTTGTTCATTCCGCCCTCAATGTGATCATCGGGTTGACGCGAGATGCCCGCCGCGCGGGAATCCAGCAGGCGAAAAGAGCGGCAGCGGCCAGAACCAGCGTGACGGTTCCGTAGATGAGCGGGTCGTTCGCGCTCACGCCAAAAAGCAAACTCCGAATGACGCGAGACAGCGCTACCGCTCCCACGAAACCGAGAACCAAACCCGCGCCGAGCAAGCGCATTCCCTGGCGCAGCATCATCGCGCGGATTTGCGCGGGCATCGCGCCCAGGGCGAGGCGCACGCCGATTTCGCGCATGCGCCGCAGACCATTGAAAGCCATCACGCCGTAGAGACCGATGACCGCCAGCGTCAACGCCAGCAGCGCAAAACAGACCAACAGGAAACTCATCAGGCGCGGCGTCGCCCAGGTTTCCTCGACCCGTTCCTGCATGGTCTTGAACTCGAACGCGGGCTGCGCCGGATCGAGCGACGCGACAATATCGCGCACCGGTTTCTCGAGCGATTTCGGGGAGAGCGTCGTGCGCAGCAACACCACCAGCCCGGTTTGCGGTTGTTGTGTCATCGGCAGATAAGCCTGGGGCAAAACGGTCGTTTCCTCGAAGCCGTAGACTTTCAGGTGCGGTGCGACGCCAACGATGGTGCGATATTCCTTCTCGCCCTTCTCACCCGTGTGCATCTGGATCCGTTTGCCGACCGCGTCCTGTCCTGGGAAGTGACGATCCGCCAGGAGTTGATCGATGATGATGACCGGCGGCACGTCTTTCGTGTCGCGCGCTTCAAACGCCCGCCCGCGCAACATCGGCGTCCTCATCGTTTGGAAATAACCAGCCGTCACCACTGCCATTTCCGCGGAGGGGAATTTGCCCGGCTCCGGCTCCGCCATTCCTTCTGGCAGAAACGACGTCTGCCATCCCGTCATGAGCGGCGGGTTCGAGGCAAGGGCGGCGTCTTGCACGCCCGGCAGCGCGGAGAGTTTTTCCATCAGCGCCTGGGAAAAATTCAGGAGCTTTTTCTCATCGGAATAAGTCGGCTCCGGCAGATCGACTCGCGCGGAAAGAAGCAGATGCGGATCGAACCCGAGCCCGAGCGATCGGGCGTTGGCGAAACTTTTCAGGACCAGCCCGGCTGTGCTGAGCAGCACGAGAGTAAGCGCGACTTCCGCGACCACGAGCAGATCGCGCGAGCGGCGCGCTCCGGGTCCATCGGAACTGCTGCGGCCGCTGGATTTAAGAGCGAGCTGAATATCGGCGCGCGACGTGTGCCATGCCGGCCAGAGACCGAACAGCACGCTGGTAACGAACGAGAGCGCCAGACTGAAAAGCAGGACCCAGCCGTTGAGCGACAAATTTTGAAAACGCGGAACGCCCGGCGGCGAAAGCGCCACAAGAATATCGCGACCCCACGCCGCGAGACAAAGTCCAAGCCCGCCCCCCACGAGCGCCAGGACCAGGCTCTCGATCAGGAGTTGGCGAATGATATGCCAGCGCGACGCGCCCACGGCCGAGCGGACCGCGAATTCCTGCGCGCGCGCGGCGCCACGGGCCGCCAGAAGGTTCGCGAGATTCGCGCAAGCGATGAGCAGCACCAGGGCAACAGCGCCGAGCAACAGGCCCAGGCTCGCGCGATAATCCCCGACCTGATTCTCAAGGAGTCGCGTCACCGTCACGCTCACTGCTGCGTTGGACTGCGGATATTGTTTCGAAAGCCGCCCCGCGATCTCCTTCATTTCCGCCAGCGCTTTCTCGATTGTCACGCCCTCCTTCAGCCGCGCCCAGCCGAACAAACCCGGATGATTATCCCGCGTCTGCCAGCCAGGATTATCGGTGCGGCGCGTGAGCGGGAACCACACTTCCACGGTGCGCGGCGAAAACATCTGCGGCGGCATCACGCCGATGACCGTGTAAGGCTGATTGCCGAAATTCATCGTCCGGCCGAGCACATTCGGATCGCGGGAAAAAAGCCGCTGCCATAAACGGTCGCTGATGACCGCGACGAGCGGCCCGCCCACGCGGTCTTCCTCTTCCGTGAAAACCCGGCCCAGTTGCGGCGTGAGCCCGACGACCTTGAAAAAATTCGCCGTCACCAGACCGCCGCTGATCTGCTCGGGCGCGCGCCCCTCGAGTCCGCTCAGGTTAAATGATTCCCGCCGCGAGACGGCGATATTTTCGAAAACCGTATTGTCGCGTTTCCAATCGACGTAGTCCGGATACGAAACGGAAATCTGCGGCTGGTTTGAATCGGTTTCGGTGAGAATAACGATCCGGTCCCCATCTGGATAAGGCAGCGGCTGGAGCAGGACCGCGTAGATGACGCTGAAGATCGCGGTGTTCGCGCCGATGCCGAGCGCGAGGGTGAGGACCGCGATGAGTGTGAACCCCGGCGATTTCCGAAGCTGACGGAGAGCGAAGCGGAGGTCGTTCATGGCGCCCTCCGATTATTTTGCCGCTACTTCGGCCGACGCGGGTTTGATCGAAATGCTGCCTGCCCCCGAGCGCAGCACGAGCGATTTCCCGCCGCCGTTTATTTTTCCTTTCATCCAATCGCGATCCGTTCGCGTGCCGATAAACGGCAGGTCGCTCGTCACGCGCCCGGAACTCGCTTCCGCTTCTACGTCGAGACCGGCGTCGGCCGGGACCAGCACCTCGATGCTGCCGGCGGACGTTTCCAAATTCACGTCGCCGGGCACCGGCGATTTCAATTTCGCGCTGATCGATCCACCCGAGGTGCGGCCGAAAATTTTGCCGTTGATGTTTTCGAAACTGAGTCGGCCGCCGCTGGTTTCCACTTTCGTGTCGCCGGCAAAATTTCGGACTGCGATCGAGCCGCCGGAAGTGCGCGCTTCGAGCGAGCCGGTCCCATCGATCGCGTCGATCCGCCCGCCGCTCGTGTCGACTTTGAGCGGGCCATCGCAGCCATTCAGCTCGATGCTGCCGCCGTTAGTCGTCGCGCCGGTCGGGCCTTTGAGATGCGTGAACTTCAATTTCCCGCCGCTCGTGTCCGCGCTCATCGTGCCCGTGATTTCCGCGACCATGATGGCTCCGCCGCCCGTGCGCAGCTCCGAGTTGAAGCTCTTCGGCACGCGCACGGTGTAGCGCGCGTCCATGTTGCAACGCCCGCTCCAGTTCAGGTTCTTGTCCTTGTTCTGCCGGCGCGCGCGGACCGTCACCGTGTTTCCGTCTTTGCTCACCGTCACCGGCGCCGAGGCGAAATATTCCTTCTCCTGCGCGTCGTTGTCCGAATCGATCTTGCGATGCACCTGGACTGAGATCTTGTCATCGGGCCCCGCTGAAACATCGATCGTACCGAAATCGACATCGACAATGAGCCGGCCGCCCGGCGCGCCATCGAGAGTTTGGCTGACATTTTCTTCCGAAAGGGCAAAGGCGGGAGCGGCGGCAAGACAGAGAAGAAAGAGAATACGGATGATCATAGGGCGAGGTGGGTTGAGTTAAGGCGACTACATCGGAGTGACTCCAACCGTGACGCCTTTGCATGCCCTATGCCACGGTCGCAAAGGATCGTTTTCCAACTGCCCGACAACGAGTTACGCGGGCGCGATGAGATCGACGACCCTGGAACTTTTCCCGTCGTCGGGATTTCACCGTCCCATTTTCGAAACGAGGCGAGATCGCCTCGTTTCGCCACGCCGTAGCCTTGGCGAAGGCAGGCCTTCTCCTCTGCAGACTCGATCGAAGCCGAAAATGCCGAGTCAGACTTCCAGGCGATATCCGAGCGTGTGAACGGTCAGCAGATGGCGCGGCTCGCCCGGAACGTCTTCGATCTTTTGCCGGAGCTTCACGATCAATTGATCGAGGGTGCGGGTGGTGCCGTAGTAATCGACGCCCCAGACTTCGTTCAGGAGCGACTCGCGCGAAACGGCGTTGCCGCGTTCGCGAAATAGGACGGACAACACTTTGATTTCGCGCGGGGTCAGTTCGATCGCTTTCGCGCCGCGCTTTCCGCGCAGCGCTTTGCAATCGACCCGCACTTTGCCGAAAGCGATCTCCATCGGCAGATCGCTCGCGGCGCCGCCGGCTTGCGCCAGCAGGTGCTGCCAGGAATTCTTGCCGTACTTCTTGGCGACGCCGTCGGAGACTGCCTTCGCGGCGATGTACTTGATCGCGGCGCGGGCGATCGCGCGGGTGT
>Ga0208078_1000282_pt1 | contig 13448 bp, 15 predicted proteins | sample NGESurdeep072012_3_FD_184468 | JGI IMG/M metagenome (GOLD analysis project Ga0208078, IMG submission 184468) | Arctic peat soil microbial communities from Barrow, Alaska - NGEE Surface sample 53-2 deep-072012 (SPAdes) | ecosystem: Environmental > Terrestrial > Soil > Wetlands > Peat ...
GCAACCTCCCGCTCCCGCCGCGACAAGGGCGCCAAGTCGCGCGGAAGTGGTGGGGAATGCGTCATCGGTTCGGCAAGTTTGCGGACGGCGTTTGCAGTTGCTGTGCGTGCGGGTCGGCTCATCGCCAACTCCCGTGGGAAGCCGGGGTGTGGCGCCGCAAAGTCGGCGCCGTGTGTGGCGATGATAGCCCTGTCTTGCGCTCCCGCGTATCCGGGAAACCCCTTGCTCTTGGCGCACTCCGCGATCAAGCCCCGAACACGAACGCGACGGAGAGGTGGGCGCGGTCAAGAGACTGCGCTTTACGGGTTGATCTGATCATTTACCGGCTCATGTGCGCCTCAACGGTCAAGACCCCGCTCACAGTCTCCGCCTATCCGAATTGCCGCCTATAGAGGTCACGGGGCAGTGGAAACATCCATAATCACCGAGATGCTATTGGCACGCGCCAATGCAGTGGCACTCGATTCGGACGCACCCGGAATTGCCAAGCCGGCGGGTCGATGCGATGGCGATGCGGCCCCGGACCGACCTGCCCATCTCGCCCAACGCGCCGACCGCATCCCGCACCTGTTCGGCTACGGCCTCCGAAACCGGCTCCTCATCACGCTTACCGTCAAAGAGGCGGCGCCTTTCCGCATCCGCGGGGCGGCGATATCCCCGAAAGCCAAAGTCCAACAACGCAAAACAAAGGTCCAGAAACCAGCGACGATTCGTGATTTCTGGACCTAAGCAATGACAGTGGTGGAGCTGCCGGGGAGCCGCCCCCCGGGTCCGAAAAGCCGGACCGCCGCTTTCTCCAGGCTCAGCACCGATTTTGTCTTGAGCGCGTCAGCTTCTCGGTACAGGAATCAAACGCGCCGCAGTTCCGGTTGAGTTTCGGGCGCTTCTCGGAACGGTCTCCGCACCCTAGCCGAACTTATTGACCGCCTGGAGGACGGCAACGGCGACCTCCTCCGGACGGTGACTGTTAGCCTAAATTAGGTCTAGGCAGCCATTGCGTAGTTGTTGTTCGCGTATAAACGCTTGTGATCGTTTTAGGAGGGCTCACAACTCCGCCTGCTTACGTCGGCCTCGGATCTCCCCGTCGAGACTACTCAGCCCCTCGAGCGAGTCCATCCTGGACCAGCAAGGAGTATAACACGCCGGCAAAGCGCGCGGTTCCACCGGGCTCGTCGCTCACGGGATCAGCGTCTGGCGAACGGCGGGCGTCCAGTGGTCGCCGTCGACGCCCTGCGCGACCGCTTCGAACTCGCGGTACAATTTCACGGGGTCGCGCATCTCGCTGATCGTGCCGGTCCAGCTCGCGGCCGGCGGCAGCGCGAGGTTGCCGTAGCCGAACATGCGGCCGAAGAAACTTTGCCACATGGTCGTGCCGGCCAGCGCGGTGTTGCTCAGCGGCGTCACGCGGCGGCCGAACAAACCCTCGACGACGAACACGCGCCGGTTCGTCGTGACGACGCGAAAGCCCAGATAGCGCATCAGGCGCCCGAGCACCGAGAACGCTTCGCGCAACAACAGCAACCCGGCGACGCCGAGCGCTACGGTGCGTGCGACGCCCGTCAGCAGCGGCACCGTGACGTGATGGCCGCGCACGATCGGATGCAGGTCCCAGCCGAGCACGGTCAGCAGCAACGCGACGATGGCGACCGCGTGAATTGCCGGCCGCACGAAGATCACCGGATGCGGCGAGCTCGCGAACGTGACCGCCTCGCTGGGCAGCAGCATCCCGGCGAGCTCCGGCGGCGTTCCGAGCGGCGGCGCGAGCACAGCGGTCGCAAGCGAACCGCGGACGTTCACGCGCGGCATCCCCTTCGTGTCGTCGTCTACCGCCGGCGGGTTCGAAACCGGATCGTCAGGTCGCATGCACTATCCTCGGTTGGAGAACGTGCCGTTCACCGCGGCACGGGACCGTTCCGCCGAAGCAGCTCCGCGAGCTCGCGTTTGATCTTGGTGACCAGCGCGGTACCCGCGTAGATCAGTCCGGTGTAGAGCTGCACCACGGTCGCGCCGGCGTGCAGCTTCGCGAACGCATCGGCGCCGCTTCCGATCCCACCGACCCCGATCAGCGGCACGGTACCGCCGGTGAGCTCGCGCACGCGCGCCAGCAGCGCCGTCGACGGCCCGAACAGGGGCGTGCCCGAAAGTCCGCCCGCTTCGTTCGCGTGCGGACCATGCAGGCCCGCGGGTCGCGCGCGCGTGGTGTTCGACACGACGATCCCGTCGATGCGCGCGTCGAGCAGCGCCGACACGAGCCGCCGCAGCAGCGCGTCGTCGACGTCGGGCGACAACTTCGCGACGAACTTCGGCCGTGCCGAGCTCCACGCGACCGCCGCGAGGCGCGCGAGCAGATCGGCGAGTTGCGCGGGGTCGAGGAACACCTGACCGTTTGCGGTGTTCGGGCACGACACGTCGAGCGTGAGATAGTCCGCGTACGGCGCGAATCGTTGCGCGAGCGCGACGAAGTCCGCCGCCGGATCCGCGCTGTCCGCATTCGAAGCGAGGTTGATGCCGAACCCGATCTCCGGGCGGCCCTTGCGCCGCAGGCGCGCTTCGAGCGCGGCGGCGCCTTCGTTCGGAAAGCCCATCCGGTTGATCACCGCGCCGACGTCCGGCAGCCGGAACACGCGCGGGCGCGGGTTGCCGCGCTGCGCGAGCGGCGTCACGCCGCCGATCTCCACGAAACCGAAGCCGTGCGCGCCCATTCGTTCGTACACGCGCCCGTTCTTGTCGAAGCCGGCGGCGACGCCGATCGGGTTCGTCAGCGAGCGCCCGAACAGCGTCGTGGCGAGCACCGGATCGTCGTCGCGCGGCTGCCCCGGCACCACGTTGAGCTCCAGCGCGCACATCGTCAGCTCGTGCGCGTCCTCGGGATCGAGCATGTGCAGGAACGGTTTGGCGTAGGTGTACGGATCGAACACTGCGCTATGCAACCCCGAGCGGCGCGAAATGGCTCGATGCGTCGGTCACCGCGCCGCCGATCCGCATCCCGATCGCGCTCGGCCGCCCGGCGACCACGAAGCACGTCGTCAGCTCCTCGCCGTCGATCGCGGTGCCGTCGGCGCGCCGTACGTGCCGCCGCGGCGCGCGCACGTAGCGCTGGAACACCACGGGCTGCTCCGCGATCGACGGCACCGCGCGCTCGCCGTGCGCGACCTCGGTGCCCGCGGCGTCCAGGATCGCGACGCCGATCCCTTCGCGCCCGAGCACCGGCTTGCGCACGTACGCCGTGCCGTCGTCCGGCCAATCGAGATACGTCGGCAAGAACACGCGCGCGATCGCGTCGCGCTCCGCGGCGTCGAAGAACTCGCCGCGTTCGTACAAGCCCCAGATCAGCGCCTGCGCGGCCTTCGACTGCAGCAGCAGCGCGGACGGCGGGTTCAGCAGCCGGCACGCACCGCGCGCGACGGCATCGAACAGCGCGGCGCCGCCGGGATCCGCCGCGAAGTGCTCGAGCGGATAGCAGCGGTACAGCACGTCGAGCCGGCCGGTCGTATCGAACACGCGGCCGTCGACGACGTCGAGCTCGTGCACCGGCACGAACACGACCTCGGCGCCGACGCGCGGCGCGAGCAAGTCGCGCAGCATGCACGCGGTTCCGACGTCCTCACGATAGACATTTGTCGCAACGACACCGATACGGGCGCGGGCGTGCAACGGCCCCACCGCGGCGGCGAGCGCATCGCCGAGCCGCTCGTACTCGCCCTCGTTCGGATCGCGCAGGCCCGCGGCGCGCGCACGCAGGGCGTTTTCCACGAACGATTCCACCAAGAAAAACGGCGTCTCGGCGTTCAGCTCGACGACGCGGTACGCATCGTTCTCGCGCAAGAAATCGAACCGCGCCACCAGCGTGTCGCCCGCGCGCTCGTCGCGCAACCGCACGATGTCGTACGCCGCCGCCGGAATCCCGAGCGCGTGCAAGCCGTCGTCCGGCAGCGCGCGCAGCAATGGCGCGACGCGGGCGTAGATCGTCCAGGCGTCGCGCGCCGCCGCACGAATCGCGTCGACGTCCGGCGCATCGAGCACGACCGTATCGGGCAACGCGTACGGATGGCCTTCGAAGCGCTCCCAGAACGCGACCGGTTCAGCCGCCGGCGCCGTGCGCTCCCGCCCCACCGAAGCCGTGTCCGCCGCTTCCCTTTCCGCCGCCGCGCCCGTTCTTGCCGCCGTTCTTCTTGGCGTTCGCGGCCGCGATCGCTGCCGCACCGGCGAGTACGGCCCCGCTGTGATGGATGTGATAAAAGCCGCTCGAATGCGACCCATGCGACGTCGTCTGCGAAGACCTCGGTGACGGTGTGGGCGACGGCCGCTCCGGGCTTGCCGACGCCGTGCCCCAGCCGTCGAGCGCCAGGACGGTCAGCGCGATGCTCAAGAGCCGCTGCGTGTTTTCCACCCCGTCAGCGAGTCGGGCGCTCGAGGCCGCGGGTCAGGAACGACAGGATCCACGAGATGATCGACATCACGATCGCGCCCCAGAACGCGGGCCAGAAGCCGGCAACCGTGAGCCCAACGTGCAGCGCCCCGACCAGCCAGAACAACAGCGCGTTGATGACCAGCGTGAAGAGTCCAAGCGTGACGAGCTCAAGCGGCAGGCTGAGTACCACGAGGATCGGTCGCAAGATCGCGTTCACGAGGCCCAGGATCAGCGCGGCGATGAGGGCGCCGCCGGGCCCCGAGACGTCGATCCCGTGGACGATGTGGTAGTAGGCGATCACGAACAACGCGATCGCGTTGATGACGAGCCTGATCAGAAATCCCATGCGAACGCCTACCCCCCCAGCGCCGCCTTCACCTGCGACGCCAGCGCCGGCGTCATGCCTTTGACGGCGGCGATCTCGTCGACGGACGCGCGCTTGATCGCGCCGACCGAACCGAAGGCCGTGATCAAGCGCTTCTTGCGAACGGGGCCGACGCCGTCGAGCGTATCGAGCACCGACTTCGTCATCGCCTTGCCGCGTTTGTTGCGGTGGTGGGAGATCGCGAAGCGGTGGGCTTCGTCGCGGATGCGCATCACCAAGTGCAAGCCAGGCGAATTGGGCGCCATCACGATCGGCTCGCCGTTCCCGGGCACGAACAGCCACTCGTGCTCTTTCGCGAGGCCGGCGACGGGGATGCCCCACATGTCGGTCTCGCGCATCACGTCGACCACCGCGTTGAGCTGGCCTTTGCCGCCGTCGATCAGCAGCAAGTCGGGCTTTTCGTGGAAGCGCTCGCGCTTGCGCGCCTGCGTCTCGATCGCCGCCGTCGCGACGTCGTTCTCCGCAAGCGGCGGCCGGTCCGCGTCCTGGCGCAGATACCGCAGCCGCCGCCGGAGCGTCTCTTGCATGGACGCGAAATCGTCGGGACCTTGCACGGCTTGGATGTTGAAGTGGCGGTAGTCGCTCTTCTTCGGCCGCCCTTCGACGAACACGACCATCGACGCGACGGAGTTCGTGCCTTGGATGTTCGAGATGTCGTAGCACTCGATGCGATGCGGCGGCTCAGGCAGGTCGAGCGCGGCGGCGAGCTCGGTGAGCGCGCTGGCCGATGCCGTCTCGTTCGCTTCCTGGTGCACCAGGAACGAGCGCAGGTTCTGCTCCGCGTTCTTCTTCACGAGCTTGAGGTAATCGACGCGCTCTCCGCGCTGCGGCTCGAGCACGCGCACGCGCACGCCTTTGATCTCCGTCAGCCACGCCTCGATCACGCTCGCGTCGTCGGGCCGCGCCTCGACGAGGATCTCCTTGGGCACCGCGGCCTCGTACGCGCGCCGGCCGCGCGCGCGCGCTTTTTCGGCGACCGGCGCCTGCTGGTCGCGCGCCGCGCGCAGCGCGAGCGGCGAGCCGGTGAGCTCCGCCTCGTGCGACGCGTCCATGCCGAAATTGCCGGTGCGCGACGTGTAGAACTGCTTGATGAACTGCGACACGATCTCCGCGTCGCTGCGTTCGCTCGTCCCTTCGAGGATGAAGTATTCCTGGTTGAGCAGCTTGCCGTCGCGCACGAGAAACACTTGCACGCACGCCTGGCCTTGCGCGCGCGCGAGCGCCATCAAGTCGACGTCGATGCGCGAGCGCCCGACGACTTTCTGCCCTTCGATCGTGCGCCGCACCGCGATGATGCGGTCGCGCAAGCGGGCCGCCGCCTCGAAGTTGAAGTGCGCGGCGGCATCCGTCATCTCGCCCTGCAGCCGGTGGATCAGCGGATCGTAGTGCCCTTCCAGAAACAGCACGACCTCGTCGACGAGCCGGTCGTAGTCTTCTTCGGACTGATAGCCGACGCACGGCGCGAGACAGCGCTTGATGTGGTACTGCAAGCACGGCCGTTTGCGCTTGCCGTCGATCGGTTCGCGGCAGGTGCGCAGCGGGAACACGATGCGCACCAGGTCGATCAGCTCGCGCAAGCCGTGCGCGTTGGTGTACGGCCCGAAGTAGCGCGCGCCGTCGTCCTTGACGACGCGCGTGAACACGACGCGCGGAAAGTTCTCGTTGGTCACCTTGAGATACGGAAACCGCTTGTCGTCGCGCAGCCGCACGTTGAATGCCGGCTGGTGGCGCTTGATGAGGTTCGCCTCGAGGATCAGCGCTTCGACCTCGTTGGTCACCACGATCGTGCGCACGTCGACGACGCGCTCGACCATCTTCACCGTGCGGAACGGGTGCGCCGCCGAGTCCTGAAAGTACGAGCGCACGCGGTTGCGCAGCGACACGGCCTTCCCGATGTAGAGAATACGGCCGTCCGCCCCGATCATCTGATAGACGCCGGGGAGGTCGGGAAGCTGCGCTAAGGTGCGTTCGAGGCGCGTCGGCTCGAGGGCCATCCCCCTATCTTACCTCAGGTCAGCGAAGCGTACCAGCGTGCGAGGTCCCGTGCTTCGGCGAGCGGGATCTCGTGCGCGGCGCGATATTCGCGGATGACCGCGTTCGCGCCGCTCTCCTCACGCAACCAGGCGATGGAGCGCTGCATCAGCTCGGCGGGGATCATGGCGTCCGCGCTGCCGTACCCGTAGAACATCTCGGCGTGCGCGAGCCGATCGCGCTCGAGCGGCAGCCCGGCATCGAACGGCAGCGGGCCGTGCATCATCGCGATCCCCGCGTAGCGCTGCGGCGCACGCAGCGCGAGAGAACCTGCCATCACCGCGCCGGCGGAGAATCCCACCAGCCAGACGCCGCCGGCCGTCGCTCTTTGCGCGTCGAGCCACGTTTCGAGGCGCGCGATCGATTCCGCGAGCGACGCCGCCATCGGACGCCCGACGTCATGAGCCGCGTACCAGCGGAAACCGCCCTCGGATGCGATCGGCCCGCGCGGCGCGGCGATCGTCGCGTCCGCCGGAAAAAGATCGCCGAGCGGAAAGATGTTGCTCTCGTCGGCGCCGTTTCCATGCAGCAGCACGATGAGCGGGCCGCGCCGCTTCGCATCCGACGGACGCCGCCACAAAACCTCAGGCGGCGAGATCGGTCGGATCTTTCTTGTTGCGTGCGCGGATCACGAACACCGCGGCGACGATGAGCACGACGACCGCGATCACGATCAGCAGCGCCGCCTTGTGCAGCACCCCCGTGATCGCGTCGAGATGGTTGCCGGCGACCTGGCCGAGGTACGCGAGCCCGAAACAAAAGATCGCCGAGCCGACAGCGGTGGAGGTGAGGAACAGCGCCAGCGACATGCGCGAAAGGCCCGCGGGCAGCGACGCGACGCCGCGCACGAACGGCACGAAGCGCGCGAGGAACACGGCCCAGTGCCCGAACTTCGCAAAGAACCGCTGCACGTGCCCGAGCTCGCGCTCCTTGAAGCCCACGTATTTGCCGTAGCGGTGCACGAACGGCAGCCCGCCGTGGTAGCCCACTTCGTAGAGCGTCGTCGCGCCGCAGATCTCGCCGACCGTGCCGACGACTGCGACGAGGATCCAGCCCGGCAGCGACAACAGCGATGGGAAGTGGCCTTGCGCGGCGAGCGCGCCCGCGGTCGGCATCACGACCTCCGTTCCGACCGGCGTCCCGATGTTCCCGAGGAACATCACGATGAAGAGGCCAGGGTAGCCGAGGTGGACGACGAGGTCGTGAAAGATCTGGCTCAGGTGTTCCATGCGCGCCTCAAGATGTCGGCGGCGAGCCCGCCGCCTTCGGCGCGAATCGCATTGAAAAGGTCGACCGGCTCGATCTCGCGGTCGCCGGCGAGTCCCTCCGCGATCTCTACGATCTTACGGACGCGAGGTGTCACGAGGATGCCTTCCCAGGTCCGGCCTTCGCCGGTGCCGAGCGCCCGTTTGACTTCCGCGTGAACGTGCGCGGGCTCGACGCGGTCCACCGCGAGGAGCTCGTCGATCGTGCCGTCGTGCTCTTCCAGCAGCGCGTAGAGCATGTGCTCGGCCCCAACGTAGTAGTGGTTGTGGTTCCGGCACTCTTGCTCCGCGGCGCGGAGCACGCGGCGCGCGGCTGGACTGAATCGTGAAAACAAACGGCGGCCCGCGTTTGCCTCCGCCCGTGCCCGGACCTCCCGGATCGTCCGCGACCGCGGCTAGGACAGGCTTTCTCGTCTGGGAAGCCAAGCCGGTTGCGTTCGCTCGCTCGTCAGGAGGAACCGGATGCGATCCATCGTCCTCTCCGCGCTCGTCGCCCTCGTGGCGCTCCCCGTTGCCGCACGGTCCGCGCCGGCGGCTGCGCCCGTGGTGAAGCCCGTGCAGCCGGTCAAGGCGCAGCCCGCCAACGACCCCACCCGCACCCGCCCGTGCTGCGTGCGCACGGTCTGGGACGCGCGCGGTCACCAGATCGGCGACGTCATCGACTACGACGAGCGCTTCGCCTCGCAGCCGCTCGGAGCATACGTCGCATACCGCCTCAGCGGCGGCGATGCCGTCCCGATCGGTGTGACGCCCGAGCGGTTCTATAGCTTCGAAAATCAGGGCGGCAGCACGCTACTCTTCACGACGCCCGATTGCAGCGGCAACAGCATGTTCGCGATGCTCTACTACCCGCCGCTCGGGAAGCGCTACGCGGCCGTGCTGAATTCGGGGTATCCGGGCGGCCCCACGCCGATGCGGGCGTGGCTGTGGGTCACCGACCCGCTGCCGGTGCGCGCGTTCCCGCCCGCGGGCACCGTGTACCACTCGCAGTTCGACGGGAGCAATTGTCAGCCGTACCCGGCGCCCGGCTACACGATCAATACGGCGAGCGGAGTCGGCGGATACCAGATGCACCGTGTCGAGGATTTACTCGCAAAGTACACACGGCCGTTCTACATCAACTACTGAGGGGAAGTGGTCGGGGCGGCAGGATTTGAACCTGTGACCTCTGCGTCCCGAACGCAGCGCTCTACCAAGCTGAGCTACGCCCCGTTGGATTCGGCTCGCTTCGCTTGCCGAATCTCCGGCATGACCCGCGTACAACGCGGGTCAGCCTTTCCGATACCTGAGTGGCCTGAGTGGGCCGAGTGCCCCGAATTCTGAGGCAGGATGGGCTCTCCTCCCCTATGCGGGAACGCGGGTCGTGGTACCGAATCGAATGTTCGCCCCATGAGATACCTGATCGTCGGCTGCGGGCGCGTGGGCTCGACCCTCGCCAAGCTGCTCGTCGCCGACAAGCACGACGTCGTCGTGGTGGACGACAACCCCGCGGCGTTCAAACGGCTCGGCAACCGCTTCGGCGGCGAGGTCGAAGTCGGTACCGGAATCGACTACGACGTGCTCAAGCGCGCGCGCGCGGAGCGTACCGACGGCTTCGTGGCCGTGACCGACGGCGACAACCGCAACGTGATGGCCGCCTTGATCGCGCAGCGCATGTTCCGCATCCCCAAGATCATCGCGCGCATCTACGACCCGCCGCGCGGCCAGCTCTACCGCGAGCTTGGGATCGACACGTTCTGCCCCACGACGATCGGCGCGCAGTTGATCCGCGACCGCCTGCAGGACGTGTCCTACGCATCGGGCCCATCGTTCGACTTCGGCAAGCTCTCGTCGCTGATCGCGACGGTGTCGCCGGCGCAGGCCGGCAAGCGCGTCCAGGACGTCGAGGTCGACGGCAAGATCCGCATCGCGGCGATCCGCCGGCTCGGCAGCGTCAGCATCGCGGCGCCCGGCGACACGCTGACCGAAGGCGACGAGCTCAATGCGATCGTCGCGCCCGACGCGCTGTCGGATTTCGCGAAGGCGTTCTCGTCGGCGCACCCGCAAGCGCGGCTGAGCGCGTAGCCGCATGTTCGTTTTGATCGTCGGTGGCGGCAAGGTCGGCACGTATCTCGCACGCGCCCTCATCAAGCAGCAGCACGAGGTCGTCGTCATCGAGAAAGACGCGCGCAAGGCGCAGATGATGACGAACCTGCTCGAGAGCGACATCGCGATCGTGGGCGACGGCTGCGACCCCAACGTGCTCATCCAGGCCGGCATGCAGCGCGCCGACGTGGTGGTGGCCGACACGGGCGACGACGAGGACAACCTCGTGGTGTGCATCATCACCAAGAAGCATTCCAGCGCGCGCTGCATCGCGCGCGTGAACAATCCCAAGAACAAACTGATCTTCGAGTCGCTGGACTCCGACCGGCCGGTCATGGTGATCTCGTCGACGGAGATCATCCTGGAGATGATCGACGAGCGCGTCAACGCGGCGCACCTCGAGCCGCTGGCAAAGGTGGGGCACAGCGACCTGGAGCTCGTGCAGCTGCGGATCGCCGACGACTCGCCCTCGAAAGGCCGCCGGATCGCCGACATTCAGCTCCCGCGCGGCAGCGTGATCGTGGCGGTGGACCGCGGCGGCGGCGACGTGGTCGTGCCCAACGGCGACACGCTGCTGCAGCGCGGTGACGACGTGATCGCGATGATCAAGCGCGAAACGCGCGCCGACGTGTGCACGGCCCTTGTGGGTTGAGGTTAGCATGAGGCTCGTGACGCTGGTGCTGCTCGGCGTGATGGCACTGGAGCACGTGTACTTTCTCTACCTGCAGATGTTCAGGTGGACGCACCCACGCACGGTGAAAGCCTTCAAGACCACCTACGACGTGGCGAACAGCTCGAAGAAGCTCGCGTCGAACCAGGGGCTGTACAACGGCTTCCTGGCCGCCGGGTTGTTCTGGGCGATCCTCGCCCCGCCGCCACTGCAACGGCCGCTAGCGATCTTCTTCGCCGCGTGCGTGCTCATCGCAGGCGTGTTCGGCGGCCTCACGGTAAGCCAGCGAATCACGATGATCCAGGCGCTGCCGGCGGCGTTGTGCCTGGTGTCGATTTTCGTCTTTGGAATCTAACGCGGCGTTGAGCGATCCAGCGGAATCGCCAGCGACGCCCGAGCCGTTTGACGGCGGCGGCGATCCGGTTTGCTGGATTCATTTGGTGTGCGAGACGTGCGGCGCACTGCTGGAACACGAAGGCGATCCGCACCGTCCGGGCTGCGACGCGGAACGCTGAGGCCCGGGCGCCGCGCGGCCGTTCGCTGGCTACGAACCGTCTGAATCGGCCATGAAGCACGTCATCCGATAGTTGTCCGGCGATTCGGTGTCGATGTACATTCCGGCATCGCGAAGGCAAACGAGATCACGCCAGAATGTTCGTTCGGAGACGCCGAAGCGACTACGGAAACGCTCGATCGTCACAGCCTCACGGCGCACGAAGAGCACCGTGAGCCAAACGACACGGACGTTACGGCGGGCGTCGGCCGCAACCGTACGCGGATAGGAAGCTGCGGCGCTGCGCCGCGGGGTGGTCGACGCGGGCGCGTCGAATGGCGCGACTGTCATTCGGTGGGTTTACTCCATCGGGTGACGGACCCGGTCGGTGTTGACGCACCGGCCGGGTCGCTTAGTTTCTTGCGCGCGTCAGGCGCATAGTTGATTCTACCATAGTGGGCGTTGTAGAATCAACACGATTTGCGACAGTTCGCTATAGTAGAATAAGTGTTGACTGCGCGACAATGGGTTGAATCCAATGCGCACCATACAAATCCAACGCGATTACGTTTTGCAATGAACCCGGGCGCAGGTCTCGACCTGTCGCCGACCCGATCGAGTCTACGGGTCTCTTCGTTAACGGCGAAGAAATCAGGCTCTTCAAATCAGTCGACTCAGAATAGGTGGCCTTTGATGCCTGATCGGTCCCACGAATATGCGCAAGAACTGTGCTCGGTCGTCGAGAAGGGCTCGCGTATGATCTTCGGTCGACGTGACTCGCCGCCGCCACCCGCGGCGCACTCCGGCGTACGGCCCGCGTCATGCACGGAGCTTCGTCAGCGCGTATCGTCGAAGGCAAGAGATGCCGCTTCGGCATCTGCCGCGGCGAGCGCGGGCAAAGACCGCACTTGAAGCCGGCTCAGTCTAAGCGACCCTGCCAAAGGAAACGAACGCAGGCCACAGCATAGTATCGATACGAATGGACGACCCGCAGCAGCACGCACCTTCCGACATCATGGAGATTCGCGCCAACACGATCGCCGCTGCGGCGCTCGCGATTCTCCAAGACGGCAAACCGCGCGACACGGCGACGTTGCTGCACGATGGTATCGCGACCGGCGCGTTGCCGGCGTCGGCAACACGTGACAGCCTCTACGTAACGCTAACCGACTACATCACGCGCATCATCGCGCGCGGCCAGCGGCCGGAGATCGTCGAAGACCGGATCACCAAGGCGTTCCGCGTCAACCATCCGGTCGATGACTGGCCGGACGTCGTCTTGCCGTCGCGGCCACGCAACGTTTGTTCCGTCCGGATTCAACGGCCCGGCGGTCCCGCTCTCCGACCGGGCGCTTCTACGTGGCCGTGTGGATTGGTGTGATCGCCTCGATTGTGTGAGGTCCAGTCTCGGCGATACACCGGATTTCCGTCCGCGTCAAATTCACGAGTCTGCGGATATGTTGTACCCGGATTCGATTTGCTGGTCGTCGTCCCCAATGGAGTGAGGCTCACTTCTTTTCGCCGCAAGGCGGAAAGCGTCCACGGAATCGGGTCAGCTCCACTTCTCTCCGTACCACAATCGCACCAGGACACACACGAAGTACATTGGCGCACCCGTCGCAAAGAGCAACCACGGCCAATACGTTGGCCCGCCAACCCACGTGTGAGGAATCCATTCCTCATAAATCGCGATCGCGATGAGGGCACAAAGTATTCCAAGGAGAGTCAGGGTCGAGAGCTTACTAGTCTTCATGTTCATAGCGCGACGTGCGGGTCGGTTGCTCCTTGCAGGACCTTTTGAACCCCCTTCGCGGCGCTCGACGCAGCCTTCACTACGCCTTTAACGACGTTAACGCCGGTCACGACGTTACTCGCCGTTTCGAAGATTTCAAAAGCCTTAGAAGCCTTCGCGGAGGGAGCTCCAACGCCGCCGTATTTGCCCTGGTCTTCTCCGATTGCTCCACCGATCGCCTTGCCGACTCGCGAACCAACCTGGTCGCCAACGGCTCTGACGTTGCCCCGGTAATCCGGGCCGCCTGATACCGTGGGTTTCCCGGCCGTGACCCTCACCCGAATTCTAGACCAAGCGCGACGCGAAAATTTCAGCT
>Ga0208078_1000284_pt1 | contig 13385 bp, 13 predicted proteins | sample NGESurdeep072012_3_FD_184468 | JGI IMG/M metagenome (GOLD analysis project Ga0208078, IMG submission 184468) | Arctic peat soil microbial communities from Barrow, Alaska - NGEE Surface sample 53-2 deep-072012 (SPAdes) | ecosystem: Environmental > Terrestrial > Soil > Wetlands > Peat ...
ATCGGGGGTCATCGAGCGCTACGCGATCACGTCGGTAGATCGCGACGCGATTCGCGCGATCGTGTCACGACTGCCGCGCGACGTGATCACCGCGCGGAACGATGCCCGCAATGCTTTCGTCAAGAACCAGACGATTCTCGGCATTCTTGTATACGGACCCACGTTCGCGGGAGCCATCGCCAACAACGGTGCTGGAGCTACCGCCGGATACCTGGTCGTGGCGGGCGGAAGCTTCTTCGCCGCATCGGAGATCTCACGGAGAACATTCATCTCGCGGGCGCAGAGCGACCTGGCCTTCAACATGGGGCACAACGGAGCACTCGCCGGCTGGGCGACCATGTACGTATTCGATCAGGGCAATCGGACCCAGTCTGCCGGCGCCTTCGTCGGAGGACTGGTCGGGGCGGCCTTGGGGTTGAGCACCGCCCGCAACATGACCGAAGCCGATGCCGTCGGATCTGCATTCGGCTCCGACATGGGCGCGCTCATCGGCTGGGGAACGACAGAGGCAATAAGAGGAAAGGAGACGTGCACCTTCGACCCTGTCTCGTTTGTGGAGACCTGCACGCGCGCGCTCTCGAATCGCACCGAGGTGGCGATGATTCTTGCCTCGGGCATCGTCGGCTATCCACTCGGCCTGCTCTATCCGCGCAACGCGCGTTATCGCGTCACCCCTGGTGACATTCAGACACTGTGGGGCACGGCGCTCCTTGGCGCGGCGACGACCAGCGCATTTCTGGGCGAGAACAGCAGTGGACGCGCGGTCGCCGCGACGGTGACGACAGGCGGTGTTCTCGGGATCATCGCTGGCGACAGGTTCCTGGTTCAGCGCTATGATCACAGCCGGACCGACGGAGGACGCGTCGTCCTCGGCACTGTGGCCGGCGGACTGATGGGCGCGGGTGTCGCGACGCTCTTCAACACCGACAATCCGAGTCCGCATTTCGTGCTCGGGCTCGCGGCGGCGGGTGGCCTCGCCGGGACTATCATCACGGAGCACTATCTGGACCCGGCCTCCGACGCCGGACCTCCGCGGTTTCGTGTAACTTTCAACCCTGCGAGCATCGCGCTTCTGGCCGCCCGCTCCCCGGGGAATCATTCCCTACTCAATGTGAGGTTCTAGTGGACACCACGACGACACTCACCTTCAGCGACAGAATGCAGGGCAGCTTCGAGCAGCTCTATCGCTACGTGCCCGCGCTCTTCGGCGCGCTGGTCATCCTCTTTGCCGGCTATCTCCTGGCGAGATTGCTGGAAAAGGGAACCGACCGCTTGATGAAAAGAATCCATCTCAACACCATCCTCGAGCGGGGCGGTGTGATGGAGGCGGTGGAGCGGTCGGGCTCGCGCGTCAACCCGACACGCGTCGCGGGAAGTCTCGTCTTCTGGTTCGTGATGTTCGCGGTGATGCTCGTGGCCGCCAACGCGCTGGGACTCCAGTCGCTTGCCAACGTCTTCTCCGAGCTGGTGAGCTACATCCCGAGCGTCATCGCCGCGATCGTGATCATGATCGTCGGCATCGTGCTCGGCAGCTTTGTCGGCGGCCTGATCATGGCGTCGGCCGGAGGACTCCACGGCGGACCCACACTGGCGCGCGTTGGAAAGGGCGGCGTCGTCCTGCTCGCCGCCTTCATGGCGTTGCAGGAGCTGGGCGTCGCCACGGAGATCGTCACTACCGCGTTCGCGATTCTGTTCGGTGCAATCGCGTTCGCGATATCGCTTGCCTTCGGGCTCGGCAATCGCGAGCTCGCCGGCGAAGTCACGCGCAGATGGTACGGGCGCTACAAGGAAGAGCGCGACAACATCGAGCGCGAGAATCGCGAGCTCGACAGGGCCGAAGGAATAGAGACGCCTGAAGAGTACGTGAGACCTACCTACGGGATTCGTAACACCGGCCCGCACGACGTAGTTCGCCCACCCGAGTGACCTCACCCGCCGCGGAATCACCAGGAGTGACGTCCGCGACAAGAGAGCTCGTGAGAGCGCTGTCGCTCCGCGATGCGATCGCGCTCGTCCTCACCGTCATCGGAACCGGTGTCTTCCTCAAGACCGCGCCGATGGCGCAGCTCGTGGGAAGTCCGTCCAAGGTCTTGCTCGCCTGGCTCGCCGCCGGACTCCTGTCTCTTGCCGGCGCGCTGACCTACGCCGAGCTCGGCGCGATGATGCCCGAGGCCGGCGGTGAGTACGTGTTCCTGCGCGAAGCGTACGGCGACCTTCCCGCGTTTCTATTCGGCTGGTCGCTGGTGATGATCATGGCGAGCGGAGGACTCGCCGCGGTCTCGACTGCCCTCGCATCGTTTCTCGCTTCGTTCGTTCCGCTCGATGCGGTCTTTACTACGCACGATTTTCACGCGCTGGGGCAGGTCGTGCACTGGAGACTCGGCATCCAGCAAGTCGTGGCGGTAGCGGTGATTCTTCTCTTTTCCTGGGTGAATTCGCGCGGAATCCAAATGGGTAGCAGAGTGCAGTGGGCCGCGACGGTTGCCAAGCTGGGCGGGATAGCCGTCATCGTGCTCGGCGCGTTTCTCCTTTCACGCTCCGGATCCTGGGAGCATCTGAAGATGCCCGTCACGGCGGGAATCGCGCCCACCGGAGTGGGCGCATTCGGCGCCGCAATGCTCGCGGCCCTCTGGGCGTATCAGGGATGGTCGAACGTACCGATGATGGCGGGTGAGATCGAGAAACCGGAGCGAAATCTCCCGCGCGCGCTGATCTTCGGCATGCTGATCGTGATCGTCGTGTACCTGGTCACCAATCTTGCTTTCTTCTACGCGCTGCCCTTCAGCGAGATACTGACGTCAAACTCGACAGCGTACCGAGATGCGCTTCCGGTTGCCGCCAGGGCCGCGCAGACATTCTCGTCGTACGGCGCGCAGATCGTGTCGGTGGCGTTCATCATCGCCGCCATCGGAGCGCTCAACGGAATCACCATGATGAATGCGCGCGTTCCGTTCGCGATGGCGCGCGACGGACTCTTCTTCGGCCCGCTGGCGAATTTGAGCGCCACATCCAACGTGCCGGTGAACGCGATCTGGTTCCAGGGGATCTGGGCGTGCGTGCTCGCGCTGTCGGGGACATTCGATCAGATCACGACGTCGGTGATTTTCGCCGTCTGGGTCTTCACCGCGCTGGTCGGGTCCTCGCTCTTCGTGCTGCGGAGAAAGCTGCCTGCGGCTCCGCGCCGATACCGCACACCTGGTTATCCGGTCGTGCCGGCGCTCTTCGTGCTGGTGGCCCTCTGGTTGGTCATCAACGCCTTGACGGCCTCTCCGGTGGAATCCGCGGCGGGGCTTGTCCTCATCGCCCTCGGCTTGCCGTTGTATTTCTACTTTCGCGCGTCCGGTTGGTTACATCGGGCGCGGATGAAGGAAAGGCCGCACTAGGCGGCGCTGTCACCGTGAAGTCGCCGCGCCGCTCACGATCGCCCGTGCCACCGCTTGCTGAAGCGGTCCGACATCAGGAAAATATCCGCGCGCGTCTGTGCCCATGTTCTGCCGATTCGTGAGCAGCACTATCGACAGCTTGTATTGAGGAACGCCGGCCACGTAAGTGCCGGTGAAGCCCGTGTGCGAGAAGCTCCCCGCCGGCAGATAACTCGGTGCCTGCCATCCGAGGTAGTTCTGATATTTGTCGCGCTCGAGGAACGTGTCGATTGTTTCGGGACGAATGTACTGCCGCCCGCCGTAGCTCCCCCGGTTGTTCAACAGGTCGAGAAGCACCCGCAGATCCGCGGCGGTCGAAAAGAGTCCCGCGTGTCCCGCCACGCCGCCATTTGCGTACGACGAATTGCCGTCGTCGACCTCGCCCACGAGCACTCGCTGTCGCCAGCCATTCCAGGCTGTCGGATCGCCGCGATAGCGATAGCCGAATGTCGAATCGTACACCATGTGATGCTCGTACACGTTGCCCTGCTCCGTCGCGGCGAATTCCGTGAAGCCCCGCGTCTTCGGGTTGAACGTGGTGGATCGAAGACCCAGCGGCCGGTACAGGCTGTCGCCGAGAAATCTGTCGAGCGGCTCCCCGCTCACCCGCTCCACGATGTAACCAAGCAGCATGAAGCCGAGATCGCTGTAGTGCCGCGCGTCGCCGACGCCCCACTCAAGTGGCATGTCGCGGATGACGGCGTAGGTCTCGGCGCTGTTCACGGCGTGATAATAGAGTGGCTGCCACTGCACGAGACCCGCCGAGTGCGAGAGCAGATGCCGGACGGTGACGCTGTCGAGATGTGGACCTCGAAAATCCGGCAGGTAGCGCGAGACGGGGGCATCGAGATTGATCTTCCCCCGGTCAACGAGCAGCATCGTCGCCAGGGTCGTTGCCATGACCTTGGTGACTGACGCCAGATCGAACATCGTCGATGGTCGCATCGCCGGCGGCGAAGCGAGCCGGTGTCCTTCGTAGTCATTGAGCTGCGCATACCCGAATGCGCGCTCGTGCACGACCAGCCCATCCTTCGCGACCAGGAACACCGCACCGGGAATCAGCGTTCCGACTGCCGCACCGATCAGCGAGTCCGCACTCGCAATCCCGCGCGCGAGAGCCGGATCCGCCGCGGCGAGGCTTGAGCCCGCTGGAACGTAAGCTCCGCTGCAGGCATCCGTCCCGCAAAGGATGACGGCGATGGCAAGACAGAATGAAGACCTCTTCATATCAGGTAGTCTTCAGTTGCATTTGGCCCTCCGCAAGCCTCCCGGGAAAGTTGTATTTTCTCTCCCCATGAGCGCAGCAGACACCGCATGGATGCTGGTCGCCACCGCCATGGTGCTGGTGATGACTCCAGCCCTCGGATTTTTCTACGGCGGATTGGTGCGAGCCAAGAACGCGCTCAACACCATGATGATGAGTTACCTCGCGCTCGGCTTCGTCGGTATTGCCTGGGCGTTCGTGGGCTACTCACTCGCATTTTCGGAAGGCGGCGGCCTCCTCGGCGGACTCAATTTCGCCTTCCTGAAGAATGTCGGTCTCGAGGCGAAAGGCACCATCCCGCACATCCTCTTCGCTTCGTATCAGGGAACCTTCGCGATCATCACCGCCGCCCTGATCTCCGGAGCAATCGTCGAGCGGATGCGCTTCGGCCCCTACCTCGCCTTTATTACGCTCTGGTCGATCGTGGTTTATGCGCCGATCGCCCACTGGGTGTGGGGCGGCGGTTGGCTCGGCAAGCTCGGCGCGCTGGATTTTGCCGGCGGCACTGTGGTCCACATCAACGCTGCTGCCGCTGCGCTCGTCGTCGCGGTGGTCCTTGGCGCGCGGAAGGACTACGCGCGCCAGGCAATCATTCCGCAAAACGTGCCTTTCACGCTGCTCGGTGCGGGCCTTCTCTGGTTCGGCTGGTTCGGGTTCAACGGTGGAAGCGCGCTCGGCGCGAACCCATCGGCCGCGCTCGCGTTTTCGAACACATTGTTCGCGCCCATGGCCACCCTCGTCGTATGGGGCATTCTTGACCTGACGCGGACGCGGAAGACGACCGCCGTCGGAGCGGCCACGGCAATCGTCGTCGGTCTCGTCGCGATCACACCCGCGGCGGGCTTCGTCAGTCCTCTATCTGCGATCGTGATCGGCGGGATCGCCGCGCCAGCAAGTTATTTCGCGATTCTCTGGAGAGCGGGCACGCGACTCGATGATTCGCTGGACGTCGTGGCGGCGCATGGCGTCGGGGGAACCGTAGGTGCGCTGCTGACGGGAATTTTTGCCGAGAAGAGCTGGAATGGGGTCGCTGACGGAGCGCTGTTCGGCAACATGAGGCAGCTGGGCGTGCAGGGCGTCGCCGTCGTTGCGACAATCGTCTACAGCGTCGTCGGGACGCTTGTGATTCTCAAGGTGATCGCGCTTGCGTTCAATCTGCGTGCAACGACGAAAGAGGAAGGAGTTGGCCTCGACGTCACGCAACACGGCGAAGAGGCGTACAGCAGGGGTGAGGGCGCGATTCTCGTCCACGCCGACCGGAGCTGAAGATGAAACTTGTGGTCGCAATCGTTCGACCGGAAAAGCTCAACGACGTGCTCGAGGCGCTGTACCGCGCCGAAGTCACGGGCCTCACCATCAGCAGAGTGCGCGGCCACGGCGGAGAAACCGAGCAGGTGGAGACGTACCGGGGGATGACGGTGAAGGTCGAGCTGCACGATAAAGTGCGGCTGGAGATTGGAGTCTCCGACTCCTTCGTCGATGCGACGGTGCGCGCGATTCTCTCCGCCGGCGCCACCGGAGAAGTGGGTGACGGCAAAGTGTTCGTGCTTCCCGTCGAGAAGGTCTACCGCATTCGAACCGGCGAGGAGGATCGCTCGGCGGTCACGCCCGTCACGACAGAGGAGAGCGGCGTGTAAGAGTGGCTCGCAGCCCCCTGCCGGCCCGCACGTCGCCCTTGGCAGGTAGTCTTACGTTGTTCTTCAATTGATCCTCCTCTCAGTGAGTTAGCCTGAACGCGCAGAACCCGTGCGCCGCAATCGAGTCGAGGGTGACGGATTTCCCGTCGGCCGAAATCATCCCCCCCATGCAACCACCTTCAGGATCCGCGTGGAGCGGCTCGATCCGATATGGACCACTGCCCGCAACAGCCGACGAAAGCGCAATCCCGAATCGATCAACCGCGTGATCTCCAAAGTTGAGCGCGATCAGGATCGTCTCGTCACTCGTAGATCGCACGAACGCGGCGCCGGCGGCATCGCTCGTCGTCGCAATGTCCAGAGTTCCACTACTCAGCGCGGAGTGTACGTTGCGGAAATGAATGAGACGCCGATAGTGATTGAGCAGTGAAGCCTGATCGTGATCCTGCGCCGCGACGTTCTTCGCAATCCAGTCGGGCTGCAAACTTTCCCACGCGGTCCCACTGCTAAACCCGCCATTCGAGTCCGCGCTCCACTGCATTGGCGTGCGGATCGTTTCGTCGGGCTTCGCTCCGATCATCCCGATCTCTTCGCCGTAGTAGACGAACGGCAGGCCTGGCAGCATGAGCATCGCGCTCGCAGCGACCCTCGCCTTTGCGGCATCACCGCCAAGCACCGTCATGACACGCGGCTGATCGTGATTGGTTAGAAAAGATGACCACCGCCCCGCGGGAAAAGTCGCGTTCGCTTCCCGGATCGCCCGGTTGAACGAGGCCGCGCTTCCGGTGCGCGCAGCTTCGACGGTCGCGCCCGCCACGCCAAACGCGAAGTACGCGTCGAGCTGGTCGGGATAGTACGTGGCGAGAACTTGCGCCGACCCGTCCGACATCTCGCCTATTGTGAACGATCCGGGCGCCTCGCTCCGAATCGTGTTTCCGAACTGCCTCAGGACATCGTGAGTGCCGCGCGTGTGCGCCAGCTGGTTGCCGTCTTCCACCAGATACGGAATCGCATCGAAGCGAAAACCATCCGCGTGCATGTCCTCGAGCCAGTACGCGGCGACCTTCTGCATTTCCTGGAGGACAGCCGGCGTTTCGTAGTTCAGGTCGGGCATTCCGCCCCAGAAGAGCCCGTAGTAGTACTCGTCGCGCACGGGCGATTTGTGCCACACCTCCTGTCCCCATGTTGACGGCTGCTCCGGTTTCACGCTCGACCAGCGGTACCAGCTCCGGTACGGACTCGCCGGATCGTGAAGCGCGGATTGAAAAAAGGGATGCTCACTCGACGAGTGGTTCGGAACGAAATCCACTATCACGTGAATCCCTCGGCGATGCGCCTCCTGCACGAGCTTCCGGAAATCCTTGTCGCTGCCGTAATGGGGATCGACGTGGTAGTAGTCGGTCACGTCGTACCCGTGATAGCTCATGGACTTGTCGATCGGCATCAGCCAGATGCATTTGGCGCCAAGGCTCGCACTGCTGGCCGGATTCCCGTCGTTGATATAGTCGAGACGGGCGGTGAGCCCGCGCAGATCCCCGATTCCGTCGCCATCGGCGTCCGCAAAGGAGCGGACGAATACCTCGTAGCACACGCCGTCTCGCCACCATTGCGTCACGACACCCGGCGCGCCGACCACTCCCGTAGAAACCGCGCTGTTCGCACAGGCGGCCGCGAAACAGGCGGACACAACGACGGCCAGCCGTCTCGCGAGAGTCAAGCGACTCGTTCGCATCGCAAAAGGGAGATCCTGCTCCTTCCCTCTCATTCCTTGAATGTGCCGCCCCACGATTGGGTTTGTTAGCGCCGTGACAGCAACCCCATCTTTAGGCTGGCGACCCTTACCCCCTTTGTATTACTGTGAACGCCGGTGCCGGGAGGGCCCTTTTGACACTCCTTGATCGTGGGCCGGTCCGACAACGAAATCGCCGAGGATATTCTTTGGTACGTTCCTGCTTCGTTTTTCTCGCGTTCGTCGCCCTCACCACCGCCTGTTCTCCGGCAAAGCCCGGGCAAGCTCCGAGCCCCAAGGTGGTTCACGATACCGTCACGGTTCGTGATCCCGAACTGGACAAGCGCGTATCGCGCCTCGAGCTGCAGCTGTTGGCGCGTGACGCGCAAATCGAGGATCTCCAGACGCGCCTCGAGGACACGCAAGCCGAAGTCGTACGGGCCATGGCAAAGCTGCAATCAGTGGCGAGCCGTGCGCAGGCCGCATCGGCAATGGCCGAGGCCGAAGTCGCTCTTCAGACTATGAAAGCGGGCGCGCCAACGGACCCTCCCGAGGCGGTGCAGGTCGCGAAATTCGTGCAGCGGAGCGCCACGGAATTCAACAAGGCGAACTATGGGGGTGCGCTCTATCTGGCTAATCAGGCCAAAACGGTTGCGTTGGGATACCGCGGGCGCCTCGGGGTAAACACCGAGGGGGCGCGTCCGGGTGAAACGCTGTTCGCGGTGCCCATCAAACTGAAGACAACGAGTCGGGGAAACGTCCGCGCAGGACCGGGCACCAGCTTCGCGGTCTCGTTTCTTGCAGAGCCCGGCAGCTCGATCGTCGGCTACTCTTACGCCGATGAATGGGTTCGCATTAGTGATGACACTGGACGAACGGGCTGGATTCACCAGACCCTCGTCTCGCGACCCTAGCTAGCTACCCTGTCTTCTTGAGTCGGCGCGCGCGCACCGTGCGGTCGCGCCCTTCTCGCTTCGCCTGATATAGCGCTTCGTCAGCGATGGCGATGATCGCCTCCGCGTCGTCCGCGTCCTCGGGGAAACTGGCGACGCCGATGCTCAACGTAATTTTCCTTCCGTTGAACTTCTTGGCCGCCACCCGCGCGCGAATGTGCTCGGCCGTGTCCAGCGCATCGGCGATTGCCGTGTCAGGCAGCACTATTACGAACTCTTCACCGCCGTAGCGCGCGCAGCAATCGACCTTGCGCGTCGAATCGCGCATGATCTCCGCGATCATCTGCAGCACTTCGTCGCCGGCTGGATGTCCGAACGCGTCGTTGTACTGCTTGAAATGATCGACATCGCCCACCAGGACTGAGAAGAAGTGCTTCCCCTTCTTGAACCGCGCGACTTCGTCGTCGAGACGCTTCATCAACGAACGGTGATTCGAGAGGCCGGTGAGACTGTCCGTCGTCGAGAGGAGCTCGAGCTCCTCGTTTTTCTTCAGTAATGTTTCGTTGATGCGATCGAGCTCGAGTCGACTTTCGCGCAGGCGATAGACCATGTGGTTGAACACTTCGGTCAGGTAGCCGATTTCGCCACCGCCCGGAGCCGCTGGGAGATCCACCGCGAGATCTCCGGCCGCGACTTCTCCGGCAGCCTTTGTGAGGCGGTCGAGCGGCCGGGAAATCAGGCGTCCGAGCCGGTACGCGGCTAACGTCACGACGGCAAGCAGAAACGCGATCACGAGCAGAGCGACGTCGCGGAACCGGCTTACCTGCTGGAACGCCGCTTCGCCCGAGATCTCGGAGATCACGAGCCAGTTTACCTGCGGGACGTACTCGAGAGTTCCGATGACATCTCGGCCGCCAAAGCTCGTGAAGGCGAACGGAGCGCGGGCGCGCTCTTTCAGCTTCTTCATCGTCGGCGGCGGGATGGGATTTTTTATCAGCTCGTCGGACATTCGGTCTGAGCTGGCTATCGCCGCGCCTCTGAGGTTGACCAGATGGATCGCGCCTGTGCTATCCGGCGCAAAGGATCGCAGGAGCATCTGCACCGGCGCGAGATTCAGCTCCGCCGCGAAAGCGCCGAGGAGACGCCCATCGGCGCGCTGCGCGGGAACGGCTACGATCAGCTTTGCTCTGCCCGACTTCGGATCCCAGTACGCGTCGCCGACGATCTGATTGTCCGATTTCAGGGAAGCCTGCCAATCTGCCGGAAGAGGGACCTTCGTCACTTCACCCGCGCTGGTGGCGATGACGTTTCCATCCAGATCGAGCACCATGAGCTTCTCGAAGTCGCTGAACCTCTCGTGGAGCGAGACCAGGTAGTCACGAAGCCGGCCTTGGGTGGGCGAGCCGGGCGTCTTGCCGGCACCATGTTCCAGTGTGATCACCACCTCGTCGGATCCGGCGAAAACGCGCAGATCGTAGAGCCGTTCCCTCAGCCAGACACCGGTCGCGCGGGCACTCTGTGCGCTGCTGGAGAGAAGATCCTCATCGATCTTCTTCTCGAGCGCGCGACGATTCTGGGTATAGAAGACGCCAAGCATGGTCCCCGCGGGCAGCAACGCCGCAGCTACCGCGAACGCGAGAATTCTGCTGCGCAGGCTCTCGAGGCGCGGGAAGGGAAGCGGGAATTTATGCCGCGCGCGAGGCGTGGTTTGCGCCGCGCTCTGAGGAGCGTCCATGGTTCCGGGTTCTGATGTCGGGAAGGGCATCGTTTATAGACGATTGACCTCTCACCGGGCCACCGAGCCCTTTCCGCGAAGATCACTCGCTCTCAGTAAGTCCACCGTGGAAACATCTGGCGGGATTGCACTCACAAACATGATGCGCATTCACGATCGGCTGGAAATCACGTAACCAACGACTCAGCAACGATTTACGACGTCAAGCGATTGATGTCGGCCATCTCCAGGATGGGTCCCGAGTATCCGCGTCGCGCGACTGCCAGCATTGCGCGCCCGAGCCGTTCGGTCGTGGTAATCATTGTCGGCGCGACTCGCCTCAGTATGGGGTAGAGCGGCCTGAGCCCAAGATACATCGCGTTGTACCACCGCGTCGCCGACCGAATTCCGTGCAGCGGCATGACGGCGCCAGGGCGAAACATGTACGCCGCTTTGAACGGTAGCGAAAGCAGCGCGTTCTCGGTCCGTCCCTTTACTCGCGCCCACATCGCGCGGCCTCGCTCGCTGCTGTCAGTGCCCGCGCCCGACACATAGATGAAAGTCAAACCGGGACTCGTCCGCACGAGGGTCTTGGCTACGCTCGTCGTGAGATCGTAAGTCACGCGCGTGTACTGCTCCTCGGTCATGCCGAGCACTGAGACGCCGAGGCAGAAAAAGCAGGCGTCGAAACCGGTTAGTTGCGGCTCGAGAGGAGCAAGGTTCGCGAGATCCGGGCAAACAAGCTCGCTGAGTTTTGCATGCTTCTGCCCGGTTGGCCGGCGGCCAACGGTGACTACTCTCGCCACATCAGAATCGATCAGGCACTCGCGGAGAACGCCCTGACCGATCATTCCTGTCGCGCCAAAAAGGAGGACTCTCACGACTCGAAGAACTCCACTATGCCCGTTTCCAGTGAATACTCGGCGCCAACGACGAGCAGACCTTCGCGCTGGATCAGTTCCTCGAGCACCTGAGAGCCATGCCGCAGGTGATCTACGGAAGCGCGGATGTTGGCTCGAACTGCCTCTCTGACCAGGGCGTCCGAATCGTTCTTGAGCTCAGTATGCAAGAGGCTCTCGACCGACGGTCGCACCCGGTCGACGATCGCCCGCAGGTTGTGCGACTGATTTTCTGTCGGGGTGCGCAGCTCTTCGAGGGTTGCCAGAATCGCCCCGCACTGCGAGTGGCCGAGGACGACTACGAGTCGAGTGAAGTAGCGCGCCGCGGAAAATTCGACGCTGCCGACCTGGGAGGGAGCGACGATGTTGCCGGCGACGCGAATTACGAACAGGTCCCCGAGGCCCTGATCGAACACGATCTCCGCCGGAACGCGCGAATCAGAGCAGCCGAGGATGATAGCGAAGGGCTGTTGGCCGGCCGCAAGCTCGACGCGTCGAGTGTGGCTTACGAACGCGTCCGAGCCGCGCACGTTGGCGGCGAATCTGAGATTGCCTTCCCGCAGGCGTTGGAGCGCTTCACGCGCTGGAATCATCGATTATCCGGTCTGGCTGGCCTCACCCGCGTCCTTCGACGTAATTGGTTGCCAAGCGCTGGGGTCCTTTGCAAGCACCGTACGAGCGTGTGAGGTGAAGCGTGAGACTCAGACATCACTTGCTCGCGCACAGCTACCGCAACATTTCGGCTGCCGTTTGGAGACGCCGCGGATTCCATCGATGAAAAGGCGATGAATCCCTCAATCGATCTCTATCTTCCACCGCCGCGACGCAGACGACCGCCAAGCGTCGCTGCCCACAAGTTCAAGCCAATCGACAAACCAATCAGGACTCCGCGTAGTGCATCGATTGCGTCTGGTCCGAGATTGCCGGTCACCGGCACGAACCTGGGCCACACAAGGGCGGGTACCAGAAACGCCATGCCCATCATCATGATCTGTTTTGGATCCTTCGCCTGATTTCTGAAAATCATTTTGAGCTCTCCATCGGGGTTCAATCGGTCAGGAAATACCAGGTCATTAACGTCAACTTCACCACGACAATGGTTGCGGCGACCGCGAACAGGTCCCAGCTCCAGATTCCATTCACGAAATAGCGGTAGGCGAAGAGCACGACCGCTACCATTCCTCCGATTACGCTGGCGAGACTCGTCGAACGCTGGCGGTGGTTGAGGAAACGCTCATCAATCACGTTTCCGAGGACGGGAATCCTCATTTCTTGCCCTCCAGAGTGAAGATCTTATCAACCGAAAGGTCGAAGGTCCGCGCGAAGTTGAGTGCCAGAAGCAGGCTCGGCACGTAACGGTCGCGCTCGATCGAGTTGATGCTTTGGCGTGAGACTCCGACGGCGTCGGCGAGTTGTTGCTGGGTCCAGCCGCGAACGCTGCGCAGGTCTTTGACCCGGTTTCGGATGACCGTTGTCATGTCAAGTTGGCTTTCCACCGCCAACGATAAGCGTGGACGGAGAAAGTGTCAAGTGGCCTTTACGTCGCAGCGCAACCAATTGCCACTGCTGAGCTTGAAATGATCACAAATCTTTACAATGACGGCGGGCAACTTTGGTTGAAACCCGCCGCGTGCTCTAACCGCTTGTCACGTAGCTACTTACGTTCTATGACCCCAATTGATTTTTTGAGCGTCGAGAGCTACATTGTGGTCTAGTTCTAGAGGAGGATTTTTTGTCCTCCAACCCCGCCTCCGAACCCAGTAGCAACCACCGGATTCAATGACGGCTCCGAACAACAGAGAGCGCATCCTCCCGCGCCTCATTCAC
>Ga0208078_1000285_pt1 | contig 13368 bp, 13 predicted proteins | sample NGESurdeep072012_3_FD_184468 | JGI IMG/M metagenome (GOLD analysis project Ga0208078, IMG submission 184468) | Arctic peat soil microbial communities from Barrow, Alaska - NGEE Surface sample 53-2 deep-072012 (SPAdes) | ecosystem: Environmental > Terrestrial > Soil > Wetlands > Peat ...
GAGCGCGGCCGCCAGCACGAGGAGGGTAATCAGGCGAACGAGTGGAGTCAGTCGCGCGGGTACGGCCAATTGGGCCTCGGACGGCGTGGTCGGGAGTGGGGCCGAGGGCAGGAAGATAGCGCGCACGACTTAGCGTATCATATGTTACAGACGAGCTCGCTGCGGCTGATGACGCGATGCCCGCTTAAATTTTATCGAAATGACGCCCGACCCGCCGGATACCGCTCCACTCCTTCGACCAGCGCCGATCGCGAAGGGAGATGCGATCGGCATCGTGGCACCGTCGTACCAACCGCGGCCCGGGTGGCTGCTGCGCGGGGTGAAGGCACTCGAGCACGCGGGATACAGCGTGGTGCTCGATCCCGAGATCGCGACGGGGCGTCGCTTCAAGCGACTCGAGGATGAGCGCAGGGCCGAGAACTTCATGGGGGTGTGGCTGGACCCCAAGGTGAAGGCGGTGATCGGCGGCACCGGCGGCTACGGCGCGGTGCGGATGCTCCCCTATCTCGAGCCGGAGGTGTTCCGGCGCAATCCGAAAATCTTCGTCGGCTACTCGGACATCACGGCGCTTCATCTGTGGCTGATGCGGCGATCGGGGCTGCGCACTTTTCATGGGCCAACGGTGGACGATCTCATTCCGAGCACGCGCGACCCGACGATGGCATCGCTGCTCACGGCTCTCACGACGCCGCGCCCGACGACGAAGATCGGCAAGGGCCTCGCGCGCGTCGTTCGTCCGGGGAAGGCGACGGGGCGGCTCATCGGTGGGAATCTGTCGCTCGTGCAGCAGACGATCGGGACGCCGTACGAGGTGGACACGCGCGACTCGATTCTCTTTCTCGAGGAGACGCGCGATCCGATGAGCGTGCTCGATGAGCGACTCGTGCATCTGCGTGCGGCGGGGCTGCTGCGCGCGGTGCGCGGCGTGATCATCGGAAAGCTGTCGATCGATCGTTCGGAGGAGGATGAGTTCGAGAACTTTCTTCTCGACTTGCTCTCGGATCTCGACGTGCCGGTGCTAACGGACTTTCCGGCGGGACACGAGATGCCGAATCTCACGATACCGATCGGAACGGATGTGGAGCTGGTGGCGGAAGAGACGACGGGGTGGATCACCTATCGCGAGGATGCGCTGACGGGCGGCGAGGTGGTGGTGTGATCGAGGTGATGGTGATCCCTACAGCGCCGCCCGCGCCTCTTCCGTCGACATGATGTGCCGCTTCACCAGCTCCCTGAACTCCGGCGGCAGCGCGATCTTCTTGAGCGCAATGTCCACGCACACCAGCACGAGATGCGCCGCGGCGATCAGCGTCTTTCGGTCTTCCCGAAACAAATCGACGTTCATCGTCACCGACGTGCGGCCGATGCTGCTGAAGTACGCCGCAATGACGATCTGATCGTCCAGCCGCGCCGGCGTGAAGTACTCGATGTGCATCACCTTTCGCGGCAGCCACAGCTTGTACTGCGCGTGCAACGTGCTCAGTGGCGTGCCGAGCGAGCGGTACAAATCCGTCTCGGCGATGTCGAGAAGGCGGGTGTACGAGCTGAAGCGGGCGATGCCGGCGAGGTCGATGTCCTCCCAGCGGATGTAATCGGTCGTTACGAACGGGGCCGTGGTGGTCATGCGAGGGAATCTATCCCGGGCTCTTGCTGCGTGCGAGAATTCACGAGGCGGGCGCGGAACTTTCACCCCCGCCCCAGCCTTGACCCTTACTACCCTCGCGGAGCAGCCCCCTCATGTCCGAGCGCCCTGGCGCGGTCAAGCCGATCGCGATCTATCACGAGCATCCGGACTGGTTCCGCCCGCTCTTCGCTGAGCTCGATCGGCGTTCGGTGCCGTACGAGCGCCTCGACGCCGCCGCCCACACGTACGATCCGTCCGAAACGTCGGTGCCCTGGTCGCTCGTGTTCAATCGGACCTCGCCCTCCGCCTATCTTCGCGGACACGGGCAGGCGACCTTCTACACGCTCGACTGGCTCCGCCATCTCGAGCGCATCGGCGTTCCGGTCGTCAACGGCGCGCAGCCGTACGCAGTCGAGATCTCGAAGGCGACGCAGCTCGACATCCTCCGCGGTCTCGGGCTGCCCTTCCCGCGTGCGCGTGTGATCAACCACGCGAGCATGGCGCCGCGCGCCGCGCGCGGACTTCGCTTCCCAGTGCTCGTGAAGGCCAACATCGGCGGCTCGGGCGCCGGCATCGAGCGCTTCGACAACGAAGCGTCGCTCGCCAAAGCCGCCGCCGAGGGCACCATCGACCTCGGCATCGACAACGTCGCGCTCGTGCAGGAGCAGGCGCCGCTCACCGATGCGCACATCACGCGCGTCGAAGTGCTCGGCGGCAAGTTCCTCTACGCGATCGATGTCTATCCCGATGTCGGCTCGTTCAATCTCTGCCCCGCCGACGTCTGCCAGACCACCGACGGCCGGGAGCTCGTGCGCGCAGCCTGCGCGACCGATCTCGCGAAGAACGGCATGCGCGTCGAAGCGGCGCATCCGTCGAAGGAGATCATCGCGCAAGTCGAAAAGATCTCGGCGCACATCGGCCTCGACATCGGCGGCATCGAATATCTCGTCGATTCGCGCGACGGAAAACACTACTTCTATGATGTGAACTGCCTCTCGAACTTCGTGGCCGACGCGGTGAACGTCGTCGGCTTCGATCCGTTCGCGCGTCTCGCCGACTATCTCGAGGAGCGCGCGGGCTTCCGCAAAGCGCTCGTGGGCGCAGCCTGATGCGATACGGCTACTGGATGCCCGTCTTCGGCGGATGGCTGCGCAACGTGTCCGACGAGAAGATGGAAGCCAGCTGGGACTACACGAAGAAGCTCGCGATCCGGAGCGAGGAGATCGGCTACGATCTCACGCTTGTGGCCGAGCTCTTTCTCAACGACATCAAGGGAATCGACGCACCGTCGCTCGACGCGTGGTCCACGGCCGCTGCACTCGCCGCGGTCACGAAGAAGATCGAGCTGATGGTCGCCGTGCGCCCGACCTTTCATCTCCCCGCGATCTTCGCGAAGCAGGCAGCGAACATCGATCAGATATCGGGCGGCCGCCTCTCGCTCAATCTCGTGTCGTCGTGGTGGAAGGACGAGGCGCGACGCTTCGGCGTTCGCTTCGATGAGCACGACGATCGTTACGCGCGCACCGAGGAGTGGCTCGGGATAGTCGACGGCGCGTGGCGCGATCACCAGCTCTCGCACGAGGGGAAGTACTACACGGTGGACGAGACGATCGTCGAGCCGAAGCCCGTCGCGCGCGGCGCGCGCAAACGGCCCACAGTTTGGGCGGGCGGCGAGTCCGAGGCCGCGAAAACTCTCATCGCGCGCGACTGCGATGCGTACGTCATGCACGGCGATCCGCCGGAGCGCATCGCACCGAAGGTCGCGGACCTGAAGAAGCGCCGCGAGGGATTCGCGAAGCCACCGATGCAGTACGGGATGGCGGCGTACGCGATCGTCCGCGACAGCGACGCCGAGGTCAAGAAGGAATTGGCGCGCATAACCAACGTGTCGGAGGGTACGCCCGGCTACGGGAACTACCGCGACTGGATCGCGAACACCAAGTTGGAGCAGCAGGTGTCGCTCGAGGACTACTCCGTATCGAACCGCGGGCTACGCGCAGGGCTCGTCGGCACGCCGGAGCAGGTGGCCGAACGTGTGCGCGAATTCGAGGCCGTGGGTGTGGACCTGCTGCTGCTCCAGTGCAGCCCGCAGGCCGAGGAGATGGAGCGTTTTTCCGAGCAGGTGATGCCGCTGGTGGCGCAGTCGCGGAAGGCGCAGCCGGCAGCGAGCTAGAACGGAGGTCGTGATGGCGCTCGAGATGCGCGCGGAGTGTGAGACGTGCCACGCTGCGACGCCCGCGAACGGGCGCGCGTTCGTCTGTTCATTCGAGTGCACGTTCTGCGAGTCGTGCGCGACGTCGATGTTCGATCGGGTCTCCGTCGATACGCTCATCGACTATACTTTGCCCGACTAGCGCAACGCTCGGCTGCGAGCTTTTTCCTTAACTCCACCGGCTGTGCCCAAGAGAAAGTGGATGTCGTGTGCGACTATAGTCGCAGTCGCGCTCCTCGCTGCCTGCAGCGACTCGACGCGACCCGGCACCGATCTGACGACGGAACAGGTCCAATCGATGGCCTCGGCGCTCGGCACTCTTCTCGGAACGTCGCTGGGGCAACCGCAGGCCACCTTGACGTCGCCCAGGCATTTCGAGGCACGCTGGGTGACGGACTTACAGAATGCGTATTCCCAGGAAAGAACATGTCCAGAGCAGGGTCGCTTGGGGATCAGCGGCACTGGCTCAACTGACTCGCTGGGAGGGCTCCACCTCCTGACTACCGACACACTCGCCGACTGTGGGATAAAGGATTCGCACGGAGACGTGTGGCGCTTTACGTCCCTACCGGTGCTGACGACAACTCTCGATCTTACATCGACGGACGTCGCTGATTTCGATATCGCGCATACGGATGTAGGAAGCGTGACGTATTCCACCGGTGCTCTTTCGGGCACTTGCTCGATCGACGTTGCCATCGCCTCGCACACCACCATTGGAAGCCCCACGGCGGATTCTGCGACGACTTCCATCCACACCGATGGAACGGTGTGCGGTCGCACGGTCAGCAGAGATACGGTGATCGCCTCTCTGTGGGGTCACCCGTGACAAGGCCGCCGGCAGAGGCTGTCCGGAAGGGGTGAAGTCGCCGAACGACGATAATTCAGCCATTATATTTCAGCTGTCTCGTAGACCCTTGGTGTGCCGTGCGCGATCCGCTGTCCCGCCGCACTTTCCTCAAGTCCTCGGCCCTCGCCGTCGCCGCAATCGCCGCGTCGGGCAGCGCTGCGGCCGCCGCTGAGCAGTTCTCCGCCGGCCCGGGCAATGAGCCCGACGACGACGTGAAAAAGGTGCTGCGCGAAAAGTTCGGCACGCGCGTGATTCGCGAAGGGCACATCACGCTCGACGTCCCCGATGTCGCGCCCGATAGCCGCGAGGTGCCGCTGCTCATCGAGAGCGACCTGCCGATGACGCCCGACAACTATGTGAAGGGGATTCACATCGTCGTCGATCACAACCCCGACATCTACCTCGCGGGCTTCGACTTCACCGCCGCGATCGGCGCCGCCACTCTCGACACGCGCATCAAGATGCGACGCAGCTCCGCGGTGCGAATCATCGCCGAAACGAGCAAGGGCGAGCTGTGGACCACGTCGCGCTTTGTGTATACCTCGCTCAACGGGTGCGTCTGATGCGCGACGATGTTGGCCAGGGAAAGATCATTCTCCCCGTGAAGATTGCGCGCAACTCGGTGATCAACATCCGCGCGCTGCTATCGCATCCGATGCTGACGGGGATGAGCCGCGATCAGGCCGGCATTCCAATCCCCGCGTACTTCGTGAATGACGTCGTGATCACATACGGCGGCGAGCACGTGGCGCACTTCGAGTGGAGCTCGGGCATCAGCCGCGATCCGTTCGTCGGCTTCTCGTTGCGCGCGGACAAGGAAGCGCCAGTCACGATCACCTGGAAGGACAACAAGGGCGGCGTCTACACGCAGAGCGCGGACATCAAGTTCGCGGTAGCGTAGCTAGCGCGTCCAGACGACGATCGAGCCGCACCCTCCGGGAAACTGAACGGGCTCGGTTGCACTCGAGTACAGCTCGATGCCCATGATGTCGCTCGGCGAAATGGAGTTCGCCAACTCCGACACCGATCCGCCGAACTTCGTGTTGTCGAGATAGACGGTGGGTTGGCAGCGACTCATACTAGCCATCCCGCGGATGATCAATTCGCAGCCCATTCCGCCGCCGCCGTCCGTGACGGTCACGCCGGGAACGCGCCGAAACAGATCGCACAAGGTTTGTGGACCGGCCATCTCGATCTGACTACGCGTGACGAAGCGGCCGAAGCCGCGCCTGCTGCGCTCCGCGAAGCCCGTGAGATCGCGCATGCGCGCACTCTCCTTTCCGAACACGGTCACCGCCTGCAGCGTCTCGACGCGCTTGTCCATCACGATCGCGATGGACGTCAGCTCGTTTCGCGACGGCGTGACCGGCACGCGCACGGGCGCGTAGCCGAGCGCGCGTGCCTCGACCATGCGGGTGCCGTCCAACAGCCCGCCGAGCGAGAAGGCGCCGTGCGGGTCAGTCGTGGCGGACGCAGGGGAGCCATCGACGACCACCTGTGCGCCTTCGATCGGATGACCATCCTTTGTCGTCACCGTTCCTGCGAGTCTAGCACTTCCGCGCGCCGCGGTGTCGGCGGTGCTCGCGGCGGAGTCGGCTCCGAGAATGAGCGCCATGCGGGCGATGTCGTGAGGCAGCAACGTGAAATCGATGAAGCCGGTGTTGCGAGCGCCGTTCTCGGCGCGTAGCTGGTAGTCGCCTGCCCCCAATCCACAGAACGCGAACCATCCATCCTCGTTCGTCCTCGCATGCAGCTGCTGGGTCTCGCGGTGCACGCCGTGCCCATCGAGCGACAGCACCGTCCACAGCACGGCGATGAGTGTGGACGGCATCGGTGCGCCGGTGGCAGCGTCGTACACATGGCCGACGAGCGTGCCCGTGGAATCCGCCGACGCTTTCCCCACGCGCGCCGCCCGCGCGGGAGCGCAGATTGCGTTCGTGAGACCGAGCGCGGACGGTATCGCGAGCTCGACGCGCGCGCTGCCGTTATCCGTCACCTTGACCGAGCGATACGGGGCGAGAACGCCAATCGAGTCGAGCAGCGGATGGAGAATACCCGCGATGTACTGGCCTGCGCGTACGTCCGCGATTCGAAAGCGGCCGAGCGAATCGGTGCTGGCGGAGTACGCGCCGTTCCCGGGCGGCGCCTCCACCAGCTGCACGATCGCGTGCGCGAGCGGCTGCTTGCGTACGCTGTCGTAGACCACGCCATCGACCGTTCCCGTGTGCGCCAATGCCTGCGCGCGCGCGCGCCCGGGCGCGAGGGCGGCGCCGAGCACGAGCGTGAGGAAAGCGATAACGCGGGTAGGGAGCATGGACATGGCAGGAAGTGATAGCGGGATCGGCGGATGCAGCGACATCCAAATCCCGGCGTTCCAATCGAGACATTGCATCTCGGTGCGCCGCGCCCGCTAGGCACCATCGACGCATCCGGTCGGCGCTCCCCTCCTTCGCGGGTTGCCGATCGGTCATCCTTCCTCCATGCTGCCTCGCTCGACTCTCCCGTGCCTGCTTCTCGCGCTCGCCACCGCGGCGGCTCCAGCGGTGGCGCAGCGCGTGCCCCCCGCCACGCTCACACTCGACTCCACCTCCGCCGCTGCGCTGCGCCGCCGCCAGCCGCGCGAGCGCCCCGACACGATCCGCGCCTTCCCCACCCGCAAGCTCGGCGAGGGCGTCTACGCCGTGCTTGGCGACACCGGCCGGGGATCGGAGGGGAGATCGAACGCGGGCTTCGTCGTCACGAAGACGGGCGTCGTCGTGATCGATGCGCTCGCGAGCCCCGCGCAGGGGCAGACGCTGCTGCGCACGATTCGCACGATCACGCCGCTCCCGGTGCGGTGGCTCATTCTCACGCACCACCACCCCGATCACACCTTCGGCGCGATCGTGTTCAAGCGCGCCGGCGCGAAGGTGATCGCGCACCCGGATCGTCGCACGCTCGCCTCCGAAGATGGCGACGACGCGATGGTGAGCGCGTGGACCGGCGTGCTCGGCCTCCGCGAGATGCAGGGCTTCGCTTTCGCGGACACGCCCGACATTCCCGTCGCGCACGATACGACTCTCACGCTGGGCGGTCGCGAATTCGTGATCGACGTGCCCGGCACCGCGCACACGGCGGGCGATCTCGTGATCTGGCTTCCGGACGCGCGCGTGCTGTTCGCGGGCGATCTTTTGATCGAGGATGGTGTCGCGATGGTGGTGGACGGAAGCTCCGGCGGGCTGCTCGCGGCACTGGACCGCGTCGCAGCGCTCGAGCCCCTCCAGGTGATGCCGGGGCACGGGCGAATCCCCGCAAACCCGATGCAGCTCATTCAACTCACGCGCTGCGAGACGCTCGCGCTGCGCACGAAGATGCGCAACGATGTGCAGCAGGGCGTGTCGATGAGCCGGGCGTTGGCGTCGCTTCCCCCAGCCGATCGCGATCGTGCCGTGTCGCGCAATTCGCGCGTGCGGCGCAACGCCGTGAGAATCTTCGCGGAGATGGAGCAGGAGCTCATGCACTCGTCAGGTGAGCTTTCCGCGAAGAAAGATTCTGTCGCGATGCTGTCCTGCCCACGTTGAGCGCGCGAAATCAACCCGCTTGCAGGTCGTGAATTGCCGGGATAGAATTGTCTCCCTTTTCGTATTCAGGGAATGATTCACGCCCCCTTCGTCTCATCGCTCACGCCACCGTTCGTCTTCGTCGGTGAGCGCCTCTGGCTCGATTTCATCAACACCGATGACGTGCGCCGCGGCACGCGCGTGGACGTGCTGCGCGACTTCGAGCAGCTCATCCGCTGGCTCGAGGCAACCTCCGTTCTGGACGCCGAGCGCGCGGGCGGCATCCGCAGGCGCGCGCAGCAGCAGCCCGCCGGCGCCACCGCGTCGCTCGCGGACGCACGGCGCATTCGCGCATCGCTGCGGGCGCTGGCCGAGCGGGGCGCGCTCACGGCCGAGGTGCGCGTGAACGCGCTGGGCGAGATCAATCGCGTGTTGGGACGCAGTGCGGGCACCAGGCGCGTCGAGGCGCGCGCGGATGGGAGCTTCGTGCGGAGCTTCGTTCCGGTGGGCGATGCCTTCGCGGGGCTGATGATTCCGGTGGTGGAGTCCGCCGCCGATGCGCTCGTCACGAACGAGCTCGTGCGCGTGCGGCGCTGCGCGGACTCGCGCTGCCTGCACGTCTTCTTCGACAGCACGAAGAATGGCCGCCGGCGCTGGTGCGACATGTCCACCTGCGGAAACCGCGCAAAGGCCGCGCGGCACCGCAGACGGGTGAGCGAGAGCGCGCTCGCTTCGCGCGCGTCGTGAGCTAGAGGCCGATCAGAATTCCGAAGTGGACTTTCGACGTCGTCTTCGTGGTTCCGGCTACGCTGTGGAGGTGCTGCGGATGTCGAAGGCGCCGATTCCGGCCGTGATGTATGGGCGCACGGGTCCGCCGTGATTCGACCCACGAGTGACGACTCGATTCTCGGATTTTTCTCACGAGCGTTGCCCGCGTGCGAAAAGAGCGAGCGCGGATTTTCGCGCTCGCTCCTTTGTTCTGTATCGAACAGACAGCTAACTGGCGATCGTTGGCCGAGCCTTGATGTATCCCATCTCCACCGCGTAGCTCGCAAGCTTCTTCTGCAGCACTCGGCGCCCGCGAAAGAGGCGTGACTTGACCGTGCCCTCGGGGATGCCGAGGATGTTCGCGATCTCCGCGTAGCGCAGCCCCTGCACGTCGCTGAGGACGACGGCGAGCCGGTAATCCTCCGGGAGCGCGTCGATCGCGCGCGTGATCTCGTCGTCCATGAACGAGTCGTAGAACTTGCCCTCGGGATCCGCCTCGCCGACGATCTCGTACGCGCCGCGTCCATCCTCATCTTCCGGGATGCGCACTTCGCGCGCGTCGATGCGCCGCTTCCGGCTCACGAACGCGTGATAGAGAATCGTGAACAGCCAGGCGCGCACGTTGGTCCCGAGCTGATACTGCTCCCACCGGTCGAAGGCGCGGAGCATCGTCTCGGAGACGAGGTCTTCTGCTTCATCGCGCTCGTGTGTGAGCTTGAGCGCAAAACTGTAGAGCGCATCGAGGTGCGTGAGCGCTTCGCCTTCGAATTGCGCGCGACGCTTCACGCGATCTTCGGACGAGCCTACTCGAGCCTTCTCCGCAACGACGGGCGCCGCCAAAGTCGTCGGCATTCCTTCCCCCACAGGCTGCATGTTCATTGAGTTGCCCCCACCACTGCCGGCTCGCGCTCCCGTGCGTAGGAACGGACGGACCGCTTGAGCTCAGTTGCGATACCCGCCGCGTTGGCCGCATCGCCCTTCACGCGCGACATGAACCACGCGCCTTCGAGCGTCGCGACGACGAACCGGGCGAGACGCGCGGTGTCTGCGTCATCATTCAGTCTCGGTCGCGCTTCCCACAACACCGCTTCGATCTGATCCGCCCAACGTTGAAAGAGGGCATCTACCAACTGCCGAAAGCCCTCGTGCTGCGACGCCATTTCGGTTGCGAGCGCCCCACACGGGGTTCCGGAGGTGCAACCCTCGGGAGACTGCGAGGAGATGACCGCGTCGATGAAGCGAGTGAGGCGCTCGATCGGCTCGATCGTCGGCTCACGCAGTGCGGTGAGCCCTCGTTCCGCGAAGCTTTCGAACTGCAGCTTGAGCACCGCGTATCCCAGCTCTTCCTTCGACTTGAAGTAGTGATAGAAGTGCCCTTTGCCGCAGAGCCCGGACTCGCGGATAACCTCATCGATGGAGGTGTCTCCGAAGCCCTGGCGGACCATGACGGCGGTGGCGGCTTCGACAATCTGGGTGCGGCGATCTTTCATGGTCTGCAGTATAAGACTGCCCGGTCCATATGTCAAGTAAACGCTTGAGTACTTTGTAAGTGTATGCACTGACACACTTTGATTAATGTCCGTTACTACCTGACCGTTCGGGTAGGTATTGGATTACGGTAATCTTTGACTCGCCAGTCCTAGTCTCCATACGCATCGTTTCGTGCGCAGTTTCGCGCTACATTCTTGGCAATATGGAAACCATCCGCGTCACGCGAACCTACGTGCAACTGCTTTCGCGTGATGCGCTTCGCCGTGCGCCGCTTGCAGACGGGTATCAAATCGTGCGCGCGAATCCCTGCCCCGTGGCATTCGCGCGCTATCTCTACACGGAAGTCGGTCGCGACTATCGCTGGATGGATCGCATGACGTGGACCGACGAGCAGTTCGCAGCGGCGCTCGCGCGTTCGACGACATCCGTGTGGGTGCTCTACGGCCACGGCGTGCCCGGCGGCTTCTACGAGCTGAGCGAGCACGACGATGACTCGATCGAGATCACCTACTTCGGTTTGATGCGGGATTTCATCGGAAAGGGGCTCGGCAAGCAGCTCCTCTCCTTCGCGGCAGAGAGCGCGTGGTCGCTCGGCCCATCGCGCGTGTGGCTGCACACGTGCACACTCGACTCTCCCGTTGCGCTGCCGAACTATCTGGCGCGCGGCTTCGAGAAATATCGAGAAGAGGAGTACGAGGTACGGGCCTAGCGGTTGCTTTTGTGGGCCGGGTGCGCCCGGTCGGGCGTTTCCACATTGTTAACGGCTTGTGTTCACCGCGGACGCCGCCGCCCCGGGCCACCGCCGCCGCGTCGCTTCCCTCCGCCGCGATTCCCTCCGCCCCCGCCCCCGCCACCGCGCGGCGCCCCGCCGGGCTTTCGCTCGCCATGGCGCGGCGCTCGGCCGTCATACGAACGCTCGGGAGCGCGCTCTCTCTCGACCTCCTCCGGCATCCACGGGCGCTCGAGCAGCTCCTGGATCTCCTCGAGCGTCGCGGCGCGCAGCGATCCCCGCGCGCCGCGATGCACCGCGAAGCGCAGCGGGCGATCCAGCACCGGCAGCTCACTCTCGGTGAGCGTGCGCGCCATCTTCTCCGGTAGTCGCAGTCGCGCGACGCCGACTCTGCCGTCCGCGCCATCCGTCGCGTCCTCCACGTCGTACTCGATCGCCACGTCGTGATCGCGCACGCTCGTCATCGACGGCAGCGCGAGCCACCGCTTGCGCACCGCCGCCGGCACGATCGTATCGGGATCGATGGTGAGCTGCGCCGCGCGGAAGTCATCGACCGAGTTCGCGCTCTCCAGCATCTTCGCATACACCGCCGTCAGCTCCCCCAGCGACAGCCTCGGCGTCTGCCCTCCGCTGCGGCGATACACATCGCGAATCTCCTCGATCGCCGCGCGATTGCGCTTGACCGCCAGATGCCGCGCCTCGAAGCGCGCGAGCGACTCCGCGATCTTCTCGCGCGCCAGCGTCGCGAGCTCCGGCGGGAACGCCTCGACCGGCTCCTCCTCGCGACCGAGCTCGAAGCCGAAGTAGGTGATCTGGCTGCGCAGCACGAGCTGCGACCGCTTGCGATGCGCATCGAAGACGAGCTCCGGCGGATCGTGCGTCGCGTACTGCTTGATCAGATCGAATGGGATCTGCGTCCCCTCGATCGCCGCGCGCGGAATCCCCATGCGGTCCGCGAAGTAGCGCAGCTCCCCCGCGATCGCGCCGTAGCTCGAGCACACGCTCGTCTTCGACACGCGCGCCTCCTCGCCGCTCGCGGTACGCTCCTCGATGACGAGATCGAAGGGCATGATGCGCGCGACGAGATCCGCAAACAGCCGCGCTACCCGCTCGCCCGCGATCGGGAGCGTGCTTGGCAGATCGAGCTCGAGGCTGCGATAGATGCTCGCCATGCCGAGCGCGGCGTCTTCCACCGTTTTCACCAACGCGCCGCGATCCTCGCCCCACTCCTCGATCCCCTCGGCGAAGAGATAACGCGGCAGCCCGTACACGTCACCCTTGTAGCCGTGCGCCGCGTACGCGTCCGCGAAGAGATTGTACGCGGTGAGATTGTCGCTCCCCGGCACGAGCAGCCCGCGCAGATTGCGCTCCTCGCGCGTCATACGGTGCAGCGACTCGATCGATGCCATGATCGAGACGTACGGCACGAGCTCCTCGCTCGCGTGCACGAGCAGCTCCGCCCACGCGCGATCCACGGGCAGCGCCTCGACCGCCGCTCCGTACTGCGAGAGCCGCCCGTTCTCGATGATCCCACGTGACTCGAGCAGCTGCACCGCGTTGCGGTACGAGGTGCGATCGAGCGGCACCGGAAGCTCGAGCTCGTCGGCGCGAACGCCGAGCCCTGCGCAGGTGAGCGCGACGCGCTCGGAGTCGCCCGCAAGCTGGAACTCGGGCTCCGTCGGGCGCAGCGCCTTGAAGCGGATATCGCGATCGCTGAGGATGAACACGCGCCCGCCCGCGACGCGCCCGTGCACGCGCCCCGCCATCTGCAGAATCTCGTTCGCTCCCAGATGTACGCGCGAGAGCACGTTCTTCCCGCCCTCGATGAGATTCGTGAAGCGCATGTCCTCGATCACCACCGTGTCGAGCCCGTGCACGTTGAGAGCGCTCTGTCCGGCCGCCGTCATGCTCAGCACGTACGGCTTCTTCACGTCGCCCTCGAGGAACGGCCGGATGACGCGAATCGGCTCGCCGCCGTGGTAGAACGCCGCGTGGATGCGCGGATAGCGCCGCTGCACGAAGCCAGCGACATCCTCGACCGCCGCACGCGTCGGAAGAAAAACTCCCACGCCACGCTTCTCCTTCTGCACATCGCGCAGGAATGTCTCGTCGAGAAAGTCGAGCGGCTTGCGATGGACGATCGTGACCTGCGCC
>Ga0208078_1000286_pt1 | contig 13361 bp, 13 predicted proteins | sample NGESurdeep072012_3_FD_184468 | JGI IMG/M metagenome (GOLD analysis project Ga0208078, IMG submission 184468) | Arctic peat soil microbial communities from Barrow, Alaska - NGEE Surface sample 53-2 deep-072012 (SPAdes) | ecosystem: Environmental > Terrestrial > Soil > Wetlands > Peat ...
GAAGAAGCTGTCGTGGTCGGGGAAGACGTTGACCTCAGAAATCCTTCGCGCGGAAATTGACTCAGCAATTTTGCGAGCGGGCGGACTGCCGGCGAACACGATCGTGGCCGGCGGCGATCAGGCGTGCGATCCGCACGAGCGCGGGTCCGGGCCGCTGAAAGCGGATTCGTTGATCATTCTCGATATCTTTCCGCGCGATGCGAAGAGCGGTTACTTCGGGGACATGACGCGGACCGTTGTGCGCGGGCGGGCGAGCGAAGCGCAGCGCCGACTTTGGGAAACGGTGCTTGAGGGCCAGGCGCTGGCATTGAAGAAGATGAAGCCGGGCGTGGATGGCCTGAATTTGCACAACCAGGTGAAGCAGTTTTTCACCGACCGCGGATTCCCGACGGAAGTTCGCGATGGCCGGCAGGTGGGGTTCTTCCACGGCACGGGCCACGGACTCGGACTCGAGATCCACGAGTTCCCGCGATTCCAGAAGACGGTGTTCAAGCCTGGCCAGGTGCTGACGGTCGAGCCGGGGTTGTATTATCCGGGCGTCGGGGGCACGCGGATTGAGGATGTGGTGGTGGTGACGAAGACCGGGACGCGGATGCTTTCGCGCTTCGAGAAGCGGCTGGAGATTTAACGCCGTCGGCGAATGAACGAATGCCGCTCGGCGGCGTCTAATCGTACAAAGTTGTTATTCTGAGCGAAGTCGAGGCGCCTTTCCAAAGGTTGGAGGTTCTTCGACTTCGTTTCATATTAGGAACAACAACCATGCTCGCATACATTTACGGTTACGGTTTCGGCTCGAACTGGCTCCTGCTGGTGGGCATCCCGCTCATCATCGGGCTGCTCGCCCAATGGCGGGTGCACAGCGCCTTCAAGAAGTGGGGTGAAGTGCGCGCCAGCTCGAACATCACGGGCGCGGAAGCGGCCCGCGAAATCCTCACGGCTGCGAAGATCGACGACGTCCAGGTCGTCGAGACGAACGATTTCCTGGGCGACCATTACGATCCGACCAGCAAACAACTTCATCTTTCGACGAACGTTTACAACACGCCCTCGGTGGCCGCGCTCGGGATCGCGGCGCACGAGACCGGCCACGCCATTCAACACGCCGCGGCCTACGCGCCGCTCAAGGCGCGAATGGCGATCGTGCCGGTGACGCAGATCGCTTCACAGATGTTGCCGTTCGTGATTTTCGGCGGGTTTATTTTCCACATCACCGGGCTGATCACGCTCGGCATTTATTGCTACATGATCCTGCTCGCCTTCCAATTGATCACGCTCCCGGTCGAGTTCGATGCGTCCCGGCGCGCGAAGATTATCCTGCAACAGATGGGAATCGTGCAGCCGGGCAACGAGGTCGTAGGCGTGAACCGTGTCTTGAGTGCCGCCGCGCTGACCTACGTGGCCGCGTTCATCGCCACGCTCGGCAACCTGCTTTACCTGCTCACGGTGCGCGATCGCCGCTAACCTCGCGTGGCGCCTCCGAAAAAAATGAATTCAACCATCGCCCTGCCGTCTCCGCGTGGTCGCTTCGCCGAATTCTTGTCGTCGGCTACCCGGCGGCGTGTTAAGCCTAAGCGGGACGCGATGGAACAGCCGAGATCGGATGAAGACCAGCAACTCGTCGCGCGCACCCAGGCCGGCGAGGCGGCCGCGTTCGACCAACTCGTGGTCAAATACACCCCGCGCCTTTACGGCCTGGTTTACAACATGACCTCGAACCACGAGGACACGAACGACCTTCTCCAGGACGTTTTCTCAAAGGCCTACAAATCGATCGGCGGCTTTCGCGGGAAATCGTCGTTTTACACCTGGATCCACTCGATCGCGGTCAACATGACCCTGAATTTCCTCAAGAAACGCGGCCGGCGGTTCCACCTGAGCCTCGACGACATGGACGCGAGCGTGCAGAACGACAAAGAGTTCCTCGAGCTCACGGCCACGAGCAGCCCGGTGCGCGAAGCAGACTTGTCCGAGCTCCAGCGAAGATTGAACGAGGCCATGATGAAATTGTCTGATGAACACAGAGCCGTGGTCACCATGTTTCATATCCAGGGGATGCCCCATGCCGAGATCAGTAAAATCTTGAAAGTCTCCGAAGGCACGGTACGTTCCCGGCTCTTTTACGCGAACCGGCAGTTACAAAATTATCTGGACGAATTTCGGAAGAATCCTGTTTCCTAAAGAACCCGCGGCATGGACCCATTGAACGAAGAACAGATCGGCAAGCTTTTGCGGCTCAAGAAATTTGAGCAGCCCCCGTCGGCTTACTTCGATAACTTCCTGCACGAATTCCATCGCCGGCAGCGGGACGAGCTCCTCAAGCAACCGGTCTGGCGCATCGCGCTCCAGCGCGCCCAGGATTTCATGTTCCGGCTGAATCTTCCGGGCCTCGCTTCCTATCCGGCCCTGGCCACGGCGCTCGTCATATGCGCGGCCGTGATTTCCCTGAAGGTTTACCAGGCCCCCGAGACCACGAATGTCGCGGCCCAGAATCGCGCTCCAGTGGTTGCGACCACGACGCTGCCGGATTCGCACTGGAGTCTCTCCAATCCGCTCACGACCCGCGACCTTGGCCCGTCACTCGTTCGCACTGTCAAAGACAGTTCCAAAACTCACCGGGCCGCGACGCCTCCGCGTTACGTGCTGGATAGTACGCCAGTGAGTTATGAGCCGGCCTTCAGGTTCTAGTCTTTCCCAGGAGCGGCGATTTCAAGATCGCCGAATTCTTTCTCCGGCAATGACGTTGCGTTCTCTTTTCGCCAGCGCGCTTGTTCTGTCCCTCGCGGTGGCTCGCGCTGACGAGACGACGCCTCCGGCACCGACCGCGCAGGCGCCGGAACCATCGACCACCTCAATCAGCCGTGAGGTGAAGGATGTTTTCGAAAAATCCGGCAAAGCCGTCGTGAAGATTCGCGGGACGGATGAGCACGGCGATCTTTCCGGCACCGGTTTCTTTATCGATCCCGCCGGCACGCTTTACACGGCGTTCTCAGTCGGCGGAGACACGGAAAACCTCACCGTCGAGTTCGAGGGCAAGGTTTATCCGGCGCGGGTGATGATGGCGGATTTGCGCAGCGGCATCGCGATCTTGAAAGCGGATATCGCGACGCCGGCGTTGCCGATCGGCAAATCGGAAACCATGGAAGTAGCGACGCCAGTGATGACAATCGGTTATCCTTTCGACCTTCCTTCCACGCCCAGCTTCGGGATGGTCGCCGGGTTCGACCGAAAATTCCTCGGGCGCTATTTTTGCACGACGCATGTGCGCGTGAACCTGCCGACGCAACGCGGTGAAGCCGGCGCGCCGCTCCTGAACTTTAAGGGCGAAGTCATCGGTATTCTGGTCGCCCAGATCGAGAACGGCTCGGCTTGTTACGCGCTGCCGATCGATGCCGCCGAAAAAATCCGGGACGACTTCATTCGCTTCGGTGAGGCGCGTCACGGCTGGATCGGCATCAACGTCGCGCAGGCTGAGAAACCAATCGAAGGCTCGACCGCCGAGATGACCGAGATCATGAAGGACACCCCCGCCTACGGCTCTGGCATTAAGCCCGGCGACATTCTCCTTCAGGTCGGGAAAACAAAGGTGCGCCAGCCAGAAGATGTCATCGACGCGTCATTCTTCATCACCGCGGGCGACACCGTTCCGATCATGGTCATGCGGGGAAACGACAAGCTGACCTTTGAGGTGAAGGCGGATTGTCATCCCTTGAGTCCTTGCGCGCCGAGGGCGGCAACCTTGACTCCGGGACAGGGGATCCCCCTCCAAATCGACGCTACCCGCCGGACGCCGTAACGCGCTTCCCGGCCCGGCTACTTCCGGTAGGTGACGTCCTTCGTGTCTTTCGCGTAAGTTTGCGTCTTCTCACGCGGCCCGCCCCACTTGATGGTGACCGAGGCGCTCACGATATCGACGTGCGCGTCGTAAGTCCCGATCAGCTGGTGGCCCTGGCTGTCGGTGAAGTTAGAGGGCGGATCGTCCACAAAAAGGTGAGCGTAGCCGATGTCGAGATCGAGCCAGTCACGCGGCGAATACTTCGCGCCGAACGAGAGCCAGTAACGGTTGTTATCCGGAATGCGGGGGGTGCGAAGTTCCGCGCTCTGGATCGGCGTCTCATCGTAGGCGAAGCCGGTGCGCAAGGTCAGGTTCTTGCAGGCATACCATTCAAACCCGACGGCGTAGCGCATCGAGTCGTCGTAATTAATGGTAAGCACGTTTGCGGGCGTGCCGGGATTGTCGAAAACGATCGGCACCTGCTGCAGCCGGCTCCAATGCGTCCAGGTGACGTCCCCCATCACAGCGAACTGCTTCGCGAAGCGCTGATAAATGCTGGCATGTAAAATATCCGGCAGGTCCAGGTTCGCGCTCACGCCTTGGTCGAAGAAGACGGCTTGGAAGGCGCCCGGCTGCGGAAATGCGGGCAATGGCGGCGCGCCCGGTGCGGCAATCAGCGGAACGCGGCGGAACGCGGCGTCGCCTTCCAGAGTGTGATCGATCTTAGAGCGATAGCTGATGCCAATGCGGCCATCCTGTAGGCATCCGTCTTCGCCTTCACCCTGTTTGCGATATTCGAACAGTCCGCCAACTGTGAAACCGACCGCCCAATCGTTGCCGGTTATCTCCGTGACGCCATCGCGGCCCCCGGGGACGAATCCGGCATTGGTGTAGGCGGCGCGCGTTGCCGCGATAACCCCGGGAATAGCCGCCGGTGGGACGCCTTGCGCAGCCAGAACCGCCGGCAGAGCGGCGAAGAATTGGCCGAGAGGAGCCTGGGCCGCGAGGCCGAAATCGATCGCCTGTGTCAGGCGCGCTGAAGCGTATTGAACGTCGAGGCCAGCGCCGAGAGAGAGGCGGCCATAGCGCCACGCAAGAGTCGGCTGAATATCGATCGTCGTGAGCTTGGTGCGGAGCGCGGCATAACGCCCCACCCAGTCCGGCTGATAATCGGTTTCCAATCCGAACGGCGTGAAGACCCCGACGCCCACCGTGACATCGCCGTAGCTGCTGTTCCGGACCAGCGGTTGAGAGGCATACAAATTCCCGATGATGTGATTCACGCCGGCGTTGCCGCCATTGCCGCCGAGAACCGGGAGGCCATTGAACGGTGTGCCCGGCAGGTTGTAGCGCGTGCCCTGGTTGGCGAATTCGTCCGAGGGAATAATCGCGTGGAGCCCGAGTTGCAGCTCGCCCTTGTCCAGCAAAGTCAGGCCCGCCGGGTTGAAGAAAAGCGTGGAAGCGTCTTCGGCGCTCGCGGCGCCTCCGGCGAAGGCGACCCCGAGGCCGCTAACGCTTTGTTCGCTCAACTGGAAGCTGCCGGCTCGAGCGGCGAGCGGAAGGGTTAAAAGGACAAGACCGGAAACGACGCGAAGGATGATGGATTGGCGCACAGAAGGATGTGGCTATCCCTCTCGCGGGCCGAAGACAATCCTAAACTGCAGAAAAATTACGGGAGCATCTTCCGAAATTCGCCTTCATTCAGGACCCGAACCCCCAGCTTGCGCGCTTTCTCCAGCTTGCTGCCGGCCTCCTCGCCTGCGAGCACGTAGCTGGTTTTCTTGCTCACGCTTCCGCTCACTTTTCCTCCCCGCGCCCGGATCAGCTCCGCGATCTCGTCGCGCGATTGGCTGAGCGTTCCGGTAATGACCCACGTTGTGTTCTTGAATCCGGGCGCCGCTCCTTCCGCTTTTGGTTCCGCTTCGAAACGCGACCCGGCCTTTCGCAATTTTTCGATCACCGCCAGGTTGTGCGGCTCGCGAAAGAAATTGTGAATGCTCTGGCCGACCACTTCGCCGACGTCAGGGATTTGTTGGAGTTCTTCGACGGAGCTTCCCATGAGCGCGTCGAGGTTTGGAAAATGATCGGCCAATGCCCGCGAGGCGCTGACGCCCACGTGCAAAATCCCCAGCCCGAAGAGGAGCCGCCAAAGCGGCCGCGATTTACTTTGCGCGGTGGCTTCGAGCAAATTGGTCACGCTTTTTTCGCCCATTCGCTCCAGCTCGATTAACTCCGGAGCTTTCAGCGCGTAAATGTCGCCCACATCGGTGAGCAGTTTCTGCTGCACAAGCTGGTTCACGACTGCTTCGCCGAGCCCCTCGATGTCCATCGCGCCGCGCGACGCGAAATGCTCGATCCGCCGTCGCACCTGCGCCGGGCATTGGCTGTTCACGCAACGGACCGCCACCTGGCCTTCGTCCTTCACCACCGCGCTGCCGCACTCCGGGCAATGCTTCGGCATCCGGAATTTTTTCTCGCGACCCGTCCGCAGATCGGTGCGGACGCCGACGACAGCTGGAATAACTTCCCCCGCTTTTTCGATCAACACCGTGTCGCCGATGCGGATGTCCTTGCGTTCGATCTCTTCCTCGTTGTGCAAAGTCGCGCGGCTGACGGTGCTGCCGCTGACAACGACCGGCTCGAGCGCGGCGACCGGCGTCAACGTTCCGGTCCGGCCCACCTGAACCAGAATATCCAGCAGGCGCGTTTCCACCCGCTCCGCTTCGTACTTGAACGCGATCGCCCAGCGCGGGGACTTCGCGGTGAATCCGAGGACTTCACGTTGCGAAAACGCGTCCACCTTCACGACCGCGCCGTCGGTTTGATAGGCGAAATCGTGGCGGATCCGATCCAGCTCATGAATCGCGCGCAAAATTTCCTCGACTGACTCTGCGAGCCACCAGCGTTCGGTGCCGGGCAGGCCCAGTTTTTTTAGCAGCGCGAAAAGCTCCGAATGTTTCTCGAGCTTTGCGCCCTCGATCAGTCCGGTGCCGTAGCAGACGACGCCCAGCGGACGCTTCGCGGCAATCGCCGGATCGAGCTGTTTCAGCGAACCAGCGGCGGCGTTGCGCGGATTGGCGAATTCGGGGAGCCCGGCTTCCCGGCGTTCCGCGTTCAACTTTGCGAAGCCGTTCTTGTCCAGGTACGCTTCACCGCGCACTTCCAGGACGTTGGGGACATTGCCCTTCAATTGCTTCGGCACCGCCCGGATCGTCCGGATGTTTTGGGTGATGTCGTCACCGACCGTCCCGTCGCCACGCGTCGCCGCGTAACGCAGCTCACCCTTTTCGTAGAGGAGCGAGACCGCCACGCCATCTACCTTCGGCTCGATCACGACCGGGATTTTTTTATTCGGCAGGAGCCGCTCCATCCGGCGATAGAAATCAGTGATCTCTTCTTCCGAATAAGTGTTGTCGAGGCTGAGCATAGGGACGCGATGCGTGATCTGGGCGAACGCTTTGAGCGGCGTTTCACCGACGCGCTGGGTAGGCGAATCGGGCGCCGCCAGTTTCGGGAAGCGTTTCTCCAGATCGCTCAGCTCGCGGTAAAGCGCGTCGTACTCGCGATCGCTGATTGTCGGCGCGGCTTCCTCGTAGTAACGCCGGTTGTGCTCCCCGATCTCTCTCCGGAGCTGGGCAGCACGCTTCGCCGCTTCCTTTTCTTCGAGCGCCATATTCGACAACAAGCTCCTTGATCGCCGAGCTTTCAAATTTTTCCAGAGCAGTTAAGCATACCAACTGTGAGCGAGCGCATCCTCGGCGTGGAAGGCGGCGGCACGAAAACCGCGTGGGTGCTCGTCGAGCGGGAGGCCGATTCGCTCCGGGTAATCGACCAGGGCAAACTCCCGCCCTCGAATTTCCGCCTCGTCTCGCCCGAGCGTCTGCGCGCGATTTTCCAACAGATGCCGGCGGAAGTGGATCGAGTGGGAATGTTCCTCGCCGGATGCGCGACCGAGGAAGACCGCAACCACCTTGCGAAAATTTGCGCCGAGGTCTGGCGAAGCGCGCGGATCGTCGCCGGCAGCGATCGCGATTCCGGTCTCGCGGCGGCGCTCGGCCGCGGCGATGGGATCGCCGTCAACGCCGGGACTGGCGCCTCGGTGACCGGACGCCGCGGCGATCGGATCGAGAAGGCCGGGGGCTGGGGCCACATTTTGGGCGACGCGGGCGGTGGATATTTTCTCGCGCTCCAGGCGCTCCGTTTCATTCTGCGCGAATACGATCTGCACCGGGGCGAAGCGCAATTTACCGCCGCGATTCTGCGCGCGCTCAGTCTGAACAGCCGGGACGACCTGGTCCGCTGGGCCCAGACCGCGGACAAGATGGAGGTCGCGGGCCTGGCACCAGTCGTCTTCGAATGCGCGACGAACGGCGACGAGAGCGTGATGAAAATCGTCGAAGAAGGCGCCGGTGTGCTCAGCGAATACACCGCGGCCGTTGCGACTCGTCTCGGCCTGCTCGCGCCGAAAGTGATCCTGCTCGGCGGCGTGTTTCAGCGCGATGGGGTTTACGTCCACGCCTTCCGCCGGAAGATGAAAAAGAACCTGGTGGATGCGCGCGTCGCGATGAGCGAGCAATCGCCGGAGCTGGGCGCGGCGTGGCTCGCATCGCAAATGGAGGAGCGGCCCGCCGTTTCAATCGCGACGCGTGGCGCCGACACGGAAAATCTCGCCCGGGCGCTCACCGAGCAGCGCAATCCGCGCTCCGAAAACCTGGAAAGACTCAGTGCCCGGGAATTGGTAGAGCTGTTCGTTGAGGAGGAAAGTTTCGTCCAGGAAGCGTTGCGAAAAGAAACCGCTTCGCTCGCTCGCGCGATCGAGATGGTAACGAAATCTCTCCGCGGCGGCGGGCGTTTGTTTTATGTGGGTGCCGGAACGAGCGGGCGCCTGGGCGTGCTCGACGCGAGCGAAATTCCGCCCACCTTCAGCGCCTCTTCCGATATGGTCCAGGGCATCATAGCCGGGGGGGCGACGGCGCTTTCGCGAAGCGTCGAGGGCGCGGAGGACGATCGTGGCAGTGGGGCGCTCGCGATCGAAGAACGCGGCGTGACTGCCGCTGACGTGGTGTGTGGAATCACGGCGAGCGGCCGCGCGCCATTTGTGATCGGCGCGTTGACCGAGGCAAAAAGGCGCGGAGCCCATACCATTCTGCTCACCTGCAATCCCGAGCGCGCTCGAATGGAAGGCTGCGATTTGGAAATCGATCTCGCCACTGGCCCCGAACTCCTGACCGGCTCCACTCGGCTAAAAGCCGGCACTGCGACAAAGATCGCGCTCAATATCATCAGCACCGGCGCGATGGTGGCGCTGGGTAAAGTGCGGGGGAATCTGATGATCGACCTAACTATTTCGAACACGAAACTTCGAGATCGCGCCATCCGGCTGGTGGCCGAAATCGTGAAATGCGATCCGGGCGACGCCGCGCAGCGCCTGGAATTGCACCACTGGAACGTGCGCGCGGCGCTGGAAGAATAGGGGAAATCTTGGAGACGGCCTGCCCTCAGGCCGTCAGGGAAACCGTCGCTGCGTGTTCGCTCTCCGGCACGAGGGCGTGCCGGCTCCAAAGCTATCGCGCCGCGATGCGCAGCGATCGATGCTTTTGATGTTTCGCGACGCGAGGCGAGGAATGATTTCGCTTCCGCAATTGCGCTGTGTGCCGCCGATGATGCGTGACTGGCTGCAGATCCTTGCTGTCCTCAGTCTGGGTGCGCTCGCTCGCCGGCGCGCAATCATTGAAGTCGTCGCCCACGCGATAACGCGCGAAAACCTCGGGCGTGACCAGTCGTGAGCAGACATGACCGCTCGCGTAGCGCAGCGAGAAACTGTAGAGCCCGGCTTCCTGCGCGGTCCAATACTCACGGGGTGGGACGAGGATGGGGTGGCGGGAAGTTCCCGTCGGTCCGCGGAAGACGAACGAATGGATGCCGTGGCAATCGAACACCTCCACGTACGGCAGCTGCCGCGAATTCTTCTCCACGACGACGGCGGCGAATGTGCCCGCGGCGAAAGCTGTTACCAGAAGCAAACCGATGAAAAATTTGGTGCGCATAGTGACATGGTTGAACGAATACCGGCGTTCTAATCTTTTCACCTCCGGGCTGCCAGTCATTTATTCGCCCTTGCCTAACAAACGAGCCGCCCGCTCAAGATGCGCTTGGATTTTCAAAAATCTTTAAGCGCAATTGCTGCTCGGCAAACGAAGTAAAGTAAACTAACTCGAAGGAAAATATATGCTCTGGACTATCTTTGTCGTGCTTCTGATCCTCGCCCTCCTGGGATTCATTAACGTCTACACCATCGGGAATTTCGTTTACCTGATTCTCCTGGCCGCCTTGGTCGTGCTGGTCATCCAATTGGTCACCGGCCGGCGCGTTTAATTTCGAAAAAAAATCAACCAACCCAAAGGAAAATATATGCTCTGGACCATCTTCGTTGTTCTCTTAATTCTCTGGCTCCTCGGTTTCATCGGCCATTTCGGCGGCGCGCTCATCCACTTGATCCTGGTCGTCGCGGTCGTCATTCTGATCATCAATTTGATTTCGGGACGCCGTTCGCTGTAGGCCTCCCGTTTCCATGAAACCCGCTGGAATTCTTGGGATCATTCTGATCGTCGTCGGGATCGTCGCCCTGGCCTACGGGGGCTACACGAGCTTCACCACGAAGGAGAATGTGGCGCGACTCGGCCCGATCGAGATCAATAAACACGAGGAGCATCCCGTGCCCCTCGGACCGATCATTGGCGGCGTTTGCATCGTCGGCGGGATCATCCTGCTGGTGAGCGGGAACCGGAAGGCCGCGTAGGGTCCACCAATAGTCTTTCCGACGGCTTCTCTGACTGCTTGAATTACCGCCGATGCGCTCGGCGGACCGCTCGGGAATCCGCTGGCTCCTGGCCGAGCTGCCGGACTTGGTAGCGAGCGGCACTTTGAGCGCCGAGAACGCCGAGGCGCTGCGGCAACATTACGCCACCGATGTTCCAACCGAGCCGAGCCGCATCGGCTTCGTTCTCTCGGCCATTCTCGGATCGCTCCTGGTCGGGGCCGGAATCATCCTGCTTGTCGCGCACAACTGGGATTTCCTCAGCCGCGCGGTTCGTTGTGCGATTGCGTTGGCGCCGCTGGTCCTGAGTCAGGCGTTCGCGATCTTCGTCCTGCTCCGGCGAAACGCGTCCGCGCCGTGGCGCGAAACCGCCGGGATTCTGAATGTCGCCGCGATCGGCACCGCCATCGCGCTCATCAGCCAGACCTACCAGATCCAGGGCGACTTCGCCCGATTCATTCTCGTCTGGATGCTGCTTGCCCTGCCCGTTGTTTATCTGTTCCGGACGAGTGTCGGCCTCTCGATCTATTTCGTTGGCGCCACCATCTGGGTGTTGTCTTCGAAGGGAAACGCTTTCCTGAACGCGCGGCCTAACGACCTGTGGGCCTGGCTGCTGTTGGCTCTCGGCGTGCCCGCCTTCATCGCCCGTTGGCGGGAAAATCGGGACGGCTACGGAACGCTGCTTTGCCTGACGGCGCTGGCGGTGGCCGCTGCCTTCTCGTTAGGCCAGACCGACGAGATCGGCGCGCAATCTTTCTGGCGCTGTTCCTTTGCCGGTTTCTGGACAGTGGTTTACCTGATCGGGGCCGTGCCTTTGAAGGATTGGCGCGCGACCCGTCCGCATCCGTTCGTCGCCGCCGGTTGGATCGGCATTCTCTCGCTCGCGATCTTCCTGAGTTTCCAGGACACCTGGCGGAGCCGGCAATGGCAGAACGCCGTCGATCTCATCCCGCGGCATTATCCCGATATGCTGGCTGCTGGAATTCAGATCGCGTGGATCCTCACCGCTATCCTGTTTGCGGCCTATGCGCTTTGGAAAGATCGAAGCCGGGTGAATCTCGCCCCTGCCGCGTTCGCGCCGATAGCTGTCATCGCGTGGGCAATCGCCAAGCGAACCGGCGCGCCCTTGATTCCCTCGTTGCTTCTGAATCTCTTCACGCTTCTTCTCGGCGTTTTTACCCTGCTGCGCGGGATTCGCGCCGGCCGCGTTTACGAGGCGAACCTCGGCATGCTCGTCATCGCCATTCTCGCCATCGCGCGGTTCTTCGATAGCGATCTTGAGTTTGTGGTGCGCGGCATCGCGTTCATCGCGATCGGGCTCGGTTTTCTCGTGACGAATCTTGTCGTGTTTAAACGGAGGGCGCGCACATGAAGCATTGGCGGCTCTTCGTTTTCGGTTTGGTCGGCCTGGCGCAGCTGGCTGTGCCCGCGTCCCTCATTTGGAAACGCGAGCAGACCTTGCGGCACGGAAGCGTTTGGAAATTCCGCACCGCGCCAGTCGATCCGGTCGATGCGTTCCGCGGCCGTTACGTCGCGCTCCAGTTCGACGTGGAAACGCAGGAGATCTCGCCGCCGCCGGACGCCGGTTCCGGTCAAACCGTCTTCGTGACCATGCGACAGAACGCCGAAGGATTCGCGGAGATCGATCAGGTTCTGGCGAGTCCGCCCCCGGGCGACGATTTCATCGAAGCGAAGCTCGCGGGAAAAACCGTCTCGCTGCCCTTCGACAAGTATTGGGTAAACGAGCGCGACGCCCCCGCGGCGGAAGCAGCCTATCTCGCCCAAAGCCGGCGCGACAAACGGAACGCCTTCGTCACCGTTCGTGTCTTCCGCGGCGATGCCGCGCTCGAGCAGCTTAATCTCGATGGCCTGCCGCTGGGCGATTACCTGCGCGCGAACGCCAAATGATCTTCTGTAGCCGTCGCCCTGTGGGCGACGCGGGATCGGTTTGGAAAAGTTCTCTCACGCTTCGCACAGCGAAGCGGCTACAGAAGAGTGCGGCTAGAACTATCCTCCTGCCTTCAGCACCGCGAAGGTCTTGCTTCCCTTTCGGTCCAGGTAAAGCAGCACGCCCTTGCGCGGATCGGCCTTGTTCAATGCGTCGCGAAACGACGCCAGGCTCGTGATCTTCCGGCCGTCCACCTCCGTGATCACGTCTTCCCTTTGAATGTCCTGCGCCGCGGCCAGGCTATTCTCCGCCACGTCGGTCACGATCACGCCCTGGTCCACGCCCAGCTTCAAACGCGTCGCCACCTCTTTCGTTAGCTCCTGCACCTGGAGGCCGAACTTGTTCGAAGAATCCTCCGGCTTCGAGGGCGGCGCCGGCTTGATCTCGTTCGACGCTTGCGCGATGTCGTTAGGCAGCTCACCCGTCGTCACCGGTATCTTCAGCGTCTGCCCTTTTCGCCAGACCGTCAGCTCGACGTTCTGCCCGATCTTCTTTTTCAAAATCTCGCGCTGCAGCTGGGTGTCGGTCGTGACCGGTGCGCCGTCCACCTGCGTGATCACATCGAACGGCCGCAGATCGCTTTTGTAAGCCGGCGCGTCCGCCTCGATCGTCCGGACGACCACGCCCTTGTCGAGCCCCTTGAACAAATCGCGGATCGAAGAGTCGTCGCCCAGCGTTTCGATCCGTATGCCGAGCCAGGGCCGGACGATTTTGTTGCCGGCAATCAATTGCGTGCCGATCTCGTTCACCAGGTTGCTCGGAATGGCGAAACCAAGCCCGCGGTTAAGGCCATTAATGAGCGTGTTCATGCCGACCACTTTTCC